>Ga0075520_1001652_pt1 | contig 10822 bp, 7 predicted proteins | sample NGEPerB_FD_75100 | JGI IMG/M metagenome (GOLD analysis project Ga0075520, IMG submission 75100) | Arctic peat soil microbial communities from the Barrow Environmental Observatory site, Barrow, Alaska, USA - NGEE PermafrostAB12-B | ecosystem: Environmental > Terrestrial > Soil > Wetlands > Peat ...
CGGGCCGTACACTTCGGCGGTGTCAAAGAATGTGATGCCGCGTTCCACGGCGGCACGGAGAAGAGAGGTCATCTCCTGCTTGTCTTTGGGCGGGCCGTAGGAAAAGCTCATTCCCATGCAGCCCAGGCCGATTGCAGACACTTGCAGATTGCTTTTTCCAAGTTTGCGCTTTTGCATTATTACTCCTTCTAGAAATGGTGCCCAGCAGACGTGCTCAGGATTTACTTCTTTTCGATGAGGCGCGCCGTGAGCACGGCTCCGTCGCGGTTGTCATGCAGCTTGATGGGGAAGATGAGGACGTTCCAACTCCAATGCGGGCTCTCAACCGGTAGATGAGAGGCCCCTTGAAATCCGCGCCGGTCAATGTAGGTTTCGCGGGTATCGGCTACGGTGCACACGATGTCGCGCCATTCGTCACCCACCTGCGGAAACTGCTCGAACAGGTTCTTGCCGGCAAACCAAGCTCGCTTGTGTCCATTCATCGCCGCGAAGTAGTCGTTTACGTACTGCCAGGTCCCTTCCCGATCGAGGATCTCCAGGACAATGTCGTCGCCCATGGCCATCGAGATGCGTGAATAGTAAAAATCGCGCGCATCCACGACCACCGGACGGCCACGCTTCTTGGCCTCGAAGGAACGCAGCGCGGAAACCAGGTCATCCACCGAGCTGTATCCCTTGAGCAGATGCATGTCGGCGATGCCGCCGAACTTGCGTTCCAGCGTCGCTGACAAAATGATGATCGGGACCTGGGGACGTTTGCGGCGCAGCGTCTCGGCCACGTCGGTCCCGAATTTGCCTGATCCCAGGTGGTAATCGAGAACGGCAATATCGATGTCGTGCAGCTTGGCTTCAGCCTCTTCGATGGAACTGGAGGTCACTACCTCGTAGCCCTTTTGCCGTAGTATGGCCGAGCGCAGCACCAGGTTATCTTCGCGATCGTCCAGCAGCAACACGCGGATCGGAGTGACGGTCACGGCCTGCGGACCGGCCTCCTGCAGCAATACCGGATTGGAGATGTCTTCGCTCATCGCTTAACAGTTAGAAGCACCTCAGGGGTTCCCGGTAACCCCGTGTGCCGTTAATACCGATAAAAGGCCGTGGGCGATTGCGCGCTGGCGCCGAGATCACGGTTTGTTGGTTCCAGCCGCAGAGTCGCTTTTCTGGCGAGCCAGGATCGCCCGGATCGCTTTCGCAAGTTCTGGGAGTCTATTGAATATGCCGACCGCTCGCAACCATTGTTTGTGGTCGAAGGCGGGAGATCCGCTGACCATGGCCCCTGCCGGAATATCTCCATGGGTCCCGCTCTGGGCGGTCACGACGACGCCATCGCCGATATTGCAGTGCCCGGCGACGCCCACCTGGCCGGCGAGAATGACATTCTTGCCCACCCTCGTCGATCCGGCCAGTCCGACTTGCGAGCACAGAAGCGTGTGCTCAGCAACCGCGGAGCCATGTCCCACCTGGACCAGATTGTCGATCTTAACACCGCGCCCAATGTGGGTTTCACCAATGCTGGCGCGGTCCACGCAGGAATTCGCCTGCACTTCAATGTCGCTGTCCAGCACCGCCGGGCCAGATTGGGTGATTTTTTCCCAGCGATCACCGTCGCGGGCAAAGCCGAAGCCGTCGCATCCGACAATGGCGCCGTTTTGCAGGATGACGTTGTCGCCCAGGATGCAGTTTTCGCGTACGACCGCGTGGGCATGCGCGAAGAAATGGTTGCCGATGCGTGCGCCGCGATAAATGACCACGTGCGGCAAGAGCACAGCATCGTCGCCAATCTCGACGTCCTCGTCGATCACCACGTAGGCCGCAACGTGGGCCTGCTTGCCAATTCTGGCGGTGGGTGCAATCACGGCTGTAGGATGCACGCCGGCTTCATACACCGGGGGCTGGTAAAAAAGACTGATCGTCTTGGCGAACGCCAGGTAGGGATTCTTGCTGCGCAACATGCCGGTCGCGATAGCAGGGAAGTCCTCGGCAACGATCACGGCGGCGGCGGCGGTGGTCTTGGCGGCGGCCGCATATTTGGGATTGGCGACAAAGGTAATCTGCCCAGGGCCGGCTTCTTCGATTCCGGCAACGCCCGTAATCTCGGCGTCGGGGTCAGCATTTTCGAGCGTGGCGCCCAGTACAAACGCGATTTCGGCAAGTTTCATAGTCGGCATATCTCGACATCGCGGAACTTCGCCGCTGACCAGCACTTCAACCGAACAACGACACCTGACGCGTGTCTTCTGGACGGCGGCCGCGGCGCTGTGACTTCCTGTCGCCAATGACAGCTATCACCGTCATTTCAGCCAGCGCAGAGCGGGGAACAAAAATCCGTTGCGTGTTGGAGCGGGTATCGGGCGGAATAACGGAAAAGCCGTCGCTCCCTTCCTGCAGCAGGTCGTTGGGCATCATGCCCTCAATGGTCTCGTTGTCGCGGAAGCGCAGCCGGACCCACAGTCCTTCCATGCGAGGCCGCGAAGTGAACGTCTTGCGGGTGAGCGATTCCGAATCACCGAATTCGCGAACGAAGTAAACGCCTTTGACCTCGCGCAGCTCGATGGAAACTACATTGCCGGCCCTGTTCAGTAACTCCAGCTTCCCGTCAGCAACAAACGCAGCACTAACGTAACCATTTACGGTGTCGCGGTCCATCTTGCGGACGATCACTTTCTTGTGTGTGGTGGACATAGGCGGAATCGAATCGCTCAGCCGATTGTCGCACTTTTACTCAAAATGTGCCCTCAGGAAGCTACCTTGTAGCCAAATCGTCAACTTTTGTGTTATTGTTCGCTTTACGGTGCTCCGGATGCAAAAAATCCCTTAAGTTATGTCGAAAGAGTGAGTTGCAGAGTTAGCGACGGTCTTTCGGGCAGTTTTTAGGGTGTGAGGAGTTCCGATCCAGCGGCGGGAGAAGGAATCGGCCCAGGCGGCCTGATGTTTCGGGTGCCTTGAGCCAGGGTCTTCTTCATTGTTGGAGTTCGCCTTTAGAAACATACATTTAGATGGCAGACTACATCTATAGCATGGAGACCCGGCTCACACCGGACCAACAAAGTGGTGTGAACCTGGTGCAGGAAATTGCCCGACATGCGGGGCTGAATCTCTACCTCACCGGCGGCACGATTCGTGACCTCATCACCGGGTTTCCCATCCGGGACATCGATCTCAGCATCCAAGGTAATCCGCTCAAGCTGCAGAAGGAACTGGAAAAAGCCGGCATATCGGTGCAGGGTGTCGATGAGGAGCTGCGAATACTTTACCTGCTGATGCCGGGCAATGTGCGGACCGAGTTGAACATGACTCGGGCCGAGGCGTATGACCAGCCCGGCAAGCCTCCGAGCATCACCTCCGCCACCATCAATGAAGATCTAAGGCGTCGCGACTTTACGGTCAACGCCATGGCTCTGTCGCTGAATCCGGGCTCGCGTGGATTACTGCTCGATCCCTTCAACGGGGTCGCCGACATTGAAGCCAAGGTGCTTCGCGTCCTGCATAATTATGCGTTTTTGGAAGAACCGGTCCGGCTCATCAGGGCGACACGTCTGAGCGCACGTTTCCACTGGCCCCTGGAAGAGCGGGCGCAAGCGCGGTACGACGCCGCCAAAGAGAACAACTACATCGAGAATATCGGTAAGCGCGCCGTCGGTTACGAACTGGAGCAGTTGGCGCACGAAGACGATCCCGTGCACATCATGCGCGCGCTCGATAAAGAAGGCTGGCTGAAGGTGCTGCATCCGCATTGGAGCATGGCCAAAGTCGACACCAGCGAACTGGGGCAGGTGGTGAAGACGCGCCAGATGATGAACGACCTCGGCTACTCGGTGGAAGCCGGACCGATCGTGATGTACTTCCTGACGCGGCGCATGGGTGACAAAGACACATCCGAAATCCAGCGCATGATTCCTCGCCGCGATTTCGTGGATAAGTGGAAGCGCTTGGAAAGCGGGGCCCGCGATCTGGCGAAGAAGCTGACCAGCAAGGAGGCGGGCACACCATCGAGATCGTGGAAGATCCTGTCACATGCCTCGCCGGAGAATATTCTGTTTCTAAGCCTCACCACGAAACACCAGGCAGTCGATCAGAAGCTGAAAAACTTCTTCACAAAATGGCGGCAGATGAAAGAGAAGTTGCCGTTCCCCGAGATGCCAGAATTGCGCATTACGCCTCAGCTCCCGGAATATCCCAAGCTGATGGACGAAGCTTTCTTGTTGCTGCTCGATGGCAAGCTGCGGTCGCACACGGAGATCATGACCTTCTTGAAGCCGTATGAACCGCCACCGCCGCCGCCGCCGCCGGCGCCCAGACGAGGACGCGGCAAAGCAGCGGCTGCAAAAGGGGTTGCACCCGGCGGCGAAGCGCCAGCCCCGGCAAAGCGGGGACGCAAGGCGAAAGTGACGGAGACGCCAGCCGTCGCGCCTGCGCCTGCCATAGCTGCGCCAGTTGCGGAGGCGAAATCGGTTTCAGGAGCAAAGAAAGCCGTAGCGGCTGCTGAGCCGAAGAAAGCGGCGGCATCAACTTCTGTCGTCAAGCCTGCACTGAAGAAGGCTGCGGTATCAACTCCTGTCGTCAAGCCTGCAACGAAGAAGGTTGCATCAACGAAGCCTGCTGCGACCAAGAGGGTGACGCCAGCGAAGGCTCCCAAAAAACCCGTAAAACCGGCCAAGAAGAAGGCATCTGTAAAGAAAGCCCCGGCAAAGAAAGCAGCTGCGAAAAAACCTGCTGCGAAAAAAGCCGTCAAGAAGAAGCGATAGACGAGATCAATGCGACCGGCACTGGCTCATCATCAGGCGAGATAGGGCTGCAGATTCTGTTCGATGCTGGTTGGGTCAACATCCTCGCCGCGATTTAGCCGCTCAAGGATTTCGTCCACGATCTGCTTGGCCTGGTTGCGTTCGCGGTGCAACAGAAAGCCGTCGAAAACGTGCTCCCCGCGCATGGCCTCCTGGATCTCGGTTTCCTTGTCATGTTCTCCGAGTTCCGTGAAGTACACCACCTTGTAGCGGCCGCTGAAATCGGCTTCACGATAAATCTCGAACATCACCTTCTTGGTGTCGGTCATTAGGGGCATGGCTAATCGTCTCCGGCCGCCGTCGCAGGTTCCGGTGCGGCTGCTACGTGCGGGAATCCTATCGGAATATTTTCCTGCGTTCGCGATTTCTGCGCCAACGGCATACGCAAGGAACGCTCATATGCCGCGAGCTGCTGTTCCAATTGTTTCGCCGCCTCCGCCTTCTTCGTTAAGGTTTCCTGGTAGCGCTTCAAGAAGTAATCGATGGTTTCCACACGGATCTTGATGGACCCAGTCGGCTTATTCTCGTCTAGGTCCTTGAAGGAGAAATAGGGCGTACCCGAATTCTCGATGATGTCCTCAATCACGCTGTAGATAGGCGCGTCGTGCCCGCACTTGAAGTTGCTCATCTCCAGCGCTACCAGGTTGGGATGCCGCGCGGTAAACTTCGCCGCCCAGATCTTCTGGTTGGTGCTGGCGGAGTAGGCGTTCTTCCACACGTCGCGAATATCGAGCGCGTGAGTAATAGCGCCGGAACGGACCTCTTCGCCGAAAAGCCGGTCGAGCAGGTCTTCATCCGTCGGCAGCAGGCTCTGCGAGAACACCGGATAGCCCAGCTTCTGGAACTCCTCCATGATCTCGTGGTTGAGGCCCGGATCATGATGATAGACGCGGCCCAGCATGACGATGCCCAAGCGGTTCTCGCGCTCCAGGCTGTCGAGCACCTCGCGAGCACGCTTGCGCACTCCGCGATCAAAGTCCTCAAAGGCCTTGAAGCCAACCTCGACCGCGCGTTCGTTCTCTTCTTCGGAGAGCCCGAGGATCGGCGCCCATGTCTGAAACATCTGCAAGGTAAACAGCTTCTTGTCGTCAAGGTTCAGGATGGGATCGAAATACTGAATGCCGTTTTCCTGGAAGACGTCGTTCTCCTTAATGAACGCCGCCTTCACCGAGTTCGGCGTCGCCGTCACCGTGGGGCAGGCATTGCTGCCGTTGCAGTTCTTCAGCGGCTGATGCAGGGTGTCGATCATGGGGAAGAAGATGGCGTCCAGCGGCTTCTTCTGGTGCTTCTGGAAGATCAGGTTGTAAACGTGCGGGATGCCGACCTTCGACGGGAAGCACGGATCGATGGCGCCGCGGCCCGCGCCGGCGCGGTACATGTCCTGGCCGGTGAATTCGGAGTACACCAGGTTCTCGGGCTCGAGGCCGAGGCTCTCCAGATACGCGCTAAACAGAGGCGCGTAGAGGTACATGTTCAGCACGCGCGGTATACCGATGCGCAAGCTGGAGCGCTTCTTCATAAGCACAATGCGCTGCTTGGCGGCTGACGTCCAGGCGCGTGTCGGAAGCGGATCGGCGACCTTCTGCGGATTGCGCGAGCGCCACACTTCGCGGGCAGCGATGTCCACCAGATTCGGATTGGCGCTCTTGATCGCGTCCAACCCCGCCTTGATGCCGCGCATGGCGCCGACGTCCTCGACCTGTCCCTTTTCGCAGGTGGAGATGATCAGGCGACGTTCTCCGGCTTGCAGCGGGACCTTTGACCTAAACACCGGCAGCGGCGAAGCCGGCTCAAGATGGTCGCCGACATTCACGTCGATGAAGGTGCGCAGGCAATTGTTCTTGCAGAAATAGCAGCGGGTATCTTCGTTCCGCGCGGTGCGATAGCCGATCTTTTGTACCGCATCGAGTCCGATGAAGGTAGTGCGATGGCCGTTCTTGTAGAGACGAATGACCTCCACGCCTGCTCCGATCGCGCCCGACTCGCCGCAGTGCTCGTGCACGATGACCTCGGCTTCATGATCAACGCCGTGGAAGTGCGAGTGAATGAAATCGACTTCCGACTTGACCGCCGCCAGGTTCTTTTGTGTCCCGCCTTGCAAGATGAAGCGCGATCCCAACTTCGCGAGGTTCGGAATGCCGGCGACATAGAGGAAAATGTTCTTCGGCAGAACGTTCGCCAGTCCGGCGAGAATTTCTTCGCCGCGCCAACCCTGCCGCTGGAAATTCACGATGTCGGACTGCATGAACACCGCGCAGCCATAGCCGAAGATCGGCATCGTATTAGCAGAGAACGCTATGTCCGCGTACTCCTCCACCTTGTAACCGAGCGACTCGGCAGTGCCTTGCAGAAAGTAGCCGTTTCCGGCCGAGCATTGGGTATTGAGTTTGAAGTCCTTAACGCGGCCGTCCTTCAACACGATCAGCTTGATGTCCTGGCCGCCGACATCCACGATGACATGGGGATTCTTGTAGAACTTCATAGCCGATTCGGTGTGGGCCACGGTTTCCACCAGCGCGACATCGGCCTTGAGCACTTCTTTCAGAACATCCTTGGCGTACCCGGTGGTGCCGACGCCGAATACTTCCAGGGTGGCTCCCTGCGACTCCACCTGCTGGCGGAGCGCGACGAACATGTCGATGGTGTCCTGGATGGGATTCCCGCCCGACAGTTGGTAGGCCTTGCAAAGCACGTCGCCCGCTTCTGACAGCAGCACAGCTTTTGTCGAAGTCGAACCGCCGTCAAGGCCGACGAATCCGCGCACCGTCTCGCCGACACCAAACTTCGCGCCAACGAATTTCGGGATCGCGTACTTCTGCTTGAAGCCGGCGAGCTCTTCCTCGGAAGTGCTCAGACCCGCAGCGCCCGATTTCGCTTTCTCCGCTTGCCGGCCGACCGAGATATAGTCCTCGAGGCACTCAGTGCCCGTGTAGGTTCCGACTTCGGACTCTTCGTCCTTGCCGAATTCCACTGCGCCCAGCGCTGCGAAATACTGCGCGTTCTCTGGGACCTTGATCAGGTCTTCCGGCTTGGCGCCTTCTGGAAGCTGGACCTTACGCTCCTCCCAGGTGCGAGGAATGTTCTGCTGCCACGCTTCCTTCATGCCTCGGATGAAACTGTTCGGCCCCCCCAGCAGCAGCACATGCGGACGGAGGGTGTGTCCGCGAGTGAGAACTGTGAGGTTCTGTAGAACAATCGCGTCGAATAGGGACGCCATCAATTGATCGGGCGGGATACCCTGCTTCTGCAGGCCGTTGATATCGGTTTCCGCAAACACACCGCATTTGCCTGCGACCGGATGGAGCTTGATGCCGGTGTAGCCCTGGTCGCAGAGTTCTTCGGGTGGAATCTTGAGCTTCGCGTTGATCTTGTCGATGACGGCGCCTGTACCTCCCGCGCACTTGTCATTCATCGACGGGATTTTTTTCTTGCGACCAGTATTCCCGTCTTCCTTGAAAACGATGATCTTGGCATCCTGCCCGCCCAGTTCAATGACCGAATTTACCTCGGGGTGCAACTTCTCGACCGCCAGCGAGACTGCGGTGACTTCCTGCACAAACTTCGCGCCGACCAGGTTGGCCAGCGCGCCTCCGCCCGAGCCGGTGATGAAGATGCGGCAGTTGTGCGGAGCAATGCCGACCTCTTCTTCCATGCGCTTGAGGAATTCCAGCAATTTCTCCGGCTGCCTGGTTTCGTGCCGCTGGTAGTCCTGCCAGATGATCTGGTCGGTTTCGGCGTTGACAATGACCGCCTTTACCGTGGTCGAGCCAACATCCATGCCGACGGTATAGACCGCCTTGAAGCCCGCCTGCGCATTCACTTCGCGCGAACGGGCCAGAACGCGCGCGGGAAGCGAGTCTTCAACGGGCGGCGAGCTCAGAAGGGCGTCCAGTTGGACGTCGACCTTCTGCTCGCCATTACTACACGAACCTTGCTGGTGAGAATGCGAACCCACTAATCCTCCCCAAAACCGAATCGGTAATAAAACCTTAGTCGCCGAAATTTCCGCTAACACCCTGAAAGCCACGCTTGGCCTGCGTGAACAACCAGCGAATCACCCGCTGATCGTTATAGCAAAACGCCAGGATATGGTTCAGGGTAGAGAAACAGCTCTTCTGGCACTCTTTCTTCATTTCTTTCAACTGCGTGCTTTCGAACTTGTGGTTCTCTATGGTTCCCCAGTCGTATCCGGCGGAATACATGGGGAAGCAAGGCGCCAGCGTGCCGTCCACGCGAATAATCAGCGAGTTGTGTCCGGCGCGGCAGTTCCAGTCTTCCAGTTCACCCTGAATGAATTCTTTCATCTGCGAGAGCCGCTCCACCGAGTTCACCATGTGGTAGCCCGACTTCTGCTTCTCCACCAGCCAATCGACAAGTTCGCACACCATGGGGTGGTCTTCCTCGCGGATGAACGTCGGGTTGGAGTACAGATGCTTGAAGTGTGGCTGCTCAGTCATCGGCGACTCGCAGATGTGATAGTCGGTGGCAATGCCGCTGTCGTGCGCCAGTTCCGTTAGCTGCCGCACATCGTCCATGTTGTTATGGCAGATGTTGATGTTGAGAAAGACACTGTAGCCGTACTTGTACTGCTTTTTGACCAGGTAATCGAAGTACGAGCGGATGGGCACCATCGCCTTCGGCAGTCCCGGCTTAACGTCCCAGGCGTCCACCGCGAGGTTGAAGGTGGCGACACCGGCGTCAGCCAACTTGTCGATTACCTCAGGCCGCATCAGGCGGCCATTGGTCGGCAGATAAATCCAGAAATCTTTCCTGGCGGCGTAATAGACGATCTTGTGGGCGAGGTCGGGACGCAGGAGCGGCTCGCCGCCCATCAGCGCCAGCACACGGCATCCGGTGTCGTGCAGCCAGTCGATGGAGCGCTTGGCCACATCTTCGGTCATGCCGCGGACGCTGTTGTCGAAGGCCCAGCAGTAATGGCAGTCGAGGTTGCACTTCCACTCGTTGAACAGGTAGGCGATGATGGGATGAAACTCGCCCGACATTACACGCGAACGGAAGAACGGGAATGCCCACCCTTTCGCTGCGCGGTAAATGTGCTTCACTTTGTATTTGCGATGGCCGTTGTTGGGAAAGAAATCTTCGTCCAAGGCCGACATCAGCTCGGGATACTGCGGGAAGACCGGCGTCGGCAACTTCTGCTCGTTGCCATTCGCAGGCGGTGGCAACAGCCGCGGCTGCTCGGGCGGCTTCATGAGCAGGTCGTGTAACTGCACATCGAGGCGATACGTGGGAGCAGATTGCGTACCTTCCGGTACCTGCGCTTCGGGCATGTAGGGAATGACCTTCCTTCCTTATCGTTCAACCTGCAAGAATCAATTTGCCACTAATCGCCATACGCGGCGGCCACCGTCAATTTCTGCGGTGGAGTCACCGGCACACGCGCCAGGCGTCTCTTGCCGTTCATCAGATCGTTGACATGCAGCACGAAATTGGCGGCCACGCCGGCGTAGCCATGAACGTGCGGCACCGGATAAAACAAGTTGCGCAGTTCCGGATGTTTGGCAACATAGTCCTTGATGTTCTCCAGCCGTTTGCCGGTGGACTTCAATGCCTGCTCGAACTCCATGCGAGCCTTGACCTTGGCCTCACCGAGCGCCATCTGCACGCGGCTGTGAGCATTGATCTCGCCCTCGCCCGAAGTTTCGATGGGCAGGAAGATCATCTCCTTGAAGTGGTTGGCCACAGCCGATTGGACGCCATCCGACTGCGACGACGGCATGCAACCGAATGGCTTCAATGCCAGCACCATGTGGCAGAGACGGTTCTTGGTGTACCAGACGTTCTTGCCCACCTCGAGATGGCCTTCGCCCCCGCGGGCGAATTCGTTGTAGAACGGGTTGGCCATCGCGGCCATTTCCTTCTGGTCCACCAGATGATGCGCGATGTTGCCCAGCCCCTCCACCACGCGATGGTATTGGCGTGCGTAGACACGCTCGCCCAAGCCCCACAGCCACTGCTTCTGGCGAAACTTCAACTCGTTCATCGCCGTCTTGTGCGGCTCATACCACTTTACTTTC
>Ga0075520_1001653_pt1 | contig 10822 bp, 8 predicted proteins | sample NGEPerB_FD_75100 | JGI IMG/M metagenome (GOLD analysis project Ga0075520, IMG submission 75100) | Arctic peat soil microbial communities from the Barrow Environmental Observatory site, Barrow, Alaska, USA - NGEE PermafrostAB12-B | ecosystem: Environmental > Terrestrial > Soil > Wetlands > Peat ...
CCGCCGATTCCTTGCTGCCAGACTCAACTGCAGAAAGTACGTCCCTCCATTCCCGTCCAGAGTCGAGCAGCCTATTTCTGAAGAGGACTCTCGTGACTCCAAGCAGGCTAGCAGCTTCAAACCAGCGCTTAAGATCCGGCATGCTAACAGACGACCTTTGCGCTCCCTTGCAATTCTTATGCCCGGCGACGCTTCGATTGAGAGGCGGCGAAAGATACGTTCCGAACCTCGCCCCAACCAGTGGTAAGGCAAAAGCGCGTTCCAGTTCCCCAGGTCCGTTTCGTCGTATTAGTGCAGATTCCTCAGGAACACGGAGATCGACTAGCAGAAAGGAAATCCAGGTGGCTGGAAGCACGTGTTCCAAGGCGGCTAAAGGGTCGATTATGTGAATGGGGACTGGCGAGCCATTGTGGAAAACCGCAGCCGGTTCTTCGAACCTATGCTCGTGGGACAGGAGAAGAACCGATTCGATCGACTTATGCTGGGTTTGTCGTAGGATTTGCTTGCCCAGATCGGAAAGAGATCTATAGCTGGATTGCCAGTTTGACGCCAAGGGCTGCAGACGCAGACTTTGACGGGCGGACGGTGGGCGGATCTCGACGAGGCACACATCCCAAGTGCCTCCTCTAGCAGGTTCAGCAATTATGATCGCCATCTGCGCAACGCTCTTATTCCGCTCGTTTCGGTGGCAAGAAATCTATCAGCAACTGACCTGAATCACAAAGATTCTAACATCTTGCGGAGTGTCATTAACAAGTTCATGCCACTGTCCAGAGTGAACTACAGCGATGGCACCTTCAATCAAGCGACGCTCCTCGCCCTGGACCTTAACAATAGGTGAGCCGGACGAAACCAAGTAGACTTCCTCGTTTGCGATGTGAGCATGACGGCCGATCGTGCTGCCGGGAGGAATGATCGTAAAGTCGACGAAGTCGATTTTCGACTGGAACTCTTCCGAGGACAACAAACGGCGAAACCAGATAGCACCTTCTCCGCCGTGTTCGCGCTCACGCAAAAGGGCAGGCATTTCCGGAGCGCCTGCGAATGACTTCATTGGCTTCCTCCAGCATTATGCTCCTGTTGCTTTTGTCCGATGTTATCGCACTGAACGGCGGGGATACGAGGGAAATCAAGCAAGAAAAGTACGCAGAATTGCGATTTCGAAGAGAGGCTGTAATTTGGACGGCCTTGCCGGCAGGACGAAATACCTGAATACTGCCGGGGTGTGGGACTGGCAGTCATCCGCGCTGGTGGCTGTAGGCCTCAGCGATCACCCAAAACCGGCAATCGGTATCACCTGAAAACCGGCCAACGAGGCGATCACCGACCCTGAGGTGGTCACCGGCGTCAACCCTCCTCAAGTGGGCTAAGTGGGGGCTGCTTCAGGCCCGGAGTCAAGCCGCGAACCTGGGGAGCATTTCGCGTGTGCAGATCACAGTCCCTGCGCCAGCGCTTGCGAGCCGCACCGGGAAGCCATCGAGTTGGGTTTCAGCCGAGGCCGGAATGCGCGGGCAATCCGGCAGGACCCGGTCTCCGAGTGCGGCTTCGCCAGTGTCAGTCGATGAAGCCTGCGCAGTTGCGCTGGACATGGGAGTGCAAGAATACTGCTTTGTCGGCCGCTATCTGGAGCGCTGCTCGCAAGTCCCACTCAGTGTGCAGCAAGTGAAATCCCTTGATTCGTCAGCTGGTGCAGTACCGCGACCTTTTTGCTACACGACGGGCATCTACTCAAGTGCGGCCCGCGGAGCTTGCGCACTAAAACTGACTTGCCACCACAGGAGGCGGCAGAGTAGAACAATCTAGTCTTTGACGGCCACTTCCGTTGGCCGCTTTAGAAGTGATCATCGAGGTTGTACAGACCGACAAACAACAGCAGAGTGTTGGAACACGCAGGTACGCTGCATGGATCGCACTGCCATGGTTGAAAGAACGCGGGAGGAAGAACTGCCCCGGGAAGCTGACACAAAGATAGCTGGCCTTATCATGGCGGGAGGCCGTTCGAACCGCATGCGATCGACTCTCGGACTGGCGCATAAGGCATTGGTCCCTGTTCTGGGCGTTTCGATGCTGGAAAGAAACATCTGCTCGTTCGTGGCCAAAGGGATTCGTCGGATTGTAGTAGCCATCAACGCGCGTGAGACGGAAATCGAGCAGTACCTCCGAACTCGGGGTAAGGCCATTTTGGCCAGCGTGGACGGGACTGTCGAATGCCTCAAGGAAGAACAGCCACTCGGAACGATCGGAGCCGTTTGTGAGTTACAGGACAAGTGCAGTCAGTTGGTTGTGACAAATGTGGACAACCTGACAACTCTCAATTGGACTGAAATGCTGTCGTATCACCGCCGAAGAGGCGTGGCCATGACGATTGCGGCGCATTGGCAGCCATTCCGCGTGCCTTTGGGCGAGCTGGAAGTTGAGAGCGGAAATGTTCTTAACTACCATGAGAAGCCATGGAAAAAGGTCCTCATATCCAGCGGCGCTTATGTCCTAAACTCTGAAACATGCGGGATGATCCCAAAAGGGCGCCGAACCGACGTGCCGGACCTGGTGAAAGTGCTCCTTGGCTCCCGACAGTCGATTGGAGCGTTCGAGCACAATTCCGCATGGATCGACGTTAACGATGCTAGCTCCCTTGTTGATGCCGAACGGCTCGTCGCGGACAATTTTGGCGACTTTGGATGCTGGCATCCATCGCCCCAAGCAGAACGGCTTCAGCTGTTGATCCGTTCCGATCTTGGGATCCTCGCAGAAAAGCGTCGCTCTGAGTTTGGGTCGGTCGAGGCCGAATGGGATCTTCCGGGGGACGCGATAGTGCAATCTGGCGAGGAGGCGGCAATAGAGGTCTGCAGAAGGCTCGGGTTGAGTGAGGCGAAGCCGCGCTTCCTCGGCGCCTACGACGAAATCGAAGAACACAGCGAGTCAATAACTCGGTATCCCATTTTCCTAGTCGATACTGCGGCATTTGCCCCGGTGTCGGTGGGAACCGACCGCGTTTGGATTTCTCTCGATAATTGGGACGAGCGGTGCCGCGTTTCCCAGGCGATGCGGCGTTCTGTCGCGCTGCTAAGGAGATTACGATGAGTCAGCGGATTAAGATCGTTTCGGTCTTCCATGAGATAGGCTGGGCCGGAGACGAAAGCCGAACGCTGAGCATGAGCCGGACGATGGACCATGAGCGATTCGAGCACATGGTTCTCACGATCTTAGATCCGTCCGCAGAAGCGGAGTCCTATGGCTTCAATGACCGGGAGAAACAGTACGCGGATATGGGCGTGCAGGTAAGGGACCTTTCGAAAGAGATTCCCGAGAGGATTCCCAGGCTGAGAGGGTTGCCGGGAAAGTTATACGCTAAGACGGGCGTCCTTCGAAGGGCAAAGCGCTTGGCTCGGTTTGTCCGTCAATGGGGAGCCGACGTAATTGATGCTCGCACTGCAGCGGGGTTAGTCGGCGTACTGGCGGGCAAGATGGCGGGCACCCCAACTGCCGTAACTTTCTATCACGGACCGCTTCACTGCCGAGAAACCTCTTGGCCCTGGACGACGCGCCTGGCCTTGCGGCTGGCTGATCGAGTTTTGACGGACTCCGAGGTTAGGGCGAAACAATTTCGAGCACAACTGCCCGGGAGTGAGCACAAAGTGTTCGCAATCCCGAATGGCATTCCCGAGCCACAATCTGCTTACCATCCTGAAGAAGCGAGGAAGCTGTTCGGTCTGCCCGAGGATCCGCGAGTTCGAGTCATCGGTCAGATAGGCCGACTGATCGAATCCAAGGGTCAGACTGTCTTGCTCCGTGCCGCCAAGAAGATAATCGACCAGGATCCGCACGCCGCGTTTCTGATCGTCGGCTATACATATGATCAGCATTACCGGGAGGGTCTGAATCGTCTTGCTCAGGAACTCGGGATAGCAAACCGCGTTCGGATTGTTTCATATCCGGGTCCGATTGGGGACGTATGGAAAGCGATCGACATCCACGCGCATGCCTCGCTGTTCGATTCGCAGCCCATCTCTGTTATCGAGGGCATGTCCTTGGGAAAGCCTGCCGTTGTGACCTCGGTAGGTGGCGTCCCCGAGATGGTCGAGCACGGACACACGGGGCTGATAGTCCCTCCTGGTGATGCAAATGCCCTGTCAGTCTCAATACTGGAGTTGCTGAAGAACCAAGATCTGGCGAGAAGGCTGGGACAAGGCGCCAGAGAGAGATATGAACAACGCCACCGGCCGGAAATGATGACGCGCGCGTTGGAAGAGCTTTTTCTGGGTATGGTTAATCGATTAAAGGCGTGATCGCTATGGGTCCCCAAAACGCCCAACTGGACCTAGGTTCGACGCTGCGTACCCTCTCAGGGAAAACTATCCTGGTGACGGGTGCCGGCGGGTTCATCGGTTCCGCTATAACGGATCTTCTGGCTTCCTTTTCGGCCAAGGTTCGCGCTTTGCTTGGTGCGCCGGGTGAGCGAGTGTGGGAACCCTGCCAACCTGTCGAGCGGTGCAGGGCTGACATCCGAGATCTTGTCAAGCTGTGTGAGTTCGCAAAAGGAGCGGACATCGTAGTCCACGCGGCGGGTCCTCCGTCCGTGAGATCATCGTTTGAGTTCCCGGCGGACTACGCTTCGATTCACACAGTGGGAACTGTGACATTAATGGAAGCCTGCCGCAGAAGTGGAGTCCGTCGAGTCGTCTATCTTTCATCGGCAGAGGTGTACGGGTGTCCCTCAACAAACCCTGTTGAGGAAAACCACCCAGTCCGACCGCTCTCTCCGTATGGGGCGGCCAAAGCAGCTGCTGAGATCTTCGTAAGGACGATGACTAATGCATCGAAGATAGAACATGCAATCCTAAGACCGTTTTCGGTCTTTGGGCCAAGGCAGTCGCCTGACTCATTGATTGCCACTATTCTGCGCCAGGCGAAGCGAGAGGGATGCGTCTGGCTGAACGATCTGAGACCGGTGCGGGACTATTGTTATGTTCAGGACCTGGTAGAAGCAATTGCACTGGCATGCACGGTAAACGGGGAAGGGTGCGTATTCAACATTGGATCGGGTGAAGGAACAAGCGTCGAGGAAATCGCTAAACTCATTCTCCGCCTTCGGCAGACAGACATTCCCGTTCGGCAGAAGCCTCACTCAGAACGGCCGCCGGACGCAGAGATCTACCGGCTGGTTGCGGATGCCAGGAAAGCTAAGGCTGTGCTCGGATGGGAACCGCGTACATCGCTGGCGGACGGACTGATGGAGACCATCGCATGGATGAAGCGGAGCGGCGATATTTAGTCACGGGGGCTCAGGGTTTTCTCGGTCGCCACGTCGTTCAGGCGTTGCTCACTCCCCACTCTCGTGCGAAAGTTCTGGGCATCGGGCGCTCGCCATATACGCCGGAATGCTTCACGCATTCGCTCCGATGGGCAGGGAAGTCGTTTCGGGCACCTGCTCCAGCCTATCTTCGATCAATCGCGGATCCCACCCGATACCATTATCAAGTTCTGGATCTACGCGATGGGGCGGCGACAGAGAAACTAATCCGTGAATTTGAGCCCGAGGTTGTTATTCACCTGGCATCAGGTCTCAGGGGAGATCCAATTGATTGTCTGATGCGGAATGGGGTGGAGGGCACCGTCTGGCTCTTGGAGGCGCTCGGCCGTCTGAACAAGCCAGACGTGCGTTTTCTCTATGGCTCCAGCGGTGGTGTATACGGTCAGGTGCCGGAGCATCTTCTCCCCATTCGGGAAGATGTCCCAACGCAGCCCGCGGACCTCTACGGCGTCAGCAAGCTGGCAGGCGAGCATGCCTGCAAGGTTCTAGGTGACAGATATGGCATAGCGGTGACATACGCTCGATTGTTTAACCTGGTAGGTCCAGGACAAGACGAACGCCATGTTTGCGGGAGGTTCGCGGCTCAGGTAGCGGCAATCTTGCTCGGATTGCAGCCGCCACTAGTGGAAACAGGTGATTTGCAAACGACCCGTGATTTCATTGACGTGCGGGATTGCGCACGCGCCATCATCCTTTTGTCAGAGAAGGGTATGCCGGGTGAAACCTACAACGTTGCCAGCGGGGTGGAGACGGCCATCGCATCAATTCTGCGCACGATTCTCCAGCAAGCCGGATTGAGTGAACGCGTAACCATTTGTTCCTCCGAGAAATCGTTTAGCGGCGTTCGTCGACACTATGCGTCAACCGCGCGACTATCCGGATTGGGCTTCCGGCCGGAACGATCCACTACAGACAGCCTGGGCGATCTGCTGAACTACTATCTCCGGGATGTATCGGTTCTTTCCTAGTAGACTTTGTGTTAGGTCGTTGAGTAGCTCTGCTTCGATTGCCAGACTCATGAACACTAACTCCAACTTGTTCTGCACGACTCCGCAGCATCGACGGCAGCTCACGTCGCATCTTCATGCATTTGCGCGATGCATTTGCGCGCTGGATTGAGTGGCGGAGACTGGCTGACGGACAGGTCTGGATCCCATCCACTTTAGATAAGCAGGGACGCCGCGCTCGAGATTGAATTCAGGCGAGTATCCCAGCAGGTCTGCGGCTTTCCGAATGCACAGTGTGCCGCGCTGGGGTCTGGTGTCCTGGTCCCTGCAATACTCCACGGTGCTGTTGGGAAACTGGATACGAATTATCTCCACCAGTTCCAGAAATGTTCGGGCCTTACCAAAAGTCATGTTGAAAACCTGGCGAATAGCTTGTGGCCTTTTGATAGCCAGACATATTCCGTTCACCAAGTCATCCACGAATGTAAAATCCAGTCGCCCCGTCCCGTCACCTGCGATGGTCAGTGGCATGTTATGTCTGGCCTGGTTCAACAACCTCTCAACTATCCTGCCACTCACACAGCGGGGACCATAGAGAGCAGAAGGCCGGACAATCACATACGGCAAATCTGATTTTCGGCCGTACGCCATGACGAGGCGTTCACCAAGCAGCTTGATCGCTCCGTATAGGTTGACCGGGCTTGCTGGATGACCCTCATCCGCTTCAGCACTCAAGAAGTTACCGTAGACCATGCTCGAGGAAAAATAGACGAATCGCTCGAGGCGATGATTACCCAATTCTAGGGAGTTGACGAGACTCTTCAAGCCGCACTCGAACGCCGATCGAGGATCGAGTTCTGTCAGCTCCGCAGAGGAGATTGCAGCCAGATGCGCAAGCACGGTCGGCTGGATCTCGCCGAGGACTTCAGAAAGCGCCTGGACACGGGATGCGTCAACCTTGTGCAAGGGTATGCTCGCTCCCTGTAGCAACTCTAACCGCTCCTGCAGAATCGATTTGTGAATCTCATCCATAGGGTCCGACGTACCCGATGCCAGGCGGACCTCAAGGTTGTTATGTGCAAAGTCGTCGACGATGTGGACCTGTGCCCCCTCGGCCTTCAGCCGCAGGGCTAGATGATGTCCAATGAATCCTCCGCCGCCGACGAGGGCAATCCGCTGATCCGCTAAACTCGTCATTGAGACGCCCTTGCCGTACAAGCCGCGACAAACGCTTCCGCAATTGCGGAAGCGTCGGATGCGGCTAGGGTCGGCCCAACAGGTAACGCGATTGTGTGATCACTGATCTGCTGGGCAATGAGAAACTGCCTCGAATCCCAACCATACTTTCGCTGGTAGTATTGGAGCCGCGGAACCGGATGGGGATAGTAAATGCTGGTTCCAATCCCCATTTCGCGAAGCTCGGACATGATGCTGTCTCTCGCTTCGGATAACGGTGCTCGGAGTAAGACGCTCAAACAATAGTGGCTACTGAGGCCAGCTGCGTCGTGTGTATCGAGGACGGAGAGGAAAGGCAGGCCGGCGAGAGCGGTCTTCAGCGCTAAGAAATTTCGCGCCCGCAATGCCAAGTTCTGTTCGATCCGGCGAAGCTGAGATCGGCCCATTGCCGATCCAAGTTCATTCAGACGATAGTTGAGCCCTAAGGAACTCACATCGTACTTACCAGATTGCTGGGGAGATCGTTCGGTGCCAAAGGAACGGAACAGTCGAGCTTTCGCAGCAAGGTCACTGTGTCGGGTTACAAACATGCCTCCTTCACCGCTTGTGATGTGCTTGACGGGATAGAAGGAAAAGCAACCAACATCTCCGAACAATCCGACATGTGTGCCCGCATATCGGCTGCCCAATGCAAGGGCACAGTCCTCGATAACCATCAATCCATGAGACTCGGCCAGAGCAATCACGTCCAGCATCCTCACGGAAATCCCTAAGAAGTGAACCACGGAGATCGCTTTGGTGTTTGGGGTTATTGCAGATTCAACTTGCTCTGGGCTCACATTGCCTGTTTCAACTTCGCAGTCAACAAAAACGGGACGAGCCCCAACCAGTTCAACTGCGTGTGCCGTGGCTACATGCGTTTGAGCGGGAACGATGACCTCATCACCATGACCGATGCCTAGCAAGACATATGCGAGGTGGAGTGCGGCCATGCAAGAGCTCACTGCAACAGAATTAGCGCCATCTCCCAGAAACGCCGAGAACTCTTTTTCGAACTCTTCCACCTGTGGACCGTGCGTCAACACCGGACCCTCAAGAACAGCATCTACAGCCCGACGGTCATCCACAGTGATCCATGGCTGCGCAAACGGAATCTTCATACAAAGAGGCCTTTGGCCCCTAATAGTAGTTGATCCACATCACTCCTGTGAACAGCTTTATTCGTAGATCGATCTATTTGTTGCCTGGAGCCTCCGAACTCCACCGCTACTCCCGGGCATCTCAAGGTTGGCCGGTTCCAGGTTGCGTTAAGATGCAGAAGTTAGCGGTGATCTGGCCGACTAGGAAGAGACAGTCGAGGATCCCCGAGTTGGAGTTTTACAAGGTGAGAGTCTGGATCACGGCGATCTCCTCGTGATGATTCTGAGAGACTCCGGCCAGTCGTTGTAAGGGAGGTGGGACCCTCGATGCTCGCCGACGATACTTGCGCGGCGAGATCAGCGAACGCCGACTGCATTGTAAAATTGCTGGCGTCAGATAGGCGGCAAGGAGACACAGTGAACCGGCATAGTATTCGGGTGCTCACGCTCATCGAAGGTTCCGACGCTACCGGTGGCGTGGGTATTCTGATCGAGTCAGCGAGACGTGCCGCCTGCCTCGAACGTGACTTACCGCCGCTCCACTTCACAGTTGTAACGTATCAACGAGGCTCAGGCGAGAGCCCAGTAGCCGAGGCGGCTACAAGGGCAGGGCTTGCAGTTCGTACGATCACCGAACGGAAGCGGTGGGATACCCAAGTGGTTCCGCAGCTTCGGCATATCGTCACCGAATGCCAGCCCGATATCCTGGAAACACGCAACGTCAAATCGCATTTCCTTGTGCGCATGCTTGGACTAGACAAGCAATACGCCTGGGTAGCTTGGAACCGCGGATACACCCAAAAGGACTGGCTTGACCGCACCTATAACCAGCTCGACTGCTGGTCGCTGCGCGGTGCTTTTCGCGTCGTCGCTTCTTGCGACCTCTTCGCCAGGCGGCTCGAGCTTCGTGGTGTCCAAGGGAGCAGGATCAGGGTGATTTACAATTTCGTTAAGCCGTGGGTGCCGCCTCCTGAGGCGGAGGTGGAACGCTGCCGCCGCGACCTCTGCATCCAAAACGAAGCCGTCATCCTCGCCGTAGGGCGACTCTCCAAGGAGAAGGGACACTCCGATCTAATTCAAGCCGCGGCTGTGCTGCATCGCCTAAACGCAGTTCCCGATTTTCGCGTTGTCCTCGTGGGCGATGGGCCGGAGCGAGAATCGCTGATGCGTCTGGCGGGACGCTTGGGTGTCCACAAGAAACTGACCATAACCGGTTTTCAAAAGGACATTGATCTGTATTACAGTGTGGCTAAGCTGCTGGCTTTGCCTTCTCATTCGGAAGGGTTTCCCAATGTGATGCTCGAGGCCATGGCGGCCGGCCTGCCGATCGTTGCAGCTTCCGTGGGAGGTATTCCGGAAGCCCTTGAGGACGGTGTTACCGGGCTCCTAGTTCCCCCGCGTGACCCCGAAGCCCTGGCCAACACTATGCTGCGGCTGCTGATCGACCCCGGTCTGCGAATCAGACTCGGGGCGGCGGCAAGAAGAATGGCAGACGCGAATTATACCCTCGACAGTTATGTGCGAGTGCTATCGCGGTTCTATAACGACACCCTCGAGGCGCGAGATCACCAACCCTCATCGGGGCGACGCTGATGAGGGTCTTCTAAGGACCCGTATCTCTTCCTAACCTATTCGAGCAACTCTCGCAGCAAATCGTCTCATTAAAGCGTGTACAAAACTCGCCGTCACCTCAACGCAACTTGGACCAATTAGAATCACTCGATGTCGCGGATCGTCCGTGAAGATCGGGGGCATCCATACGTTGCACCAGTATGTCGTAGGTTGTCCCTCACCTGCTTTCTGAGGATCCTCTGATACCTGGAGCTTATTTCCCTCTGCGGATTCGAACCACGCCGCGCTCGACCGTTCCGACCGAACGGAAAAATTCGAGTATCTCTGCGTCATACCATTCCAGCGTACCGTAGCGCTCTGCATGAGAGTTTAGTTCGAGGTGGAGCGTCCCGTTCTCGCTAAGATGCGACACGGCATCCTCGACGAAAAACCGCCACTCCGCCACGCCCCATTCGTCTGGTTGCCGTATACGATTGAACGTGATCCAGAACGCCGTAATCAGGTCCAGATTTTCTTGGGTGACCGGCATTGGCAGAAAGCGCTCAATCAGGACCGGATAGACATGCGAGGAACAATAAAGCGCAGCTAGCAACTCGCTATAGACTCGTAGTTCGACGGCCGACAGTTCTTGAGAGGGAGCATCGATTCCAAGACACTCATGCCCAGCCGCTCGTGCC
>Ga0075520_1001654_pt1 | contig 10822 bp, 10 predicted proteins | sample NGEPerB_FD_75100 | JGI IMG/M metagenome (GOLD analysis project Ga0075520, IMG submission 75100) | Arctic peat soil microbial communities from the Barrow Environmental Observatory site, Barrow, Alaska, USA - NGEE PermafrostAB12-B | ecosystem: Environmental > Terrestrial > Soil > Wetlands > Peat ...
CCGCTGAATGACGAGCCATGCATCACCGCCAGGGTGTTCGGCGCAAGGTCGCCGAGGCGGCGCATGACGACTGCGGTGTCGGGAGCGAGAGACGTGCTTCGGAACATCGCTTCGGCTTCCATGGCCGGTTCGACGATGTCGTCGGTGGTGAGGGCGGGTCCGTTGCCCAGGCAAGTGAAGAGGTCGCCGCACAGCAGTGTGCCCGTTGTCTCCTCGTAGAGGACCCTGGCATCCCAGCCGTGCGGGACATGGGGCGTATCAAGGTGACGCACGCGCTTCGCGCCCAGCTCGATGATCTCACCGTCTGCCAATGGACGGGGAGGACGGTCGGCCATCTCGTTGACCGAGACCATGCACCCGAGCGCTCCGTGAGCGACCTGGGCGTGCGGCGCCGCCGCGAGCAGCTCGTTCATGGCTCCACACTCGTCGGACTCGACATGGCCGAATGCGATCCACCGCAGACGATCCAACGGCACGACGCGCTCGATGGCGCCTTGAACCGAGGGAAACATCGAGCGATGGCCGGTGTGGAACAGGAGCGGCTCGTCGTCGTCGAGCAGGAACTGGTTGAACGTGAACCCAACCGGCCCGATTTCGGGCACGAAGGTGGACAGCCGATAGATGTTGGGTGCGATCTCGTCGAGATTCGTGGTCATGGTTGGGCTCCTAGGGTCGAAGGCGGTAGTGGGCGAGTCTTTCGGGGAGGCCAGGCAGGCCGGCAAGGGCAAGGGGCGTTCCGGCTGACTGGTCGACGAGAATCAATGGGTCCCACCCCTGATGCTCACGGCGCGGGCCTTCCCCCAGATGGTCCCGGGCACCCCGGGCACCCGGTGATCGGTCACTGCAATGCCGAGTCAGAGAGCGTCCTGGGTAAACATGGCCGGTCGTGATGTTCGTCAGAACGGCACCTCCGTGGCCAGGAGGCCGGTGCCCTGTTGCCGGGAGCCGAGGAACCAGCAGAAGTCGAGTGCATCGAGATCGAGTTGCTCGCCACTGTCACCGACCTGCCACCTACCACCTGCCGGACCGGTGAGGGTGAGCATGAACGGCTGGCCATGACGGCGGGCCCAATCAGCAACGACGTCGTCGATCAGGCGCCCGTCGTGGCCGGCTGTGAGCTCCATGGGACGACCGGTAGCTCGGCTGATGTCGAGGCGGTGCATCCAGGTGTCTCGGGTGAAGATGGTGTCGACCAGATAGCCGAATCGCCATCGTTCGGCGTCGAAGGGCGGATCTTGCTTCATGCGCACACCCCAGCGCATGGGAGCGGGCGTGCGCCGCCGTGCCTTCACGGACTTGGGGGCGACCGCTTGCAACCGACTGACAATGGCATCGGGAGTCAGGGATGATCGCTCGTCGACCTGGGTGGCGGTCATGGCGTCGATCATCTTCCCGCCCTTCCTCTTGCCTGCCGCCCGGAAGTCATGGGCGAACTGGCGGAACGAGGCTTGCGACTCGGCCATGGCGAGCACGTGGCTGGCCATGGCGCGGACGTCCCACAGCTCACACACGGTGGGCCGGCCCCAGTCGTCAGCGGACAGGCTGCGCAGCTGGGCCACCATCCGGGCGAACTCGCCTTCTGCGAGCTTCATCGCCTCGCGGTGCCCGAGGGGGGCTGTGATCCCTGCGTCAGTCGTGACCGTCCCCATCCCAGCGCCCCTCACGTTTACGTGCAGTGATCGGTTATCCGAATCCTGTCAGCATTATCGCGCCATCGCCGTGTAAGATCAAGGGGTGACTTCTGCAACTCCCACCGACACCGTCCGCCGCGATCGCCGCCATGTCCGTCACGAGGCGACCAAGCGCGAGATCCTCGACGCCGCATGGAAGATGGTGGGGACGGACGGTCTCAACGGTCTGTCCCTGCGGGCGCTCGCACGTGCCGTGGACATGGAGCCCCAGTCGCTCTATACGTACTTCTCCTCGAAGCACGCCGTCTACGACCACCTCTTCGCTGACGGGAACCGCCAACTCTTGACCCGTATCGAAGGAATCGCGGTCAGTGACGACCTCTCCCAGGTGCTCCGCTCGATGGCCCTGTTGTTCGTGAGTTTCGCCGGGGAGGACCGGGCCCGCTACGAACTGCTCTTCTTGCGCACAATCCCCGACTTCGAGCCATCGCCCGAGTCCTATGCCATAGCCACCGAGGTCTTTGCCAAGGGCCGGTCTGTCCTCGCCGGCGTCGGGATCGGCGGCGACACTGACTTCGACCTGTGGACCGCCGTCGTCGCCGGCCTGTCCAGCCAGCAGGTGGCCAATGCCCCCGGCGGTGACCGATATGTTCGTCTCATCGACGACGCCGTGGCGATGTTCGCCGAGTACATCATCGGCCGCCCGGCGGCCATCAGGGCCACCAAAGCCTGAATCGGGCCACCGGCATGGTTGGCGGCCACCTTCGGATGATCCCCGAACGTCGCAATCGGGCCACCAACCCGGTCCCAGCCCGCCGCGAAAAGGTCAGGTGGGACTCGCGTCTTCACTCGTGGCTGTGGAGACTGCTTCGTGCCGCCGGTGGACATCGATGAGGGGCACTCCGCAGCCACTGCACGAGCCTTCGGAGACAGCAGTGATCCCGTCGCACCGGTCACAGAAGACCACCCGTCCATGGTTGGACGTCATCTCCCAGAGTGCGGAGAAGTGGCTGTACTGCCAACGCTGCTTGTAGAGATTGCGAACTGCGACCCGGTGCTCAGGTGTGGCAGCGAACGACTTGGCCTCGGCCGCTGTCCGCCACAAGGCGATCAAGGTGATGCTCGGCCCGTCGGGAAAGCTGAAGCGTCGGATGAATCCGGGAGCCGAGGCCAGCAGCTCCATCAAGGGGACGGCCGCGGCCCAGAACCGTCCGGCACCATCGGTGTCGGCAAAGGTGGCCTGAAGGATGAGGATGGCCTCGGCCGACTCGGGCCCGAGTTCGCCGGCGAGCCCTTGCTGTGTGGCGAGGACGGTCGGTGCGATCTGGACATGGGGTATGGCGGCCATCGCCGAGATGGCCTCCAGCGGCGGCGGGGCGGTCAGCAGTTCAGCCACGGTCTTCACTCCATTCGCTATCATCCGATGATGACCGGATTGACTCCTGCGATACTAGGATGAAATAGTGGAGCCTGTCCACAAGAGGGCCTATTCGTCGGCCATTCGCCAGGAGAACGCCGCCCAGACCCGAGCGCGGATCCTCGAGGCGGCGGGCGACTTGTTCCTTGCCAAGGGCTATGCCCGCACCAGTGTCCGCGAGATCGCCGAGGCGGCCAATGTCGCCGCCGACACCGTCTACGCAGTCTTCGGTGCCAAGGCCCGCGTGCTCACCGCACTCATCGACCGACGCCTGGCTCCTGCTGCGGGCGTCGACAACGTCTTCGATCGCCCAGAGGCGCAGGCAGTACACGAAGAGCGAGATCAGCGCCGACAACTGCACCTCTTCGCCCGCGACATCGCCGTCATCTCGACCCACGTGCGGCCCGTCTTCGAGATCCTCCGCACAGCCTCTGCCGTCGAGCCGGAAATGGCTGCGGTCTATGCCGAAATGGACAGCTATCGACTTCGGAACATGCGCCAAGTTGCAGGCTGGATCGCCGAGCGCGGCCCGCTGCGTTTCGACACCGAGCGCGCCGCCGAGATCATCTGGACCCTGACCAGTCCCGACGTGGCGCGGATGCTCTGCGACGGACAGGGATGGACCCAAGAGGAGTACGCCGAATGGCTGGAGGACACCATGGTGCGCACGCTGTTGCCCGACAGCCGCCAGCCAACTCGTTCGAGTCGGATGCACCATTGAGCCTTCGAGGCAGGCAGGGCCGGGTACCGCCCTTCGTCCGGGGACGGGTGTACCCGTGACCGGATCGGGCCGGGCTCCCCGCGATGGGCAGAGCTCGTCGAGATGAGCGATAAGTGCTTGGCTGGTGGGCGACGGAGCCGGTGTGGCTCGCAGGCACGGTGCAGCAAGTATCGGCCGGTGGAGCCGAGGACACCGCCTCGGTGGACGAACGGACTCCCTCGGTCGCGTTGAAAGCAGTGCCTGCAAGGGTGGCCCAACACCACGGGCGCCCTACGGCCATCTCGAGACTGGCAAGGGTACGGTGGCGATCGCGACGGCTCCGTGGATCGTCCCAGCGTGCCCGCGCTCGGCCGTGTCAGGATGTGTTGAGTGCAGAACGTGCGGTTGCGGATTCTGGGCGATCTCCAGCTGGAGGGGTGCGGCACCGCCCAACTGGGTCGGCGCCAAGTCCGCACACTGCTCAAGGTCCTCGCTCTCGGGCACGGCCGCCCCGTCGGGGTGGACCGGATCGTCGACTGTCTGTGGGGCGACGATCCGCCGGGCCGGCCCGCGGAGCAGATCTCGGTCTTGGCCAGTCGTCTCCGTGGCGTTCTCGGTGCCGACCGGGTCCTGCGCAATGATGCTGGTTACACCCTGAACCTGGACTGGCTGGACCTCGATGCGCTCCGGGAGTACTCGGCGGAGGCGGAACGCCGCCTGGTCTCCGGGGCGCCGGCGGCGGCCCGGACGGCTGCCTCGGCCGGGCTGTCTCTGATCCGCGGGCCGCTACTGGCCGATGAGGCCGACGCCTGGTGGGCCGACACGGAGCGAGCCGCTTCGGATCTGCTCATCTCGCGCCTGCAGCGAGTCTCGGCGGCGGCGGCTCTCGCCGCCGGTGACTGGACCGAGGTGGCCCATCTTTCCGGTGAGGCGCTCTTGTCGGACCCGTACGATGAATCGGCACTACGGATGGTGATGGAGGCGATGACCCGGTCGGGGCGGAACGCCTCGGCGCTGGCGGCCTACGCCGGAGTCCGAGAGCGTCTTGCCGAAGATTTGGGGGTGGGTCTCTCGGAAGAGACGGAGGCCCTGCATACCGCCATCCTGTTGGGCGACCTTCCTTCGGGTCGGAAGACGGACGGACCCTCCGCTTCCACTGCCCTCGAGCTGCCAGGACGGGCCCTTCCCTCGCGTACGTTGGACGGCCTGGTCGACCGCGCCGAGCGCGGACAGGGTCAGATCGGAGTGGTCGAAGGGGAGGCGGGCATCGGGAAGTCGCGGCTGCTGCAGGTCTGGGCGGAGCGCCATTCTGGCCGTGGCGTCGAAATCGTTTCGGTCGCGTGCGACGAACTTGGCCGGACGCTGCCCCTTCAACCACTCCTGGATGCCATGGAAGCACTGGTCCGCAGAGCCGAACGTGCGGGAGCCGTGGAGGTCCTCGGCCCCGACATCGCCGTGCTGGGGCCACTCCTCGCCAGACAGTCCGAACCGGCCGGAGATGCACAACTGGCTGCGCTCACCGACCCCGGAGCCGGCCAGGCATTGTTGTTCGCTGCGCTCTTCAGTGTCCTGCGCCGCCAGTCGGAACGACGACCTCTGGTGCTCATCATCGACGACGTCCATCTCGCCGACACCGCCACGACGGCCTGGCTCGGTCAGGCGGCGCGTCGGCTGGCGGACAGTCGTGTCACGATCGTGGCCGGGCGGCGGGCAGAGGAGGGTATCTCCCTCCCCGGCGTGACGACCATCACCCTGGGTCCGCTCAGCCTGGAGGATGCCGAGCTCATCGTGGGGCCTGATCGGGCCCCCGAGTTGCACGCCCGCAGCGGGGGCCACCCCCTGTTTCTGGTGGAACTGGCGGCAGCGGACACCGACGAGGAGTTGCCGGCCACCATCCGACAGGCTGTCGAGGAGCGCTGCACTCGTGCCGGTGCCGCTGCGGCCACGCTTCGGGCGGCGGCGGTGGTCGGGCCAGAGATCGATCTCGACTTGCTCACGGCCGTGACCGGCTCCGGATCGAGTGAGCTACTCGACCATCTGGAGGAAGGGTCGCGGCGGAGGTTGCTGGTCGAGGAGGGTCAGACCTTCGTCTTCGCCCACGCGCTGATACGCGAGGCGTTGGTGTCGACCGTCGGTGCGTCGCGGGCCGCCTTCATCCATCGGGAGGCGGCCCGAACCCTCGGCGCTCGACCTGCCGCCGATCCACTGGCAGTTGCTCGCCACGCGCGCCTCGGGGGCGAACTGGCCTACGCCTCCACCATGTTGGTCACCGCTGCGCGCATGGCCGTGGCTCGATTCGACCAGCAGGAGGCGATGCGCCTCCTGGACGAGGCCATCGCACTGGACGACACGGTCGACGCCCGCCTCGAGCGTGCCCGCGTGGCTTCCATGTCGTCGCGCTATGAGCAGGCTGCCGAAGACATCGAAGCAGCCCGCCTCGGTGGTTCCGGGCCCGAGGCGCTGGAGGTGGCCGCCTGGTCCGCACACTTCCAGCGTCACTTCGATGAGGCGCTGACCATCGCCGATCGCGGGGCGCTGGAGGCCGTCGATCCCGACCTCCGCACCAGTTGCCTGGCCCTCGGCGGGTGGGTCTCCCTGGCCTCTGGTGACCTCGGTGGCGCCCAGGTGCGGCTCGAAGGCGCCCTCGGGGAGGCGCCGGAGGCCAGCGGACGGATGGCCGAGGCCTGGCTGGCATGGCTGCGAATGAACCAGGGCCGCCCCACGGAGACGCTAAGGCTGGTGAAGCAGCAGACCGGAAAGGGGCTCGCGGCCTACCGTTTCCCCAATGCCTACGGCGGGATGGTGGCCACGATGGCGCTGGCGATGCTCGGGCGTGTCGATGAGGCACTGGCCGCCTTGGACACGCTCGAGGCCGATGTGGCGCGCATGAGCGCTCATCGGTGGACGCCGCGCCCGCTCAACCTGCGGGGCTGGATCGTGCGCAACCTCGGTGAACTCGGCGAGGCGGACGAGTTCAACTGGGCGGCCATCGAAGCCGCTCGCGGACAGGGACTGGACGAGCCGCTTGCAAACGGGCTGCTCGATCTGGCCTCGGGTCGCCTGCTCGCCGGGGACTTCGATGGTGTCGGCGCGATGCTCCGCGAGGCAATGCCCTTCACGGAGATCGAACACGCATTCCGGTGGCGCCACCAGCTCCGGGGTCGGTTGATCCGGGCCCGCCTCGATATGGAGACACGGGACTTCGGTGCGGCTCTGGCCGGCGCCGAGTCCCTTGCCACCGACGCCGCCCTGCTCGGCACGCCTCGCTACGAGGTGCAGGCCCGCCTGGTGGCCGCCATGTCCGCCCACCATGTCGGCGCCGCTCCCGACCTTGAGCTGGTGGGTCGCTTGCTGACTCGGCTCGGTGAGGTGGCAGGTCTCGAGGGGTGGCGGATCACCGCCGAGGCGGCCCGGGTATTCGAAGTCCACGAATGGGAGGAGTTGGCCGGTCGTCGAGTGCGCTCACTGCGACGGCGAGCAGGTGACTACGCAGAGGCGTTGGACAAAGCGGCAACCCGCTACATCGGATGAGTCGCAACACGGGCAGTCAGCTGGATCACCGAGGGCCGCCAAACGGGCACGTGCGGGGCAACGGCGATGCGTAACTGCCGAAAGAGCTCGGTGTCGGCAGGCTGGCCGAGCCGAGCCACCCAGGGGGCAATGTGGGGCATCGCCAACCGGTACGCCACCACGGCACCGGCATCCCGGAGGCCAAGGTCCTCGTCGATCACCGCGGCATGCACCTCGGCCAGCCCCGCCTGCTCTGCGGCTTCCATCAGACGGTGGGGATCGCCGGAGACGGGCTCCACCTCGGCCTTCATCGTCTCGTACCACGCGGGCGGATTCCACCCCCATGAGACGAGCACCTCGTTGATCGCCGCCTTGATCGGATCGGACCGCTCCGCCGCCCAGGTGGAGGCGAGCACCACGCCTCCGGAACGGACCACACGGGCCATCTCGGCCAATGCCGGCGCGGGCGCAAGGTGATTGAGCAGAAATCCGGCCGTCACTGCGTCGAAACCGCTGTCCCGGAACGGCAACGCCAGTGCGTCGGCCACAATCGCCGTCCACCCTTGTCCGCTTCCGTGGGCGACCATGTCGAGGGAGCAGTCGGCGACCACGGCCCGGGCGCCATCGGCGGCCACGGCCCGTGCCACCGCGCCCGTCCCGCTCCCGATGTCGAGGGCGAGCAGCCCGGCCAGTGCCACCGGCGACGCCCGCGCCAGAGAATCGGCGAGCGGTTCGTATACGAGGCCTGCAGCCGTGTCCCAAGCAGCGGCCAGGCCGTCGTACGGTCGGGTTACAGCCACTGGGCGCCTGCCGTCGCCCACGCCTCCCACCAGGCCAACTCCGGACCCGGCCCGCCGAATGCCTTCTCCCAACCGAACTGGACCATGGTGCCGAGCATCTCGACGGCGACCGCCCGGGCCCACCAACCGCCGGTGTCGATCCCATGACCTTCGAGGGCTGCCCGATACGTGGAGATCGCGTCGTCCTTCGTCTCGGGGAGCAGGTCGGAGTTGAGCGCCAGGTACCACGACAGATCCGCGATGGGCGACGCCTCGCCCGAAGCCTCCCCGAAGTCAAGCAGGACGGTGCGGCCGTCGGTGTGGCTTCCGATGTTCGCTGCCTTCCAGTCCCCGTGCACCAGCGTGTGGGGCACCTTCCCCAGAGCGGCAACGAGGGGGGCCAGGTCGTCGAACAGAGGCACGACCAAGTCGGCGAGGGCAGGCGATACGACGGGCAGTCGAGCCCAGCCGTCCGCCATCACCCTGGGCACGACAGCGGCGGAGCCGAGTGCCGCCTCGGCCTCCGCCACGGCCGGGGAGAAGATGAGGTACCGGGTGGCCAGGGGGGTGAGGCCTGCGTCGTCGCTCCAACCCCAGAAGGCGGCGTGCATGGCAGCCATGTTGTCCAGGAAGCGGGTGTGCTCCTCCAACGAGAACGGCTCGCCGGGCGTCAGCAGTTGGTCCGTGACATCCCGGAGCAGAACCATGCCCACAGCGCCGTCGAAGGCGGCTGCGACCACTGCCGGGTCGACGACGTCGGGTAGGCGATCCAAGAGCCCGTGTTCCCAGAGGCGCACGTACCTCACGCCGGGATCGCCGGTGGATCGCAAGAGCCAATCGTCCCGCGGATCCTGGTACTTGAGGACGTAGCGCTCACCCCCGATAACGACACGTTCGAAGCGGGCACCCGACTTGGTGTCCTCGGGCTCCCACAGCTGCCGGCTGTCGGCTGCATCGAGCAGGTCATGCAGCAGGGAGGAGGTCTCAGGAGGGGTCATTGTCCGCTCCGGCCATCTCGGCCAGCAGCGCGGCAGACCACCGTCCACCGCACCACACCTGGTCTCTGGTGATGCGGCCGTCCGTGACTTCCACGATGTGAGCTTGGTGCATGGCATGAGGAACGCCGCCGTCCTCCCATCGGAGGGTGAACTCTACGAGCTCTCCCGTGGGCAATGGCGTGCGCCGCAGCTCCTCGAAGACTCCGGCGTCGGAGTACCAGCGGGACAACTCGGCCGTAACCGCAGTGCTGCCCCGAACTTGGTAGCGCCAGTTGGGCACGGTGGCGTCCAGGGTCATGTCGGGGCCCAAGGCGTCGCAGTCGGTCATTGCTGCTCCTTCGATAGCCGCGAGGTATCGCTCGACGGGCCCGTTCCTCTGCATGTCGGACATGGTGACCTCCTCATGATCGGTTCTTGATCACCATTCCACGGATGGATTGCCACCGGCTTGCCACGGTTGCGGCAAGCCGGTGGCAAGCCTTCGGGGAGATGATCGCCAGTGCCGGCGGCATTCGGCCCACGGCATATCACCAAGGGAGACGAGCCATGGCAGCAGCCGAGAACAAGAACTTCGCATCACCCGACGAAACCCGAGAGTTCGAGCAGGGGCGCGTCGATCTCCTTACCATCGGTGGGAGTGAGATCGGTCGCCTCACCCTCCAGCCGGGATGGCGCTGGTCCGAGCACGTGAAGCCGATTGCCGGCACCGAACTGTGCGAGGCGCCCCATTTCCAGTACCAGGTCAGTGGCGCTCTGCATATCGCAATGGCCGACGGAACCGAATTCGACACCGGGCCCGGCGACGTCACCGCTCTTCCGCAGGGCCACGATGCGTGGGTGGTGGGTGACGAGCCGGTCGTGCTGGTTGATTGGTGGGGTGCATCCAACTACGCCAAGGTTTGACCGGTCGGGCGGGGTCGGTCGTGGCGGCGCAGTGGCGGCGTCGCGACCGGACCCCTCGGGAAGTGTTCAGAAGGGACTGAATGCGGCCGCAGTGAACGCCGCCAGCCGGCTTCGGCCTTCGACGTGCCCCGGCACATGGGAGCGCCGAGCAGGAGTCCGCCGGGCCGGTGCTGAATGGCGAAGACCCCCTTCGAGAGGGGCATTCGCCAAGGCAAGCAATGGGCTCCGCCAGACCGAATCAGGCACAACAGGTCCACACTGTTCCATCGAGTGGATGCGAGGCCCGCATCTTCACAAGATGTCGAAGAGGTGTTACAAAGGATCTCGGCGCGGTGTCACACGAGCGGCGTGAGAGCAGGGCAACCAGAAGACGGGAAGTCCATGGCTGAGCAGGTAAGTGTTACCCAGGACATCGGCGCGCCGGCAGAGCGGGTGTGGACGATGGTCTCCGACGTGACCCGAATGGGCGAGTGGTCACCCGAGAACGACGGGGCGACATGGTTGCGGGGAGCGACGGGACCGCGATCCGGCGCAATGTTCCGAAGCATGAACCACAACGGCAAGAAGAAGTGGAAGACCGTAGGCCGGATCGCCGATGCCGATCCCGGACGGCTGCTCAGCTTCCGCATCACTGCGAACGGCCTCAAGGTGGCCGAGTGGCGCTATGAATTCGAGAACACCGCAACCGGATGCCGGGTCACGGAGACCTGGATCGACCAGCGCGGCCCCATCGTGAAGGCGCTCGGCAGGCCGGTGACCGGGGTCGCGGACCGAACCGCGCACAACCGGGTTGGGATGGAACAGACCCTCGAGCATCTCAAGTCGGCGGCGGAGTCGACTTCCGCCTCGAACTGACGCCAGCTGCTCGGCTGGGGGCTCTAAGC
>Ga0075520_1001655_pt1 | contig 10820 bp, 12 predicted proteins | sample NGEPerB_FD_75100 | JGI IMG/M metagenome (GOLD analysis project Ga0075520, IMG submission 75100) | Arctic peat soil microbial communities from the Barrow Environmental Observatory site, Barrow, Alaska, USA - NGEE PermafrostAB12-B | ecosystem: Environmental > Terrestrial > Soil > Wetlands > Peat ...
CCGTTGTCTGCTGGATTGTCGCACGGCTCGCCGTGGCGTCGTGATGTCGCCGTTCGAGAAGGCCAGAGTGCGGTCGTAACCAAGGGCGATCAAATCCTCGAGCACCCTCGGGTCGAAGCGCCCGGCGGTGCGCTGGTGCGCGCGACTCGCCTCTTCGAGCGCGCGGAACAGTACTGATGGCACCCGGTGCCAGCGCGTGGGCGATGCGTTGGCGCGCATGAGCGGGCTCGACGGGTCAAAGCGGGTGCACGCCTTCTCGACCGTGTGGAACACCTCGAGTGTCGATTGGATGGCCGCGCCCGTGTCATTCGATTCGTGTGGCCGAGCGACCGGTGCGACCTTCACGGTGACGTCGGTCGCCATTGCTCGCGTTGAGGCGACGATTTCGCCGTCAACGCGTTCAGCCAGCACTGGAGGCTCCCGTCGTGGCGTGCGTCGCCGGGGCGGGCGCGGGAGCCGGTGCCGCGACGACGGGCGAAGTCGCAACGCTCACCGGGCCCGCCCCGGCTCCCGATGACGTTGTGACCGCCAGCGAGCTGCTCGCCGACGCCGCGAGACGGGTCTTCGCGGCGGAGGCGGCGAGGGCGGCCAGAGTCCGCTGGTCAGCGGCAAGCACTGCAGCGAGTTGCGCGAGTACGCGGGCGTTGGCGGCGCCTTGACTTGAGGTGGCCGTCGACGCGGCGGAGACCGAGGCGCTCGTTGACTGGACGACGCTCGAACCAACGAAGGCGTTGGCGAGTCCAGCGCCGACCAACGCAACCGAAGTGACGACGATGGTGGGAAGGATTCGTCGTTGTGCTCGTGTGCGTGACAGTGTTCGAGCGCTTCTCGCACGGTTCGCGGCCATCCGGTGACTGGCCTCCAACAACTCGTCGGACAGCAGAGCGTTGCTCTGTTGGATGGGCGAGACGCCGTCTCTTGAGCTGCGACTAGTTGTCACCAGTAACTCCTGTCGATCCACTGTCACCGGAATCGCTCGAAGAACTCGCCCCGGTAGTCGTGTGAGTGGCCGGTGCCGTCGAGACAACTTGCGCCACCGCCACCGCGTGTTGGAGAGCGGAGCGCTGGGCCGCAAGCCGCCGGGCGGCCTGCATTGCGACCTGTTGTTCGAGTCGCGACAACTCCATTCGGGCGTCGGTGATTTCTGCACCGAGCAGTTGGGTCTGGGCGACGAGCGAACTTATCCGCGACGTCGTCGCGTCCCTCGGAGAAGGGGTGGTCACCGCCGCCGCTCCGGAAGCGGAACTCGACGCGGAACCGCTCGCGAACGCGGCAACCCCGCCGAGGGTGGCACTGCCGGTGACGACAGCGGCGAGCCAACGCGAACGCCCCCTCATTGGTTCACCGATTCTGTCGACGCTGTCGCCCGGTGACCGGCGTACTCGATCGAATCCGTCAGCGCTCGAAGTTGGCGGCGAGACGAACCTCGTTGATTTGAGGGCCGTGCGCCTACCGCGTCATCGCCAATTCGTTCGTGTCGTTCGTCCATGGCATAAGTATCGAACCGAATTCTTGCCTGTCGATGAGAGGGAGATGAGAGTTCACTAATCCTCCAAGCGTCGCGACACACCGCCATGGAAGCGTGAGAAGCGTAGAGTGCCGTCAGTAGTGCCCCCGGCAGGAATCGAACCTGCGCACATGGCTTCGGAGGCCAATGCTCTATCCGCTGAGCTACGAGGGCTTGCAGGGTTTTAGCCCATAAACGGGCAGTTTATCTCGCAGCATGAAACTCCGAAAAACCCCATCATGCGTCAGTGTGCGTCGGGGCAGAGTCGGGGCAGTCTTGATACGCGCCCGACAAACACCTCCGAGACGCGACCACCTTGAAAGGGTGGCAAATAAAATGCCCAAAAGTGTAAGTAGTTCCTGATGAAACGCAAGTACTACGCTCTAAATTCGCCGCGAATTAGATGTTGGGCATTGTACGGGCATTAACACCTTTCCATGAAAATTCAAACAGTCCCTTTAAGGCACCGCGTCATACTGTCAACTAAACGTGAAGCAGTCGCGCATGTAATCCCGATGATCAGAAAAGTGACCACGTACGTGGCTAGGGACGGCCATCGCTCCAACAACTGCCAGGCCATTTTCGAGTAGTTGCTGGGCTGGGCGATGGTGAGAACCAAGAGAGTGACGGCGAAGGCAAAAACACCATCGCTAAGAGCCTCCACTCGTCCCCTATCGATTGTGTCTTTTGGGAGTCGTTTCGCGATCACGGTCTAATCACTCGTGGGCGACCCTGTCTCGAACCTTCTCCCTGTTCGAGCCGTGTGTCGTCGATGCTGCGTGAAGTTAGGAACATGTTCAATAGATGCCGACTGCCTGATGGACCGAGCGCCTCACGATTGAAACTTCCCCCACGGTTGCTGCGATCCGCTTCACCGAACCGTGAAGTACGTGCCCGCGGCGAAGAGGCCGGGCGTCCTGGTCTCGAACGGCAGAAGGCGACGGCAGCGCGAACGTGTTCGGAAGTTCCGACGTAAGGATCGCGCGACAGGAGCAGTGCGAGACGGAACAGTCTCCTAAAAGAGGTATTTGACATCCCTTGCCTCACAGCTGTTGGGGCAAAAAACGCCCAACGAACCCTCGCTGGAGAAGGTCATCGAACTCTACTGCACGACCTCTTGAACGTCAATATCTCAACGTCGCCTAATGATGGATCCCTGATGTAAGGCCACCCCACCACGTCGGCGTTGACCGAGCGGTATTACGGTCGGTCCGAACACTCAGGAAGTGAAGTTCAAGTTTTCGCGCGGCGAAATCGGCAACCCGAGGAGGAATCGAAGTGATAATGAAGTCGAAGGTTGGTATGAAGATCACCATTAGCGAAAACGGCCCATACCGAGTTGAGGGCTCGGTGCCTCTCGCGAAACAAACGATCGTCACAAATGACGATGGGGACTCTGTTGAGTGGCGACAGAGCGACGAATTCGAAACGAAGGTCACGTACAATCTGTGTCGATGCGGACAGTCCGCCTCGCAGCCCTTCTGCGACGCCTCGCACACGCGAGTCGGCTTTGATGGCACTGAGACGGCCAGTCGCGTGCCGTACTTGCAAAGAGGCGGACGTTCAGAGCGGTCCGACATTGAAGATGACGGACCTACCGTCTCTTTGCGCCGACGCAAGATTCTGTGATGCTAACGGAACCGCGTGGCAATTGGTGAAACGCGAAGACTCTGAAGCAGCCGTCCTTACGACTCGTCAAGCTCAAATGTGCCCGTCCGGACGACTGGTGGCGTGGGACCGAGAAACCAACGTGGCGCTTGAACCTACGTTCGAACCTTCGATTAGACTCGTGAACGATCCCTCACAAGGATTGGCCGGGCCGCTTTGGGTGCGCGGAGGAATTCCGATCTTTAGCGCCGACGGTGAGGACTACGAGATTCGAAATCGGGTGACGCTTTGTCGATGTGGCGCGTCGGGTAACAAGCCCTTTTGTGACGGCAACCACGTGAAGATCGGATTTACAGGTTGATTTCCGGTCTGCTCCTTCGCCACTCGTCGAGCAACGCGCCGGCCCTTCTAGGATCGCTGAGATGAATCCGAAACACGCAGGCAATGCCCTAGAGAGGGTTTGGGAGAACTGATGACTGATGTGCACGCACGCAGGGAGGAACTCGAAAGTGCGATGACGCTGGTTACGAAGAAACTTGGGGCACTGAAACCAGAGGTGCTCGACGCACTCGCCAAGGATGTTCGCGAAGGCCTGGGCTGTCGTCCGAAGTCGTTACCTTCAAGGTGGCTCTACGAGGGAGCGGGATCGGAACTCTTCGAACTGATTACTGAACTCAGCGAGTAATACCCGTCACGAGTCGAACGAGCCATCTTGGTTGAGCACTCGAGAGAGATCGTTCGGATGTCGGGGGCCAGAAAGATAATTGAGCTCGGTTCGGGGATGTCGGAGAAGACGAGGTTGCTCCTTGACTCGTTTTACGAGGTGGACCGGCTCGACGCGTTCACCGCGATGGATGCGGCTGATCAGACACTCAGACTTTCAATTAGGGAGCTTACGATGCGCTACCCGCGGACAGCTGTGTCGGGAGTCGTGGCTGACTTCAATGAAGACCTCTCTGGTATGCCGGTCGGCCCGGGGCGACTCCTGATGTTTCTCGGCGGAACGATTGGCAACCTCCGGAAAGGGGAGCGGACGCGTTTGCTCGCACGTTTCGCCGATCTCTTAGATGATGGCGAGCACGTGTTGATCGGCGTGGACCTCGTCAAGGACCCTGATCGTCTGGTCGCTGCATACGACGATTCGCAAGGAGTTACCGCCGCCTTTGAAAAAAACGTTCTTGACGTCGTGAATGTGAACCTCGGCGCCGACTTTGACCTCAACCGCTTCGAGTACGTTGCCCGCTGGGATCCGCAAAGCGAGGTTATTGAGATGAGTCTTCGTTCGATCGGGGACCAAGAGGTAGGGATAAAGAGTCTCGGACTTTCGGTTCACTTCAATGACGGCGAAGAGATTTGCACTGAGATCTCTGCCAAATTCCACCTCTCGGGCATAACCCGTGAACTGAATTTGGCCGGGTTCGACGTCGTTCGGGCGTGGCAGGACGATTCGGAGGATTTCGCCGTGATACTTGCGCGAAGGGCCACGAGCCGGGCAATTGTGGTGCGGCGGCACGAAGCCAAGCAATCAGATGGGTTATCAAATGGTGCGCCGACCGTTTCATTGGAGGGCTACTGCGAGGTTCGCGCTGCAACCGAGGTGCTGGCAGAGCGCCTGTCAGGCGAGGATCAAACCGTCCAGTCGATGCCCGACGTCAGCCCCACGAAATGGCATCGTGGACACGTCACCTGGTTCTTCGAGCAGTTCGCGTTGCTACCGCACTCGCCCAGTTACCGGCCGATTGACGACCGATATCTTTACCTGTTCAACTCCTACTACGAGAGTGCGGGCCGCCGACATGCCCGCGGCGATCGCGGACTCCTGTCGCGGCCCGGCGTCGTCGAAGTCACGTCATATCGCGAAACCGTCGATGAGGCGATGGAGGGGCTCTTGGTTTCCGGACCGTCGCAGGAAGCCTCCGCTTTGGTTGAGCTCGGGCTTCACCATGAGCAACAGCACCAAGAACTAATTTTGATGGACATAAAGCACGTGTTTGGTGTGCACCCGTTCGCACCGAGTTACTCTCCGGCCCAGTTCGCCAAGCAGCAGACGCTGGCCGCGCCGTCACTCGGGTGGGTCTCACACCCCGGCGGGCTTGTAGAGATCGGTGCTCGTAGCCCCACCGACGCAACGGGCGCAATGGATTTCACGTTTGGTTTCGTGTTCGACAACGAGGCGCCCCGACACGCCGTCTGGCTCGATCCTTTCGCGATTGCCGACCGCTTGGTGACCGCCGGAGAATGGCTTCAGTTCATCGATGACGGAAGTTATGACCGTGCCAGCCTCTGGCTCGCGGACGGTTGGGCAGTGAACCAGGCCGAACATCGCGAGGCGCCACTGTACTGGTCGAAAGGCAAAGGAGGTTGGGAGGTGTTCACTCTTCACGGCCAGCAACCACTTTCGCCTGGCGAACCCGTAGTACACGTCAGTTACTACGAAGCAGATGCTTTTGCGCGGTGGGCCGGAGCACGGCTCCCCACGGAGGCGGAGTGGGAAGCAGTCGCCGACGCTTCCGCGCAACCGACGTTCGAGCCAATTGCTCTTCATCCACGCCCGGCGAGCCCGGCCAGCTTCAACGGCGAACTTCGTCAATTGTTTGGTGAAGCGTGGCAGTGGACTTCGAGCGCGTACCTTCCGTACCCACGATTCGAGCCACTGAAAGGGGCGGTCGGTGAGTACAACGGTAAGTTCATGGTTGGTCAGCACGTTCTCCGTGGAAGCTCGGCGATCACGCCGCCTGGTCATGCTCGAACCACGTACCGCAACTTCTTCCCGCCCGGCGCCCGGTGGCCCTTCACGGGAGTGCGTTTGGCGAGGGATGTTTGAAAATGGAACCGCTCGTGGAGAATCGGAACGCGGACTTTCGAGTCACGCAGCCTCACCTTCGCACGAGTCTCTCGTACTGGTCCGACTACTTCAATCCCGAAGGACGTTCGGCGTATCCCGGCCACTCGACTGGATGGATCGCTGAGCGGCTCCATGGCATCCTCGCTGAACGCGGAACCGTCGACTATTGGGACAACGCACATCGTCCGATCGGCACCACTGCCGATGTGTTCGTGGGCCACTTTTGGGCGTTCGCCGAACTCTGTCGCGGAAACGAATTCGACCGTCAAGTCGCCGTGTATGTCCTCTCTGATCCAGTACGCGCCGCGGAACTTCTTCGCGAAGCTGCGACGCGATATGGGGTCCCTTTCCCCGACTGGGACCTGCCACCGGGGGACTTTGACCACGAGAGCACGATGGAGCTAGCCGACGCAGTAATCCTCGTCGGTAACAGCTCGACGCTCGACACCTTCGACGCCCGCTGGCATCCCAAGATCAAGTTGGTCAACTACGCGCCTCGTACAGTTCCGGGTCCACGGGATGCGACGGTCGTGCGGCGAAGCGAGTTCGTCTACGCGGCCACTACATGTGGGTTGCGCAAAGGATTCCTCGACGTGATTGACACGTGGCGAAGCATTCCCGCGGGTGCGACCCAGCTCCACGTCGTCGGTCGGATCGACGAACTTTACCTAGGACGTCTCGCCGCCTCAGGTGCGCAGGGCGTCAAATTCCACGGGTGGATTCCATCTACTTCACGGCGCTACCTTGAGTTGTTCAAGTCCTGTCGCTACGCCTACATCCCGACTTGGGTGGAGGGACAGATGGGGACCGTGCTCGAAGCGATCGCCGCTGGGTGCGTTCCGATTACCACCCGAGCGAGCGGTGTCGACGATCGAGTCCTCGAGCACTGCATCGTTGTCGAACCCGGCGAACCCGAGCAGCATCGAAACAAAATCGCCGAGATGCTCGCTTGGACTGAGACTGAGTACCGTGACCGACAAGCGGCGCTGAGCGAATGTATGGCTCGTCTCCACACGTGGTCAGGCTTCGACGAACGAGTGCGAAAGGTGGTTTGGAATGCCAACTGACTTTTGGAAGAGGGGAGTGGACGTCGAGCCCAACTTCCTAAGTCCCCAAGTGTGTGAAAAGTACTGCCAGTCGGTGCTGGCGCTTGATCGCGCCGAGGGTCTCCCGCTCATCGAACGACAAGTACGTGAGAGATCGCTGAAATACAAGGTCGTCGATGGGTACAGAATCGCCGAGGCCCTTCCCGAAATTGACAACCTCTCCAGGCAGGTTGAAGAGGCTCTCGAACGCACTTGCGGGCCGGGCCTGGTGCCAATAGACGACGTCATGGCGGCCCGCAACATCAATGTCACTCCACCGGGAGGGGAATACCGTTGGCATTACGACCGTAATGCCGCGACGGCCATCATCTATTTGAATGAAGTCCCGGGCGGTCAGACCGAGCTATTCCCGAACTTTCGATTGCTCTTTCGAGATGGGCGACACCAATGGATTCAAGCAAGGCTTGACGACACATTTCGGCTGCGTCTCGTTCGTCGACTGTTCGGCCATCAGATGTTGGTGGAGCCGCGACGAGGCACGCTTGTGATCATGCGTGGTAACACCACCTTGCACAGCGTGCGAGCGGTGCTCGGAACCGAAGACCGCATTTCTGTCGTCCTCGCTTATGACTTTCCCGGTCAAGACACCAGGCGCACGGCGCTCAACAATTATCTCTATACGAGCGCCCCACCGGCTGAGGGAGACCCGAATTACAGTGCATGAAAGCCATGCGTGGTCCGGCTGCACGCCAAGGTTTATTGAGCGACCTTGCGCTGGTTACTCAATGGTTAAGACAATCGGTCCTCAACATCGACCCACGATTGTCGCGGTGTTGGGGAGCTTTCGCTCATTCCGGAACCTACGTGTTCCTCGACAATGGTTGGATGCGGCGAAAGTGAACTCGATAGAAGTGGGCAACATTCAGAATTCAAACGCATGGTTACCTTGGCTGCTCGTGTGCATTGCAATCTGGAGTTCGTGTTTCGCCGTATTACTCTTAGCTCTGTCGACTTCGTTCAAAAGTTTTCCGAGTTTTTTGGCCACGACAAGTTAGGCGATTCGTCAAGGGCGATGTCACTGAAACCGTTTCGAATACGCCTCGGGGTGTCTGCAGCCCTTGTTGCAATCCTGTGTCTAATTGGAGCATTGACTCTCGAATAGCCACGTTGATGTCTTAGATTTTGTAAGCAAATACCTATGTGAGGCGATATTTTTCGAGTGATACGCGTTCGTTGCGGGCTCTGGGGGCTCAAGAGTCGTCAAGGTTCACCGAGATAGAGATGGAAGGGGACTGCGTGATTCGATTAATAACTGTCGTTGATGCACGGTTGGGCGTCGCGAACGAGCACTGCATCCCATTGGCACGGCAAGATTCCGATGGACAGGGAATATTTTCAGGGAGCCGATCTTTGATGCGCTCAGCAAGCGAAGCACTTATTAGTTGCGCACCCCTTGGACCGCTGAAAGAAGAAGATCGACGAAAGGACCGGGCCACTTGAGACCTATTTTTGTGCCCATTAAGGGAGATTGCGGTCCTCCGCCGATCTAAGAAAGACCGTGCGGACTGCGACCAGCCGCGCAATCAACTCACGAAGGGCGGACGCGAATTGAACGCCGCCGAAAGGCACATTTCGGGGTGAGTCACCACAATCATGCTTGCCGTGTGATGGTCTCACCGAAGCAATCGAATAGTCCACATCTTACGAGTTAGCGCAATCATCGCCAGTTAGAAATGCGCGAAGAATCGTGGAGGATTTATTCTATCCATCACTATGCGACCGGGGCGGCGGCGCTTAAATTAGCAACCCATTCCATAATCGATGTCCCCGCTCTCACGGTTGGCGGCATAGCGTGCACCGAACATGTTGGGGTGGTTCTGCCCATGACCCGCTCACGGATTAAGTTGTCCGGCTGAGTCCGGCTGGATACGGTTGAGTTTTCGAGAGGTTTCGATATACCTGTGAACGCAGATTAAATCGAAGTTTCTTCTAGTAATTACTTGGTGCCCCCGACAGGAGTCGAACCTGCGCACATGGCTTCGGAGGCCAATGCTCTATCCCCTGAGCTACGAGGGCGGCGTGGTCAGCCTACCTGACTACTTTGAAGGCCTTTCATGAGAGCGAAGCGCCCGACCATCTATTGTGCATGTATGAGTGCCGAGCCAATTCTCTCGACATTGCTGCCCGACACCGCGACATTGAAAGTTGACGATGTCTCGGTCGGTGGAGTGTCGTTGCGCGACCTCGCGGCGACGTACGGGACACCGCTTTTCGTCTACGACGAGGCGACGCTGCGCTCGCGCTGTCGCGAAGCGGCGAGTGTCTTTGACGACGGCGTCGCGTTCGCGTCCAAGTCGTTCCTGTGTGGAGCGATGGCTCGACTGGCCTTCGAAGAGGGCCTGTGCATCGACGTCGCCACCGGCGGTGAACTTGATATCGTTCTTCGATCGGGCGTCCCGGCCAGTCGCGTCATCCTCCACGGCAACAACAAGTCCCACGACGAACTGGAGCGAGCCATCGCAGTGGGGGTCCACCGCGTCGTCGTCGACAACTTCGACGAGATCGAGCGTCTACGAGCCCTTGTTGGACCGGGCCAGACCCTCAACTGCCTGATCCGCGTAACGCCCGGCGTCGAAGCGCACACCCACGAGTTCGTTCGTACCGGGCAAGAGGATACCAAGTTCGGCTTCTCCGTCTCGTCAGGTGATGCCCGTCGGGCGATCTCGACGTTGCGCGAGGTGACCGGGGTCACGTTGCACGGCGTGCACGCGCACATCGGATCGCAGATCTTCGACGCGGGCGGCTACGAGGAGACGATGCGAATCCTCGCTGACTTCACGCGCGATGACGACTTTGACGAACTGTGCGTCGGTGGCGGGCTCGGCGTCGCGTACGTGGCTGGAGAGACCTCGATCTCGATCACGCAGTGGGGGCACGCGCTGCGTGCGGCGGCCCGTGACGCAGGACTCGACGCCAAGGTGCGACTCCTCGCTGAACCGGGTCGAGCCATCGTGGCCCAGGCGGCGGTCACGCTGTACCTGGTCGGAGCAGTGAAGCCCGTAGCGCAGCGCACCTACATGGCCGTCGACGGCGGTATGAGTGACAACCCCCGTCCGGTGCTCTACGGCTCGGGCTACGAGGCCTTCGACGTCACGCGACCCCTGGCCGAGCGACCACAGCGAGTGCGGCTCGTCGGCAAGCACTGCGAGAGTGGCGACGTCCTGATTGACGAGGCCTGGCTGCCAAGCGAGACCAGTGTTGACAGCGTGATCGCGACGCCGGTCACCGGTGCCTACGGCTACTCAATGGCGTCGAACTACAACCGTGCGCCGCGACCCGCGGTGGTCTTCGTCGCCAACGGCCAGGCCCGCGAGGTGCTTCGCCGAGAGACCTTTGACGACCTCGCTCGACTCGAAACCTGAAATCGACCGGTGCCTGATTGCGGTTAGCCTTGTTGAATGAACAAGCCGGTCGTGCGTGTCGGAGTCATCGGCGCGGGTTTTGTCGGCAGTGCCCTGATTGAACTGTTGAGCGACCCCTCGCGCCACGTCGCCCTGGTCGACGCGGCGACGGTCCCCCTGGAGGTCGTCGGCGTCGCGGTCCGGGACGCCGCGAAGCCACGCCCGGGTATCGCGCCCGAACTGCTCACGACCGACGCCGCACACATCAGTGAAATCGACGGTCTGGACATCCTCGTCGAACTGGCCGGAGGCATAGAACCCGCTCGCACCTACATCGAGGCCGCACTCAACCAGGGTGTCTCGGTCGTGACGGCCAACAAGGCCCTGATGGCCGAGGCCGGAACGGCGCTCGC
>Ga0075520_1001656_pt1 | contig 10815 bp, 8 predicted proteins | sample NGEPerB_FD_75100 | JGI IMG/M metagenome (GOLD analysis project Ga0075520, IMG submission 75100) | Arctic peat soil microbial communities from the Barrow Environmental Observatory site, Barrow, Alaska, USA - NGEE PermafrostAB12-B | ecosystem: Environmental > Terrestrial > Soil > Wetlands > Peat ...
GGATGCACTACGAACTCGTACTCATCGATCAATCCCAGCTCCGTCAACGCCAGTGGGAGCTTCACACCTCCCACGAACAGTCCGTTGCCCGACTCCCGCTTGAGTTGCTGAACGGCCTTGCCCAGATCCCCGCGCACAAGTTCCGCATTCCAACCAACGTGCTCCAGGGTGCTCGTCACGACGTACTTCTTCGCCGCGTTGATCGTCTGGGAGAAGGGTTCCATCCATTCAGGTCTCGCTCCCGTCGGCGTCGGCGGCCGCCACGCTGATTCCATCATTTCGTAGGTCACCCGGCCAAAGAGAAGGGCGTCGGCCTGGTTGACGTTCTCGACGGCGTGACGATGCAAGTCTTCGTCCGGCGGGATCGCACGATGATCGGAGCACCCGTCCACTGTGATGTTGATGGAGTACCGGAGAGGCTGCATTTCGCAAGAGTACGGGGCTCGGGCGTCCCTGAGGATTTGGGATGCGCTGTGCCTGATCGCCGGGCGGGTGGGACGCGAGCACCCAGGAAGGCACGGTGCTGTGAGCTCCTTCAGCCATGGCACCGCCAGGATTCGTCACGATCGGCCATTGCCATCACGAGGACGCCGACCGCACGGAGGATGTCCCGAGGGCACGCGCACCTGATCACGTGGCGAAGGCTCCGTGCACGATTGCGTTCGGAGTGGTGCAGGTCTGGTCTCTCGTGGTGACCTGTGGCAACGACCGCCGCACGTGTCTGGATCGTCGGGTATCGGCCGACCTCATCCCCCGGGACCGCCTCCCCCGTTCACACCGGGGCGAGTGTCCGACTACTCGTCCGAGACGAGTTCGCCCGGCGCGTGTTCCACGGTATCGAGGGCTAGCAACGAGTCGAGCTGCGTCGCCATGTGCTCGATCTCGTCCGCCTCGTAGTAGCTGCGGTTGAGCGTGAGCGTCAGCTGGTTCTGCACCAGGGCCAGGGCATCCTCGGCGGCCGCTGCAGCGTCGTAGACCGAGAACAGGCGGGCCTGCATGGCCTTGGCCGACACGAACCGGGTACCGCGGCCGGCGGCCTCGGCGGGCAGGGCGCGCAGGGCATCGCCCGGGGTAGCCGGTACCGCCGTGGCCGTCTCCTGCGTGTGCTCCTGGTCCATGGTCCCTGCCTTTCGTGTCGTGCCCCACGCCTGCGCGGGACTCTCCTACCATTCAACACCCCCGGCGTGACATTTCATCCGCATGCAACCCATCGGACACCGGTCTGCAACCCCCCGTGCCGTCAGATGGGAGGATCGTCCGGTGACCCGACGGACGTCCCCTGTGGCAGCGTCATGACCGCCGTGGACGCCGTGGTGGTCGGGTCGGGGCCCAACGGGTTGGCAGCGGCGGTGACCCTGGCCCGGGCAGGGCTCTCCGTCCATGTGGTCGAGGGGGCCCCGACGCCCGGCGGCGGTTGCCGCACCGAGGAGCTGACCCTGCCGGGCTTCGCGCACGACGTGTGCTCCGCCGCACATCCCCTGCTGGCCCTCTCGCCGTTCTTCGCCGACCCGGCGTTCGACGGCCTGCGGACGCGGATGGAGCAGCCTCCGGTCCCGTTCGCCCATCCCCTCGACGGCGGACGGGCGGCGGTGGCACTCCGGTCCGTCGAGGAGACCGCCGCACTGCTCGGTGCCGACGGACCGGCGTACCGTCGCCTCATGGTGCCCCTGGTGGAGGACGCCACGGACGTCGTGGCCACAGCGCTCGCTCCCCTCCGGCTCGTGCCCGAGCACCCGTTGGTACTGGCGCGCTTCGGTCGGGTGGCCGTGCGCAGCGCCGACCACCTGGGTGGTCGCTTCCGCGGCGAGCCGGCCCGTGCCCTGCTGGCCGGGGCCTCGGCCCACGCGGTCCGTCCGCTGTCGGCGCCGTTGACCGCAGGGTTCGGGCTGCTGCTGACGGTGGCGGGCCATGCCGTCGGCTGGCCGGTGGTCCGGGGCGGGAGCCGCGCCATCACCACGGCGCTGTGCGACGAGCTGCACCGACTCGGGGGCACGGTGGAGGTCGACCGGTGGGTCACCGGACTCGGTGAGCTCCCTGCGAGCGACGCCGTCCTGTTGGACGTCGGGCCGGCCGCCCTCCCCGGGATACTGGGGGATGCCCTGTCCGGGCCCTACCGCCGGGCGCTGGCCCGGTTCCGGTACGGGCCCGGGGTCTGCAAGGTGGACTGGGCCCTGTCGGGCCCGGTCCCCTGGGAGGCGGAGGCCTGCCGGTCCGCCGGGACCCTGCATCTCGGTGGGACGGCTGTCGAGGTGGGGCGTGCCGAGGCCGACGTGGCCGCCGGGCGACACCCCGACCGGCCGTTCTGCCTCGTGGTCCAGCCGGGAGTGGTGGACCCGACGCGGGCCCCGGGGGATGCCCGGACCCTCTGGGCCTACTGTCACGTTCCCCACGGCTCGGACCGCGACATGGCCGCCGCCATCGAGGCGCAGATCGAGCGGTTCGCACCCGGGTTCGGTGACCTGGTGCTGGCCAGGAGGTCGGTGACCGCGGCCGACATGGCGGACGCAAACCCGAACTATGTCGGCGGCGACATCGGTGGCGGAGCCAACAGCCTGAGACAGACCGTGTCCCGGCCCGTGCTGCGCTGGAACCCGTACCGGACACCGGTCGACGGGGTCTACCTCTGCTCGTCGTCGACCCCGCCGGGGGCCGGGGTCCACGGCATGTGCGGCGTCCATGCGGCCCGGACGGTGCTGCACGACCGCTTCGGCGGGCCACCGCCCTTCGCCCGGTGACCGACCGGCAGGCACCAGCGGGGCGGCGGTAGGAGCCGGAGCGGCTCCGGAACGGCCCCGCGGCGGACCATGGCGCGAACCTCTGCGATGATGGCCCACCGTGACCCGCCCCACGAGGGTCGGGTCGGATACCGGAGGACCCGCAGCATGGATGGCCCCATCACCGACAGTGCCCGGGAGGCGATGGTTCGAGCCACCCTGTCCCGGATCGAGGCCCGCACTCTGCGCGACGCGCTCCAGGCGGTGGCCGATCCGAGGTTCCCGGTCTCGAAACCGATCGCCAACGCACTGGCATCGCTGCGCAAGCACCGGGACCCGATCGCCGTGCTCGGCCGCGCACAATACCGTGCTGCTCTTCCCTACGCAGCGGCGGTTCTGGCCGAACCGTGCCTGGCCGCGGTGATCGAGGAGCTGGGGGACGATGCCGACGACCCCACACGCGAGCAGCTCCTCGGTGCCATCGACGCCGTCGGCTCCGAGTACGACGACACCGTCGTGGCCGTGATGCTCGCCTCTGTGGCCGACGGGGACATGGCGGCCTCCGACCTCTGCTTCACCGTCCTCGCCACCGACGAGCGCTTCGGCGCCACCGGATGGCAGGAGTTCGAGCGGGGTGAGGTGACACCCACCGAGCCCCGGACGCCGACAGCCGCATCGCCCGAGCAGCGTGAGGCACGCAGGGCGAAGAAGGCGCGCGACGCCGAGGACCGGCGGCGGGAGGCCGAGGCGAAGGCGAAGGCGGCGGACCAGGTGCGCGCGGCGCGGAAGAAGGAGCGGGCGGCCGCGGCAGCCGGGCCGACCGAGTCCGGGCAGCCGGAACGGTCGACTCCCGTCGCACCGTCGCTCGGGCACCGACGGGCACTGCTCACGCCGATCGAGGAGGAGGAGTTCGACCGGGACGATCCCTGGGCCACCGGGGTGGTGCTGGCATGGGTGCGCTTCGACGCCGACGATGCCGGCGACCCCGACCACGCGGGACTCGAAGGCAAGGTGCGACCCTGCGTCGTCATCGCCGGCTCGCCGACCCACCTGCTGGTCCGACCCGGCTACTCGGAGGGCGGGGTGAAGAGCAGGGACTGGAAGTGTGTGCCCGTGCGCTACTGGCGCCAGTCCGGGTTCGACCAACCGACCTGGATCGACGTGGTGACCGTGCGCGTCCCACGGCCGGAGTCGTCGCCGACCGGGTGGTTGGGGCCGGATGACTGGAACGCACTCTGGTAGTCGGGACCGCCCGCTGCGCCGCGTCGGCCCTCCTCGGCGCACTCGAGCACAGGTGCCGGTTCCGGTGCCTCCGCCGTGGCGGCATCGTCCGTCCGTGGTGGCCCCCGCCCCCACCGGTCGGACCCCAGATCACGGGCTGACCACCTCCGGCGGGCGGCGGCGGATGACCGCGACGCCCCCTGCCCCGGCCGCCAGGGCGAGCAGCAACGCCGCGTACGGGAAGACGTCATAGGGCGCCGGCTGGCCCGGCGCACACAGGGACACGAACGGGACGGCCAGTGCCGCGGCGCCGGTGAGTGGCACGGCGAGGTGGCGGACGACCGAGAACCTCTCCCGGTGGCGGCGGTGGACGTAGAGGGGGAGCGACACCATGGCCAGCACGTACACGAACAGGATGATGATCGTCCCGAAGGTCGAGCACTCGGCGTAGAGGCCGACCGGGTTCATCGATCCGGTGTCGCCGCCGGCCAGGTGGGCCAGTGCCCAGACGCCGATCACCGCCAGGCCGGCCCCCACGAGCGCCGTCAGTGCCCGCACGGGCGTCCCCGTGCCCGGGTGCACCGTGCCCAGCCACGAGGGGAGTTTTCCGGTCCGGCCACCGTCATAGACCATCCGGGACTGCGAGTTGGCCGCCGAGACCAGCGTCGCGAGCACGGAGACCACACCGGCCACCCAGGCGGTGACGGCCAGCGGGCCGAGTGCCTGGTCCGCCACCGTGAGGAACGGGATCGACGAGCGCCCGACCGACGAGAGGTCGTAGTCGAACCCGGTGACGGTGGCGTAGGCGAACAGGAGGAAGAGGACGGTGGCGATCCCGATGGAGATCAGGAGGGCCCGGGGGACCGTCCTGCGCGGATCCTTGCACTCCTCGGCCAGGGCCGGCCCGTTCTCCCACCCGATGAACATGTAGAGGGCGAGTGGGAACCCGGCCGACAGTCCGGTGAGCCCGTCGGACACGTGGGACCACGAGAAGGGTGCTGCGGACAGCTGCCCACGGTGGTCCACCAGGATCACGATGCATGCCACCACCATCACCACGACCTGGAACACGACCGCTCCGGCGACCACCGATGTCGAGAGCCGTATGCCGGTGATCATCAGCGCCAGTGCCCCGAGCGTGATGGCGACGGTGAGCGGACCCCACGGGATCGTCACGTGTCCGTAGCGGGTCAACGTGGCGGCCACGAAACCACCGGACATGGTGAAGACGCCGGCGATGGCGATGGCGTAGCCCACCACCACCAGGAACGCGGTGGCCACACCTGCCGCCGGCCCGAGGCCGGACTCCACGAATTCGATGAAGCTGCCCGCCGAAGGCTCGTCGCGGGTGAACTCGGCGACGGACAGGGCCAGCAACAGGACCGCCAGCGCGGCAGCCAGGATGGTCAGCGGGGCCCCCACCCCGGCCGTCACGGCGATGACACCGAAGCCGAAGTAGAAGTCGATGCCCGGACCGATGTTGGCCACGGTCGACGCGGTGACGTCGGCCGTGGTGAGCTGGCCACCCTGGAGCTGCTCGGACACCTCGACGGTCCGGCGGGAGCCCGTCGGAGGTTCAGCTGCCGGTCAGGAGACCGGTGGAGGGGCGGCGACCTCGTCGGGCAGCCGGGGTCTGTCGCGGAGGCTCCCCGGAAGGATGTCCCGGTCCGACTGGGCTCGTCTGATCACGTCCAGGATGTCCTCGCCGATCAGCTCGTGGCGTACCAGCAGTGCGTCCCGCAGCGCCTCGACGACCCGTCGGTGCTCCTCGAGCATGCGAGTGACCGACGCCTTGGAGGCGGCGAGCAGAGCCTCCACCTCGGCCCGACGGGCGTCATCGGCCAGCACCTTGCCGACCAGGCCCCCTCCCATCGACTCGATGGCGGCGACGGACACCAGCGTGTCGCCCATCCCGAGCAGCCCGATCATCTGGCAGGCGTTGGTGGTCGCGGCCTGCAGATCGCTGGCCACACCGGTCGAGGACTCGCCGAAGAAGATCTCCTCGGCCACCATGCCGCCGAAGGCGATGTCGACCATCGCCTGCACCTCGGACCGGGTCTTGGTGAAGCGCTCCTCGGTCTCGGAATGCATCAGCAGCCCGAGGGCGTCCTTGCGCTTGACGATGGTGAGGACCTCGAGCTTCCGCCCCTTTCCGACCAACCACGCCACCGTGGCGTGACCGGCCTCATGGGTGGCGATGGTCCGCCGCTCGGCCTCGGTGTACTCCACGGGCTGCGCCAGCCCGATCTCCTCGGTCATCTTCGCGTGCTGCAGGTCGGACCACGAGAGGCGGTGGGCGCCGCGGCGCAGCGCCCAGACCAGCGCCTCGTCCAACAGGTGCTCGATCATCACCGGCGAGTAGCCGGCGGTCATGGCGGCCAGGGTCTCCCGCCGCGCCGCCAGGTCGAGCTCGGGATCGTGGGCCTTCTTGCCCAGGTAGTAGTCGAAGATGTCGGCCCGCCCCGAACGCCCCGGCAGACCGAAGTAGATGTTGCGGTCGAATCGCCCGGGCCGCACGAGCGCGGGGTCGAGGTCGTCCGCGCGATTGGTGGCCCCGATGACCAGGATGTTGGCCGGGGCACGCTTCGGCTTGCGCAGCTTGTGGCCGTCGGGGAGCCATGCGTTCACGGCCTCGACGATCTTGCCGCGCATGCGGATCGACCACGGGGTCTGCTCGAACGACTGCAGCTGGATGAGCAGCTCGTTGACGACGCCGGGGACGCCTTCGCCCTGTGTCGTCCCCGAGCCCCGCTTGCCGCCGATGGCATCGAGCTCCTCGATGAAGCCGATGGCTCCGCCCTCGCGTCGCGCCTGGCGGCGGAGCTCCTTGAAGTAGGAGCGGATCTTGCGGTTGGTCTGTCCGTAGAACATGGACTGGAACGCGGACGACGAGACGAACAGGAACGGCACGCCGGCTTCGGAGGCCATCGCCTTGGCCATGTAGGTCTTACCCGTTCCGGGAGGTCCTTCGAAGAGGATGGCCTTGCGCGGCGTGCCGCCCATCTGCTCGTTGAAGGTGCGGTAGGCGAGGAACAGGTTGAGGGTCTTGGTGACCTCCTCGACGAGTCCTTCCGAGCCGCGGACGTCGTCGAAGGTCATGGTGAGCTCGTCGGGTCGGTACAGGATGTGCGGCGACCGCCCGGCGCCCAGCAAGGGGACCACCATCACGGCGGAGAGGAGCACGATGAGTCCCAGCGGCATCAGGTACGGGGTCAGGCCGGGGGGGATCGACGGGCTCGGGAGTGACATGCCGGGCGCCAGCAGGTCCCGGAGGACGAGCAGCGTGGCGATGACGGCGAGCAGTCCGGCGAGGCGCTGCAGGCGGGTGGACCGCGTCCTGGCCTTGTGGGCCCCGACATCGGTCGAGGCCATGGCCGCCACACCGCTCGAGGAGAGTGCGCCCAGAGCCGCACGCTGCTCGGTCACCGTGGACCGCGCCCCAGGCGGTGCGGAGACGGATCCGGGGGGAGACCCGTCCGAGTGGTGCGTGTTGCGAGCGTCCAACGCAGTCCCCATCCTGTTCGCGGGCGACCCTCAGGCATCCCGGTGTCCACACGAGCTCCGTGCGCACCGACCGTGACCGTTCCCGTTCCAGGCCAGTCCACACACCGCCCCGGCCCCGACAGACCAAGCGACTGTGGGCGAACCTACGGGTGGCCTTCGATGGGGTCAAACGGGATCACGGAGGGTGAGCAACGCAACCGTCCCGCAACCGAGGGAGTGGCGAATCCCACGCCGAGTGGCCGCACCCGGCGGATCCGCTCGTCGCTCGGTTTCAGTTCGGTTGTAGCTCGACGGCCGATGCCAGGGCGGTCGGAGGCCGGCCGTCAGCCGGTGGCGGGCACGGGGAATTCACGCACCTCGAAGTCGGACAGCACCGTCGGACACAACGAGGCGTCGGACAACGAGCAGGACTCCATGGCCACGGCGATCGGCGACCCGTAGGAGACGGCGGAGGGGATCTGGGGGAAGAGCACCACCCCGGTCGACGGGCCCTGGCCTCCGGATCCGGCCAGGCTCCCGATGACCCCGTCCGGGTCGGTCACCTCGACGACGTCCGGAGTGAGGGTGACGGTGGTCTCCCCGGTGGGCTTGGTCGTCGAGCAGCCAGCGGACTGTGACTGCCATTCGGGGATGGTGAAGAAGGAGCACACCAGGTCCACCCCGGCGTTGGTGCCCGTGGTGGCCCACGTGGCGAAGATCCCGTCCGTGCCGACCGGCGGTGCCCCGGATACCGGGGGAGTCGGATCGTTCGGGGGGAACACGGCCAGCGTGACCCCGTTGTCCCCGGAGGCGATGGCCCCGTTCTGACCGGAGGTGGGGCCCGACGGGACAGTGGCCGGCGTCTGCCCGGCGAGCGTGGTGCCGGTGGACGAGGTGTCCTGCCCGGATGCGGACGCCGCCCCGGAGGTGACCGGCGAACATTGCCAGCCAGTGGGCCCGAGCACGGTGTGGACGCCGTCGGTGTAGAAGGCGACCTTGCCCGCGAGGGAGGTCGGTACCGGTGCCACCAGGATGGTGGGCGCCCACCCGGTCCGTGTCTTGATCGGTGCTCCACCGTTCGCCGGTGACGTGCACGCCACCACAGGGAAGGCGACGGCGACCTCGCCGTTGACGGGGACGGTGGTGGACGGCCCCGTCGAGGCAGGCGCTCCGGTCGACGACGCTGCGGTCGACGACGTGGTGGACAGGAGCGACGTCCCACACCCGGCCAGTGCACACAGGCCCAGCACCGACACGGCCGCGGCGGCCCGCGTCGGGGCCCCCCGGCCAGGTGCACGACGGGCGGAGCGGGGGCGCATCACCAGACGATAAGTCACCGCGGCCGGTGAACGCGTCCACCTGCGCTGCCATCGGGAACATGACGTTGACGTACGCGTTAACCTTGACCATACGAAGGTGCCGCCCCCTGCCGGTGCCTCCCAACGAGTGTCGAGGAGCAGCGATGGCCGTCATCGAACAGTCCGCACCGCCCGGCGGGGAGGCCCGGGGGTCAGGTCGGCGGACGGCCCGTGAGGCGCGGCTGCACGGGGGGATCGACACGCTCCCGTCGAACTACAAGTGGATGGCGCTGTTCATCTCGACTCTGGGCATGCTGATGGCGACCATCGACGGGTCCATCGTCCTCATCTCACTGCCGAACATCTTCCGGGGAATCGGCATCGACCCGTTGGAAGCCGGCAACACCTTCTACCTGCTGTGGATGATCCTCGGCTTCCTCGTCGTCACCAGCGTGCTCGTGGTGAGCCTCGGTCGCATGGGTGACATCTACGGGCGGGTGCGGATCTACAACCTGGGATTCGCCGTGTTCACGTTCTTCTCCCTCCTCCTGAGCGTCACCTGGATGCACGGGCACGCGGCCGGGGTGTGGCTCATCGTGATGCGGATCTTCCAGGGCATCGGGGCGGCCATGCTCATGGCCAACTCGGCGGCCATCCTCACCGATGTCTTTCCGGACACCCAGCGGGGCATGGCCCTGGGCATCAACCAGGCCGCTGCATTCAGTGGCACGTTCATCGGGCTGGTCCTCGGCGGGGTGCTCGCTCCGCTCAACTGGCGATGGATCTTCCTGGTGTCGGTGCCCATCGGACTGTTCGGGACGGTGGTGGGGTACCTGAAGCTCCACGAGACGAGCCAGCGACGACCGGCACGCATCGACTGGCCGGGGAACGTGACCTTTGCCGCCGGACTGATCCTCGTGATGGTCGGCATCACCTATGGGATCGAGCCCTACGGCCATCACGTCATGGGATGGACCAATCCCCTGGTACTGGGAGCCATCGGCGTGGGCGTGCTCCTGCTCATCGCGTTCGCCATCATCGAGACGAAGGTGTCCCAGCCGATGTTCCGGCTCCAGCTCTTCAAGATCAAGGCCTTCACCTCCGGAGTCCTGGCGAGCTTCCTGGCCGCACTCAGCCGAGGCGGTCTCATGTTCATGCTCATCATCTGGCTGCAGGGCATCTGGCTCCCGATCCACGGCTACGCGTTCTCGGTCACGCCATTGTGGGCGGGTATCGCCATGCTCCCGCTGACGGTCGGCTTCCTGGTGGCCGGCCCACTGTCGGGGATCCTGTCCGACCGGTTCGGGCAGCGACCCTTCGCCACCGGCGGGATGCTCGGAACCGCGGCCTGCTTCGCACTCCTCGAACTCCTGCCGGTCGACTTCCCGTACTGGCTGTTCGGACTGATCCTCCTGGCCACCGGTCTCTGCATGGCCTCGTTCGGCTCACCCAACCGCGCCGGCGTGATGAACAGCCTGCCCCCCCAACACCGTGGCGCCGGTTCCGGAATGAACACCACCTTCCAGAACTCCGCGCAGGTGCTGTCCATCGGCATCTTCTTCACCCTGATGATCGTGGGGCTCATGGTGTCCCTTCCCTCGGACATGTACGCCGGGCTCGTCGCCCATGGCGTGCCGACGGACGTGGCGCACCGGGTCTCCCACCTGTCGCCGGTGTCGACGTTGTTCGCGGCCTTCCTCGGCTACGACCCGGTCCAGCACCTCGTCGGTCCCCATGTGCTCGCGCAACTCACGCCGGCACAGCAGGCGGCCCTCACCGGGCGCAGCTTCTTCCCCGGGCTGATCGGAACGCCGTTCCGCACCGGGCTGCATGCCGCCCTCGACTTCGGCATCGGGGCGAGCCTGCTCGCCGCCTGGGCATCGTGGCTCCGCGGTGGGCGGTACGTGTACTCCGAGGGCGACGACGACTCCGGCTCGACGGGGGGCACGCCGGCGGCCTCGGTTGCTGTTGCGCAGGATGTGGCAGCCGGATGACCGCAGCTCCCACCACCGGTGCGACCACCGCCGACGAGGGCGGCCCGAGCGGTACGGACCAGCCATTCCTGCGGATCGGGGAGCTGGCCCAGCGCACCGGTGTGA
>Ga0075520_1001657_pt1 | contig 10815 bp, 10 predicted proteins | sample NGEPerB_FD_75100 | JGI IMG/M metagenome (GOLD analysis project Ga0075520, IMG submission 75100) | Arctic peat soil microbial communities from the Barrow Environmental Observatory site, Barrow, Alaska, USA - NGEE PermafrostAB12-B | ecosystem: Environmental > Terrestrial > Soil > Wetlands > Peat ...
CTCAACCACGGGTATCCCCACGCCCGGTCCCGAGTCGCTTCTGTCGCCCTCATGACAGAGCATCATCGACCTACCCGAATGTGAGAAAGATTCCTCGTGGCAAACATCAAGTCCCAGCTCAAGCGCATCAAGACGAACGCACTGGCCACCGAACGCAACAAGGCAGTCAAGAGCGAGCTCCGCACCTGGATCCGTAAGTTCAAGACGGCGGCCGACTCCGGTGACGCCGCGGCTGCTGCTGACGCGCTCAAGGTTGCGTCGACCAAGCTCGACAAGGCCGTGAGCAAGGGCGTCATCCATAAGAACAACGCGGCTAACAAGAAGTCGTCCATGGCCAAGAAGGCTGCGTCCCTGTAGGGATTTCCCTTTCTTCTGGCATGGAAAGGCCGTCACCCGCCCGGTGGCGGCCTTTCGGGGCCCTGTTACCTCGTCCATGTGCTGATGGCGATCGGCATCCGGGCGTCAGCCTGCGCTAACCTGTCACCCATGCGAAACTCGCTGCTCCTTAGTTAGCCGCGTTGGCCCGACCCGGACCTCAACGCGGCAACCCCTCCTGCGCGAGGGGTTTTCTCATGTGCCAGTCAGGGGCCCCAGGAGCACGCACTCGCGCGACGACGAGCAGAGGACGCAATGATGAACGACACCCCGTACCGATATACGGCCGAGATGGCCGAACGCATCGAGATGTCGTGGCAGGACCGGTGGCAGAGCGAGGGTACTTTCCACGCCCCGAACCCGGCCGGTCAGTGGGCTGACCCTGAGGCGGTAGCCGGCCGCGCGAAGCTCTTCGTTCTGGACATGTTTCCCTACCCCTCCGGCGCCGGGCTGCACGTCGGGCACCCGCTGGGCTTCATCGCCACCGATGTCTATGCGCGCTTCCAGCGGATGACGGGCAAGAACGTTTTGCACACCCTGGGCTACGACGCGTTCGGGCTGCCTGCCGAGCAGTATGCCGTGCAGACCGGGCAGCACCCACGTAAGACCACCGAGGAGAACATGGTCAACATGCGGCGTCAGTTGCGCCGCCTGGGCCTGGGCCATGACGACCGGCGCGCGATCGCCACCATGGACCCCGAGTTCTACCGGTGGACCCAATGGATCTTCGTCCAGATCTACAACAGCTGGTATGACGAGTCGGCCGCCGGTGGGCGCGGAAAGGCCCGACCGATCAGCGAGCTCGTCGCGGCACTCGAGTCGGGGGAGCGGAAGACTTCCTCCGGCGTGCCGTGGCAGTGGCTGGATGCCGACGTGCAGCGCAAGGAGATCGACGGCCAGCGGTTGGCATACACCAGTGAGGCGCCGGTCAACTGGTGTCCGGGGCTGGGCACCGTCCTGGCCAATGAGGAAGTCACTTCCGACGGTCGGTCTGAGCGTGGCAACTTCCCGGTGTTCAAACGCAACCTGTCCCAGTGGATGATGAGGATCACCAAGTACTCCGACAGGCTGGTTGACGACCTGGACCGGCTGGACTGGCCCGAGCCGGTCAAGCTGATGCAACGCAACTGGATTGGTCGTTCATCGGGGGCCCAGGTGTCCTTCAGGGCGCCTGTCGCAGATCGCCAGACGGCCCTGGAGGGCGTCAGGACTGCGGATGTCGCGAAGACCGTTGCCATCGATGTGTTCACCACTCGCCCGGACACCCTGTTCGGTGCCACCTTCATGGTGCTGGCGCCTGAGCACCCGCTGGTGGATTCCATTGTCCCCGGTGAAGACTGGCCCGAGGCTACTCGGCAGGCATGGGTACCCGGCGGGCGCGACGCCGTGACGCCTCGCGAGGCAGTCGCGGCCTACCGGCGTACTGCCTCTCGCAAGAGCGACGTCGAGCGGCAGTCCGAGGGCAAGGACAAGACCGGCGTCTTCACCGGCGCGTTCGCGACCAATCCCGTTGACGGGCGGTTGGTCCCGGTATTCGTGGCCGACTACGTGCTGATGGGCTACGGCACTGGCGCGATCATGGCGGTGCCAGGCCAGGACGTGCGTGACTACGAGTTCGCAACCAAGTTCGACCTGCCGATCATCCGCACCGTGCAGCCCCCTGTCGGTCACCCACAGGATGAGGCGTTCGTCGGCGACGGTCCCGCGATCAACTCCGCCAACGATGACATCTCGCTGAATGGCCTGAGGGTCAGCGAGGCCAAGGCCAAGATCATCGACTGGTTGCGGGACAAGGGTCTTGGCGAGGAGACGGTCACCTACAAGCTGCGCGACTGGTTGTTCTCACGGCAGCGCTACTGGGGTGAGCCGTTCCCCATCGTCTACGACGAGGCCGGCAACGCGATTGCCCTGCCCGAGTCGATGCTGCCAGTGCTCCTGCCCGAGGTTGCGGACTACTCACCGGCCACGTTCGACCCGCAGGATGCGGAGTCCAACCCGGCACCACCACTGGCGCGCGCGCAGGACTGGGTCAATGTCGAACTAGACCTGGGCGACGGCGTGAAGGCTTATCGGCGCGAGACCAACACGATGCCGAACTGGGCCGGGTCCTGCTGGTATGAGCTGCGTTATCTGGACCCGGCCAACAACGACGCCCTGGTTGACCCCGAGGTGGAGAAGTACTGGATGGGCAAGCAGGCGGAAACCGTTGTGGGCGCCCCGGTTGGAGCGCTGGATCCCGGGGGTGCCGATCTGTATGTCGGTGGCGTTGAGCATGCGGTGCTGCACTTGCTGTACTCCCGCTTCTGGCACAAGGTGCTGTACGACCTCGGTCACGTCAGTAGCGAAGAACCTTTCCGCAAGCTGTTCAACCAGGGCTACATCCAGGCGTTCTTCTTCCGTGACAGCCGCGGCCAGTCCGTGCCAGCGGCCGAGGTCGTCGAGGTGTCAGGACCCAGCGGTGAGACCTCGTACACCTGGAACGGGGCGCCGGTCACCCGTGAGTACGGGAAGATGGGCAAGTCCCTGAAGAACGTCGTCACCCCGGATGAGATGTTCGAGGGCTACGGCGCCGACACGTTCCGGGTCTACGAGATGTCGATGGGTCCGCTGGACCTGTCGCGCCCGTGGGAGACACGAGCCGTGATCGGGGCCCATCGATTCCTACAGCGCTTGTGGCGCAACGTGATCGACGAGTTCAGCGGTGAGCCACTGGTCACCGAGGACGCTCCTGACGAGACCACGAAGCGGCTGCTGCACAAGACGATCGACGCGGTGCGAACCGACTATGCAGGTCTGCGTTTCAACACAGCTATCGCCCGTCTGATCGAGTTCAACAACGCATTGACCAAGCTGCCTAACGTGCCGCGTGAGGCGGCCGAGGCGCTGGTGGTCATGACCGCCCCGGTAGCACCGCACATCGCCGAAGAGCTGTGGGCCAGGCTGGGACACCCCCAGTCATTGACCTATGCCGAATTCCCGACAGCAGACCCAGCGTTGCTTGTGGACGACGCGGTGACGTGCGTCGTTCAGGTCCAGGGGAAGGTACGCGACCGCTTTGAGGTGGCGGCGGGTATCGGTGAGCATGACCTGCAGGCTCAGGCGCTGGCCAGGGAAAAGATCAAGGCTGCGCTGGTCGGCAAGTCCGTCCGCAAGGTCGTCGTGCGTGCGCCGAACCTCGTCAACATCGTGGCCAGCTGACCACACATAAGGACGCTCTGGCCTATCCATTTAACGGGAGTAGCGTCATGTGAGGGTTGGTCTTCGTGCAGGAGTGCACTACCCGAGGTCCACGGGTGAGCTCCAGGCATGGTTCCGCACCGATGCGGACTGCCTGGACTATCTGAAGTGGCTGCGTTGGCCGGTGGGTTTCTCCTGCCCGGACTGTGGCCAGGGAGGTAGCTGGCGGCTAGGTGACGGCCGGTTCATGTGCGCGGGGTGTGGCGGGCGTACGTCGGTGACCGCCGGCACCTTGTTCGACCGGACGAGAACCCCGCTGACGGGGTGGTTCACCGGCTGCGCACGGTCCTGGTTCGCCCGGAGCGTGAGCAGCTGACCGGGACCGTCGAGGTGGACGAGACCTTCATCGGCGGGCAGGAACCGGAGCTGCGGGGCGGGCGAGCCAAAGGCAAGAAGGTCCTGACCGGGATCGCCGTGGAGATCCGCGGTCCGAAGGGGCTGGGACGGTGGCGGATGCCGTCCTGGCCAACGCCTCTGCCAAGTCGTTGCAAGCCTTCGTGACCGACCACGTGGAACCGGGTCGCGACGGTCATCACTGACGCCTGGCAGGGTTACCACGGCCTGGACGCGATTGGCTACGTCCCCGATCGGCGCAGCCAGCGAGCAGCGCGGGCACGCGGTGAGGATCCCGTCGAGCTCCTGCCCGCGGTCCACCGGGTCGCCTCGCTGGCCAAGCGGTGGCTGCTGGGCAACCCATCAAGGCGCCATCGACGACGCGCACCTGGCTGACTACCTCGACGAGTTCGTGTTCCGTTTCAATCGGCGCAGTTCCCGTTGCCGCGCGATGCTGTTCTATTGGGTACTTCAACTCGCCGTCGATCACGACCCGGTGCGCTACCGCGATCTGATCGCGAACCTGCAGGCACACCAGAAGCCCCGCAAGCCCCCGAGCGCTCATGGCCGCCCGCCGAGCCTGGAACGCCCGCCCGCCGGACGACCCTGGCGAGCCTCCGACCACCCTTACTCCGGTTAAATGGATAGGCCAGAGGGCGCTAATCGAGAAGATCCCGGCACCTCAGTCCTGAAGCGACCGCGTCACTGGGTTTGCAGCGATAGCCTGCCCGGGTGAGCGTTGCGATCGTCACCGACTCCACGGCATCCTTGCCTGAGGATCTTGTGTCGAGCCATGGCATTGGGGTTGTGCCATTACACGTCGTTCTCGGCGGGCAGCAGTACAGCGAAGGCGTTGACATCACCCCAGCCGAGCTGGCAGCTGCCCTTCGCAAGTTCGGTGCCGTGAGCACTTCGCGGCCGTCGCCGCAGGCCTTTCTCGACGCCTATGAGGCAGCGGCAGCCGGGGGCGCCGATGCGGTCGTGTCTGTGCACATCTCGTCGGACATGTCCGGGACCGTCGGATCAGCCATGCTTGGGGCGAGCCAGTCGCCGATCCCGGTAGAGGTCGTCGACTCTCGCTCGGTGGGCATGGCGTTGGGTTATGCGGCGCTGTCTGCGGCAGTGGCCTCCCAGCAGGGAAAGGATGCCAAAACGGTTGCGGCCATTGCAAGTGCGCGTGCGCGCGCGGCGACGGTCATCTTCTATGTCGATACCCTGGAGCATCTGCGACGCGGTGGTCGGATCGGAGCGGCTTCTGCGCTGCTCGGCTCGGCTCTGGCTATCAAGCCGTTGCTGGCGCTTACCGAGGGGCACATCAACCCTATCGAGAAGGTGCGGACGGCGGCTCGGGCGTTGAGCAGGCTTGAGGAACTTGCGCTCGAGGCGCTCGAAGCTGCGGGGGAGTCGGGCGTGGACATCGCAGTGCATCATCTTGACTCGCAGACCCGGGCCAGCGATCTGGTAGACCGGCTGCAAATCAGGGCCCCGTCCTCGACAACGGTGATCCTGGTTGAGCTCGGGGCGGCGGTGGGAGCGCACGTTGGCCCGGGCACCATCGCAGTTGCAGTCTCGCCGCGACCGGGCGGCGGCCAGGTCTGACCATGCCCGAGTCCTGGATCGTGGTCGCAGTGGTGGCCGTGCTCGGATTCTTCGTTGGGTCGATCAACCCGGCGACCATCATCGCCAGGACTCGCCACGGAGATCTTCGACAGGGCTCCGGCAATCCGGGTGCGACGAACGTCGGTCGCGTCCTCGGATTGCGATGGGGTGTCGTCGTCGGACTGCTTGACGTTCTTAAAGGCCTGCTGCCGACGTTGCTGGCGTTGTTGCTCTTTGACCGCTTTACGGCCTACGTGGTGGGGCTTGCGACCGTCCTTGGGCACGTGCTCTCCCCATTCCTGCGCGGTCGCGGCGGCAAGGGGGTCGCCACCTCGCTGGGCGCCGTACTTGCCGTCTTCCCTTGGTTTGGGCTGGGCATACTCGCGTTCTTTGGACTCATGCTGTGGCGCACTCGATGGGTGGCTGGTTCTTCGCTGGCGGCGGCGGCACTGCTCGGGTTGTACGCAGGGTTCGCACCGTTGCCGGACCCCGTCGCCGCCGGCCGTTTGTGGGGAATCACCATCGCCCTGGTCGTCATCGTCCGCCACCACGAGAACATTCGTAGCTGGGTTCAAAGACGATTAGCCTGATTTTTCTCCACGTTGGCTGACTGTACGGATGTGGCACTTTAGCGAAAAACAAAGAACGTCATAGTCCGTTTGGTCAAGGATGATGAGCTCATCGGGCAGAGTTTGTCTCCCTAACAGATACGATGCATAATAAATACTAGGTAGTTCGCCACCCATCCTGTAATTTTCTTATTGACGGCGGTCCAGTCGGACCTATCTCGTGGATGGATACTCGAACATGGCCCATCGTGGTGGTTGGCGAGACCGACGCGGTGGCCACGCAGTGTCAAGTGAGCACCTCTCTGCCGAACGGTTCGCCGACATCGTGAACACCCTTGTCCCCCCTTCCCCCGAGCCAGCCACGAAGTGGCTGTTCCTGGGGAGTCCGCAGCAACGCCCGGCGCCTGAGCTGGCTCGTCGTCCCGGCGCCGTCAGCGAGAAGCTCGAGGGGTCCGTTCCCGTTGTTACGTCGTCGACCGTGCCAGCGCCTGCAGATTCGGTGCCAGCGATCCTGAAGACCGGTCGTCACCGACGCCCGGCCTCGCTAAGGTCAACCGTGCAGGCTTTCGCTTCCACGTCCCCCCGCAGTGAGGGGCCTGGCCGCCACCGCTGCTGAGGGAAAGCCAGCTGCCAGATCGCGCGAGCCTTCCTGCTGACCACTTCATGGGCGATGGCGGGCGGCAGTGCCCCTCTTCGGCGCGCCTGAGTCTGTTCGTTGGTGCTGAAGCCTTGTGGCCAAGGTGTAGGAGTACGACGCGAGCTCACGGGACGAGGCAGGCAATGGTCAGTGGCCTCCCATCCGCCTCGCCTCGCGCCGATGGTCTCAAGAGAAATCTTGTCGCGCCGTGAACGCAGGCCAAGGGGAACTGTCCAGCCTCCTGCACTGCGCTGGGCTCAGCCCCGGGCGAAAACGCGGGAGGTGGACGCGGCCGCTTCGCACAGTGCGTCCAGCGTGGCCTTGACCGCGGGAACCCGCTGCAGGTCCGCTGTGGTGACCACATGGACCTCCCGACGCGAGGCGGGCGAGATCGGCAGGGTGACGACGTCGCGGTGATTGGCGCTACGCAGGATCAGGTCGGGGATCAGCGCCACCCCCAGGCCCTCGGCGACCAAGCCAAGGACGGCAACATAGTCCTCGGTCTCGAACGACACGGTCGGCATGAACCCGGACTTCTGGCACAGTTGCAGGAGGTGACCACGACAGCGTGGGCAGCCGGCGATCCACGACTCGTCGCCGAGCAGGGAGAGGTCCGCGACCTTGGCCGTGGCCATCGGATGGTTCTTGGGCAGCGCGAGGCGGACCTCGTCGTCGAGCAGCTTGTGTATGACGAACATGTCGAGGTCCTCCTCCCCGCGCCCGAGATCGGTGCCCTCGTAGGCGAAGGCCACCGCCAGGTCGCACTCACCAGCGCGCAATGCGGCCAGGGACTCCGGTGGCTCGGCCTCGGTGAAGGTCACCTTGATCTCGGGGAAACGTTCTTTGACCAGGGCCAGGGCGCGGGGGACCAGCGTCGCCGAGGACGAGGGGAAGGCCATCAGTCTGACCCGCCCGGCACGCAGCCCGGCGATCGCTGCGACTTCCTCTTCGGCAGCATCCAGCGCGGCCAGCACACCGACCGCGTGCCGCGCTAGAACCTGGCCTGCCTCGGTCAGGCGCACGTTGCGTCCCACCCTTTCGACCAGGACGGTCCCGGTGCGCTGCTCGAGCCGGCGCACCATCTGGGAGATGGCCGGTTGGGAGTAGCCCAGTGAGAGGGCTGCCAAGGTGAAGCTTCCCTCGTCGGCAATGGCGCGCATCACGCGCAGCCCGGCTGCATCAATCATGCGAACAAGTTTATAACGGCGAGTTATCGCTTGACCAAGTATTCGCTGTCTGTGTGATCTGGGAATCGTTGTCGCCTGATGATCCGAGATCCTTGCTTGCCAGGGGCTGGCCAAGTCGCATACTTGGTGACGTGCTCACTGCGCTGACGGCCGCCCGGGAACAGGGGTCATACGAGCAGCTTGTCGAGCTCCTTCGCAGCGGCAACGTCACCGTCCTTACTGGCGCCGGGCTGTCCACGGAGTCGGGTATCCCGGATTACCGGGGACCGGACGGCAAGCGGCGGGTGGTGCCCATGACCTATGGCGAGTTCGTTGCCTCGCCGACAAATCGGCAGCGTTATTGGGCGCGCAGCTTCGTGGGATGGCGACGGTTTGCCGGAGCCACACCCAATCACGGACATCGCGCCGTCGCCGCTCTCCAGCGCCTGGGGCTGGTTCGTGCGATCATCACCCAGAACGTCGACGGGCTTCACCAGCTCGCCGGCGCCCGTGATGTTCTGGAGCTGCATGGAAACCTAGGGCGGGCCCGGTGCCTGGCCTGCGGAGAGACCACGCAAAGAGCTGAGCTCGATGGGCGAATGGGTGAGGCGAACCCGCATTTCGAGATGATCGCGGGAGATCTACTTCCCGATGGAGACGTGGTCTTGGCAGATGACGCCGTGACCAGCTTTCGCCAGCCGCGCTGCCTGGTCTGCCAGTCGGACCTGGTTAAGCCTGATGTCGTTTTCTTCGGCGAGTCGGTGCCTAAGACCCTTGTGGACCAATGTTTCTCGCACGTTGAGGCTTCCGAAGGACTCCTGGTGTTGGGTTCCTCACTTCAGGTGATGAGTGGCTATCGATTCGTGCGACGGGCGGCTGACAACGGGATACCCGTGGCGATCGTGACACGTGGTCCCAGTCGTGGCGACGACAAGGCAACCATCCGGCTCGAAGCTCCGCTGGGCGTCACCTTGAGCCGGATCGTGCAGGACCTTCAAACATAAGAAACCGGTCGATCAGATCTTGCGCAGCACCGCGGTGACCTTGCCCAGGATGGTGGCATGATCGCCATCGATGGGTGAGAATGCCTCGTTCTGCGGCATAAGCCACACATGGCCGTCCTTGCGCTTGAACGTCTTGACCGTGGCCTCGTTATCGAGCATCGCTGCGACGATGTCGCCGTTGTCGGCCGTTGGCTGCTGGCGCACGACGACCCAGTCGCCGTCGCAGATTGCCCCCTCGATCATCGAGTCGCCCACGACCTTGAGCAGGAAAAGCTCTCCCTCACCGACGATCTGGCGCGGCAACGCGAAGATGTCGTCGACGACCTCCTCCGCGGTGATCGGGACACCGGCAGCGATCTGGCCGAGCACCGGGACATATGCGGGAGTGGGTCGGCAGTCGCCGCTGCCAGTCTCGTCGATCTCGTCGGCGTGAGACTGGCGGTAGCCGCGCGCGTCCGAGGCCGTGCTGGGGGAGAGGACCTCGATCGCCCGTGGCCTGTTGGGGTCCTTGCGCAGAAAACCCTTTCGTTCGAGCGCTAAGAGCTGGTAAGACACACTGCTGGGACTCTGCAGCCCGACCGCCTCGCCGATCTCGCGCAGGCTCGGCGGATACCCACGGCGGTCCACGGAGTTGCGGATCACCTCGAGCACGCGACGCTGGCGTGTCGTCAGTCCGTCGCCGGTTTCGCGCTCTGGCATCTCGTGGACCTTAGCCAAGATCTCGTCTCCTTGCTCGTGCCGCGAGGCACCCGTTGTCAGAGGTGTCTGATGGGTTGGTCGGCATGCGGACAGCCTATGTCGCTCGGACACAAGTTTCAAACACTTGTTCTACTGTGTCTCGACTTCGTCGGCGTCGCGTGTTAGACATCGCACAAGCGTTCTATCGAACGCGCGTTCGATAGGCGTCAAGAACTGCGCCACACTGGAGGTTGTCATGTCAACTGGAGCCATCGGGGTGCTCTCACCCGAACCTGTTCGCTTTACGTCGCGCACCGCCAGCCCGACGTTGCGTCTGGTTGGCCCTGACGAGCGAGCCTGTGCCGGCACGCGTGTCCAAGAGTTGGCGATACCGGAGACTCGGTTCACCCGCCGGGGTCGTCTTGTGACCACTGTGCTGGCAACGGTTGCCGTGGCAATACTGGCCGTGGGGCTGGCAACCACTGTTGACGCGGCCGCTCCACAGATCGACCATGCCACTGTTGTCTCGACGGGTCAGACTCTCTCAGAAGTGGCTGCGACCCAGTTGCCGAGTCTGCCGATTCAGGATGCTGTGGCACGGATCCAGCTCGCCAACGATCTGAGCAGCTCTCAGGTGCATGCTGGTCAGTCGCTGCTGATCCCAGTGGTGCCGTGACAGTCGACGATTACGTCGTTCCCTTGGAGCCGATATTCGGAAATACCTTCGACCCGTTCCAGCTCAGCTCGAGGGCTGCGGCAACTGGCACGTGACCTTGGGGTTGACTCCCATGTAGTTCAGCGGTCCGGCCATGGCCGTGACGCCAATCGTCGCCGCCCCCGCGCAGTCCTGCGGTGTCCCGCCGAAGTAGCCTCGCTGGCCCGCCGCAACGGCGCCGATTGCCAGCCATATCACGAACAACACCCGAAAATCCTCGTGTTTAACTGAGGTGGGTTATCCATTTCACTGCCACGTGCTGCATGGCTCATTCGGGGCTCTGCGTCGCGCGCCATGGCCGGTCTTCGCGTGGTTGGGCGAGGCTGCCGGGGCGGGAGCGTGGCCCCTTCACGCCGGGCGGTTTAGTCGCTTTCGGCTGCGGGTTGGCCACGAGCTGTCGGTAGGTCAGCGGTTGCGCGCCGACGGCGTACTGCAGCAGGCGGTAGAACAGTAGGCCGCGGGCGCGGGAGTGGCGGCGGTTGAAGCGGAAGCAGAGCTCTTC
>Ga0075520_1001658_pt1 | contig 10813 bp, 10 predicted proteins | sample NGEPerB_FD_75100 | JGI IMG/M metagenome (GOLD analysis project Ga0075520, IMG submission 75100) | Arctic peat soil microbial communities from the Barrow Environmental Observatory site, Barrow, Alaska, USA - NGEE PermafrostAB12-B | ecosystem: Environmental > Terrestrial > Soil > Wetlands > Peat ...
AATTCTCAAATTATGAAACGCTGGGCCGTCCTCACCGTCTTCCTTTACGCACTCGCGCTGCTCGTTCTCACGCTGCCAGTCACGCTGATTGCCCTGGGCAATTGGGGCAAAAACGACATGAACATCCGGCTGCACGAGGTGTTCCAAATGTATTCGAACTGGGGCTATACTGGCTCTGGCTCGGCGTCCTCGTCGCCGGCCAAGCCTTGCTGCTCCTGCTGCCCATCAACCTCGCCGAACGCCGCCTGCCCGCGCGGCGTCCGCTCAAAATTCCCGTCATCGTCACCGCCTTTTTTCTGGCCAACCTCTGCTTCGCGGGCATTTTCTCCATCCTCTGCGCGATCTTCACCGACCAGGCCTTTGAATTTTTCGACCTGTCCGCCCTGTTCCGCTCTGGCGCAAATCAAAACGGCCAGAACAACAATTCCGGCAACGGCGTATTTTACACCATGATTTTTACCGTCCTGATCTTTTGGGGAATTTGGGCGCTGGTCTTCTTCCGTCATCTCGCGCAGTCCGATGAACCCGACGCGTTCCTCAAACGCGCCACCCGCTGGTTGCTGCGCGGCAGCATCCTCGAACTGCTCATCGCCGTGCCGAGCCACGTCATCGTCCGCCGCCGCGACGACTGCTGCGCGCCGCTCGGAACGTTCTGGGGCATCACCACCGGCATTTCCGTGATGCTGCTCTGCTTCGGCCCCGGCGTTTTCTTCCTGTTCGTCGAACGCTGTCGGAAGTTGAAACTAAAAACTTCTGATGCAGTAAACCTTACTGAACCAAAATAAATTTCCACTTTAGCTTTCGTTGCATGCGCTTTAACTTGCGCGCCATCAATGGCCTTGAAACTGTTCAACACGCTGTCCCGACCCAGCCGAAAATTCGCACTGCTGCTCATGATGGTCTCCGCACCGGCCCTGAAGGCAGACGCGCCCACACAAAACGAAGGGGAACCGCCGGCGTGGGCTTATCCAGTGAATCCTCCGGATTTCAAGCCGTCACCCGACGACGGCAAACTCAAGCATGTTCCGGATAGCCAGGCCGCTTACAGTCTTGGCCAATTGCGTGATCTCTTCATGGCACCGGACTGGCATCCCGAAGATCATGCCCCCATGCCCGACGTCGTGATGCACGGCCGCAAGCCCGGTGTTTATGCTTGCGGCTTCTGTCATCGGGCCGATGGACCGGGCGGCCCCGAAAATTCGAGCCTCGCTGGCCTGCCTGCGGCCTACATCATCCAGCAGATGGCTGATTTCACAAGCGGTGCCCGGAAGACTTCGATGCCGCAAAGACTTCCACCGCAAGCGATGACTTCACTTTCCAAAGCCGCCACCGACGCTGAAGTAGCAGCAGCAGCAGCCTATTTTTCCGCATTAAAACCGAAACAGCTCATCCGGGTCATTGAAACCAATACCGTTCCGAAAAGTTATGTTGCCGGATGGTTTTTGGCCGCGGTGAACACTGGCGACACCGAACCCATCGGCCAGCGTATCATCGAAGTGCCGGAAGATCTTGAACAGTTTGAACACCGTGACACGCGCTCCCGGTTCATCGCGTATGTGCCGGTAGGCAGACTCCAGAAAGGTCAGGGTATTGCCGCCACCGGACGCGGGGACAAGACAATTCAGTGTCGAACCTGTCACGGGCCCGATCTGAAAGGAACTGCAACAATCCCGGAAATCGCGGGGCGCTCACCCAGCTATATCTTCCGCCAGCTTTATGATTTTAGAGCGGGCACCCGGACGGGAATCAACAGCGCTCTGATGAAACACACCGTAGCAAAGCTTACGGATGAAGACATGTTGTCACTGGCTGCTTACACCGCTTCTTTGCCGCCTTGAGCTGACCGGTTCATCCTCTTTTTCAAGTTCGATGACTGATAGGACTGTAAAAGTTCCTGCTGACAGCTCGAACGAAATAAATTTCGCCTTTAGCTTTTGCGCGCCGCACTTTAACTTGCGCGCTGCCAATGGCCTTGAAACTGTTCAACACGCTGTCCCGCTCCGTCCAGGAATTCGCGCCGCTCAATCCGGGAAAAGTCGGCATGTATTGCTGCGGCCCGACCGTCTATGACTTCGCGCACATCGGCAACTGGCGCACGTTCGTCTTCGCCGACCTTGTCCGCCGCACGCTGGAATTTTCCGGCTACGACGTGCGGCACGTCATGAACATCACGGACATCGAGGACAAAATCATCAAGGGCGTCCGCGAAAACAAAACCACGCTGCGCGAGTTCACCGGCAAATTTGAAACCGCCTTCCTCGACGATTTGAAAGCGCTCGGCTGTCGCGAACCGCACGTCAAACCGCGCGCCACCGAATACATCGCCGAAATCATTGCGCTCATCGAAAAGCTCATCGCGCGCGGCATCGCTTACAAAGCCGGTGACGGCTCGGTATATTTCAGCATCGAAAAATATCGCGGCTGCGGCTGCAACTACGGCCAGTTGCTGAAATTGAGTTTCGACGAGATGCGCTCAGGCGAACGGGTTTCCAGCGACGAATACGAAAAGGAATCCGTCGCCGATTTTGCGCTCTGGAAGGCGCGCGTGCCGGCCGACGGCGATATTTTCTGGCCGAGTCCGTTTGGCGAAGGCCGGCCCGGCTGGCACATCGAGTGCAGCGCCATGAGCATGAAGATGCTCGGTGCAAGTTTTGACCTGCACCTTGGCGGCGAGGATTTGAAATTCCCGCACCACGAGGACGAAATCGCGCAAAGCGAAGGCGCGACGGGCAAACCGTTCGTGAAATACTGGCTGCACGGCGCGCATCTTTTGGTCGAAGGAAAAAAGATGAGCAAGTCGCTCGGAAATTTTTTCACGCTGCGCGATTTGATTGCGAAAGGTTTTACTGGCCGCGAAGTGCGTTATCTGCTGCTCACCGCGCACTACCGCGAGACATTTAATTTCACGCTCGATGGTTTGAACGGCGCGAAGACCGCGCTCGCCCGCATTAACGAATGTGTTGCCAAGCTGCGGGAATTGACTTCGCTTGGAGTTCCGCCTTCAGGCGGCGCGGGCGAACCGCCTAAAGGCGGAACTCCAAACCTGATTGCAAACTTCACCGCTGCAATTTCTGATGACCTGAACATTTCCGCCGCGTGGGGCGTGGTTTTTGAATGGGTGCGCGAAACCAACAGAAAGCTGGCGGAAAATTCCTTGAGTTCAACTGACGCCGCTGCGAATCTCGCAGCGTGGGAAAAAATTGATTCCATCCTCGGCATCAGTGTCAAAACCGAAACGGAGATTCCCGCTGAAATTCTGGCGCTGGCCGAGGCGCGGACCGACGCCAAGAAAGCCAAAGATTTTAAACGTGCGGACGCGCTCCGTGATGAATTAAAATCCAAAGGCTGGGTCATTGAAGATTCACCCAAAGGAATCAGGTTGAAAAAATTGTGAGCAAAGGCCGGTTCATCACGTTCGAAGGCAGCGAAGGGTGCGGCAAGTCCACGCAAGTCCGCCTGCTCGCCGAACGCCTGGCCGCGCTCGGCCGTCGCGTGCGCACATTGCGCGAGCCGGGCGGCACGCCCATCGGCGAGGAAATCCGCCACACGCTCAAGCACAGCCACAACAATGCCGCGATGACCGCCGAGGCCGAGCTGCTCCTGATGAACGCCAGCCGCGCGCAGCTTGTCCGCGAAGTCATCCGCCCCGCCCTCGCCGCCGGCGACATTATTTTGTGCGACCGTTTTTATGATTCGACGACCGCGTATCAAGGTTACGGACGCCAGCTCGATTTGGAGAAAGTGAAAGCCGTCATTGAATTTGCCGTCGGTGAAACCAAGCCCGATCTCACGTTGTTCCTGCACGTCCCGGCGGAAGTCAGCGCGGAACGTCTGCGCTCGCGTCAGACCAATCTGCCGTTCGTCCGCGACCGCATCGAGGAGGCCGACCAGAAATTTTTCGAGCGCGTCGCGCACGGTTTTGGCGTCATCGCCGCGACGGAACCACAGCGCGTCAAGTTCATTAACGGCGCGCAGCCGGTGGAAGTGGTCTGCGCAAACATCTGGGAAATGGTTCAACCGCTGCTGCCACCGGTCGGACGGTGGTGAAATCATTTGCCGAATCTGTGGCGCAGGGTAAATTCCCTTCAGACCATGATCGAAAAAACCATCAGTGAAATTGAGGCAAAAATCGGCGGCGCGGATTCCGTGAGCGCCGAACGCAAGCAGGAACTGCTGAAGCTGCTCGGCACGTTGAAGACGGAAGTCGCCAAACTCTCCAAAACCCACGGCGAACAGGCCGACAGCATCGCCGGTTTTGCCCAGCTCTCCGCGCACGAAGCCACGCGCACCGATCAAAACCCGGAACTGCGCGAGCTTTCCGTCCAAGGTCTGCGCTCGTCCGTGACCGGCTTTGAACTGACGCATCCGCAGTTGTCCCAGATCGTCAACAACATCAGCAACACGCTGTCAAACCTGGGGATTTAACTTTGTAGCAGCCGACGTGAGTCGGCTCTAAATTTTCTAACGGGCAGTGATGATCAGAGCCGACTCACGTCGGCTGCTACAGACCGCTTTTCAATCTGCGCGCGGTTCCAGTTTCGCAATCGCCGCCATGATTTCATCCGCGACTTCCTGGTAGATCTCCTTCAACCTCGGCTTGGAACAAACCTTCGCCTCTGCGCGCAATTTTTCAAAATTCATCGGCGCTCCGTATTTCACCGCCACTTTTTTTGGACGCGGAAACTTATGATTTCTTCCGTAAGCCGCGAACGTCCCGAACACGCGCACCGGCACCACCGGCGCAGCGGATTTGATCACTGTCAGGCCGATGCCCGAACGCGCCGGCTGCAAATTTCCGTCCCTCGTCCGCGTGCCTTCTGGAAATAAAATGATGCCGCCGCCCGCCAGCAGCCGGCCCAAAATGATTTTCAAACCTTTCGCGCCGCCGCCGTCGCGATCCACCGGCACGGCGTTCCACGAACGCAAAATCGCGCCGACCACCGGGAAGCGGAACAACGATTCCCGCGCCAGATAATTGATGTCACGCGTCAGGCCGGAGCCGACCAGCGGCGGGTCAATGAAACTCGCGTGGTTTGCCGCCAGAATCACCGGGCCGGTGCGCGGCACACGCTCTGGATTGAAAACGCGCCAGCGAAAATACGCCGCATACACCGCACGAAATCCCAGCCAAGCGATGCGATAGGACAGGTTCATTTTGCCTGCGGCAGCCGCGCGCGGATTTCCGCCAGCAACAGTCCGCTCGTCTGCTCGGAAGTCATGTCCGAGTTGTTGATGACTTTTGCGCCGAGCGCGATCATCAACGGCGCGCTCGCCCGCTGGCTGTCGCGCTGGTCGCGCGCGGCCAGATTTTCATTCACGCCGTCGGCGGCGCGGCGGGCGGAGCGCTCGGCCAGCGTCGCGTCGAGGTAAAATTTGTAGTCCGTTTCGGGAAAAACATTCGTGCCGATGTCGCGGCCTTCCATCACCAGGTTGCCAAACTGGATGCATTCGCGCTGTTTTTTCTTCATCCACTCGCGCACCTTCGGGATCGCGGCGACTTGCGAAACGGCGGCGGCGGTTTCCGGCGTGCGGATTTCTTTTTCAGGAAAATAACCGTCCACCAGCAGATGCACGACGCGCAGGCCAGTTTTCTCCACGCAGCACAATTCGGTTTTCCACCGGCGGCACGCATTGGCGACGGCTTTGGCGTCATGCACGTCCACATTTTTTTTCAGGCAATACCAGGCCAGCGTGCGATACATCGCGCCCGTGTCCACATAAACGTAGCCGAGCGCCCTGGCCACGAGCTTGGCGTTCGTGCTCTTGCCGCTGGCACTCGTGCCGTCAATCGCAATGACAATCGGATGTTTCAATCTCATTTTCGTAGCTGCGTCTCGGCAGAGCGCAGCAAAATTATTCAGTCAGCGGCGTTCTGCCGAGACGCCGCTACGGAAATCAAAACGCAAACAAATCTTTGCCGTTCAGTTTCCGCCCCGCCACTCCCGCTTTCATTAACACCTCGTTTCAACGAGGTGTGCCGGCGAACGGACTAATCTTCAAACCGTTTCAACGGTTTCCCCGCATTCCAAAAACCGTTAAAACGGTTTTGACTCCCGCACTCTGCCTGCACCCAACTGAAGTTGGGTGTTAATGAGAACCACGCCAGTCCAGTCTTCAAATCAATCTGCAAACAAATCTTCGCCGGACAATTTCCGCGTGCGCTGGCCGTTTTTAATCTCCCAAATCTCCGCGCCCAGGCCGTGCGGCGGTTGCGCTGCGAGCTTTTGGAAAAAATTCGGGAACGTCTTTTTCACGCAAGCGGGATTTTTAATTTTTATGCCGGGAACTTTCAATCCTAGAATCGCAAAACACATCGCCATGCGATGGTCGTTGTAGGTTTCAATCTCCGCGCCGTGCAATTCTTCCGGCTTCGACGGATAAACCGTAAGCGTGTCGCCTTCCTCGATCACTTTCGCACCGCATTTGGTCAATTCCGTCCGCAACGCGACGACGCGCTCACATTCCTGGACGCGCAGGCGGCCCAAATCTGTAAATTGGATGAAACCTGTGGGAAAAACCATGCTTAACGGCGCGATGGCAATTGCCAACATTATGCTGTCACCAAGATCGGATCGTCTTGATATTTCACCTTTTGAGGAATTGAGAAGATCACGGAATGATTTTTTATCGAAAGATTTTTCCAGTTTCGACTTCTCGATAAGCAGTTTCGACTTTTCAATGAGATTAGGAAAATCATGTAACAACGGACCCAAAGTCAAAAACTCCAGAAATCTTTCATCTATCTGCCAGCCGGATTTCGGCCAGTGATTCACCTTGACGCTGCTTGAAATACTCGTCTCAACTTCGATGCCGAATTGCTCCGAGTATTCGAGAAATTCCGACGGTGGAGCGAATTCTTTAGCAGCTAAAAAATAACTCCCGCTCGAAGCATCCGGCTCGATTTGGAAAAATCCGCCATTTTTTGGAAACGCTTCAATCAGTTTTGAGGTCATCGCCACATAAGGTGATTCCTCCGCGTTCTCGCCAGCGACTTCAATTTTCCATCCGCCACATTTTGCCGACAGCAGTAAAGCAGAAGCAAATTGCGAGCTTTGTTCAATGCTAACTTTGCAGGAACGCAATCCTCCGCTTGCCGCAGACGTGAGAAAACCTTGATATTTTGGAATGACTGATTCAATACCACGTTTTCTTTCAGACGCCGCATCGCCGCCGTAAATCCGCACCGGCAATTTCTCATTATCAAATTCAGCTTCGACGCGATAGCCGAGTTCGCGCAACGCTGAAAACAGCGCCGCCTGCGGACGTTCGTGCATCCGCGCCACGCCGCTCAAGCGATACACGCCTTTGCCGAGACAAACAAACGCCGCGAGAAACCGCGCCGCCGTCCCCGCGTTGCCGACAAACAGCTCCAGCGGCTGCGACTCCGTGCCGCCGGGCGGCACCGCGCCGCCGTTGCCATAAACCGTGATGGTGCGGTTGCACGGCTCGGCCGGGTCTGGTTCGACGTTCACCATGAAGCCAAGTTCCTGCAGACATTCGACCATGATCTGCGTGTCCTCGCTCCACAGCGCGCCGCGCAACACCGTCTCGCCATCCGCCAGCGCGGCGAGAATCAACGCGCGGTTCGTGATGCTCTTCGAGCCGGGCACGGTGATTTCCGCCCGCACGGGCTGGTCAAGCGGGACGATTTCGATGAGATCGGGTAAGGCCATTTTAACCACGGATAAACACGGATGGACACGGATGCGGAAAAACTTTGACGCGAATTTCACGAATTGACGCGAATTGAATTGGCGAAAATTCGCGCAATTCGCGTCTGTTCAATCCGTGTTTATCGGTGTTCATCTGTGGTTGATTTATTCGGATGAAGTTGAAGTGCTTTTCGCGCACCAGTTATCGCGGCGTTGCTTGGCCGTCGCGAAGATTTTTTCCACGGCTTTGGCGTCGCCGCTTTTGAGCGCGCTTTGGAATTTTTTCAGTTCCGCCACAAACGCATCCACCGAACGCGAAATATTCTTCCGATTGGCCAGCGCGATGTCGCGCCACATCTCCGGCGAGCCGGACGCGATGCGCGTGGTGTCGCGAAAACCCGTCGCGCACAGTGCAGACTGCGTTTTAGAATTTGCCGGATCCAAAACCAGATTCGCCAGCATCACCGCGACAACGTGCGGCAGATGACTCGAACGGCTGACGAGCAAATCGTGTCCGCCCGCCGCGAGCCGCAGCGGGCGCGAGCCGAGTGATTTCCAGAATTGTTCCACCTGGCGGACGGCGGCCGGATTGGATTTTTTCGTCGGCGTGACAATGCAGATGACGTTCCCGAACAAATCCGCACGCGCCGCCAGCACGCCCATTTTTTCGCCGCCGGCCATCGGATGACTGCCGACGAAATGCGCGCCAGCCTTGGCGATAATGGATTCCAGTTCGCGCACGACATCGGCTTTTACGCTGCCGACATCAGTGACAATCGCGCCGCGTTTCAACGCCGGAAGAATTTGTTGCGCGAGCGCACGCATCTGCGCGAGCGGCGTGCAAAGGATGACGAGGTCGGCCTTGGAAACGGCGACGAGCAGATCGGTCGTGGCGTAATCCACCGCACCCGCCTTCTCACAATCCTTCAAACTCGCCGCGCGCCGGACGAACCCGGCCACTTCGCGCGCAAGCTTGCCGCGCTTCACGGCCAGCCCGATGGAGCCGCCCAGCAACCCGACGCCAATGATGGTGATTTTCTGAAACTGCACGCAGCAAAGAATAGCGGAACGAACTTTTTTGATAAACCACGAAATACACGCAGCACACGAAAAAAATCGGAGCGCGGCTGTGTGCGTAGCACCAGCCGCAGCGCGTGGTTATTCGAAAAAACGTTGGACTGGCGGGGATGCTGGGGCTGGTTCCGCTCTGCGGAACATAACCGCGCTCCGTAAAAGCCATGAAGTGCGTCTTAAATTTTCACCGGTGAACCACGCCGCGCAGCTGCATGGCAGGCGTCCAAAACTTTTTGCGTTTTCAGCGCCCACAGCGGCCAGTCGTCATTGAGTTTGCCGGAGAAAATCTGGTTCGCAAAATTGCGGAACATGATGGCGTCCTGCGCCGTTGCGTGGCCTTGCAGCATCGGGTCAATACCCGGCGGACATTTTGTTCCGGCCACGCGGATTTCAGTTTCGTTCACTTCGAATGCGGGTTCGTAACTGTCGAGCGGATGGACGAAACCCGGCACCCGCAGCCAGCCTTTTTGCCCGCTGACGTGAGCCCATTGCTGCTTGGCGGCGAGAAATGAACAATAAAATCCAGCGGAAACGCCGCCGTCATAAATCAGCTCGGCGGAAAATTCCGTCGGCGCGGTCGTGCCGGATTGCGACAAAATTTTGCCGGTGACTTCGCGCGGCAGTTGCCAGTTCATCGTCCAGAGCGCGAAACGGATGCAATACCAGCCCAAATCGCCGAGACATCCGGCGGGTTCGAGCGCGCCGTCCACGCGGATGTTGTCGCGGAAAAAATTCTCGCCGGCATAAAAACTAAAGGCTGAAGAAATCCGCCGGATTTCACCGACGCTTTGGCCGTCGTCCAAAACTTCGCGGATTTTCGCCATGCGCGGACTGTGCATGAACATCACGCCGTCCATGAATTGCACGCGGTTTTTCGCGCACGCGGAAATCATTTCGTCAAGTTCGCTGGCGCTGACGGCACAGGGTTTTTCGCAAATGATGTGCTTGCCGGCCGCCGCTGCGTGGAGAACCCATTCCTTGCGGAGACCGGTCGGCAACGGAACATAAACTGCGTCCACATCCGGCGACGCGATTAAATCTTCGTAGCTGCCGAGCGCGGCGGGAAGCAGGTCGAAGGAATCGGCCGCCTGACATTCGCGAATGAAATCGCGGCTTTTCTGCACGTCGCGGCTGGCGACGGCGGAGATGACGCAGTTGCCGGAATTCAAAACGGCTTTCCAATTTTTCCGGCCGATGCCGGCGGTGCTTAAAAATCCAACGCGCAGTTTTTTCATAAATTTTTTTTGGCTGTGGCAGCGAACGTCAGTTCGCTCATGATAAATTTGTCAGGTTTGAGCCGGCTCACGCGGGTTGCTGCACGCCTCGTGCACGCGTTCCAGAATCACGTCGGCCAGCAGCAGCCCGGTGCCGACCGAGGGCGAATACCAGATGAGTTTCCCGGCGCGCTCCGTCGGGTTGCGCCAGGCCGGCTGGCCGGCGGCGAGGCGTTCCTTCACGAGGCGTTCCGGTTCGCCGAGCAGAACCGGAATATCCTCGACCGCGTGCAAACCGTCGCTGATAAAAAACGGCACGACAACAATATGTTTTGTTTTCGCCGCCTCATGACAGCCCTTGATGAACGGCGGTTCTTCCATGAACACCGCGCCGACATCCGCATAAAGGTTCAGCGCGCGGATCAATTCCACCTGTCGCTCCACGGACTTGCGGGAATCGGCGTTGCGCCCGGTGCCGTGGCCCGCGATGAACAAGGTCGTGTCCGCCGGCTTGGGCGCGCGCGGGAATGGAAAATTTTTCACGACCTCGGCGGCGCGGGACAAAATCACCGTGGTCATGCGGTCGTGGGTTCCCACCGGCGCGCAGTAAAAGATTTCCAAGTTTTCAGTTTTCAGCTTTAAGTTTTCAGGAAAATCAAAACCAAGTTCGCGCGGAATCACTTCGCTGGCGAAAAAGCCTTCGCTGATGAAAAACGGCACGATGAAGACACGCGGCGCGGTGATTTCGGCAAGAACTTTTTTGATGTGCGGCTCCTGTTTCCAAAAGGCTTCGCGAACTTCAGCGAAAATCTTCCGGCGGCGCAGTTCCGCCGCGTGCTGGAAGACCGGCGCGGCGGACTGGTCGTTCAAAAC
>Ga0075520_1001659_pt1 | contig 10812 bp, 3 predicted proteins | sample NGEPerB_FD_75100 | JGI IMG/M metagenome (GOLD analysis project Ga0075520, IMG submission 75100) | Arctic peat soil microbial communities from the Barrow Environmental Observatory site, Barrow, Alaska, USA - NGEE PermafrostAB12-B | ecosystem: Environmental > Terrestrial > Soil > Wetlands > Peat ...
AAGACCTCGGTTTCGATGCCTTCTGCCATTGGTTTGATTTCCAACACCATGCCGAACTTGATTGACTGGTTGCGTGTGTCGTGCAGCCCGAAAAACGATGCGATCTATTTTTGGCGAACGACAACCCTGTTTTTCTGCCAAAGACTTTTCGTTTTGGATGACACTGCAACCTTGAGCTTGTTAAGGAACGGGCTGCTGAACTGAAGATAGGCCTGCCCGAAGTTCGAACCAGTAACATCGCACCGGCTAGGATTCAAGACATCGCTGGTCTTCCTCCGCTCTCGCGAATGCGACCAGTCGCTTTGCTGGGATCGTGCCAGCTTCTTGTTTCGAGCACTCTTTGCTCTCGCCGTTGCGGCTCGCGCTCTTCGGAAAAAGGGTACGCATAATGCCACTCACAAACACAAACTTCATCATCAGTTGCGGTGGTGGTTTCGATGAGCCGCGCAAACACTCTAAGCCAAGCCATAGCCCACCTCGGATAATTTATGCTAATGCAACGGCGGAAATGCTGTCTGGTCAAAATTGCACACGCCGACGGAAAGCGGTCCTCCCGGAAACATCATCTATCCCATAACGATACGGATTTGATGGTCTCCGCCATCGTCGGCGAGCGGGATAGTTGGGACGTTAGCCAGCGGCTTGCCGTCCATTTCGACCAAAGTGACGCCGCGTGAAACGCCGGCAGGGTTTTCTACCCTGATTTTGTAAGCCGTCGAGAGATAACGGAAACTCATGGAGTAATTCGACCAGCCTCTCGGAATGCAAGGGTCGATCGAGAGCACCGTTCCGCGGATGCGGAAACCCAGAAGCCATTCAACAGCCGCGCGATAGAGCCATCCGGCCGACCCGGTGTACCACGTCCAGCCACCGCGCCCGACATGCGGAGGTTCGGAATAAACATCACCCGCCACCACATAGGGCTCCACTTTGTACCCCTGCACGGCCGCTCGCGAGGCCGTGTGATTGATGGGATTCAGCATATGAAACAGCTCAGCCGCCTTGTCTCCGTCGCTGAGTGCCGCAAATGCCAGAACCGTCCATGCGGCAGCATGCGTATACTGGCCGCCGTTTTCGCGGATGCCAGGCAGATATCCTTTGATGTAGCCAGGGTCATGATCTGTCTTATCGAAAGGCGGGGTAAGTACCAAATCCAGCCCTTCCGGACGCCGCACGAGATGTTGGTTGACCGCGGCCATGGCACGCGCTCCGCGAGCCGGTTCCGCGGCGCCACTGATAACTCCCCAGGACTGAACAATGGAGTCAATGCGGCACTCCTTGTCTAAGGCGGTGCCCAGCGGCGTACCATCATCAAAGTAAGCGCGGCGATACCACTCCCCGTCCCAACCTTCCCGCTCGAGTGCGGCCTTCAGCGCGCTGACATGCAGTCGCCAAGTTTCGGCCCGCTTATGCTCACCGCGCGCATCCGCAACCTTGGCGAACTCCCAGAGAATCGTGTGGAGGAACCAGCCCAGCCAAACACTCTCGCCCTTGCCCTCCTGTCCAACGCGGTTCATTCCGTCGTTCCAGTCGCCGGTGCCGATCAGCGGAAGACCGTGAGTACCGACAGCGAGACTTCGATCCAGCGCTCGGGCGCAGTGTTCAAAGAGGGTTGCGCGTGTCTCTGAGACCCGCGGTTGGAAGTAGGATTCGATTTGTCCCTCAGCGAGGGTGTTCCCTTCCAGGAACGGCACGACCTCATCGAGCATGGCCACATCACCGGTCACCTCGATGAAGTGGATTACGGCATAAGGCAGCCACAGCAGGTCGTCCGAAATGCGCGTGCGCATTCCTCGTCCCGACGGCGGATGCCACCAGTGCTGGACATCGCCTTGGATGAATTGCCGCGATGCGGCACGCAATAGATGCGCCCGCGCGACGTCGCGTTTGGCCACAGTGAGCGCCATCACGTCCTGCAGCTGATCACGGAAGCCATACGCTCCGCTCGGCTGATAGAAGGCTGCCCGTGCCCACACCCGGCAGGAAAGCGTCTGGTAGAGCAGCCAGCGATTCACCAGAATATCCATCGACCTGTCAGGCGTGGTGATCTGTACGGTGCCGAGCACCTCGTCCCATTGCTTGGTAACCTCGAGCAAAACCTGGTCGAGGTTCGCAGCACGATAGTGACTGATCAACTCCCGGGTCTCTTCCCGGTTCCTCCCCTGACCCAGGAAAAATACGACTTCAGTGCGTTCACCGGGACGCAACTCAAACAGCGTTTGCAGCGCAGCGCACGGATCGAGCCCCGCACCCACTCTTCCTGAAAGCCGGCCGCCTCGCTGAAGTGCCGCAGGCCGCTCCATCACTCCGTTGCGCCCCAGGAACTCCGTACGGTCTCCCGACCATGAACTCTGTCGTCCGCCGAGATCGGAAAAGGCAACTCGCCCGCCAAACTCACCACCCCATGCGCTGTACGCAAATAGAGCTTCCGTCTCCGCATCGAGTTCCGTAATAATGTGCGGCGCCGTCGTGCTGCGCGAATTCCCCAGCACCCATTCCGCAAATGTAGTAACGGAAAGGCGACGGGTGCGCGCCGAATGGTTTTGCAGAACCAAGCGCGAAATCTTAATCGAGTCCTGAATGGGAACGTACTGGAGCAGCTCTGAGAGAATTCCTTGTGATCCATTCCGGAACCGGCTATAGCCCTGGCCATGCCATGCCGCATAGGTAGAAGCTTCATCTCGAACCGGCAGCGCCGTCGGGCTCCACACGCTCCCGGTGTCTTCGTCGCGGATGTAGATGGCCTCACCGGCCGGGTCAGTCACGGGATCGTTTGACCAGGGAGTGAGTTGATTCTCACGGCTGTTGCCTGACCAGGTGTAGCCAGAACCGGATTCTGAAACCAGGAAACCGAACGAAGGATTGGCAATCACGTTGATCCACGGAGTGGGAGTGCGCAATCCTTCGCCCACGACGGTCACGTATTCACGACCCTCTTCGGCGAAGCCACCCAGTCCGTTGAAGAATTCGAGGTCTGGCATTTTCAACGACACTTCCGCATCTTTTCCCAGTCGAGGCGGACGAGCAACGAGCTTCGGCGCAGTTTCGGCGCGTTGCGATCGGATAACTTGCTCGGCCAATGTGCCGTGACGGCTGAGCAGCACCGCACGAGCCGCAGTCTGTAGGAGCGTACGTTCCTGCGGAGAGATCAGGTCGCCCCGAAGGAGAATGATGTTGCCATGGACGTCGTTCGGGTCCGAAGAGATGCGCTGCTGGCTGGCGCGCACAAGATCGTCCAAAGAACCTTGCAACTCCTGTTCATACGATGGCGGTTTCTCATTGAGAATAACCAGGTCAACCGACAATCGCTTCAAGCGCCAGTATTCATGGGCCCGCAACAATTGCCGGACGATTCCGACGTCCTCTGCCTCGTCGATCCGTACCAGGACGATGGGCAGATCGCCGGAAATTCCGTGCGCCCATAGAGCGGAAAGCTGGAGCGTGCTCCGGCTCAGCACGTCGGACGACGGCCGCAGGGAAAGATCTGAGTACAGCACGGCGTTGGCCAGCCTCTGGAACAAGTGGGCTTCATCGGGAGTGATGCCCAGATGATGAAGTTGCACTTGCGCCTGCGTCCAAGCCGACGTCAGAGTACGTTCACAGTTCCTTGCATCGCGATATTTATCTGCCAGGTCCAGTGCTCGCTCGCGTGTCGGGGCGACTATGGTGGAAAAGACAATCCGCACGGTCGTGCCTGGGGGGATGCGCACCGTCCGCCTCAAGCTCATCACCGGATCCAGCACCGGTCCGACGGTATTCGAAAGAGGGCGCCCATCCGTGATGGAAACGGCGTCGCGAACCTGATGCCCTCGTCCAAGAAACCGGACGCGATCCGTCTCGAATTGCAGGTCTCCAACGGACTCGCCTTCCACAACCGCAACGTGAGCAAGCCATACTATTGTTTCTTTTTCGTATTGCCGCCGCCGGGTCGCAAGCAACGCATCCACACTTGCGACAAACTCCGTTTCCACAAACAGATTGGAAAACGCGGGGTGCGCTTCGTCGGTGGCCTGAGGTGCAATCGCGAGCTCAGCGTACGAAGTGACCTGCAGTTCGCGAGTCCGGGTTCCCAGGTTGGCGATCGAAACTCGGCGCACCTCCGCATCGTCTTCTGACGAAACCACCACCTCCAGCGTGGTGGTCAGAGAGCCGTCACGCCGAACGAATTCGGCGTGATCTTCGCTGAAGGTGGCTTCGTAGGAGTCGGGTTCGACGCCGCTGGGCTGGAAGGCCGCCGACCAAACCTGCCCACTCTGTGCATCACGAAGAAAGATGTAGGAGCCCCAGCAGTCTCGGGTAACGTCCTCGCGCCAGCGCGTGACCGCGATATTCCGCCATCGGCTATACCCCGAGCCCGCCGTTGTTACCATCACCCCGTAGCGCCCGTTGGAAAGCAGATGCGTCCGTGGAACCGGTTCGTGTGGCGAGGTGAACCGGCGCACGACCGGGGGAACGAGTTCGCGGACGTGCGCCGCCGCAGAGACTTCTTCCGCGCGCGGCCGCGCGATTAGCACGTCACGCGGGGTGCGTTCCTGGAGTAGCAGCTCCGTGGCTTGCACCATCGGTTCGGCATGGAAACGGGTCCGCATTGCGCCGTTCTGCAATACGTTGGCGAGAGCGACCAGCGACATTCCCTGGTGGTGTGCCAAGTAAGCGCGCACCACCGCGTTATCTCTTCCTTCGGGCACTCGCTCGCTGGTGTAATCGAGCGCTTCGTAGAAACCGTAAACACCTTGGCCACCGGCCGCGGCGAGTTGCGCAAAGTTCTGCGCCGCCGCATTTGGGTCGATCATGGACGCCAGTGCAGTGGCGTAAGGCGCGATAACCAGATCTTCGCTGAGTCCGCGCTTATACCCCAATCCAGGCACGCCAAAAGCCGTGTATTGATACGTGAGATCCAGGTCTCTCGCGTTGTATGCCGACTCTGAGATTCCCCAGGGGACTCCACGCTCCTTGCCGTAATCAATTTGCCGGCGCACGATCAATTCGTACGTCTGGTTCAGCAAGCTGCCGGTCGGCGAAATCATCATCAGCGCCGGCATAAGGTATTCGAACATGGAGCCCGACCACGAAATGAGGGCGGAGCCGCGGCCCACTGGAGTGAGCGCCCGGCCTAGGCGGAACCAATGGGAGGACGGGACATCGCCTTTGGCGATCGCAATGAAGCTGGTTAGGCGCGCCTCCGAAGCCAGCAGGTCGTAACAGTTGGCGTCCAGAGTGCTGTCAGCAACACGGTACCCAATGGAGAATTGCTTACGCGTGTGATCAAAAAGAAAGCTGAAATCCATCGACTGGACCATGTCGTCAGCTTTGTGCGTGATAGCAGAGAGGCGGCGAATGAGCGAGGCTGCATCCTTCGCTGATCGCCGCAGGGCCTGCTCTAGGGCAGCGACGCGCGCCAGGATGTCGGTAGTCGCCGATGAATCGTTGAGCAAGCCGGCTCGCAACACCGCAAGAGCTCGTAGTGCGCTCTCGCAACGTTCAGGGGCATCTGCCAGCGTAGGCAGAGACTCAAAGAACGGCACGATCGCTGCCCACTCCGGCGCCTGCTCCCGTGGACGTTCTGCCAGGGCCATAACGATGTTCGAATTCGGGCGCGCCCACGGAATAAGAATCTCTGCGTCCCGTGCATGACTTTCGACGCAGGCCCTGACGGCATCGGCCCAGACGCGCAACTCGGAATCGGGAGCGTCACCGCGCTCCTGGGCAAAGGTTTGCGCAATGTCAGCTACTGTCAGGGCCCGCGTCCTGAGTTCGACGAATCGCTCCGCCCACTCCACTGCATTCACCAGCGCAAGCTCCAGTGAGCTGGCCAGTGCGTCGATGGCATTACTGAGCTGTTTCCTGGTGACTGTATTCGTCCGCCGCGTTTCTGCGATCTCGCTCAATGCTTCTCGCAAAAGCTCGATCGCGTCTTTCAGTCCCGCGAGCGAATGTTCTCCGAGACAAGATTTCTGGATAAGCTTTCGGCAGCCGTTGCCCAGGGCCAGCAGATGCCCGGCAAGGTTCCCACTGTCCACGGAGGAGACATATTTTGGATTCAGGGGGTGAAGATCGCGAGTATCGTACCAGTTATAGAAGTGCCCTCGAACCAATTCCAGTTGGCTCATCGTGCCGAGTGTGGCTTCTAATCGCTCAACTGCGTCTAGAGTGCCCAGGTAGCCTAGATCGTGCGCCGCCAAGGTGGACAGCAGATACAGCCCCATATTCGTTGGCGAAGTTCGATGGGCAACGACTGGCTCCGGGTCTTCTTGAAAGTTATCGGGAGGCAAGGCATGATCGGTCGGGGTGATGAAAGTCTCGAAGAAACGCCAGGTCTGGCGCGCAATCGAACGGAGAGTTCGGGCATTCGCCGCAGTGAGCGGTTCGGCACCCGTGCGCCGGGGTGAAAGACTGATTTGCCGTGCGATCGCCGGAGCGGCAATCCAGAGAATGATGAACGGAAGCATGACCGCCCGGGCAGGACGACTTCCAAAGGCGATAACCACCAGCGCCGCCACCGCAAGCAAGACGCCACCGGCCATGCGCTTATACATTGCGGTGAGTTTCAGAGCGACCGCGTTCCTGGCCCGGGTCGAGGTCACCCACTCCAGCAGATGCCTGTGCGTAATGAACATGCGAGTAAGCGTGCGCAGAATGGCATCAAACATTAGCCATGTCTGGTACGCCAACATCGTCACCGTAATAGCAATCTGGGAGACACCGAGTGAAAGGTCAGTGAGCAGCGCCCGAAAATGTGTGCGTTTAGAAATTCCACGTCGCGGCGGGCTGATTCCAATCAGGAAGGGTAGCATTGCAGGAATCGCAATCGTCGCTAAAATAAGTCTCGCCCATACCCAGGGAGAAGCTGACGGCAGCAGGCAGGCGACGACCAGCGCAAGAAACGTGGCCGGTGCCGACATAGACCGGCGCAAATTATCGAACATCTTCCACCGGCCAATTGCACGAATGCTAACAGAACGTCGTTTACCCGATGCTGCTCGCCCATGCCCGAAAATCCAGGGCAGCAGTTGCCAGTCGCCGCGCACCCAGCGATGTTGCCGCGCGGCCGCTGCCTCATAGTGCGAAGGGTATTCTTCGAACAGCTCGATGTCCGATGCCAGCGCGACGCGCGCAAAGATTCCTTCAAAGAGATCGTGACTTAACAACGTGTTATCCGGCACTCTGCCCGCTAAGGCTGCCTCAAAGGCATCAATGTCGTAGATTCCCTTGCCGGTGAAGGAGCCTTCGTGGAACAAATCCTGGTAAACGTCCGAAATCGCGGATGCGTAAGGATCAATGCCGCTGGGACCAGAAAACAATGTCTGGAAAAGCGATTTATCGCGGTCGGGAGCCAGCGAATGGGTGATGCGCGGTTGCACGATCCCATAGCCTTCCACGACCCGCCCGACGCGGGCGCTGAACCTGGGTTGATTGAGAGGATGTGCCATGGTACCGACTAGGCGGCACGCGACACCCCTCGGCAGACGCGTGTCTGCGTCGAGCGTGATGACGTACCGCACACCCGCAGGAGCTTGCACTGGACGTCTACCGATCGGAAGAAACGTAGTGTTGACTCCGCCGCGCAGAAGCTGGTTCAGCTCCCGGAGCTTTCCTCGCTTGCGCTCCCATCCCATCCATTTGCCCTCGCTCTCGTTCCAGACACGCTTTCTGTGCAACAGCAGGAAGCGCTCGCCGCCGTCGGGAGTGGGACCATGGATCTTGTTCAGCCGCGCAATACCGTCAATTGCGATGGCGAGTAGTTCGTCATCGCCAGGAAGGCTCTCGCTCGCTGCGTCCATCCAGTCAGAGAGCAGCGCAAAACGCAGATCGCCGTCCGAATTCGCCAGGTAGTGGACCTCCAGCCGCTCCACCAATTGTTCTATGTCATGCTGGCCGGTAAGCAGCGTCGGCACGACAACGATCGTTCGCAGTTGCTGTGTCACGCCGTGCCGCAACTCCAGGCGAGGCAGCATTCGCGGGCCGAGCAAGTCTGTCACTAATCGGTTGATGAGGGCGATAGCCAGGTTGGAAGCCGGCACGGCAGCGAGGAGTCCAAGCAAAACCAAACCCCAATCTGCAACTCCTGCCTTTCTTTCGCGGAGCAGCGGGAGTGCCACGATCAAGGCGGTACCGAGTGCGATCGTCCCCAGGTAGCCGGTCACCGCGCTTCGCATGTAAAGACGCAGCACCCGGCTTTTCCACGGTACACGGAAGCCGAGTTCATGCTCAAATACCTGGCGTCCACTTGAAATCAGATAATAGCCGGGATCCGCACGTCGGTCCTCGCATGGCCGTCCATTCCCAGACGACTCTGCGCGGGCCCGCTTGATGCGGTGCACAACGTGTTCCGCCACTTCGATTTCCGAATGGCGCGAGCCCCGCGAGAGATCCTCGATCGCATGGCGGTAAGAATCTCGCGTAGCGAAATCCATCTCGGCGAAGTTGGTGTCGCTCCGCAAAATTTGGTCTGGTAAGCTGATGCCCTCGACGAATTCTTGCCAGTCAAAGTCCGTCATCAAACGCATGCTGGGGATAAGGTTCTGCACGGTGACGTTCATTGCTGTTTGTTCCTGGTGCTCGGCGCGGACAATTTCGTCAGCCGTGGTCCCCTGCTCAGCCAGACGCTGGTCGAGCCAGCGCAGGACCGCCCCCATGTTCGGCTCGACATCGTGCAGACGTTGGATAAGCTGCACAACGAATGCTCTGGCGAGCGGCGTTCTCTCGAATCTGCGCAGGGCCGTTTCTGGGGCAATCGAAATTTTTCCGCCTGTGCCAAGCAGGCTGTCGGCCAACATGTCGGCGTCCTGGCGTTCGGCGCGGCTTCGGACAATTCGATCGGTGAGCCGGCGCAGATTTTCCACCAGTACCACGCGCAAGGTGATAGCCACCGCCCATAGCTCGCCGATGTCGAGCGGTTGTACCCGCTGGTATGCCTTCACAAAGCGGCGCAACACTTCCGGATCGAAGTGGCTGTCGGTGTGCGCCACATAGGCCCATGCCACTCCGTAAACTCGCGGATACCCCTCCAAGTGACCTGAGGCTAGCTTCGGTAGTTTGCGGTAATAGCCGGCGGGCAAATCGTCCCGGATTTCGCGAAGCTGTTCTTCGACGATGTGGAAGTTGTCGACCAGCCACTCAGCCGCAGGCGTGATCGCGCGCTCCTCCCGAATCGCCCGGGCAATTGCCCGGTACGAATCCAACAGGACACGACCGTTTTCTATTACCCGCGGGATAAGGGGACGGCCCTGGTACGTTTCCTTGGTGACCGTCTGCGCCGACGCAAGGCTTCCGCCGTGCTGCTCAAGCCGCTCCACGCTAAACAGTTCGGCGCGGATGGGTTCGTCCAGAGCACGAATCGTTATCCCTGGTTGGTTCTCGTTTGGAAGAGCCGTGATCAACCTCCAGTCAGGCGGAATTTCAGGGCTGATAGAACCGAGAAGCGACGATCAAGAGGGCAGGATTCGCCCGGGTCGTGGCTCCGCGTAGCGGTAATGACTTACCTCCGGCGCGAATGCCGGATAGAAAACTGAGGAGAGCGAAGATGCTTAGCAGCCATAGCACGACGGCTATCACAACCCCGGCGTTCAGAATGGACTGAATGGAGTTCGCCATAGGAATGAAGCGAGTCACCAACCACAGCAGAACTCCGACTACGATCAGGGTAACGATCACTTGAAGCAATGGCATCCTGTTTATTACCTTTTCCGCATTTTCGGTCGGAGGCCGTATTATGCTGACCCTGGTCCTTAAAGCGGAGGACTCAGTCCTATCAAAATCGAGCCAGAGTACACGATGCGCCTGCGGGGACGTGTGTTCTTATCGCAGCAGCGCTACTCACGAACTTAGTTCCTATCCGACTTTTTTTCAACTTTGCCGGCGTCGCTTTAGGCCTTGCCTTCAGCCTCTAAGTCAGGATTGTTCGTGACTTGGCCTGTCTTCTCTGTGACTTTGCCTTTGCCTCACTTCATGAAAAGTACCTTTTATCTTATCCTTTTGTACTCGGGTTCATCGGTTTTCTCCTTCTCGTGGAATCTTGCCCAATTAAGGAGCAAGCCTTCCGTTACCCGCCCCGGAAACAGCAGGTTGTTCGCCGGACCGGGATGCGAAGGTCGTTGGGTCTTCCCGAATGGCCCAGCGCAAGCGTCAAGCCGCCTTGAGACCGGGAACGATGGTGACGGCGTATGGTCAAGAAAATCGAACGGTTTGAAAAGGCGAGGCTTGCAGCCTCGACTAGTCTCTCCGGATTCCACGAGGAGCGCAATCACCAGGGCAAGCAGAACCGGCTCCTGTTTCCCTTGCCGAATCGAGGGGCGAGCGGGGATAACGGAATTGTGCGTTGCAAGGAACGACTGGGTGGTCTGCTGAAGTACTATGAGCGGGAAGCGGCATGAGCCTTCGGTCGGGCCCCCCTTCCTCGGAAGCGAAGATGAGTTTTTTTACCATACGAGATCCTCTTGAAGTCAAATCCGCAAATTTCGCACCAAATTCCCAACTGGTCTCAGGTGACGGCTTGCTTTACGGGTTGAACCCAGGAAGGTCCACCCGCCTCGCGATATGATCCTTAATCCAGTGTGCGTCCCACCATTCCTTCGGATCGATCTGGATGCCGTCGACCTGCATCGCGAAGTGGATGTGGTCGCCTCCGGCCATGCCGGTCTGGCCGCTCACGCCCATCACTTGGCCTTGCTTCACCGTGTCGCCTTCATGGACGTCAATCCTGCTGAGGTGGCCATAGATCGTCTGTAGTCCATAGCCGTGGTCGAGGACGATGCAGTTGCCGTAAATTCCCAGAGGAGCCGCATAAACCACCTTGCCGTCATTCGATGCTTC
>Ga0075520_1001660_pt1 | contig 10808 bp, 10 predicted proteins | sample NGEPerB_FD_75100 | JGI IMG/M metagenome (GOLD analysis project Ga0075520, IMG submission 75100) | Arctic peat soil microbial communities from the Barrow Environmental Observatory site, Barrow, Alaska, USA - NGEE PermafrostAB12-B | ecosystem: Environmental > Terrestrial > Soil > Wetlands > Peat ...
CGAAAGCGCCGGCGGCCTTGCTGGCCGCGCTGAACACGGTGCCCGATCCAGGCAAACCCCGGGGACTGCGGCACGGACTGGTGGGGATCCTGGCGATCGCAGCGTGCGCCGTCATCGCCGGGGCGCGCTCGTTCGTGGCCATCGCCGAATGGGCCGCCGCGGCCAGTCCAGCGGTGTTGGCGAAACTCGGCGTCACCGGTGAGGTGCCATGCGAATCCACATCCCGACGCACCATCAAACAAAATCGACGCCAACGGTCTGGACCTCATCCTCGGCGCCTGGACCGCGCTGCGCGCCGTGAATCCGAAGGAAATCCGGGTGATCGCGGTCGACGGCAAGTCCTTGCCCGGCTCGGCCACCGTGAGGGGTCGGTGTCGGCACCTGCTCGCCGCGTTCACGCATACCAGGGGAATGGTCCTCGGACAACTCAACGTCGATGTCAAGACGAACGAGATCCCCATGTTCTCAACACTTCTGGACAACATCGAACTGCTTGGAGTGCTCGTCACGGCAGACGCTCCACATTGCCAGCAAGGCCACGCGAAATACCTTGTCGACTTGTCGAACAACGCGGCGCGCATTACCTGCTCACCGTCAAAGGTAACCAGCCCACCCTAGACGACGGGATCCTGTTCCCGCACGCCGCGCAAGCCACCCAGGTCACCCGCAAAATTCGCAAACGCAACAACCGCAAATGGCGCACCGAAACCGTGTACGCCGTCACCGACCTGACCGCCTACCAGGCCCGCCCCGACCAGCTCGCGACCTGGCTCCGCGGCCACTGGTCGATCGAGGACCGCCTGCACTGGGTAAGAGACGTGACATTCGGCGAAGACCTGAGCCAAATACGCACCGGCAACGGCCCACAGGTGATGGCCAAACTACGGAACCTGGCCATCACCCTGCACCGACTGGCCGGCGCCACCAACATCGCCAAAGCCCTACGGCATCACGCCCGAGACCCCAAACTCCCACTCCTACTGCTGCTGACCAGCTGAAATGCCAGCGTCACGCGGCCGCACGCGACTTTGCCGGGGCCCTGCCCCTGCACCGAGCGTGGCGTCATCGTAACGACAAGGCTCAGGTCTCATGATGACGACCGGTCCGTGCCCCTCGACTACGGGAATTCCGGACTCACGAGGGTACGCCGTCGCCATCATTCGATCATCCGCCGCTGGTCGAGGTTGCGCTCGGTGTTGAGTTCTCGCCGGTGCCGGATTCGGCGCGGTCCCGCTGGTGCGGTTCGCGGATCGATTGCATGACCGGTACCCCGTCGTGAGGAATATCCCCCACTTCCGCCCAACCCCCGATAGGAGTCGATGAACAGATCGGTGGCGGTTTGGTGGTCAATGTGGGAGCTCCATCAATTCGATTGTGATTGTTGTCGCGAGAGCAAGATCAACTATTGCAGGTTCAGCGGGACCGATTGATATTGAACTGGCGGGCCGGGACCAGTTCCAGCAGTTATCCGCGCTACCGGGGTGCGCTGCGGCCGGCCTTCGACCGCGAGTACCAGGGGCTGCTGTCCTTCCTCGCGGACGCCGGACTACCGACATCCGTGCCCGTTGGTGTCGAGGTCAGCTACGTCAATGTGGTCTCCGACTCGATTGACGGATCCTTGGACCTCGGCGCAATCCTCCGTTCGCAGCGTCCGTCGGAAGGTCCTTTCGGCGCCCCGCGAACGACGCGCCTACAACAACAATGGAAGTGGACCGGTCACGATGAGGCGGCATCCATCCTCACGATGGACGCAGCGCAGCCGGCCGGCGGAGAGTCCACGATCGCCATGAATCTGACCGCTCGCTCGGCACTCGGTATGAATGCCGGCATCGACGACGTCCTCCGTAGCCTGGACTTATGCCATGACGAGGTGGTTTCAGCCTTCGTTGAGTTGACCGAACCAGATCGACACCTGGAATGGCGGCGCACGTCTTGACGACACTCTCCGACCGAACGCACATCGGTGTGGCCACCGCACCGCAGCCGTGGTCATCGCAGCCGACAAAGTTCCTGGTTCAACGCGACATTGTGCCGCGCCGTGACCAGCGACAGATTGCTCTCACGTTCCCACCCAGCTACAGCGCCGCCAAGCTCGGGCTGATGAATTTCGCAGTCCGAAAGCTCAAACAGCTCCTACGGCTCGAACGGTGTTGGGACGGCCTTGGTGCAAAGCAGGTTGCCGAAGCTGCCGCTGGATCTGCGATTCGTTGGCTCGACCTGCTCGCCGAGGAAGACACCTTCTCGCCCCAGATCTTTCCGTTGTCGAACGGCGGCGTGCAGGTGGAGTGGTTGGCGGGGGGTGAATCGCTGGAAATTGAGATCGGACCTCAGGCCGACCGGTACCGACGATGATGATCACCCGAGAAACGCCGCGCACGCCCTGATTGTCGGGTTTCGTGCCCTCAATGGAAACAACGACGCCGCATGCAGAAAGCACTTGAACTCCGTCGGCTATCTGAACGAATCGAAAGGCGGTACGCTTTGTTCGACTAGTGGAGGTGGGTGATGAGTGCGGCGACGCTGCAGCGGGAGACGTTCCTTCCGGGGGTGCACCCGGAACAGCTGGCGCAGATCTTGGACCTCCTGCACACTCCTGTGACCGTCGGTGAGGCTGCTGTCGCCCGGTACTTCCTGTCCGGTGGTCAAGGCGACGAGCAGGTCGAGATCCCGGCGGAGTTGCACCAGGTGTTGCGGCAGGTCGTCGAGGCCATGCGGCGGGGTCTCGCAGTGACGGTCGTCCCGCAGACGATGGTGCTGACCACCCAGCAGGCCGCGGACCTGCTCGGGGTGAGCCGCCCGACGCTGGTCAAACTGTTGAACACCGAGCAGATCCCGTACGAGCGGATCGGGACGCACCGGCGGATACAGCTGCGGGACCTGCTGACCTACCGTGAGCAGCGCCGGGCGGCGCAGTACGCCGCGCTGGAGGCGACCGCCGCCCCGATCGATGACGACGAGGACGCCGAAGCGGTGCTCGCCGACCTACGTCGGGCCAGGAAGGTCATCGCGCAGCGCCGGCAGGAACAGGCCGGCTGACAGGATGCGGTGATGTTCACCGCGCTGCTGGACACCTGCGTGCTCTGGCCCAGCCTGCAACGTGACGTCCTGCTGTCCCTCGCCGTCGAGGGCATGTACCGGCCGGTGTGGAGCGGCGTGATCCTGGCCGAACTGGAATACGAACAGGCCGCCAAACTGGTCCGCTCCGGCGCCGACCCGACCGCCGCCCAGAGCCGCGCGGCACAGCTGGTTGCGCAGATGCGGCGGGTCTTCGATGACGCGGAGATCACCGGCTGGGAAGGCCTCGACGGCACCTACGGCCTGCCCGACCCGGACGATGAACACGTCGTCGCGGCCGCCGTTGTCGCCGGCGCCGGCGCGATCGTCACCCTGAACACCAAGGACTTCCCCGCAGCGCTGCTCCCGTCCGGGCTGGAAACCTGCGACCAGCGGACTTCGCCGCCAACACCGTGTCCCTGGACCCGCCTCGCGCGCTGCACGCGATTCGCACCATCGCCGGCCGCACGGGTACGCATGGACCGGCCCGCAGTTTCACTGAGATCCTCGACCTCTTGGTCCACCGGTACGGATTCGATGACGCCGTCGAACAACTCCGCACCATCACCTGAACCACAACCAGCAGGCGGCGGCGGTCGTCCAACAAGACGGTGACCCCGGCGCCGCTCGAGTGCAGTCGATCGCCGGGAACCAATCCCAGCGCCGCCCGGACCCCCACCGGTATCAGGCGACCTTTCTGACCGCCACGACTGTGGCATCCGCTCAGCCAGATCGGCCCTACGGCACGACTACCGGTCGAAGTCAGTTCCCGTCGGTGAGCATCTCCAGGGCGTGCGCCAGGTCCGCCGGGTACGGGCTGATGAACTCGACCCACCGGCCGTCCTCGGGATGCGCGAAGGCCAGGCTCCGGGCGTGCAGCCACTGCCGGGTCAAGCCAAGCCGCTTGGCCAGGGTCGGGTCCGCGCCGTAGGTGAGGTCACCCACGCAGGGGTGCCGGGTGGCCGAGAAGTGCACCCGGATCTGATGAGTGCGGCCGGTCTCCAGGTGGACCTCGAGCAGGCTGGCCGCCCGGAAGGCCTCCAGGGTTTTGTAGTGGGTCACGCTGTCCCGGCCGCCCTCCACCACTGCGAACTTCCAGTCCGAGGTCGGGTGCCTGCCGATGGGCGCGTCGATGGTGCCGGTGCTGGGGTCGGGATGACCCTGGACCAGTGCGTGGTAGATCTTCTCCACCGTCCGGTCCCGGAAGGCGTCCTTGAGCACCGAGTAGGCGCGCTCGCTCAGCGCGACCACCATCACGCCGGTGGTGCCCACGTCCAGCCGGTGCACGATGCCCTGCCGCTCGGCGGCGCCGGAGGTCGCGACCCCGATGCCGAAGCCGGCCAGCGCGCCGAGCACGGTCGGGCCGGTCCATCCCGGGCTGGGATGCGCGGCCACGCCGACCGGCTTGTCGATCACCACGATGTCGGCGTCCCGGTACAGCACGGTCAGCCCGTCGACGTTCTCGGGGACCAGGGCCGACGGCCGTTCGGGTTCGGGCAGGGTGATCTCCAGCCAGCTGTCCGCGGTCAGCCGTTCCGACCGGGCCACCGACACGCCGTCGACCAGCACGTCGCCGGAGTCGATCAGGGTGGCCACGGTCGTCCGGCTGATGCCGAGCAGCCTGGCCAGCCCGGCGTCCAGCCGCATGCCGGCCAACCCGTCCGGGACGATCAGCCGGCGGACGTCAGCCACGATCCGTGCCCACCTGGGGTGTCCCTGATGATGGAGCAGCAGCGTCCTTCTTGCGGTCCTTCGTGCGGGTGCCGTCGAAGTCGATACCGAGCAGCGCGGTGACGACCAGGCTGATGCCGCCGATGGTGATGGCCGAATCCGCGACGTTGAACACCGGGAAGTACTGCGCGTTCGGCCCGAAAACGGAGACGAAATCCACCACGTGGCCCTGCAGGAAGCCGGGGGACCGGAAGATCCGGTCGATCAGGTTGCCGCACGCGCCGCCCAGCACCAGGCCGAGCGACACGGCCCACGCCGTCGACCGCAGTCTCGGCGCCATCCGGATGATCACCACCACCACGCCGATCGCCACCAGCGCCAAGAGCCAGGTCATCCCGGTGGCCATCGAGAACGCCGCGCCGGGATTGCGGATCAGCGAGAAATAGACCAGCCCGCCCAGGATGCGCGGTGATTCCCCGGGGGTCAGCAGCGCCACGGCGATGATCTTGGTGATCAGATCGAGCGCGACCACCGACAGCGCGATGACGGCAAGCAGCGCCACCCGACGGGGGTGCTCTGGCGCCTGCGACTCCACCGAAGGGGCGGTTGCCGGGGTGGCGTCCGGAGCCTCCGGTGAGGGGTCGGGTTCGTTGTCGGGGCGGTCGGTCACCGTCCCAGTGTCGCAAACCCGGCGAACGGTTCCGACCGCATCACTCGACGGACTCGCGGTCCCCACGCTCACCGAACCAGCCGGCGAGCGCGCCGCCCCTGCTGACAGCCCGCAACCTGCGCTCCGTCCTGGACCGCACCCGTTCCGGTGCCACGACCAGCAACTGGTCGCCGGACTGCAGGCGGACGGTCGGAACGACGGGCACCGGCTCGCCGTCACGGATCAGCAAGGCGATCACCGACGGCGCCGGCAGGCGCAGCTGGGAGATGTACACACCGTGCATCCGCGAGCCCTGCGGGATCGTCACCTGCAGCACGTGGGCGTTCATCTCGTCCAGCGGCGCGGCCTCGACCTGCACTTCTTCCGCCTGCCCCACCTGGATGACTCCGAGCTTTCGCGCCACCCAGGGCAACGTCGTGCCCTGCACCAGGGTGTAGATGACGACCACGACCACGATCACATCGACCAGGTAGTCGGAGTTCGCATCGCCCCGGGTGACCAGCGGGATCATCGCCAGCACGATGGGCACCGCGCCCCGCAACCCGGACCAGGACAGGAAAGCCTGTTCGCGCCAGGGCAACCGGAACGGCAAGGCGGCCGCGACGACCGATGCGGGCCGGGCCACCACCAGCACGATCAACCCGATCACGATGCCAGGCACCAGCGCGTTGGGTAGCTCGCGAGGATCCACGTACAGACCGAGCATGACGAACAACCCGATCTGGGCCATCCAGCCGAACCCCTCGGCGAAGGACAGCGTTGACGCCCGGTGCGGCAACCGCGAATTGCCCAGGATGACGGCCGTCACGTAAGTGGCCAGGAAACCGGACGCGTGCGCGAAGGAACCGACGGCGTAGGCCCCGCCGATGAAGGCCACGGTGGCCAGCGGGTACAGACCCGCAGCGGGCAGCGCTTCGCGGCGCAGCAACCATGCCCCTCCTATCCCGATGGCCGCACCGATCACCGCCCCGGCCAGCAGTTCCCAGATAACCAGCAACGGGTCGAGCCAGGTGATCGGATCGGTGCCGGCCAGGATCACCACGGCGATCACCACCGGCGCGTCGTTCAGCCCGGATTCCAGTTCAAGCGCGGCGCCCAGCCGGGCTTTGACCCCGACCCCGCGCAGCACCGAGAACACCGCGGCGGCGTCGGTACTGGACAGCACGGCGCCCCAGAGCAGCGATGTCCGCCAGTCGTAGCCCATCACCAGGTGCACGCCGACCCCGGCGACCGCGATGGACACCACCACGGACACGGTCGCCAGCGAGGTGCCCAACCCCAGCGCGGGGCGGACGTTCTCCCAGCGGGTGGTCAGGCCGCCCTCGGCCAGGATGAACACCAACGCCGCCAGTCCGAGCTGCTCGGCCAACATGGTGTTGTCGAACGGGATACCGACGACGCCGTTGCCCAGGATCAACCCGATACCCAGGTACAGCAGCAGCGACGGCATGCCCAGCCGCCGGGACAACCGGACCGCGACCAGAGCCAGCAGCAACACGACGGAGATCAACCCGAAGGCGCGCTGGACGGTCTCCTGGTCCATCTGGTTCAGCGCCGTAATGCCGGCGCCAGGCCCAGCGCGGTCAGCACGTCGATGGTCGCCTTCGACCGGTTGAACGTGTAGAAGTGCAGGCACGGCGCGCCTTCGGCGAGGAGCTGCTCGCTCATCCGCACCGCGTGCTCCATGCCCACCTGCCGGCCGGCGGCCGGGTCGTCCTGCACCGCTTGCAGTTCCGCGGCCAGGTCCGCCGGGATCCGTTGCCCGGACAGCTGATGGATCCGCATCAGCCGCTGATAGGAAATGATCGGCATGATCCCCGGCAGCAGGGGAACATCTGCGCCGGCCCTGACCATCCGGTCCCGCAGCGCGACGTAGTCCCCGGCCGAGAACAGCATCTGGGTGATCGCGTAATCGGCGCCCGCCCTGATCTTGTCCACCAGGTACCGGGTGTCGGTCTGGACGTCGGGCGAGCGCGGATGCATATCGGGGTACGCGGCAACGCCGACCGAGAAGTCGCCGAGCGACTTGGCCAACATCACCAGTTCGCTGGCGTACTCGAATCCCTCGGGGTGGGCCACCCATTCCCCCGACGGATCCGACCCTGGCGGGTCCCCGCGCAGCGCGAGAATGTTGCAGACGCCGACCGCGGCGTACGAGCCGATGATCTGCCGCAGTTCGGCCACCGAGTGCCCCACCGCGGTGAGGTGGGCGACCGGCAAGAGAGTGGTTTCCGCGGCGATGCGTTCGGTGATCCTGATGGTGCGCTCACGATGGGACCCGCCCGCGCCGTAGGTCACCGAGACGAACGCCGGACGCAGCGGCTCCAGCCGGCGGACGGCGGTCCACAACAGGTCCTCGTCCGGGTCGGTGCCCGGCGGGAAGAACTCCACCGAGAAATGTGGGCCGGGCGCGGAAAGTCGGTCGCGGACGGTCACCATGCGCGGGAGCCTATCCGCCGGGGGTCACAACCCGGTCACCCGGCCGCGAGGCACACTGACCGGGTGGACCCCGACCGCCTGCACGCCGTGATCATCGAGGAGATCGCCAATCGCCGGGCGGAGGTGGTCGCGATCGACGACCGACTGGCCGGCCTGACGGACCGGGTGATCGACTTCGTCAGCAATGGCGGAAAGCGGATCAGACCGGAATTCCTCTGGTGTGGATGGCTCGCTGCGGGAGGCCGGCCGGGGCCGTCCGATGACCTCCCCGATGGCCTTCCAGATCGCCGGCACGACGACACACCGGTGCTGCAGGTCGCCGCCGCACTGGAGTTGATCCAGGCCTGCGCGCTGATCCACGACGACGTGATCGACCGCTCCGAACGGCGTCGCGGGGCCCCGTCCACCCACCGCGCGGTCGCCAAGGAACACGCCGACGCCGGCCTTTCGGGCGATTCGGAGCATTACGGGCTGTCGGCGGCGGTGCTGCTCGGTGATCTGGCGCTGGCCTGGGCCGACGACCTGTACACCGCAGGCGCGCACGCCCTGGACGCGGTGGGCCGCTCGCTGCCGGTCTGGCGGGCCATGCGCACCGAGGTGCTGGCCGGGCAGTTGCTGGATCTGGCCACCGCGGCGCGGACCGCCGCCGCACCGGCGGAGCAGGCGGCAGATGCCATGCGCGTCAACAGGTTCAAGACCGCCGCCTACACCGTGGAGCGACCGCTGCACCTGGGCGCAGCGCTCGCCGGAGCCGGCGCCACGACGATCGGGGCCTTGCGCACCTACGGCGCGGACATCGGCGTGGCCTTCCAGCTGCGCGACGACCTGCTCGGGGTGTACGGCGACCCGGCGGTGACCGGCAAGCCGGCCGGCGACGATCTGCTGGAGGGCAAGCGGACGCTGCTGCTGGCCACCGCCCGGGCGGCGCTCCGGTCGGATCCGGCCCTACTGGCGGAACTGGACGCCGGCATCGGCAATCCCCGCGCCCCGGTGCAGCGGCTGGCAACCATCATCGCCGCCACCGGAGCCCCGCATCGGATGGAAGGCCGGATCGACGAATTGGTCAGTTCTGGGCTTGCCGCGCTGGCCGCCGTCGACGCCGACGGCGAGCCCGCTGTGGCACCGGCGGCAAGGAGCCGGTTGACCGAACTCGCCGGGATCGTCACCGACCGCCGGCGCTGACCGCGCCCGGCCGTGCTCACTTTCTCGGCGCTCTCAGTACCCGGCGGCCTGCGCCCGGCGGTGCACCTCCCGGCCACGGTTCTCCCGCAGGGCGTCGATCGGGCTGCCCGGCAGCGAATCCTCCGGGGTGAACAACCAGTCGATGATCTCCTCGTCGCGGTAGCCGCCGTCGGTCAGCAGCGTGATGGTGCCGGGCAGCCCCTTGACGACAAGCCCGTCATCGACGAACTCGGCGGGCACCCGGAGCACCCCGTCGGTGCGCACCGCGATCAACTGGCGCTCGCGGATCAACTGGTGGACCTTGGTGACCACGATCCCGAGACGGATGGCGATCTCGGGGACCGGAATGTAGGTCGGCGCGAGCGGTAAAGGTGAAGGGGACACGCGCTCAGCGTGCCATCTCCGCCCGTCGGTGCCACCGCCCGGACCTCGCCGCAACTTAGACTCGACGGTCGTGGACACCTTTTCCGGCCTGCCGAGCGGCACCATGCTCGACGGCCGGTACCGCCTCGGCGGGCTGATCGCCCGCGGCGGGATGTCGATGGTCTACCGGGGCCTCGACACCAGGCTCGACCGCCCCGTGGCGATCAAGGTGATGAGCCCGTACTACGTCACCGACCCTGCGTTTCTCAGCCGGTTCGAGCGGGAGGCGCGGCTCGCCGCGGGGCTCGGGCATCCCGGCGTCGTCGCGGTGTACGACTACGGCCGGGACGGCGACCTGGTCTTCCTGGTGATGGAACTGGTCGACGGCGGCACGTTGCGCGACCTGCTGCGGGAGCGCGGATCGCTGTCCGTGCCGGTCGCGATGTCGATCATGGAGCCGCTGCTGGCCGCGCTGGGCGCCGCGCACGCCGCCGGTCTGGTGCACCGCGACGTCAAGCCGGAAAACGTGCTGATCTCGTCCAAGGGCGCTGTCAAGATCGCCGACTTCGGCCTGGTCCGCGCGGTGACCTCGCAGACGATGGCCACCGGTGACGTCATCCTGGGCACCGTCGCCTATCTGTCTCCCGAGCAGGTGTCCACCGGCGCGGCCGACCCGCGCTCCGATGTCTACGCCGCCGGCATCGTCGCCTTCGAGATGCTCACCGGCCGGCCTCCCTACGGCGGGGACAACCCCATGTCGGTGGCCTACCAGCATGTCCACAACGACGTTCCACGGCCGTCCGACTCCGCACCAGGGACTCCGGAGGCGCTGGACGACCTGGTGGTCGCTGCCACCCGCCGGGATCCGGGGGCCCGTCCCCGCGACGCATCGGCCTTCCTGTCTGCGCTGGTCGGCATCCGCGCCAGGATGGGCCTGCGCCGGGTCCCGGTTCCGGCGCCCCACCGGCGACCGCCCCGACCGGTCATCCCGCCGCCTCCGGCCGACGACGGCACCCGCGGGTACCCGTTGCCCGCCGTCGTTGGCGCGGAGGCAATGGGTCCGCGAGGAACGAGAATGCTGGCGGCCGGTGGGCCTGCCACCGCGGCCGCGCCGCCGGGGCCGCCCCCTTCACCGGCGCCGGTGGTCGCCGGGACCGCACCAGCCCCCGCCCTGCCCGCGGGCGGCCCTCGCCCGCCCGAGCAGGTCCCGGCGCGGGCACACGCCGCTGCATTGCGCCGCCGGCGCCGGACCCGCTGGCTGATCGCGATCCTGATCGTGGTGCTGCTCGCCGTGAGCGCCGCCGCGAGCGGCTGGTGGCTGGCCGGCCGGTGGTCGGCGACCCCGGTTCTGGTCGGCATGACGCAGTCCGCCGCCGAGGCCGCCACCCGGGACGCGGGACTGGTCCCCCAAGTGCGCACCGAACACGAC
>Ga0075520_1001662_pt1 | contig 10806 bp, 6 predicted proteins | sample NGEPerB_FD_75100 | JGI IMG/M metagenome (GOLD analysis project Ga0075520, IMG submission 75100) | Arctic peat soil microbial communities from the Barrow Environmental Observatory site, Barrow, Alaska, USA - NGEE PermafrostAB12-B | ecosystem: Environmental > Terrestrial > Soil > Wetlands > Peat ...
AGAAAACGGAACCAGCCTTCAAGCTGGGCTTCGAAACCGCAGCCCTTTTCCGTCGTTGCGATTACTAAATCCTTAAAAATCATAGTTGCGGCATTGAGATCAGTGTCGCTGGGAGCCGTCGTCAAAGCGGGCGAACCCCAGGCGAGGAAACCCTGGGCGTCAATGGTGGCATTTTGTTCTTGGGTAACTCCGGAAATGGCTTCGACCCCGCGTGCCAGAGTCCCCACGAGATGGCTCTTGTCGTTGACGTCCGGGGGCTGCGGGATATTCTGACCATTGGCGTCTACGGCAATCGATGGGGCATCCGTGTAACATAACGCTGCCGTAGCCGTGCCACCCCCATGATCGCCTAAGCTCGAAGTCACTATGCCAATGTGAATGTTGTTGACCGGATTAAATTCAGGCGAGCCTTGCGTACAGGGCGTTTGAGCGCCGAGCTGGACCTTTCCAACGACAGTGGGCGGCGTCGTGCTTTCATCAATACAATTCGGCTGGACCAGCTGACTCAACAATTGCGGCACCGCCGCCGCTAGCGTGGTCTGCTTGTCCGCCATAGACGACGAATTGTCGATCATGAGAAGCAGATCGATACCCGTAACCGCGTTGTTAGCCTGCTTTTGCACCACCACGTTCGTGGTTACCGGCTTGGACAAGCCCACTGGGCGATCGAGACAGCCGGCAATGCAGAACAACATGCCGACTGAGATGAGTAGCCGCCAATAGCTAAGAAATATCGCGCGCCGGTTTAGGCGCAGCAACTGATTGATTCGGTTATTTTTGCAAGACATGGTAAAGGTCCTCGCTCGAGGGGTTGGCACGCAACTTCATTATTGCGGTGGACGCACGACCGCCTTGCAGCGGCAACAAATGTCACCGCCCCAATTGCCGCATCGCGCGTGCACTCATCACGTTGCGCGCCGCCGCGACAGCTTAAGAACCAGAAACTGATCCCCAACTGCCGCAACGGCTGCGCAAGGTCACCCGATATAAGTCTACAAGAAGAAAAGGTTGGCTCGTTCGTTCTTGCCTAGCTGCACCATCAACGGAGGGCGCAGGCAGGCGCGTTCAATTGGTCTAACGCAACCTTCATACCGGTCATAAAAGTCGGCTTTCTAAGGAATATTGCAGTATCAGCCGTCAACTACGTTGACAGTGGAAGGGGGCTGCCGCCAACTCCCGACGACGCAAGCGCGGTGGATAGCGCGCAGGGCCGCCTTGGTAACACTCCAATGGCTCTGCCCGCACACATTGTCCCCTTCCGATCGACTCAATGTTCAGAACCGTCCCCAGCAAACACTCGGCGCAGAAGGCGAGTTCGAGCACTTAAGGGACGCCGTATTTGTCTAATTTTAGGCCTTTTGGCAGATGAAGTTGAATAGGCCGTCATAACGCTGAGTGACGTACAGAACATTGAATAGTCGCGCAAGCTCAGCGTATAGGTCACTGGCCTTTGGAACCAGCGTGTATTGGCCGTAATGGTCGCACCAGGCGCGCCCGTCGGCGTCTTGAACATTGGCGGGTAGTTTGCCCGTGTCTACATGCAAATTGAAAATGAACAGGCCGCCGCTACACAACAGAGCGCCACTATCTTCGTAGTATTTGGAGCGCTGGCGCTCTGACAAATGCTGAAATACATTGGATGACACCACATACGAGTATTGACCTCGTTCCTGCTGTAAGAATTCTTCCGGAATCAACCCCTCGGCATTTGTCTCGAACACGCCCGGCACGCGAGGACGGACATCGAAGCCCTTGTAGATATGCATCGTATGTGTCTCGATGTAATTCTTCAAGGAACCGAAACCTGGCCCAATCTCGAGGGTCTTGAGCCGCGCGCCCGCGTTTTCGTCCAAAAATGCCGTAATACCCAGACTCTTGGCCAACCGAAGATTCATCCGGTTCGCATCGGTGTGTGTCTCGACGGCAAATGGAACGACCCCAACCTTGGGTTGGAGACTGTTATTATAGACCGGATCAATACCGAACAGTTCGTCGCATACCTTCCAGAAATCCCTGCAATCCACATGGTCAGGTGACAGCCGCTCGACACGCTCGGGGCTCGGCGATATTGTAGGCCTTACCTCTTCAATCCACTTTTGATAATCCCCAAGATTGTTAAATCCGAGTTCATCCGTCAAAATATGCCTGATCTCCGCGTACTTCTTCATCGGATGCTCCTAGCCAATAGAGCGCTCTTCCGTGAATTGAATTGCCTTGCGTCTTAACCTAGCCTGATTGTGGCAACGTTGGATGACAATATTTCGGGGACTCGCCCCGGTCAGCGTGTGTCGACCGTAGTTAATCTTGCTCCGCACAAAACACCCGCGGGCGGCGTCAGGCTTTTGAAACCCGTTGCCGCCCGCTGCGTTCGCTTCGTTTGCGAACGATCTTCTACCTACTGCCCTACAGCAGAACCCTGGCAGGCGGTAAATACCGTGGAACCGGGGAGAGGCACCGCTACACCTGTGCTTATGTTGTTCCCGACGTATCTAAGGATGCGGCGTTGCGTTTCCGGACACTTTGCGACGATTTCCGGGGTGTTACCAGCCACTGGGGGATCAACGTAGCAATAGCCGGGAGGGAGTAGAGTATCTGACCCGTCAGTCGCATTCTGGCACGTGTCTAGGTTGGCTCCCAGAGCCTCTTGACTCAAGAGGCACAGGCACATCGACGAACAGGCAGGACGACTTCCGCCACAGATACCAGCCTTTTGCATGGAGTCCGTCACAGCTGCGGCCATTTGCGCCGAGGGCGGCGTGACTGTTGAAGTTCCCGGGGGACCTTGGTCGCGCCCCTGTTTGAAGCAGTACTGATCGCAGCTGAGGGGGGGATTAGCTGCTTTGGGCACATCACCTGACACGACTTCAACTACGTTGCACGGTACCGAGCCATCGGCCTGAACGGTCAGCGGCCTCGGCAGGCAGGAGCCCTTGAGCTTTTCCTTCAAGCGGTTGATCAGAGCAGCCACCGCTGGGTTATAGCCGTAGCCTGGACTGGTCTCTTGACCTGCTGTTAGGTCTTTCGGGCAGATAGAGGCCACGATCGAGTTGCCTGGCGTAACCGCTGCGGGGCTCAATGCATAATCGTGAAGCACCTGTAACTCTCTCAAACCCGGGTAGCCCTTCGCGGACACCTGGCTGTTGGCATTACAAAGGGGCTTGTTGAAGGTACCCGCGGGACCGCCTCGGCCATCTGCTGAAAAGGTTAGGTCGCAGCAGTCATTTGGATTTTGGTACTTGCAGGCAGCGAAGTCAGCCGCCCCCGGCGTACATGCGCAGGGCTTCGCAGTTGGCAGTGTATATATGCAGGCGTATTCGAGATCCTCGAAGGCCGTAGTGTAGTCGTGGCCGTTGATGAGATCCGGGTTACCTATCCCGGTGCGTGGATCGACAGACTCAATCATATGAACGTCGAGGGGTTTAGCACCGCTCATATTATCATCCGCGTAGATCTGCTCCCAAATTCCGCCGGGATCTGTCCAGCGTGCATCTGTAACTGGAATATATTGCAGGTCGACCCCGGCCGGTTGACTAGCGGCCTCAGAGACATCCTGCCAGGGCACACCTATGATGCCCGCAATAAAGATGGCCGAGTTGTCGGCACGCGGGATTGCATCTTTATAGCCCACGATATCTTGACCGCTGTTCAGTTTACCAACGATATTGCTATAAAGCGGGTTAGGCAATTGGCGGGCCCCTGGGACGCAGCTCGCCCCGATTTTGTGGGCTTGATCGCAGTCGCAGTCCATGTCGCCAAAGGATTGATCCGGACACAGTACCTTCTTCGTAAGCCCTACGACATAGCGGGAAGTGGGGTACAAGAACTCATACCCAAACCGTCGTTTTTGCTGCCAGCCACGAAGGTTGGCTTGATAAGGCCCGTCGTCGTGCGCAACGGCGATGGGAACAGCACAGGCGGCGCAGCCCTGCGGCGGTGCGGCTGTGCACGAGTAACAACATTTGTCATTCGGGTTGGTGGCACAAGCGTCCGACCCAGTCAGAATCGATTGATCCGTTCGCGCGGCCACATAACCCACGTCCGTGTCACGGATTGAGCAGTCATTTTCATCCGTCAGCATGATGATGGCCAGCAGCGAATCCGGCCGGAGAAACGCGGCGCGTTGCGCCAGGAGCGTGTCATCACTTCCTTGACGGTGCGTTCCATTGGCGTCCGGCGGTTGCAGCGGCAATACCGGCGGCACCGGGTCGATCAGAAAGCGGAACCAACCTTCTAGCTGTGATTCGAGTCCACAGCCTTTTTCCGCGGTTGCAACAACCATATCCCTAAAAATCTTGGTCGCGGTTGTGAGATCGGTGTCGCTAGGAGGAGTCTGCAAATTCAACGCACCCCAAGCGAGAAAGCCATTGGTGGCATCAATGGTGGCATCCGTGGTCGTTGGATCCGCGGCCGCTGCAGCACCGCGTGCCAGAGTCCCCATGAGGTGGCTCATGTCGTTAACATCTGGGAGCTGGACGATTGGCCCGTTGGCGTCAGTGTAACTTGTTGGGGCGCCAGGAAAACAAAGCCCCTTAGCAATTGTGCCAGCCCCATGATCGCCTAAACTTGAGGTCACGATGCCAATGTGAATGTTGTTGACCGGGTTGAACTCAGGCGTTCCCTGCGTGCAAGGGGGGTTCGCACCGAGTAAGGCCGTTTGCCCCGGAATCGCAACATCGTTACTGTCTAGGCAAGCGGGCTGAACCAACTGACCCAACAACTGGGGCACCGCCAACGCCAGCGTGGATTGCTTGTCTGCCATGGACGACGAATTGTCGATCATGATCAATAGATCGATAGCCGTGACCGCGTTGTTAGCCTGCCTTTGCACCACCACGTTCGTGGTTACCGGCTTAGACAAGCCCACCGGGCGATCGAGACAGCCCGTGCCCGTCGCGACGACGGCGCCGGCGAGCAGCGAACTCGCAAGACCGTAACGCGCGGCGCGCCTGAGCAAACTGGGCTGGTGTTCTGACTGAGAACGCTTCGAAGTCATTTTTTGGCTCCTTGATGGGCCTTTTGGCCCAGGCCTCTCATGGGGTAACCGAGAGGGTTGCTGCTTAGATTATCGGCTCGTCCGTCGAACCGTTCCCGCAGCACCGGTCGCATGCCGGCGCCGAGAGCGTAAATGCCTGGTAATACTCGTGTCAATAAGTCTGGTTGCTGGTTGCTGGCTCGGGTACCGATAACCAGGGGGCACCGGGGCCCGACGTCTAGCTACGCAACTCTTGTTCCTTGCGCTATCGCCCAGCTTTCCCGTGCCGCAGCGACATCAACTGCCAACTTCGTTGGCACTCGAGGCGCCAGGGCTGTCAACCGTCGACGCAATGGCCTCGTCGCTGTCTTCGGCGTCATTGGAATCTTCCGTTTCCACAGCCTCGCCGTCAAGCTGGGCGAAGAGCTCGCGCAAGCCCGCGACCACGGTTGCCGTGACCCCGGGCACGCGGCGCAATTCTTCGTCCGTAGCTGCCTGGATGGCGTCCAGGGAATCATAGGTTGCAAACAGGGCTTTTTTTGTTTTTGGACCCACGCCTGGGATCGGGTCTAGCAAAGAAGCCAGCCTGCGGGATTTGCCGAGCTTGCTGCGACCGCGATTCGAAAACCGATGCGCTTCGTCCCGGGCGCGCGCCAAGAAGTATAACTCAGGACTTCCAGGCCTAAGCGCGATTGGGTTTTTCTGACCGGGGAGATACACCCGATCTACGACTTTTTCTCCGTGAGCCGTCTCTTTCTCTTTGGCGAGACCCACAATCGGCAAATCTAGGATGTTTAGGTCCCCGGCCGCGGTCAGGGCAATCGCTAGCTGGCCGCGCCCGCCGTCGACGACGAATAAGTCGGGCAATTCCCAGATCTCGGACTCCGGACTCGCTTCGGCCTGCGCGCCGCGGCGAAACCGGCGCCGTAGCACCTCCAAAAGCGCGCCGTAGTCATCCCCACCCGAGACGGTCTGCACGTGATACGTCCGATACCGAGCCTTGTCGGGGACGCCGTCAACCAGAGCCACGACGGCGCCGACGGTGTCATTGCCGCCCAAGTGGGAGATATCCACGCACTCAATTCGACTCGGGAGTTTGGGCAACCGGAGTTTCTTTTGCAGCCGGGCCAAGCGAACTTGGACATCTTCGGCCGCCCGCTTCTTTTCTTCGAAGGCATGCTGCGCGTTTTCTTGAGCCAGGGACAGCAAGTGACGCTTAGGGCCCCGCTCCGGTAATAGGACGCGGCACCGCTTTCTTTGCCCGGCGTCTCGCTGCAATTCACTGAGCCAATCGCTGACACCCTCCGCGCCTTCCGGCAGCACCGGAACCAAAATCTCGTCGGGCAAATGCACTTGGGCCGGGCCGCCCGGCGCGTAATGCTCGCGCAAAAAGGCCGCCACCACTTCGTCGTCGGCCACGTCGACCCGCAGTAGCGAATACGCGGACACGTCCACGACGCGCCCCGAGCGAACCAACATCACGACTAACTCTAGGCGATCGTTTTGTCGGTAAAGACCGACGACGTCTTGATCAACGTCGCTCACGGATACCACCCGTTGCGCCTCGCGTAGGCCGGTAATCGCCTTGAGCTGATCGCGCAGCAAGGCCGCCAGTTCGAAGTCAAACGTAGCGCTCGCCGAGCGCATCCTATCCTCTAGATTTTCCGTGAGCGCGTCGTGACGACCTTCCAAGAAAAGCGACACAGCCCGAACTTCGGCAACGTACGTCTCTTTATCAATGTCAAATACGCAAGGCGCCGGACAGCGGCCAATCTGATGTTGGATGCAGGGTCGCCGCCGTGACGCGAGATCTCGGTCCGAGCAGGTTCGCAGTCGAAAATGCTTTTCCACCAAGTGCAAGGTTCGGCGTGCCGCCGTCGCACTTGGGTAAGGGCCAAAGTAGCGGGCGCCGTCAACGGAAGGACGCCGAACTAGCTCGAGGCGGGGCCAGGCATGCGTCAAGGCGAGACGTAGCGACAGGTAGCTCTTATCATCTCGGAGTTTAACGTTGTATTTTGGACGGTGCTCCTTGATGAGGCTGTCTTCTAGAATCGCCGCTTCCTTTTCGGTCGCGGTGACGATCGTATCAAGGTCACCGATATTCTTGCGCAGCCAAGGTAAGTAGGCGCGCTCATCGCTTTGACTTGAAGCAAAGTAGCTTCGAACTCGCGAACGCAGACTCTTGGCTTTACCGACGTAAATGACTGCCCCGCGTCGATCACGAAATAGGTAACAGCCTGGCCGAAGCGGAAGAGCCTCCAACTTCTCAAGCACCTCGGCTAGGGCGGGATCGGTCGAAGACTCAACGGGCGGCGTCGGCGGTTCTGGCATCGGCCTTGGATGACCATCCCTTGACGGAAGTTCTGCGGGTTTTCAAGATGGGGATCGGTGACGGGACGGACGTAGGGTTTAGTGGCCGGACCAATCCGGCTAAAAGGTGTCTCGGCGGCAAGAATGACAAGGTCTTGGTGGAATAGGTGGCCCCGTAACCGCGGTTCGCAGGCCGTGGCTATCGCGGTTGTCTGTGGCGTGGGCGTCGCCGTCCTGCTGTCCCCGCGACTTGCAGGCCCCGGTGACCCAGCAGGCCCAGCGCCTGTAGTTCTGCTGCTCGGCCAGGCATTGACACTAAACGACCAGATGCAGCGGGTCGCCCTGGAGCGGGTTCGCCGCTTCGTTGCGCAAGAACTGGAACTGGTGCAGCCAAACGGGTCGGTAAACCCAATTGGGCTGGGACACCTTGGGGTACAAATCGACAAGGTTCGATTGAGCTCTCTGCTGCGTCAAGCCCGCGATCCGACGAGCCCACTCCGACAAGCCTGGCTTACACGCGGGCAAGGAAGACCCATTGAGCTTGGCGTGCCCCTGGCCTTTGACGCGGACACGCTAATCAGCACACTGCTTCGCATCAAAGATTCGGTCGATCGCTCCCCCTTAGATGCGCGGATGGATTTAGAGGCGCGAAAAGTCCTGCCGGAAACTGACGGCACATTGCTCGACGTGGATGCCTCTCGCCTGGCAATCGAGTTAGGCCTTGAACGCGGCGTTCACCGCATACCGCTGATTTTTCAGCGTGTTGTTCCCAAGCGCCGGTTGGCCGATTTGAAAGAGGTTAATCTCGATTCGGTATTGGGCGAATTCGAGACCCACTACGATCGATCCGAGAAGGCCCGTGATCGCACATTTAATCTGCGACTTGCTGCGTCTAAGCTTGATGGTCACGTGCTCTTGCCGGGCGAAACCTTCGATTTCAACGAGACCGTGGGGCCAAGAGACGAAATAAACGGTTACAAGGTTGCAACCGTCATTGCCGAAGGGGAACTCGTTGATGGAATCGGCGGTGGAACCTGCCAAATCTCGGGAACCTTGCACGGTGCCATATTCTTTGCGGGCCTATCCATTGTTGAACGAGCACCGCACACGCGTCCAAGCGCGTACATCAAGATGGGCCTGGACGCGACGGTCGTCTATCCGACCATCGATTTTCGATTCAAGAATCCTTTCGACTTTCCCGTTGTGCTACACGAAACCGTGAAGAACGGAATCGTTCGCGCGGAAGTTCTCGGGCCGGGACACGCGCGCACCGTTACGCTTATTCGCCGCATTACGGGCGTGCAACCTTATGAAGAGCTCGAACGACCGGATGAGAAACTTCCACGCGGAGTCCGTGCATTAGGCCAGCGAGGTGTTCCTGGATTCACCGTAACTCGGTATCGAATCGTCCGCATGGGCGCCCATGCGGTTCGAGAACGATGGACGGACAAATATCCCCCAACGCCCCAGATTGTTCGGACAGGGACGGGGGATCAGTCAAAAAGCGCAGCGGAGATTCACGAGGATTCGCATCCGGAATACACGGCGGATGAGTTGCTAGTGATGACACAGGGTCTTGACCTAGGTGAAAGTGCGATTCGCGATGGCGCCAGCGGCCGGGAATCACTCGAATGGCGTGAACCTGGAAAAACTGGTGAGCCGGGTTGGACAAAAGCAGCAAAAATGCCGCAATGGGAGACTCGCGAAGGCAATAGTGAGCGAAACGGCACTTCGAGTCGTCAGCCCGTTAAGCCTTCGCCGCGCCGCGGCAATGGGTAGTTCTCGATCAAGCCTCGTTGCGGTAATTTCTCGGATGCCACTTCACAAGCCCCTGTGGATGCCGCTATGTTCTTAACTGGCCCCCCCCCGTGTGGAAAATCCGCGAGCGACTGTACTTAGGTAATTATTGGTCGGGCGAGCAGGCTCTGCTCGGACAGACAATACCTGTTGAGCCGGAGGGCGAGTGTCAGCCCTTCGCCGGCGTCGTTTCGCTGTGCCAAGTACCCCTCGAAAACGCCGACCTGCTAATGGGTCCCGTCAATCCGGACACGGAGTGGCTTCACTTGCCCATCGCCGACGGAGGCTCAGGCGAAGGAGAATTTGAAGCGGCTTGCGACCTGGCAATCCCCTTCATCCGTAGCGCTAGACGCCGCGGTAACGTCTTGGTGCACTGCACCGCGGGAATGAGTCGCAGCGTGAGCCTAATCGCCGCAGTACTGTGCAGCGAAGATCCGAATCTGGATGTGGCTCAAGCGTACAACGAGATCGCTGAAGCTAAGGCGCGCGCGCTCGACGTTGAGCCTGGCGAGGCGGACATGCTCATCGCCCCGGCCTGGGAATTTCGACTCTATCTCCGTCAGCGTTTCGAGCGGGAACCCCCGCGAAGCGAACGGTCGGCCACGCTCGAAGAAAAAAACTAAAATGCAGAATCCGGCCTAAAACCCGATACATTCTGCTGTTCTCTGACCGGACGTCCACCCTCCCCCTTGACTCCAAGTCGGTTAGGGGGCACAACGCGCCGCACCGAGGGCCGGTGTGTCCGAATGGCCGTGAGGCCACCGGCACTCAGCAACCAACGACTCCGGTCGGCCGGCTCCCACTAAGCACCATGAACACAGTAGAAAACGCTCCTCAGGCACCCACGGATACGGCAGAAACCAGCAATAGCGGCACGTCCCCACGCGCCGTTGACTGGGAAAACCCGCGCGTTGCGGCGATATTAACCGCGGCCGCAAAGTGTTTTTCACGTAGCGGATTCAGTTCGACGACCCTTGCCGAAATCGGCAAGGAACTCGGCCTCCGCAAGAGCATTGTTCACTACTACTTCGCTAGTAAAGCGGCCCTCATACACGAGGTGCAAAGCTTTACGTATCGCAAATTCCTCGATCGCGTACGCACATCTTTAGGTGCGGCGCACGAGGGAACCGGTGCGGCTCGCGCACGTCGAGCTCTCGAAGCGCTGTGGGATGCCTTGCAAGCCGATCCAACGGCGACTGGTTTGAACATTGAAGTTTGGAGCGCGGCTCGCCGCGATCCAGAACTTAAACGTCGAGCCGCTTCGCTGCAGCAAGACGCTCGCCAGATCATCGACGAAGCGCTGAACACCGCTGGCGACATCATCAAGCGGCCCTCCCTTGAAGGACTGCCCACTTTGGTTCAGGCCGTGCTCAATGGCCTGTCGATTGCCGAGTGCGTCGAAGGCGAAGGTGTCCAGGCAAAGAAGGCGTACGAGACATTCTTGTACGTGCTGGACCAAGCGCTCAAGAAGTGAGACAGCCCTATCTCGGTTTTTTGACTCAAGAACAGTGCGCAGCTCGCCAGACGGTTCTCCGCCAAGGCAGCTTGCGCACTGGGCTTGCAATTGATACCCGATGGGACAAGATTTCACAGCCCTACCACTGGCTATGAAAATCTTTAAACTATTCTTGTTGTCGTTAGGGCTGACGACCGCGCAGGCCCAGGGCGCCTACCGCCTAGAAAAGCCAGTAAAGGCACAGGATTTTTCTGCCCTGTTTGGCCCTCGC
>Ga0075520_1001664_pt1 | contig 10802 bp, 9 predicted proteins | sample NGEPerB_FD_75100 | JGI IMG/M metagenome (GOLD analysis project Ga0075520, IMG submission 75100) | Arctic peat soil microbial communities from the Barrow Environmental Observatory site, Barrow, Alaska, USA - NGEE PermafrostAB12-B | ecosystem: Environmental > Terrestrial > Soil > Wetlands > Peat ...
CCTATGACCGGACCATGATTGGCCTGACCGGCGGCTGGACGGACATTGCCCGGATGCGGGCCGCGAAGCCGGTCGTGGTCCACGGTGACGGCACCTCCCTGTGGACCCTGACCCACAGTAGCGACGTCGCCAAGGCTCTTGTCGGACTGCTAGGGCTTCCGCAGGCGGTCGGGGACAGCTTCACCATCACCTCAGACGAGTCCCTGTCATGGAACGAGATCTACGAGGTCTTTGCCAAGGCAGCAGGGGCGCCAGCGCCCCAGTTGGTTCACATCGCGTCTGACACCATTGCGGCGTTCGCTCCGGATATCGGGCCGTCGCTCCTGGGAGACAAGTCCCATTCGGTGGTCTTCGACAACCGCAAGGTCAAGGCTTTGGTGCCCGAATTCATCTGCACCGTTCCCTTCGCACTCGGCGCTCGCCAGGTTCTCAGCTGGTACGACTCGAATCCCGATCAGCAGCTCGTCGACGAAGGTCTCAACGCGACCTTCGATCAGCTGATCGAAACCGCAAGACCCCGATGACCTGGGTCCGGCCCTGACCGTGCCGGGACTGGAAACGAAGGAAGTTCGAGTGGGAACGGGAAGACCAAGACGCAAGAGGCTCCGATGGTGAACATCGGCGCACCGCGGCTACACCAAGGAAGCCCCTGCCGTACCTGCCCGACATCCCCCAGGGCTGGTGAGACGACTCGGGTGAATCAATCCCGATGAGTACTGGCGGGCAGGCGAACCCGAGCGCATACCAGCCGAACGTGAAATATGTCCTGTTGCTCGGCCTGATGTGCGCGCTGCCGGCGGTGACCAGCGACATCTACCTGCCGTCGCTGCCGGAAGTCGCGCGCGAGCTAAACACCACCACCACAGCGGTCCAGCTCACCATGACCGGCGTCCTGGTGGGCGGCGCTGTCGGTCAGCTGGTCGTGGGTCCGCTCTCGGACCGGTTCGGGCGGCGGCGACCCGTCCTCATCGGCATCGCCCTTCACATTGTCATCTCGCTGCTGTGTTCGCTGGCGCCCGGAATCGGGACCCTGATCGCGCTTCGCGTGCTGCAGGGGTTCTTCAATGCTGCGGCCACCGTGGTCGCCATCGCGGTGATTCGCGACCGTTTCATCGGCTCCGACGCATCCAGGTTGCTTTCCCGACTCATGCTGGTGATCGGGGTGGCCCCGCTGTTCGCGCCCACCGTCGGCGGTCTGATCGCGGGGCAGTGGGGTTGGCGCAGTGTGTTCGTCGCGCTCGCGGTGTTCGGTGGGGCGCTGTGGTTGGCGGTATGGCGCCGGTTACCCGAGACGCTTCTGCCCGAGCGACGTCGCGCAGCGGGCCTGCGGGCCGCTCTGCGCGGGTACCGGGTTCTGTTGCGCGACCAGCACTTCGTCGCCATCGCGGTGCTGCCAGGGCTCGGCATGGCGGTGTTGATGAGCTACGTTATCGGCTCCCCGTTCGTGCTCCGGGAGGGTTACGGGCTCTCGGCGAACCAGTTTGCGCTCCTGTTCGCCATGAACGGTGTCGCGTTGGTGGGAGGCGCCCAGGTCAACGCCTCGCTCGTGCGCCGGGTCGCGCCGATCCGCATCCTGCGTTGTGCACTGCCTCTGCTCCTTCTTGCGGCCGTCGTGCTGTTGATAGTGGCTTTGACCGGGGCTGGCGGGCTGCTCGGGCTGCTAGCGGCGCTGTGGGTGACGCTGGGCCTGATCCAGTTCATTCCGCCGAACGCTTCCGCGATCGCGCTCAGCAGGCACGGCTCCATCGCGGGCACGGCCGCGGCCTTCATCGGCGCGATGCAGGCTGGCGTTGCGGGGGTCGTCAGCCCGCTTGTTGGCGTGCTCGGTGGCGATGCGCGCGCCATGTGCCTGGTCATGATTGCCAGCGCAACCGCGGCGCTGCTGATCCTCGCGACCGCTACACCCGCCTATCGTCACGGGGGCTGGCGCCAGCTCGAGGGATTCTCAACACCGGCCGGTCAACCGCCTCACGCCGCGCAGACTCGAGTTTGACGAACGACAGCCGATGACGTCGCAAGGAGGCGATGGCCGTGTGAGCCGGTGTCCCAGCGCCCGCCCGGTGACCGGAACCTGTGCGCCGCTGACGAACACGTGCAGCGCCAAACTCTCCGTGCCGCGCGGTGGTCAGTTCTCGCTGGCCGTTGACACGATGGGCCCGGCTCTCCATCGAAGCCCTCGCGTGCTGGCCCCGGTAACGACCGCCAGTTCGGCTGCAACTGCGGCGCCCTTGTCCGTCGCGAAAGCGGGCGTCATCAACACCACGCCCACTGTCCAACAGCGATTTCGAGCCACCCCAGGGCACGGACCAGTCAAGGACCAATCACCCTCGTGCCGGCGACGGCCTAACCCTCACAGCTGTATGCCGTTCCGTTGACGCGCCAGGGGTCGTTCGCACGGCGCATTCGGTCGAGGATCAAGGCCGTCGCTGGATGCCTGCCTGTGGATCGTTTGTCACCTGCTGGTGGCGTGCCCGATCTCGCAGCCACCGGAGTTGCCGTTGAAGTCGTTGGCCCAGGTGGACTGCACGGGATAGCTGCCTGTGGTCAACGCAATGTTCTGCGCTGTGCCCTGCCCAGAGCTGATCCAGGCACACTTGTCGCCGTTCTCATTGCCTTGGACATCCGTCCAGCCGCCGGCGGGGAACTGATCGGTGATTGTCTCGGCGTACTCATGACCCTCCACAATGGTCACTCCATCGGCGACACCGCCCGGTCCGGAGTTGACGAAGTTCCCACCGCAGCTGGACCCGGTGTCTGTCACGTAGGGCTCATTGGTGAATGCCAACGGGCCGTATGGCGAACTCGGCGCACCGCCGGTTAGCGACGTGTCGCCGGTGTAGTCATGCCACGCACAGAACTGGCTGCCGGTGGTGTTGAAGCCGTCCGGGTGAGTGCCAGTCGGTGATAACACGACGTACTGCACATTCCGGTTTGAAGTGGCAGTGGTGTTGGCGAAGTGCCCGGCCGCCTTGATGGCCTCGGCGCCGATCTGGTTTCCGGTTGCCAGGGCCGGCGCGGCGGCCGACGGGTCGAGCCAGACGCCGGCGAGCGCACCACCGGACGGGTAGCCCACGTGTGAGCCGCCCGAGGGACAGGAAGTTGTACCGGAGGTGACACCCTCGCAGTACTGGGTCATCACCCCGGACCAGCTTTCAGAGCCGGTGCCAAGGCCTTTGAAGAAGCCCTGCAGGTGTGCTGCGCTGGCTTGGGAGTCCCCGGTCAGGGTGGTGTAGCCGTTGCCGTCTGCTCCTGCCGTGCCCCACTGGGACCCCCAGAACACCAAGTAGACCCGTGGTGCTCCGGTGGTGACTCCCACTCCAGCGGTGCCCCCGCCATACTGAAGGTTGTTCAGGCCCGCCAAACCGGGCAGGTTCGTCTGGAGGGTCTGCACGACTCCGTGCCGGTACGGGTGGCTGAGCACGTCCCCGGCGACCGGACCAGCGCCGATTGCTGCAGCCTGCGCGTTGCCCGCCAGCACCGACCCGAGCAGCAACGCCGACCCGATCCCCGTGAGCGTAGATGCGCCGAGGCCGCGGTGACTGCCTCGCCTGCGTGATCTGACGTGGTGTTGATGCACGGTGAGCAACCCTTCGTGAGAAGTCTGACTGATGGTGATTCAACGAGGGGACTGAGGAGAAGTTACGGCGTTGGCCGAGGCCGGTCCAGGCCGCCCAGATCGTTGGCGTGCTTACCGATGGTGGCTACCCTGCTGCTGAGTACACCGGAATCCGCAGCGTCGCCGGCGTTACCGTGCTCGCGGTAACGGTGACTGGTTGGACGGCATAGGCCGCGTCGGTGCTCGCCAGGACCAACTGGAGGCGATCGCGGGCGCCCACGCGGTGCACGATACCCGGAAGCTCAATGTGCACCGGCTTCGTTACATCTGTAACCCGCACGGGGCTGATCAGCTTGTTGACCAACGTCTTCGAACCGTCGGGAGCAACGTCATAGAGCTTGGCGAAGAACTGAAGCTGTCCGGCAGGACCTGTCGTCTGAGTCGTGGCCACGGTCGGCGAGGTGAAGGTGACATCCAAGGTGGGCACACCAACGATGCTCACGTCGGCGGTCAGTGGCTGGGTGGTCCAAGCGCCGACGGTGCCAGGCGCGTCATAGGGCGTGGTCGTGTTCGGGGGCAGGCTGCCGGGCGGGATCTGGCCCTCCAGACCTGACACCTCCGAGTGAGAGCCGAAAGTGCCCAGCCCGGAGTTGTTCCATGACACCGAGCCGCTCTTGACGGCGTCGGGGGTTGTGACGAGGTCACCGGCGCCGGAGAGGTAGTAGTTGCGTGGTGCCCCTATGGGATAGGACCATGCGCTGCCGTATGCCGGCGCGGCCGTGCCGGTGTACTTCACCCAGTCCCGGAAGAAGCTGAACTCTGGCCCGGTCGGAGCAGCCTTGATGTCCTTGAGGTAGTGGTCGAACCAGTTCTTGATCCGCAGACCGAGGTAGGTGTCCTCAACGTGCGCGCGGGTAAGGTCGAGCTCACCCGGGGCGGCTCCGCTGTTGCCGTTCATACCGCCGGAGTGGCCCCAGGACTGCCAGGCCATCGAGAGCGGCACCCCGCGAGCCTTGAGGCCCTGGTACGTCGCGACGGCCTCCTGCAGGTTGAACAACGTGTCGTTCTGACCCTGAATCAAAAAAGTCGGCACCCTCACTCGGTCCAGGTAGTGCCCGACGGAGACCCGGTCTGTCAGCGCCTAGGTCTGCGTCGTTGGGTAGCCGAGGGTGTCCAGGGTTGCCTTGGCCTGGCATGCCTGCAGGCCGAAGTTGCGGCAGCCAAGCTCGCGGCTCGGATCTATGCCGGCGCCGCGGATGCCGTCCGCGATGCCAACGCCGAAGTCCACAGCCAAGGCGCCAGCCCCACCGGGAGCTCCTGCCATGTCAGAAGAGGCGTATGGCGCATTCCCACCGCCGCCCAAGAAGGTCACCAGGCGCGATGCAGCGACCCCGTCCACGGCGGGGTCGTCCAGAGCGATCTTGCATCCTGAGCCGGGGAATCCGAGACCTGTGTAGGAAAGGACGGCGTACCCGCGCTGAACGAACGCCCGGCCGAGACCGGCTTGGTCTGCTTTGGAACCACCGAATCCGTTGGTGGTCAAGATGGTGGCCACCCGGTCAGCGGTCGACGCTGAGTGCGGCCTATACAGGTCCGCATCGATGATGCAGGTCTGAGGACGGCCCACGTCATCCCGACCGGCAGGCACCCTAAAAGACAACCCGGTGTAGGTGTCGACTGCGCCCACAGCGGTGCTGCCAGCGGTGCCGGTCAGCGGCGGGGGTCACGAGTACGGCTGTCAGCAGGGCGGCTGACGTACCGGCCAGGGTCAGGGAGAACATACGAAGCATGGGCGTACCTCCGTTGGTCTACAAGGGCACAACGAGATCGGCGGGCGCAGGTGACGTCGGTTCCGGCCGAAGCCTGCCATCGCCGGCGCAAGCCCGCCTCAGCTGACCGGGCGATTACAGGTCTTGAGCCCGAAACTGCTGAGGGTGCAGTTCTCCCCGGACAGCGGCAGCGACGGCAGCCCTGGGAGTGTTGGCGCCCGAAGGGGGATGGGGAGCGCGGGCAGAGGCAGGGCCGAGACTGGTGAAGGCGGTGACGTCGGCGGTGACGTCGGCGGTGTGGTCGCCGGGGCACGGGTGGCGACAGGGGGCCCTTGTCCGGCAGGTGGGTTCGGACGAGGGGCGGACCTGTTCTTCGCCGGTTCGGAGGTCTTGGTTGTGGTGTTGGCAGCTCCTGCTCGGGCCGGCGCCTGGTTGGCGGCGGGCAGGTCGGAAGCCGGCAGGGCGCTCACCCCGTGGCGATAGGCGTCCGCGATTGCCGTCACGGTTCGGGCATAGGCCTCAGAGGGGTTATAGCGCATAATCGCGGCGTTCAGGTCGCGCGGGCGACTGAGGTCTCCCGGGCCGGAGCAGAGGTAAACCGCCGCGGCGGTGGCGGCGTCGGCCATGTTCTGCGGGTCCTTGACGTTGTCACCGTTCCCGTCAGAGCCGACTACCCGCCAGGTGCTGGGGATGAACTGCATGGGCCCCACGGCCCGGTCATAGGAGGTGTCCCGGTCTAAACGGCCTCCGTCCGTGTCCGTGATCCTGGCGGTGCCGTTCGTGCCGTCCAGCCGGACACCGATAATGCCCGGTTGAGCCACCCCGGCCGAATCGAGCTGGTTGCCGTCGAACCGGGCATGGTTGCTCTCGACCCGCCCGATGGCGGCTAGCAGAGCCCAGTCGATGTGGCAGGCAGGGTCGGCAGCCTCGACCAACGAGGCTCCCCGACGGTATGCCTCAAGGGCACGAGCGGGGATGCCCATGCTGTCCAGGAGCACGGGGGCCGAACTGCCGGGGGCCGTACCCTTGGGCAGCACCAGTCCGGGAGCCTGCGTGCCGGTACCTGACGGGACCGCGGGCATGGTCAGCGGGACGCCGGGCACGACGACAGCAGGCGAGGCCTTTGCGACAGGGATGCTCTTGACGTCACTTGCGGGGGCGGCCATGGCGATCCCGCCACCTATCAACGCGACAGCAGGAAACACAGCACAGGCTTTGCGCCAAGGCAGTGCAATGGTGCGGACTCCACGGTGGGCTCCACGGTTGGACATGACTTCTCCCTCGGCCAGACCAGGCTTCAGATGGGGCTTCTCGCTATGACAACGACGAAGAGCCAGATAAGTCACGCAGCGGGTCAGGGATGGGGGACACTCGACTTTTGAAAGAACGGGTGTGACCCCTCCTAGGACTGGACAGGTGTCGCACGGTCAGGGCATGGCTCCTGGTCACGACGACCCCCGTGGCCGGAGCCGAACTGTTACCGAGCGAGGGCTTGGCGGGGTGCCGCTGACTTTGTTTAACTCTGTTACGGACAGGCAGCTCCGGGGGCAGCAGGTTTAACGACCCCTCATTTCCGGTTGGTTGGAATCTCGTAGACCTTGATCGTCGGGCCGCTGAATCCGCCGTGGGCGACCCCCCCGACGTAAACCAGGGCATTGCGGATATCCACGATCTCCAGGCCCCAGCCAGCCGGTGCTGGCCATGTCAGGCCGACCGGGGGCTTTGTGGGCACGGAGTGGTAGGTCGTTAGCAGCGGGAACTGCTTGTCCAGCATCGCGTAGAACTTCTGTTCAGCGGCGTACTTTGGTTCCGTTTTGTATACGTCGTACATGTCGCTGCTCAGAACCACGTAGCGCATCCCCGACTTGTTGTGGAACTGGCTACTGAGCACGAGGCGACCACCGATGACCTGGAACGCGTTGAAGATGGTTTTCGGTTCACCCGGGAACAGCGGCGCAAATCCCTCGGAGATCGTATTCGTGTCATCGACACCACGCGCCGCGAGGTCTCTGGCCAGAGACTGGGTGTTCGTCGCGAGGAGCTGTGCACACACGGCCGCAGATCCGGCAATGAAGTTCGCGGCCACCACGATGCCCAGGCCGACTGCGCCCCAGAGGAGCCACCGCGCCGCGCGCCGCTTGAGCAGATACCGAAATGAATAGTAGGCACCGATCGGCGCTATCAGCAGTGGGGTGAGGTACATGGGCAAACCCCACCTATCCCAGTGAAGTGGTACGCCGCTGAGGATCACCCACACGACCGCACCCATCCACAGGGGCACCGACTGCAGGAGCCGGAGGCGAACGCTCCAGAACACGCCGAGTGCGAAGCACAGCAGCAGGATGATTCCGGCGGAGCTCGCGAGTGCCTCTGCGTAGAAACGCATGTTTCCGAACCACCCCAGGCCGTCTGCGCCCGGATGCGTGTCTCCTGCCTCGGCTGTGAGATTCGACGCGACCGCCTGGAAGTTGGTGAACAGGACAGGGGAGATCACGAAGAGGAACCCGATGACGGCTGTGAGCGCGGCGACCCCGTGCACCAGGATCCGACTCCAGGCCCGAGCCCGAACGCCGCCCATGACAACGGTGATCGCGATCATGATTGCGCCCAACGCTCCCGGGTACTTGATCGCAATCGCGATCGACACACCGAGGCTGGCCAGGAGCAGGTTGCCCCACGAGGAGCAGGACAGATAACGCATGCACCCGAGGATGACGATCATGAACGCGAAGCTCAGCGGCACATCGGGGGTCGCGAAATGGGAATGGTCGACGAAGGGAGGGAAGAATGCCACGGCGAACGCAGACAGGACCCCGATCGCCCGAGTGAAGCGCGTGCCGATGAGGTAGGCGACCACGATCATGGCGACGCCGAAGCAGGCAGTGATTGTTCGTGAGATCAAGATGAAAGGTGCCTGGTTGGCCTTGTACAGGGTCTCGGGCCGGGCACCGTGCAAAAGATGGGAGTAGACCAAGTAGGCGAGATTGCTGAGCTGCATCTCCACGTGGTCGGGCCGGAAGAAGTACGGTGGCTCGAACGAATTCCTCTTCGCCATGTCGATGGCACCGTGGACGATGACCCACTCGTCCGGGTGTAAGTCGAGGGGAAGCCCCCAGCTGCCACCCACGAACCGCGCGGTGGCACCGCCCAAGAGGATCACGGTAAGAGCAGTCGAGACCAAGTCCCAGTGCGGCCTCTGGCGCCAGCTCTGCCAAGGGCCTCGTGTCGCGCCCCCCGTCACTGTGGTCTCATGCGACACGGGAGCGACAAGTGACACCGAAGGCCCCTTCGTAGAAGAACTCGATCCACACGCCGAACGAGAGGGGATCGCCAGAATCAGTATCCAGTGCGTGCCTTAGTCCACAAGGCCACCCGACACAGAACACGCGTCGACCAGGGACTGTCAGTTAGACGTTGTGAATCGCCCGACACGCTGGGCTGCGACTTAGATGGATGGGGTCGAGATGACCGAGAAGCTGATGGGCAGAGGCCATCTTCGACAGAACCACCACGGAAGCCCTTTCGTGGAGGAGTTGGGGACGGCACGAGAGCTGGTACGCCAGGCCCGTTCGCGGGACGTTGTACTGACAGGCCACAGGGTCTGCTCAAGGGCCTTGATCGAGACCGCTCTGGATGAGGAGATGTCCGAGCGCCTCGGCTACGACAAGTACGAGACGGTTTGGTCGTAACCCGCGATCGACACGCTGATTGCACCAAGGGTGTTTCTGAACCGACGGGCGCTGTTTCCATCTGGAGCTGGACTGGATTCGCTTGTCTGCAACGCTTTTCGCGTGTGGAGCGGGTGACGGGAATCGAACCCGCACTGTCAGCTTGGGAATTCGATATGGAGCCGTGCGCCGTGCTTAGGTGACCACGTTGGACGTGCTGGCCAATGACCTGTCTTGATCCCTGCTTATTGCACGCGGACTGCACGCAGGTCACGTTTGCCCATCTGTGGGGAGCTGAGTCTGGGGGTTCCCACTGGGACCCACGAACCGGTAAGATATAAGCAATATCCACGGAGGCGAATTATGCTTATATCCCAGGTGTGGGTTGATCTCGCCGAGCACGACCTCGCTGTTTCCTTGCCTGACGCCCACCACGTGATCCTGACCGGGCCCTCGTGTGAACGGACGTACCTACTGCAGATCCTTACCCGCCCGCCAGGGCCCGCGCAGGTCGTGCAGGCGGCCGCAGACGCGAGCACCGAAGACCTGCCGGGGCTGCTCATCGCGCCCAAGGCCAGTCCCGCGGCGCAGCAGGCAGCCCGGCGCGCGGGCGTATCACTGCTGCTGGCTCCGGACAGCATCGGGCAGCTCACCCGCGGCCATCTCATCACCCCTTCCGGGGACCTGCTGACCCTAGCCGAAACCACTGCCACCCCAGCACGCCCCGGCCCGCGGCCGTGGGCCACGATCGCGATCGCGACCTACCTCCTTGAAGGCAACGCCTCCACGCAAGACGCCTTGGCCGGGCGCGCAGGGGTCTCGCAAGCGCGCATCTCCCAGGTCCTGCACGCCCTGAAGCGCTGGGTCCAGCGGACCGACCACGGCTGGACTGCCACCGATACCGCTGGCCTGGCGCAGTGGCTCGCCGAACAGCCACCACCCGGGCGCACATCTACAACGTGGCTCGGCCTGGATGCCCCGTCGCCCACCGCGACCACCGTCGCTCACTGGCTGACCGCCCAGAGCGTGAAATACGCGCTCTCGGGCGACGTCGTCGCGGATCTCCTCGCGCCTTGGGCCCGGCCCACGCGCGCTCTTGTCTATGTCGACCAAGCCCTCGACCTGACGTCGCTGGCTCTGACGCCCGCACCACCTGACGCTGCAACGCTCGAGCTGGTCGTCCCGGACGACCCCTACGTCCTGCGCGATGCCCGTCAACTCCCCTCTGACCTGGTGATCGCCCACCCGTGGAGGATCTGGGCGGATACTGTTGCTCGCGGGAACACCGATGGAGCCGATGCCCTGCGCACTCATCTTCTGGGGGAGCGGACCGTATGAGCGAAGCGCGCCACGTCACCTTGGCCTCAACGAGCAACGCTGAGGACGCAGCCTGGCTCGCGGTGGCCGATGTCGCCGCCGTCGCGACCGACCTGGGGATCGACTACCGCCTCATCGGTGGGAACAGTGTCGCGCTGCTCGTCCGCGTCCACGACGCCACCACTCAGGTTCCTGACCGGGCGACCGCCGATGCGGACATGGGGGTCAGCTTTGAGGTCTGCGCAGATCCGCGCCTGGTGCCCGCACTGACCGCCCTGGGCTACGACCGCCAGTCGGGGAACCGGTTCCTTCGCACGCAGGGCACTCGCCCGCTCGTCATCGATGTCCTGGCACCGTCTTACCGTGGGCGCCTGATGTCCAACCAGCCGCACGGCGACCTCGTCGTCGACGAGAAACCCGGTCTCCTGGATGCCCTGCGACTGCCGCCCGTGCATGTCGCGGCCCGCGCGATCCTGACGGACACCACCCAGG
>Ga0075520_1001665_pt1 | contig 10800 bp, 8 predicted proteins | sample NGEPerB_FD_75100 | JGI IMG/M metagenome (GOLD analysis project Ga0075520, IMG submission 75100) | Arctic peat soil microbial communities from the Barrow Environmental Observatory site, Barrow, Alaska, USA - NGEE PermafrostAB12-B | ecosystem: Environmental > Terrestrial > Soil > Wetlands > Peat ...
CTCGAATACGGGACTCCACTTCATCGCGCACCTCCTGGTTGGACTTCCACCCGAGAAAGGTTTCTCGTGTGGTCAGTCCAGAGGGCGGATCACCCGTGTAAGTGCCGTTATGGGGCAGGAAATATGCGCTCGCCTCCGACCTGGAGGCTTCTCCGTTGCGGTTCAGGCAGCCACTTCGAAGCTGAACGGAAGTTCGAAACGTCGGTCACACTGCGGACCCGATACGTCGATCATCTCGCCCCCTCCGACATAGAGACCCACGTGGTCGATCGCCGAGGCTCCGTCACCGAAGAAGATGAGGTCTCCGGGCGTTACCAGGGTGCCACCCGAAACGGATGGTCCGGCGTCGAACTGATCTTGAGCCACCCTGGGAAGCCTGATCCCGGCATGTTCATACGCTGCCCTGGTGAGCCCTGAGCAGTCGAAACCTCCAGACCCGGTGCCACCCCAGAGGTAGGGAGTATTGAGCTGCTGGGCCGCGAAGGACAGGGCGGTCACCACCGTGCCGGTTGTCTGGGGTGCCTCGCCGAATGCCAGAGCCAGGGTGAGCACGGTGTCCACGTAGATGCTCGAATGGTTGTAGTCGGTGATCGCGACACTGAGGGTGGCCGGCGATCCGGCCCCGTTTGCACATAGCAGAGCCGCTGCTGTGTACACCGCGTCAGTCCGGTCATAAGGGGATGCCGGCTGTGCTCCGCCTGGTCCGACAATTGCATAGGCGGCGAAGGTGGCCGGTTCGAACTGCATGGATCCTTCGGCACCGGCGCTGTTGGACCCCGACCGGACGCCGGGAGCGGTCGATTGACCACTGTCTGATTCGATGGTTCCGATGGCGGCCAGTACGGACCATGACAGACCAGGACAGGTCCCGGCGGCCTGCCGGTAAAGAGGGAGCCAGTCAGGGGGGATGGCCGGTCCCGGGTCGGTACCGCCTGAACCCGGGCTTCCGCCTGCGGTCGCCACTGCGGGTGATGCGCCCGAATCGGCGGAACCCTGTACGGAAGTTGAACCTTGGCCCATCACCACCGTGACCACCAAGACCATTCCCGCCACCACGGCAGCCAGGAGCGCACCCATGGCCATCAGTGCCTTACCCATCCCTGAATCCTCAGTGCCGCTTGCCGTATCAGAGTGAGTTGCCGGGCTCAGAGGGTCAGTGCGACTGCCGAAACGATTGGATGGCGGCTCCCGAATCGAGCCGGTGGGACGGTCGGAGTACACACCGCAGCTCAGAGAAGTAGAACATCGATTGCAGTATCAATCAAGGGCCGCACAGGGGAATCATCCGGTGGGCCATCTGGCCGCTCCGACCGCAGGGCGCCAGGGTCGGTAGGCTCAATCCCGAGGTTTCGGATCACAACCAGAGGAGGACCAACCGTGCTCAGCACCATGCAGGATGCCCCGTTGCTCGTGAGTGGCATTCTGCGTCACGGACAGCAGGTCTATGGGGACAGTGTGGTGGTGACAATCACCGGGCCGGACGGCGAAGCTTCCGAGGCCTCGTTCGTTGAAGTGGCTGAGCGGTCAGAGCGTCTTGCAGCGGCATTATCCCGGCTGGGGATCGGCGACAGCGACCGGGTGGGTACGTTCCTTTGGAACAACCAGACCCATCTCGAGGCCTACCTGGGCATCCCGGCCATGGGAGCCGTGATGCACACCTTGAACATCCGGCTCTTTCCCGAACAACTGGCCTATGTCGTCAATCACGCGGCGGACAAGGCGATCATCGTCGACGCCTCGTTGGTTCCCCTGATCGCACGGGTACGGGACCAGCTCACCACCGTCAAGCACTTCATAGTGGTCGGCGTGGGTGACCGGGATGCGTTGGGGAACACCCTCGATTATGACGAGCTACTGGCGGCGGAACAGCCGGGGTTCCAATGGCCGGAACTGGATGAACGTCAAGCTGCCGCCATGTGTTACACCTCGGGCACCACCGGGAATCCGAAAGGCGTCGCCTATAGTCATCGGTCCACCTACCTGCATTCCATGGCGATCACCTCTGCATCGTCATTGGGCATCAATGAACACGATCGTGTCCTCTCCATCGTTCCGATGTTCCACGCCAATGCCTGGGGCACCCCGTATGGAGCGTTCATGACAGGCGCCGACATGGTGATGCCACAGCAGTACCTTCAGGCCGGTCCCCTGGCCGCCATGATCGCTGTCCATCGACCCACACTGTCAGCGGGTGTCCCCACCATCTGGAATGACCTGTTGCGGTACTCCGATTCCAATCCGGTGGATCTGTCGTCGCTGCGGGCGGTCACGGTCGGCGGCGCCGCTGTTCCGCGCCATCTCATCGAGCGCTTCGAGGAACAGTTCGGGATCGAAATGATCCAGGGTTGGGGTATGACCGAGACCAGCCCTTTGTGTGCCCTTGCCTTTCCGCCCCGGGGCACACCGCCCGAGGAGGAGATGGATTGGAGGGCGAAGACCGGTCGGATTGTCCCCGGGGTCGAGATCCGCATCTGCGCAGAGGACGGCACGGTGCTACCCCGTGATGGTGAGACGGTTGGAGAGTTCGAGGTCCGGGGTCCGTGGGTCACCGCCTCGTACTACGGGGAGCCGAGCCCCGAGCGCTTCCACGACGGGTGGCTCCGTACCGGCGATGTCGGTTGGTTGGACCAGAAGGGCTTTATGCAGATCAGCGACCGCACCAAGGACGTCATCAAGTCCGGTGGGGAGTGGATCTCTTCGGTGGAACTGGAGAACGAAGTCATGGCCCATCCCGGAGTGTTCGAGGCGGCAGTCGTCGCCGTCCCCGACCCGAAATGGAGTGAGCGTCCGCTGGTGGCAGTGGTTCGAGGCGAAGGCTCGACGGTCACCGCCGATGACCTGGTGGCCCATCTCCAGGGTCGGGTGTCACGCTGGTGGGTGCCCGAACGTTGGGTGTTCCTCGATGAACTTCCCAAGACAAGCGTGGGGAAGTTCGACAAGAAGGTGATTCGGGCGCAAAATGCCGACGGGAAGCTCGACATCGTCGAAGTCGGCGTTCCGTCGGCCGCCCCGGGAGAATGAGCGACGACAGCGAGGCAATCGCCGGTCAATTGGTGGCGATCTCGGACAGGTTGGCTGATCTGGCCCTGGCCCGCCTGCGGGTCGCCTCGGAGTCGGTGCGAGCCGGGGAAGCACCGGACCCGGTGTTGGTGGCGGAGGAAAGACGAATCACCCGGGCCCGTCGAGCCGTGGAAAAGGCGGCCCAACTGCTGGGCGGACCTTCTGTGGCTGCCGCGTCGGGATCGGCTTCGATCGACGGCCCGTAACGGCCCAATCCGAACTGGCCGGTGTCTCCCGCTGATCGGTCCAAAGCATCCCGGTCGGCCACCCCGGCCAGATGCCGGATCGACAACCCCTCGGGCATCATCGAGGCCCGGCGGTGAATGTGCGGGGCGACGCGGCGTGGGGCTTGTATGAACCGCCGGGATCGGCTGCGGCTCCGGTAATCGCCAGGGCCCGATCTGTTTCCGCCAAGGCTCACGACGCCTGGCGCCGGTTGACAGGCCCCCCGTCAACCTCCACCACCTGTGCACGAGTTGATCGCATCTATCATTTGACGAAGTCGGCCGTAATGGGTTCGATCGAAACGGAGCGCCAGGCGGGGCTGGTCGAGGTGATCGTTGTCGGACCGCTCCGGGGCGAATGGATTGGTGTGTCGGATAGGGCCGTCGACGATGTCGCCGAACTGGCGGTTGAGGCTGGCCAACTCCGCCTTGTCCAGCGCCACCAGCATGCGGATCACCAGCAGGTTGCCGACCCACCGGCACGACTGGTAATTGCGGTAGAAGCCGAGCAACTCCGAGGTGGCCTCGTCGATGTCGTCGGTGATGATGAACAACGCCCTGTCGTCGGCGGAGACAAGCCCTTTGGGGGCCACTTCCTCTTCGAGGAAACGATCCCAACCTGACCAGTAGGTATCCCCGGGGATATCGAGCAATACCACCGGGGCCGGCACGGCCTTTCCCGTTTGCAACAAGGTGAGCAGTTCGAAACTCTCGTCCAGGGTGCCGAATCCGCCGGGCAGAGACACGAAGCCATGGGACTCCTTCATGAGCATCAGCTTTCTCGTGAAGAAGTACCGCATTTGGACCAGCTTCGGGTCTTGGGCAATGAAGGAGTTGGTCCCCTGTTCGAACGGCAGCCGAATGTTGACCCCGATGGAATGTTCACGTCCCGCGCCGTCCATTCCTGCGGCCATTATCCCGGGCCCGGCACCGGTGACCACCATCCATCCGAATGCCGCCATGGTGGCGGCGAGGTCCCGGGCGCGGTTGTAGGCGGGTTGATCCGGCAGGGTGTGGGCAGAGCCAAAGATGGTGACCTTCCGTTCGTGTCGGAACGGGCGAAAGACCCGGAACGCCTCGGCCATCTCCCCCAGAGCCGCGTTGGCGATCTTCAGGTCGATCACATCAGTGTGTTCAGCTGCCATCCGATGAATGGTGCCCAGCATCGAGGCATAGAGCCGACGCTGGGATGCGGGTGCCGTAGCGGGTACCAACTCCTCCACCATCCGGTCGACCGGCTGTCGATCCGTTGGCGTCCCGGCGGGGTCGGCTGGTGTCATGTCGCGATGTCAGAAGGCGGCGGCAGCGGGAGCATGGGCAGCGGCGGGCGGTACTCGCCCATAGAGGGTGGTGCGTTGGGCCAAGGTGCGGCCCAGCGGGGCAACAATGGACCGGAATCCATCGGCATCCATCATCTGACCATGACTCGCACCGGCCGCCCGCGAGATGTTCTCGTCCATGAGGGTGCCCCCGAGGTCGTTGACGCCGGCTCTGAGGAGTTGGCGCACCCCTTCAACGCCCATCTTCACCCAACTGATCTGGATATTCTCGATGGTGTCCCGATAGGCGATCCGGCCCACCGCATGCATCAACAGGGTCTCCCGAAAGGTGGGGCCGCGTCGTGACTTCCTCTGCAGATAGATGGGCGTCGCCATATGCACGAAGGGGAGGGGCACGAACTCGGTGAACCCGCCCGTCTCCCGTTGGAGCGCCCGGGTCCGGGTGAGATGGCGGGCCCACGAACGGGGGTGTTCTATGGCCCCGAACATGATGGTCACGTTCGACCGAAGTCCCACACTGTGGGCGGTCCGGTGGGCGTAGAGCCACTCGTCGGTGTTGATCTTGTCAGGGCAGAGGACGGCCCGGACTTCGTCGTCGAGAATCTCGGCTGCGGTGCCGGGAAGAGTCTTGAGGCCGGCATCGCGCAGAGTCGTGAGATAGGAGGCCAATGAGACACCGTTGCGCCTGGCTCCTTCAGTTACTTCCAAAGCGGTGAAGCCGTGAATGTGGATCGTCTCGGACGCCTCTCGGACGGCTTTGATCACCTCGAGGTAGTAGTCGCCGTCGAATTTCGGGTGGATGCCCCCCTGAAGACAGACTTCAGTGGCGCCGCGATCTTCGGCCTCGCGAACCCGATCGGAGATCTCGCTGAGCTCCAACAGATAGGGGGTGCCTCTCAGGTTCAGGGACAGAGGGCCCTTGGAGAACGCGCAGAACTTGCACTTGAAGGTGCACACGTTGGTGTAGTTGATGTTGCGATTGATGACGAACGTCACCTCGTCGCCAATGATGTCGGCTCGCAGGCCGTCAGCCACGGCGGCGATGGAACGGACCTCAGGGCCGCGGGCACCGAAGAGCGTCACGATCTGGTCTTCGTCCACCTCCTCGCCGGCCTCCACGGACGCCAATACTTCGCCAACCGCGCTCCCCGTGGACGGGAGGGTTGCCACCGGGGGTTTCCCAACTACGGGATCGGTGAAATGGCCGAGGAGCTCAGGTGGGAGCGACTCTCCCCCCGAGTTCCACGGATGGTCCCTGCCCAGGGCCTCGGCGTCCGAGGCATCGAGCACGGGGAACCGCATGGTGTCGGCCAGCCATCGATCGGGCTCGAGGACGAACTCGGGATAGATGGTCAGCCGCGGCGCCAGCGTATGCCCATCGGCCTCGGTTGCGGCCCGCAGAATACTGAGTGCCGGCCAGGCGCGCTCGGGGTTCACATGATCGGCGGTAACGGGGGACACCCCACCCCAGTCGTCGATTCCCGATGCCAACAGCGAGGCCAGGTCGTCGGAGAGATTGGGAGGTGCCTGTAGGTGAATGTCGGCTGGAAGCAGCAACCGAGCCACCGCGATGCTCCAGAGGAACTCATCGGGCGGACAGGGGGGTGATTGGTGCATCGAGGTTCCCGGCTTCGGCAGGAAGTTCTGGACGATGACCTCTTGGACATGTCCATGACGCAGGTGGCTGTCGGCAATGGCTTGCAGGGTGGCGATGCGGTCCAGGCGCGACTCTCCGATGCCGACCAGGAGGCCGGTGGTGAAGGGGATGGCCGCCTCTCCGGCGGCTTCCAACGTGGCCAGACGCCGGGCGGGAGTCTTGTCGGGGGCGGATCGGTGAGCGGCCAGGTCAGGATTCACCGATTCGATCATCATGCCCTGGCTGGCTGACACATCCCGGAGCCGGGCCAACTCTTCGCCCGTCAGCGCGCCGGCGTTGGCGTGGGGGAGAAGCCCCGTCTCGTCGAGCACCACCTTGCACGCGGCCACCAGGTAGTCGACGGTCGAGGAGTAGCCGCGATCGCTGAGCCATTGGCGGGCGTCCGGGTACCGGTCTTCGGGACCCTCGCCCAACGTGAACAGCGCCTCGTGACACCCGGCTGCCTGCCCGGCACGGGCGATGTCGAGCACATCGTCGATAGAGAGGTACGGGGACTCCACCCGGGCCGGCGCTTTGGCGAACGTGCAGTAGCCGCAACGATCCCGACACAACATGGTGAGGGGTATGAACACCTTGGGGGAGAACGTGACACGGTTGCCGTGGACGCCGTCGCGGATCTGGCGAGCCCGTGCTTGGAGCGTTGACAGATCGGCACGGAGAAGGTCATCCATGTCGAGCTTCGCAGAGGTCAAGACCTCCGTGGGCGCCGGAGAAGAGCCATTGTCAGCGGGCATCGCCGTCACCCTACCGGAGGTGGCCAAGGCCGTGATCGGACTGGCCGTGCAGACAGGGCCACGGGGGTCGGAAGGCCGGCCCCAGGCCGGGTAGGCGTGCTCAGGAGGCGACACTGTCACCTGCAGCGTCGGCGTCGACCAGCCATACCACTTCATCGGCGGACACCCTGGCTGCCGGCAGATCATCTCCGGAGACGATCTGGGAGAAGGCGTCGCGCTTGGATGTTCCGGCCACCGTGAAGACAACCAGGCGAGCGCGGGCGATGGCAGGCAGGGTGAGGGTGATCCGATCGTATGGATTGGTGGCGTTCGGGTCACGGCTGGCAACTACCAGGATGCCGGGGTCCTCGATGTCGAGTGCATCCGAACCAGGGAAGAGGGAGGCGCAGTGCCCGTCGGGACCCACGCCCAAATGGACCAGGTCGAACGACGACAATTCGCTCAGCTGATGTTGGTAGTCGGCGGCGGCTTCAGCAGGCGTTCCCGATCGGTACATCGGATGGTCCGATCGCAACGGACCCACCAGGTCGAGGAGGTTCTGGTGGGCGAGCCGATAGTTGGAGTCGGCGTGGTCGATCGGCACGCAACGCTCATCACCCCAATATGCGTCGACGCTGGCCCAATCCACCGTCTTCGCCGATCTGTGGGCGAGGCGTCGATAGGCCTCGCCGGCGGTCGACCCCCCGGACAAGAACAGGGAGAACCCATCACGTCGGGGGCGAGCCAAGACATCGCTCACCAGAGTGGCAAAGGCATCGGCCACCGAATCCACAACCTGCACATCGCCGATCACGGAGACGGGTCTACCGTCATTGCGGAAGTCCGGTCACGCGGCCCCCGGCGAGTTCGAGGTCGATCTCCGGGTTACGCCAGGCATTGCCCGATCGTTCTACCAGTATCTCCGCCAGATGAGGCCCCCAGGTCCCGGCAGCGTAGGGGTGCAGTGCGCCGCCTGGCTCCGACCACGCCTGCAGGTAGGGGTCGACGATCCGCCAGGCTTGCTGCACTTCGTCGGACCTGATGAACAAGGTGGCGTCGCCGACCATGGCGTCGTGCAGGAGTCGTTCGTAGCCGCCGGCGGCTTCGGCGCCGGCAAACGCCTCAGCGTAGGAGAAGTCCATCGCCACCGAACGGATGTGGAACTTCTCGCCGGGGACCTTGGCGCCGAACTCGAGGCTGATCCCCTCGTCAGGCTGAATGCGCAGGATGAGTGCATCGGGACGGAGTTCTCGGCTGGTCCGTTGATCGAACAGGAGAAAGGGCGCCCGCCTGAACTGGAGCACCACCTCGGTGACCCGGGCCGGGAGCCTCTTGCCGGTGCGCACATGGATGGGAACTCCCTCCCATCTCCAGTTGTTCACGCTGAGGCGCAAGGCGAGGAACGTCTCGGTCTGACTGTCGGGGGAGACGTCCTCCTCTTGGCGGTATCCGATGACGTCTTCGCCGCCGATGGTTCCGGCCGTGTACTGGCCGCGTACCGATCTGTCGACGGCTTCATCAGGGGTGGGGATGGCAATGGCCTGAAGCAGCTTGACCTTCTCGTCACGCACTCTGTCGGCGTCGGTGCTGGTGGGCGACTCCATGAGGGTGAGGGCCAGCACCTGCATGACGTGGTTCTGAACAATGTCCCGGAGTGCCCCGGCTGTCTCGTAGAACCCACCGCGATGTTCCACGCCAAGACTCTCGGCCACGGTGATCTGCACCTGCTCGACGTAGCGGCGGTTCCAGATCGGCTCGAAGATGGCATTGGCGAAGCGGAGCGCAAGTACGTTCTGGACAGTTTCCTTCCCCATGTAATGGTCGATGCGAAAGACCTGGCTTTCGTCGAATGCGGTATGGACCTGCTTGTCCAGATCCAGGGCACTCTGCAGATCCCGCCCGTATGGCTTCTCCACCACCAAGCGGCAGAAGTTGTCCTCGGTTGCCGGTTGCGCGCAACCGTGGGTGGCCAGGGCGTTGGCCACCAGGCCGAACACGTTCGGGATGGTGGCGAGGTAGTAGATGCGGTTGCCGCCCGTGCCGTCGATCCGGTCGGCTTCGTCGAGGTGGGACTTCAGTTGGGCGAAGGTATCGGGATGGTCGTACTCACCGGTGACGTACTTGAACCGTTCGGTGACAGCCTCCCACCTGGGCCCACCGTCAGGGGTGGCCTCGGTCACGTGGGTCCGGAACTCCTCGTCGGTCCACTCGGTCCGGGCGACGCCGATGAGGGTGAACCCGTCGTCGAGCACCCCCTGGTCAGCGAGCCGTGAGAGCGCCGGAAGTATCTTTCGGGTGGCGAGGTCGCCGGAGGCGCCGAAAACTACCAGGGCGAGCGGCGGGGCTTTTGACAGCACCGGAGCGAGAGTCCGCTTCTTTCCCTTGGCTTCGCTTGAAGTGCTCTCCGAGTCGCTCACGTGGGTGTGGAGGTTTCGCCACCCTGGGTTCCGGCGGCGGTCGTGAAGGCATGGCCACCGAACTGGTTACGGAGGGCGGAGATGAGCCGGAGACCGAATGCGTCCTTCTTCTGGGACGCGAACCTGGCAAATAGGGCCGACGAGATCACCGGGGCGGAGACTCCTCGATCGATGGCCTCTTCGACGGTCCATCGCCCTTCTCCGGAGTCGATGACGACGCCTTCGATCTGGTCGAAGCCGGACTCGGGGCGGAGGGCCCGTTCGGCCAGTTCGAGGAGCCAGCTCCGGACGACCGAACCGTACCGCCAGATGGCGGAGATCTCGTGCAGGTCGAGGTCGAATTCGGGTGCCTCCGACATGATCTCGAAACCCTCGGCGTACGCCTGCATGAGGCCGTACTCGATACCGTTGTGCACCATCTTGACGAAATGCCCAGCTCCGGGAGGACCGACGTGGGCGTACCCGCCCTTGGGAGCCAGGGCCACGAACACGGGTTCGGCGATGGCCACAGCTTCTTTGGTGCCCCCGACCATGAGGCAGTAGCCCTCCTTGAGTCCCCAGATTCCCCCGGAGGTCCCGGCGTCGACCAGGGCAATACCCTGGGCCGCCAAGGACTCCACCAGTGGGGCTGTCTCCTTGTAGTTGGAGTTCCCACCATCGATGATCACATCACCCGGCTCGAATAGTCGAGCCAAGGTGGTGATGGTGGAGTTGGTGGCCTCGCCCGCGGGAACCATGACCCAGGCCACCCGCGGGGTGGGCAGCTTCGACGTCATCTCTTCGAGCGTGGTTGCCGGGTCCGCGCCGAACCCGGCTGCCGCCTCTCTGGCCTTGCCGGAGACGTCGAAGGCGACGACTTCGATCCCGTGCTGGATAAGGCGTTGGGTCATGTTGGCGCCCATCTTGCCCAAGCCGACCATGGCGATCTTCATGATCCGTACCTCACTGTCTTCAGAATGGCGGTCATCAGGTTGGGGTACATCACGCGATCAGCGCATTCGCCTTGTCCGCCAGGGACTGCATCAACTCGTCGAAGGACTTAGAGAACGATGCGACCCCCTCGGACTCGAGTGTCCGGCCCACGTCCTCCATATCGATTCCGGCATCGGCCAATGCCGACATCACCTGGTCGGCTCCGGTGAGGTCGGTGTCGATGGTACGGGACACCGTGCCGTGATCAAGAAAGGCCGTGATGGTGGCATCCGGCAATGTGTTGACGGTGTCGGGGCCGATGAGGGTATCCACGTAGGCCAGGTCAGGGTACGCCGGGTTCTTGGTGGAGGTGGACGCCCACAGCGGGCGCTGTACGTGGGCTCCCTTGGCGGCGAGGGCGTCCCAGCGCTCGCCCGAAAAGCGTTGGGTGAACAACCGGAAGGCCTGGCGGGCCTGCGCCACCGCCGCTCGTCCGCGCAGCCCGCGGAGATCACCGTCTTGTCCGGCCACCGCCTC
>Ga0075520_1001667_pt1 | contig 10796 bp, 12 predicted proteins | sample NGEPerB_FD_75100 | JGI IMG/M metagenome (GOLD analysis project Ga0075520, IMG submission 75100) | Arctic peat soil microbial communities from the Barrow Environmental Observatory site, Barrow, Alaska, USA - NGEE PermafrostAB12-B | ecosystem: Environmental > Terrestrial > Soil > Wetlands > Peat ...
GGCATTGGCCGATTAGTCGGCGTGCATTAGTGGCGAGCAAAGCGCACGAGTCGGTCATCGCGTTCGACTTTGAAGCCCAGTGATTCGTACAGGGCCACGGCGTTCTTGTTGGACTGATCGACGAAGAGGATGGCTGTCGAGACGCCTTTGCGACGCAGCGCGTCGAGTCCCTGGGTAACCATGACCCGGCCGAGGTTGCGACCTTGGAAGTCGGGATGAACCGAGATGATGTAAATCTCTCCGAACCGATCTGGGTGCAGTTCGTGCACTTTGGTCCAGCACGACGCCGCGAGGCGTCCATCGATTTCCAAGAGGAGAAAGCCTGACGGGTCAAACCACGGTTCACTCGTTCGTTCATCCAGGTCGGACCGAATCCACGCGCCCTGTTCGGGGTGATGGGAGAAGGCCGCGTTGTTCTGTTGGAGCCACGCGTCCTCGTCGCGCCCGGGCTCATAGTTGCGCAGCGTCGCGCCGTCGGGTACGGCGACCGCCGGGACGGGCAACGCAACCTGCATCAGTTGGAGCGTGCGCACCACCTCACAGCCGGAATGAACGGGGATCTGCGCTCCGCGCGTCCACCACTCCAGGACCTCGTGATGTTCGAGCAGGTTATGGAGAAGGTCCTCGTCGACGTCGCCGCCGCACATCTCGACTGTGGCTCGTTTGGTGCCCGTGGCCATGGCGTAGTTGACGAGCAGTCCCTCGTGATACTGCAACCAATGTTCCGCGCGCCACCCGTGCACCACGATGCGTCGCCGGCCCTCGTCGATTGCTTCACGTCCGAGCAGTGACTCCGTGCGATTGAGCAGGTTGAGGACTTCGAGTCGTCGTTCGGGCGTCAGCGAATGACTGCGTTGCCACGAATCGGTCATGAGCGAAGGCTATCGTCGCGCTACCCGATTCGACCGGCTACCCGGTTCAGCCGTCGAAGGAGAGCGCCAATCGTTCGCTCTGCCGCAACAAGCTCGGTGTAGATGTCGGGCGGCATTGCCGATCCCTCGGTCTCGACGAGTGCGCTGATGCGAACGGCGAGTTCATTCATCGTTGAAGTGATCGTGTTGAGTTCGGTCTGCATGGTCATTGACTAATGCCTTCTCGTTAACGTCCGTAGCGTTCGCCCATAGAGTAATTCGCGATGACCGAGACCACTTCAGCACTTGTTGATGCGCCGCCGCATTGGTCACACATTGTCGCCACCGGCCCCGAGGCCGAATCGTTTCTCCAGGGACAACTGAGCCAGGACCTCGCTGACCTAGGGACCGAGGGACGCTGGGCGCTCCTGCTCGCCCCCGACAGCGTCGTCATCACCTCGTGTCTCGTGACCCCCGCGGTCGACGGACTGGTGCTGTGCGTGCCGCGCGAACTCGCTGAGGTCGCGCTCGCTCGATTGAAGCGATTCCTCCTTCGAACCAAGTGCACGCTTGAACTCGTCGACGTTGTCCAAGGTCCACTCACTACGAGTGCCGAGCAGATCCGAGCCGGCGTGCCCGGACCGGCGGAGTTTGCGCTCGGACTGACGCCGCACAGTTTCGGCGCGTCCTTCGTCGCCACGACGATTTCGTTCACCAAGGGCTGCTTCACTGGCCAGGAACTGGTTGGTCGACTCGACGCTCGCGGTTCGAGTGTGCCGTGGCGCCTCATTCGGGTGTCGGGTCCGAGCGTCGAGCGCGTGAACGAGGTGCTGAAGTTGAAAGGTCCTGCGGGACCGCAAGGTCTGACGACAGTGATGCACAGTGGTGACGGAGTCGTCGGACTGGGCGTGGCCCACCGGACATTGCTGGATTCTCGCCAACTCGCCGACGCCAGCGATGTTCACGTCGAACCGATTGCCTGACTCTCTTCGCACTGGCCGTTAACGTGGTCGCAAGGAGATCACGTGCGGTTGAACACTGAAGGACTCTTCATCAAAGTCTCCGGGGTCACCACCGAAGACGACGCGCTGTTCTCAATTGGACTCGGCGCGAGCGCCGTCGGCTTTGACTTTGGGCCCACGCCTCGACAGATCTCCGTGAATGCCGCGCACGACATCGTGCGGCGCTTGCCCGTTGGTGCGACGTCCGTGGGAATCTTTCGAAACGAGATGCCCCAACGGATTGTAGAGATTGCCAACACGCTGGGACTCTCGGCCGTGCAAATTGATGGGGCGATCTCGAACGAAGACCTCTCCTACGTCTCGGAACGTGTCAACACGGTGTTGCGAACTCTGGCGAGCACCGCGAATCATGATCTCGTGAAGTCCTTAGTGGGTGTCGACTACGTGGTCTTGCCGGAGTCGGACGACCATTACTCATTGATGGACTCGCTGGAACTCTTCAGCGACATCGAAGTGCGGACGCCCATCATCGCCTCAGGCGGTCTCTCGCCGTCCAACGTGATCGACATCGTGCAGAACTACCCCGTCTGGGGAGTTGACGTCCGCGCGGGCGTTGAGAAGTCACCGGGTGAGAAGGACCCCGTGTTATTGGGCCAGTTCATCGCGAACGCTCGATGGGCCTTCGACAACGCCTACGTGGCTCGTCACCACGATGAGTGGCCGATGTAGCTAGACGTGGGCTCGGCGAAAGACGACGCTGCCGTTGTGGCCGCCGAAGCCGAAGGAGTTCGATAGCACGACTTCAAGGTCGGCGTTGCGTGGAGCTCCGATGACGACGTCGAGTCCGACTTCGGGATCGACGACCGTCGTTCCGGCCGTTGGCGGAATGACCTGATTAATCAGCGAGAGCACCGACGCGACGCCCTCGAGGGCACCGGCCGCCGCGAGCGAATGTCCGAGGTGGCCCTTGATAGAGGTGACGGGTGGAACGTTGTCACCGAAGACCTTGCGCATTGCGACCGATTCGGCGAGGTCGTTGAGCGGCGTGGACGTGCCATGGGCGTTGATGTGCGACACGTCTGAGGTGGTGACGTCGGCGTCGGCGAGCGCGAGTTCCATGCAGCGAATCGCCCCGTGACCCGATGGGTCGGGAGCGGTGATGTGGTGCGCGTCGGCCGTGGACGCGGCGCCGAGTACTTCGGCGTAGATCGTCGCGCCACGGGCCTTGGCGTGCTCCCACTCTTCGAGAATCAAAATACCGGCGCCTTCGCCCATCACGAAGCCGTCGCGGTCGACGTCGAACGGTCGAGAGAAATCGGTGTTGCTGAGCGCGGTCATGTTGGAGAATCCCGCTTCAGCGATTTCCACCATCACCGCCTCAGCGCCACCGGCGACGCCGACCGTACTGCGACCGGTCGCCACGAGTCGAGCGGCGTTGCCAATGGCGTGCGTACCGGCGGCGCAGGCGGTGGTGACCGTCTCGCACGGACCGCCGAGACCAAAGCGCATGGAGACCGCGGCCGTCGCGGCGTTGGGCATCATCATTGGCACCATGAAGGGCGAGACGCGGTCGCGACCCTTTTCGGAGAGCACCCGGAACTGCTCGATGACGGTTTGGAGGCCACCGATGCCGGTCGTGACGATGCTGCCCGCGTCGACGAGGGGTCCCTCGAGCCCACTCTGCAACCACGCCTCGTCGGCCGCCATCAGCGCGTAGAGCGCGAAGGGGTCGAAGCGCCGCAGTTCCTTGGGGCCGCCGATGTGCGACGCGTCAAAGGGCGCGATCCGCTTGCTCTCGGGAGCGACGTCTTTCAACAGAGCGGTCCAGAGCGCGTCAACGCCCAATCCGGCGCAGGAAATTGCGCCGAGGCCGGTGACCGCAACCCGGTAACCCGGCACTGGACCCGACGGGGTGACCGCGACGTGCACTACAGCTTGGCGTAGATCAGTTCAAAGGACTCACCAACGGTGCGAATGTCCTTTAGTTCGTCTTCAGCGACTTCGATGTCGAAGGTCTCTTCGAGTGCCATGACGAGCTCGACCAAGTCGAGGCTGTCGGCACCGAGGTCGTCACTGAATGACGCCTCGAGTGTCACCTTAGAAGGGTCCACTGCCAGTACTTCGACGACGTTGTCGGTGAACTTGCTCAATGCTTCGTTACGGTCCATGGAAATGCCCCTTTATTCGCTCGCTCAAGCGTACTAAACCGGCCCGCTCGGTCCGACGTTTACAGGCCCATCGCCATACCGCCGTCGACCGGCAGTATGGCTCCCGTGATGTAGCGCGCCTCGTTACTGGCAAGGAACCCGACAACTCCTGCGATATCGCGGGGCGTGCCCACCCGTCCCATCGGAATGAGGGCCGACATGGCCTCCTTCGCGTCGCCGAGGTCGCTGGTCATATCGGTCTCAATCAGTCCGGGCGCGACGACATTGACGGTGATGCCGCGCGACGCCACTTCCTTGGCCAACGACCGAGCCAGTCCGACCATGCCGGCTTTGGCCGCGGCGTAGTTGGCCTGACCGGGCACGCCCATGAAGGGACCAACGGATGAAATGAAGATGATCGAGCCGCTTCGCGCGCGCACCATCGAGGCCAAGGTCGCGCGCGCCAAAAAAAACGCACCATCGAGGTTGGTCGCGAGCACGTCGCGCCACTGCTGGTCGGACATTCGTAGTGCTAATCCGTCGCGCGTGACGCCCGCGTTGGCGACCGCGACGTCCACGGGTCCAAATTCTGCAATCGAGGCCTTGACCGCGTCGTTGAGAGCGCTCGAGTCGGCCACGTCCACCGCAACTGACTTGGCGCAACCGCGCGGCGCGTCACCGGAACGCGAGAACCCCACAACCTGGTCGCCCTCAGCAATGAAATAGTCGGCGATCGAGGCGCCAATCCCTCGGCTGGCCCCGGTGATGATGACGTGGCGGTTCATGGTTTGATTTCCTTCAGTTCGGCGAACGAGGCCGGCGCGTACTGCGATGCAAATGGACGGATTCGCTTGGTGAGGCCGTTGAGCACGCCACTCGGTGGCATCTCAATCGTGGTCGTGACCGAGTCGGGCACGGCGAGCACTGCGTCGAGATACTGCACCGGCGAGGTGAGCTGACGCGAGAGCAGTTCGCGCCATTCGTCCGCGGACGTGTGCACGTGTGCGTCCACATTAGAAATAAGGATCGACTTGGTCGAACCCCACGTCACGCTGGCGAGAGCCTTGTCGAGTTCGAGTTGCGCCGGCTCCATGAGCGGAGAGTGGAACGCGCCGCCGACGGCGAGTGGTGTGGCCCGTCGCCAACCGAGTTCCTTATGGCGCGCGAGTAGATCGTCGAGTCCGGCCCGCGTACCGCTGACCACAATCTGTCCGGTCCCGTTGATGTTCGCGGTCCACACGTCGTGCAGTCCTTCGAGTGCGTCGCGGGCGTCGTCGTCGCCGCCCATCAGCGCAACCATGGATCCCTCGGTCGCCGCGGCGGCCCGGGCCATCGCGGCACCACGAACACCAATGAGTCGGGCACCGTCTTCGAGTGACAAGAGACCCGACGCGACGAGGGCGCTGAACTCGCCGAGACTGTGGCCGAGCAGGTACCGAGGTCGGATTCCCTGATCGAGCAGGTCGTACCAACCAATGAGGGAGAGGGCGAAGGTCGCGATCTGGGCACGATCAGTGCGTACGACGTCCTCATCTGAGGTCGTCAATAACAGTTCGGCGACGTCCAGACGGGCCGCCGCACTAATCCTCGCACTCAAGTCCCAGAACCGATTCGACTGCCAGAGAACACCGGCGCCGCCGCTCAATGAACCTTGACCGGGGAAGAGAGCAACGATGTCGTCGCGAAAAGGAAGCGCCGTGGGATCAGACATTCTTCAACGGTAACAGCGTGCCCGGAGTGGGACTTGAACCCACACACCCTTTCGAGTAAAGACTTTTGAGGCCTCCGCGTCTGCCGATTCCGCCATCCGGGCTAGGGCGACCACGTTAACAGGAACTACTTTCGCCAAACTCGGGACTTGATGGTGTCTGCCAAATGTCACACCGAGGGACGACACTGAGCACGTGACGCAGCCAACTGGAGTGCCGTTAGAACTGGTCCGCCAGGCCTACCGTTACGAGTTGAACCTCACCCCGGAGCATGCCGACGCGTAGGAGATACTTCGGCTCAGAGTTCGACACGATGCGTATTTGCCGTGCGCCACTAGGTGCCGAGTTTGCAGAAGGGGACGCAACTTAAAGTGACGAGGTGAAGACCACCCTGTGGCGACAGAACACGACGATGCGTTTCCCGGTCCTCGCCGCCGAACAACGTCACGATGAACGTGCCCGACTGTTTCTTCGCGTCGAGCACGACGGCGTCGCGGGATTCGGAGAAGTGGCGCCCCAGCCGAACGAGCTGAACGGCGATGCCGCTCTCTCGGACGTGATTGACGAACTGCGGGTGTTCGTTGTCCCGCAACTACAGCAGATCCTCGAGCGCGAGGGGGACGTGCCCTCGTGGACCCGCGTGGCGCGTTTTGCGGGACCCCGGGCGGCGAGCAATCCCGCCGTCGCACTGGTGGAGATGGCGATCCTTGATCGTGAACTTCGGTTGACGCGACAAGGTGTGGCGTCATTATGGCCCGCGCAGTTCGCCACGCCGCTCCTCGCGACGGTGTCCCTGCTCGATGACGCAGCGTGGAAAATCGGGCCCGGCACGCGGCGAGTTCGGGCTAAGACCTCATCGGCCATGCCCGGGACGCTCGCTTTGGAGCGTCTTCGCCAACTCACGGTACCGGTACTGCTTGATTTCAACTGTGGTGCGAGCACTGACGCCGACGTGATCGATCAAGTGCGCCGCATTTGCGACGTCGCATCGGTCGTCGGCGTCGAACAGCCCTACGCCGTGGGCAACGTCGTTGACTCGGCCCGTCTCGCCGAGAAGTTGGACGTGCCACTGAGTATCGATGAAGGCGTCCGGAGCGTGCGTGACGTGGGCCAAATCGTTCGCTACGGCGCGGCGCAGATTATTTGCGTCAAGCCGGCTCGGGTGGGCGGACTCGCTAACGCTCGCTCCATCATCCTCGCGGCCCGTGAGGCGGGGCTCCGTCCCTACGTGGGCGGATTCTTCGAATCGCCCTACGCCCGCCACGTGCACGCGCAACTCGCCCACAACTGTGTGGAGGAGCCGAGTGACTTGGCACCGGTGTCCGTCGCGCTCAAGGGTTACGAGCGAGAGATTGACGCGTCGAGCGAGGGCTTTGGCGTCACCCCGTCGTCGCAGATGCTGGATGCGACCGACGTTCTGTTTGACGTCTGAATGACGATTTAGACTCCCTCCATGAGTTCGCGCCTTCACAAACGTCGTCTTGAGGACGTTCAGCGCCACCTGTCCCAGGCTCGCGAGAGCCTCAACGTGCTGAGCGAACAGGTGGCGGTCTGGAACGACGCCCTCGAGGACGCGCGCATTCGCGCCTTGGTGTCCGAGACCCCGCTCCAGGCCCACGAGTACGACGATCTTTCTCGCCACGTCACGGTGGCGAACGCCGAGATGAATCGCCGCGCCGAAGAAGTACGAGAGCTTATTGAAGCACGAGACGAACTCCTGCGAGACTGGTCCCCGGATGATGACAATGGATAGACGTGTAGTGATTGCCGATGACGAGTCGATTATTCGACTCGATCTGAAGGAGATCCTCGAAGGCGACGGGTACCTCGTCGTCGGCGAAGCGGCGCGCGGCGACGACGCGCTCGCCATGATCAAGGACCTGCAACCCGACCTCGCGCTGCTGGACGTGAAGATGCCTGGGCTCGACGGAATTGAAGTGGCGCGCGCCTTGAAGGGCAGCGCGACGGTCGTGGTCCTCTTGACCGCCTTCAGTCAGCGCAGCCTGATCGAAAGCGCGCGTGACGCCGGCGTCGTGGCGTACCTCGTGAAGCCGTTTCGATCGAGTGAGATTCTGCCCAAGTTGGCGGCCCTCCTCAGTCCGGCGGCCGAAGAGGAACACGACGCCGAAGTGAGTCACGTTGACGACAAGATCGAAACGCGTGAGATTGTCCAACGCGCCAAGGAGATGCTCATGAAGGAGCGCGGCCTCGACGAGCCGGCGGCCTTTGAGATCATTCAGCAGTCGGCCATGCGTGGTCGTACACGCATGCGCGATATCGCCCAACAGATCTTGAAGGGCGAGTTCGTTGGCTGAGTCGGCGTCCGACCAGCGCCCCCTGGTGCTGCTGGACGGAATGTCCCTGGCCTTTCGCGCCTTCTTCGCGCTCCCCACGGACATTCAGACGTCAGAAGGTATCGTCACCAACGCCCTACACGGCTTTGCGGCGATGCTCATCTCGCTGGTGCGCAGCCAGAACCCGCGCGCGCTCGCCGTGGCCTTTGACCTCTCGGGTGGTACGTTCCGCGACACCATGGTCGAGGACTACAAGGGCGGTCGGGCCGAGACACCCCCCGAAATCGAACACCAGTTCGAACTGATCCGCAACCTCTGTGAGGTGCTGCACATCCCGGTCCTCGGGGTGCAGAACTTCGAAGCCGACGACGTGCTCGCGACTCTCGCGACCTGGGGACGCAACGAGTCGATTCCCGTGGTCGTGGTCACGGGCGACCGCGACGCGTTCCAATTGGTTGAGGACCCGTTCATCAAGGTTCTCTACAACCGCCGCGGCGTCTCGGACTACTCGCTCTATGACGAGAGCGGCATCTTCGAGCGCTGTGGCATTGAGTCGAGTCGCTACCCGCTGCTCGCGGCACTTCGAGGCGACACCTCGGACAACCTGCCCGGTGTGCCCGGCGTGGGGGAGAAGACCGCGGCGAAACTCTTCGCGCAGTACCGTGACATGGACGACTTGTACGCGCACTTGAGTGATCTGACGCCGAAATTGCGTGAGAATCTCGCCACCTACGAAGAGCGTGCCCGTACTAACGAAAAGGTCATGTTGCTCATCCGCGACGTGCCCCTCGACTTCACCCTGCACGACATCACGCTCGGTGGATGGAATCGCAGCGACGTGGACGCCTTCTTCGATCGCTTCGAGATGCAGCAGATGCGCACGCGCTTTGGACAGATCATGAAGGAGGGCTTGCTCGGCGAAGCCGGTCACGCCACGTCCGCCACCGACGACCAGCCGGTCAAGGTCAAATCGACGGCACCGGCCAAGGCACTGACCACCACGACACTGAGCGTTGTCCTAAAGGGCACGACGACGCCGGTCGTCGCCTTTCGCCACCGCCGCGCGGCCGTACTGGACGCCGCGAAGGGCGTCGTCGCGCTCTGTGACCTCGACGAGCTCATTGACGCGTTGGGCACGGTCGCCCCGAGCGGCCACGACTTGAAGGCGCTCTACCGCATCGCGGGAGAGAACGATCGCGTGATGCTCGAGCCTTCGGACGACACCGCCATCATGGCGTTCCTGCTCGACGCCAACTCCGGGCGCTACGAACTGGCCGATGTCGCCAATCGCTTCCTCGATGAGCCCATCGTTGCGACGACACCGTCACTTTTTGATTTGACGACCAGTGACGAGACCTTGCTCTACGAAGTGGCGATCGTGGCGCGACTGCGCGAACACTTGCGCGCCGAGATCGCGCAGTGGGAGTTGACCTTCGTGTACGAACAGATCGAGTTGCCGCTCGTGATGGTGCTCGGACTGATGGAGGCGCGCGGCATTCGTGTCGACGTGGAACTGCTGCGCACCATCGCCAAGGAGTTCACCGAGGAGGCGACGTCACTCGATACGCAGATCCAAAAGGTCGCGGGACACGAGTTCAAGGTCAACTCGCCCCAACAACTCCAGACCGTCCTCTTCAGCGAGATGGGCCTCACCGCGGTCAAGAAAATCAAGTCGGGCTTTTCGACCGACGCGTCGAGCCTCGAAGCGATCCAGGACGAGCACGCGATCATCCCCCTCATCCTTCGTTACCGCGAAGTGGAGAAGCTTCGCGGTACCTACGGAGCGCCCCTCATCGACGCGGTCGGGCCCGATAGTCGCATCCACGCGACGTTCCATCAGATGGTGGCGCGCACCGGACGGCTCTCGTCCGACAGTCCGAACCTGCACAACATCCCCGTGCGCTCCAAAGAGGGTCGCCGTTTGCGCTACGCGTTTTTGCCCAGCGAAGGATGGCAACTCGCGGTGTCGGACTACAACCAGATCGAACTGCGAATCCTGGCGCACCTCTCCCAGGACTCCGGACTGCTCGCAGCGTTCGCGTCGCACGAAGACGTGCACCGTACGATTGCGGCTTCGGTCTTTGCCATCACCCCGGCCGAGGTGACGCCCGAGCAGCGTGAGCAGGCGAAGGCCGTCTCCTACGGACTCGCCTACGGCATGGAGGCCTTTGGACTCAGTCGGCGACTCGGTGTGTCGGTGAGCGCCGCCAAGGAGATCATGGACAAATACTTCGCCGGCTTCCCCTCGCTGCGCGCCTACATGGACCAGACGATCAAAGAGATCCGCGCCAAGGGCTATTCCCGCACCGAATTCGGCCGCATCCGCCCGTTCCCCGATATCGCGACCGCTACCGGGCCGCAGCGCCAGGCGGCGGAGCGCCAGGCTATGAACTCAGGGATTCAGGGGCTGGCCGCCGATATCTTCAAGTCGGCGCTCGTGCGCCTCGACCGTCAACTTCGTGCCGAACGACTCGAAGCCCGTCTGATTCTCCAGGTACACGACGAAGTCCTCGTGGAGGCGCCGCCGAGGGAGAAGGAACGAGTCGAAGCCGTAATGATTGACGCACTGACCAACGCCGCGCACCTGAGCGTCCCGTTGGAGGTCACCCTGCACTGGGGCGACAACTGGGCCGCCGCCAAGGGCTGAGCGTTGTTTTGCTAGCATTGTTTCTTGGGTTTACACCGGCGACCCACTCCTTATTCCCTAGTTGACCCCGGTGTGGTCGTATGAAAGAAGTACGTATGTCGGACGGCACCAGACTCCTTTCCCCCCAGCAAATGGGCACCTTTGACGAAGAGGGTAATTACAGTCCACGCGTCATCACCGAAGACA
>Ga0075520_1001668_pt1 | contig 10792 bp, 8 predicted proteins | sample NGEPerB_FD_75100 | JGI IMG/M metagenome (GOLD analysis project Ga0075520, IMG submission 75100) | Arctic peat soil microbial communities from the Barrow Environmental Observatory site, Barrow, Alaska, USA - NGEE PermafrostAB12-B | ecosystem: Environmental > Terrestrial > Soil > Wetlands > Peat ...
AGTGGTATCCGCGAGCCTTCGGCCAGAGGATTAGGCCGTACACCTCGATCGAGGATGCCGTGGCCTCTTGGCCCACCACTGCGACAGCTGTCGGCGTACGGATGCACGAGGGGAACGTGGCCATGGTGTCCGCCTTCGGCCTGGCGGATCTTTTCGATCTGGTGGTCAGGCCCAACCGGGTACAGGTACCGCGTGCGGTGTTCGAGGCGAAAGCTGCGCGCTGGCAGAGGTTGTGGCCCCAGCTCACCGTGATGCCCTGGAGTAACGGGATCGGCACCGAGGAAGAGCGAATTCTCCAGAGCCCTGCTTCATAGCCAACCGTGGCGACGGCGCCCGTCCAACCGAGGGCACATCCCCGGATCCGATCAGGCCGCTCTGAGCGCGCGAGTTCCCGTGGCGAGCCTGCGGAAATGCAGGGAGGCGGGTGCCGCTGATGCTTGGATAGCGGGGTGATGGCGCGTCTTCTACATGCGATCGATGGGGTCAACCAGACCCACCCCTGGTCGCATAACGATGCGTACTCGTGGCACGTTATGTGCCATGCGAAGCAAACGCTTCGCGAGGGCGGAACAACAGCTCTCGACGTCGGGTGTGGCACAGGGAATCTACTTGGCCGGCTTGCTCAGCTCTTCCCCCGCGTGGTCGGCATGGAGGCCGACCCGGCAACAGCAGCCCTCGCCACGTCGGCGGTGAGTCCTTGGTCAGCGGCAACCGTGATCAATGCGACATTCCCTGCTGATTCCCAACGCTATGACTTCGTATCGATGGTTGCCGTGCTTCACCACCTCCCGTTGGGGCGTGGAATCGAGGCCGCGGGTGCGGCCGTCGCCCCTGGCGGGCGGCTCGTGATCGTCGGCGTCTATCGCGAGGAGCGTACGGACGCGCTGTTCTCGATCATCTCGCTCGTGCTCAACCCGATCATCGGACTCGTACGACACCCACGGCGAGCCGCTCGGCTGCCGGAGAACATGGCGGCACCTGCGGTCCCCGCAACTGACTCTTACCGGCTGATCAGAGCGGCACTTCACGCGGCCCTGCCCGGGGTCAAGGTCCGGCGGGGCTTGTTCTGGCGCTACATCGCGACCTGGCACGCCGACCAGTAAGAGCGGTGACCCTTAGAATCCGCCCTGCCGTCGGCGTGATCCCGCCTGGACATGCGAGATCCCCGCGGAAAGCCACATCTAAAGACCGACGGCTCATTCGTTGACAGCCAAGTGACGCTAGACCATAATGGGCCACAACTATGAGGTATACGTCTAGATTAGCGTATACATGAAGGAAATTTCGCGGCGCCAGAGGGCCAATTGAGTACAGTAATAGGTGGAGGATGACATAATGAGCAAGATTGAGGAGGCGTTCAAGGCTGTCCCGAGAATCGATTTTTTGCGCCCAGACGAAAAGGATCAGCACGAACTTGACGTGCCTCTTCCGATTGGCTCCGGGCAGACGAACAGCCAGCCGAGCACCGTCCGACAAATGCTGCTATGGATTGCCGCCAAGTAGGCGCCCAGATATCCCAGGATGTACCGGTAGATCCCTTCGTTCGCTTCACGCGCGACGTCCAGCGCCAAGCTCGTCGTAGGACCGAGCGCGATTGAGAGGTTGTCACGACTGATCTCGTAGAGGTTGTGGTTCACGAACATGATTTGTGCAGGTCCCGACATGGGCGCCAGGGCAGGCACTCGAATGGTGGCCTTGGCGAACACCCCTGCGATCCGCTCGGCAACTGAAGCCTCGAGGGGCTCAGACGTCAACATGGCGTTGCCCCGGCCGTCAGACAGCCGCGGCTTGGTTTCCATGTCCAGCAGGATGTCGTCGACGATCTGCCGGGCACGCGGTTCGGAGGACACGACCTTCTGCATGGTGCCCCAGTGCTTCTTGAGCTCCGCCTTGGACAGGTCGGTCATGCCCTTGGTCTTGGCCTCGAACCACTTGTCGACCTTGTCCGGCGAGGGAATCGGCGGCTACACGACCGCCATCGCGATTTCCTGGCGCGGATCGGGATCAGGCAGTGGGCGCGTCGGACTCCTCGGGTAGGCGGTCCCGCCAGTCGTCCGTCGTGACCAACTCGAAGTTGATCCCGGCGCCGAACATGAACGCGATCAGTTCGTCATCGAACATCTCGCCGGGCTGCGGTCTGCTGAGGAGGCGTGCTCCGAGCTCCTCAAGTTCTTGCACGGTGTGGTGAACGTCCTCAGTCATGAACGCCAGATGGTGCACACCGTACTGGTGGCTGCCGGAGGCAGGATCGACGGGCGTGATCAACTTGATCGCGATGGAGCCGGGCTTCTCGAGGAACAGGCCGCGGACCTTGTGCCGGGTGTTGACGACGGGTCTCGTCGCTCGGCGATAGCCGAACAGTGTCTCAAAGGCATTGGCGGCTTTCTCCAGGTCGCGGACCTGTACGCCTACGTGGTCAAGGCGAAGATCGGGCACAGGGCCACGCTAGCGCAGACCCGAGGAGACCTCGGCTCCAGCTCGGCGGAACCGGTCGTCAGCAGCGCAGGACCCTCGGCAGCGGAAGCAGACCCGAAGGTGATTCGCTCAGCACTCACGCGGGCCAGCCTTGGCCCTGTGGAAGTCGCGCTGTCAGCGGCGGGCTGGGGTCCCTGAATCCCGCACGGTGCTGGCGAATGCGCAGTCGGGTTCAGTTCTTGGTGTTGGCGATCCACTCGCCTCGGTAGCCGGTGACCGCGGAGTGGATACCCCGCCAGATGGGAGCATTTCGGTGGTTGTGTCACCGCGCAGTGTGGTTGACCCTGATGCCGTTCCTATCGCCCTATCCCACGTTCACTTGGCATCTCCAAAGATCGTCCTCGACATCGCGCATGACACTGTGCGCGCGTGGAAGGAACTGCGGGGAATCGCTCAAGGAGTCACTGGCGACGCGCTCCATCCGGAGGCCGCCCGCGTTCTCTGGGAGACCCAAGGTCTGCCTCCATGACACCGGACTCAGTGCCGCCCTCGCCGGGTTCACCCCCGCGCACGCGACGTCGATCGGGGGCCGCGAATACTACGGGGCACTGGTAGAAGAGTTCGTGGCCCTCGAACTGCACAAGCAACAGGGATGGAGCACCACCCCCTTCACGCTATTCCACTTCCGCGACCTCGACGGCCTCGAAGTCGACATCATCATCGAACTGGCCGACGGCCGTCTGCTCGCCCTTGAAGTCAAGACCAGCACCTCCATCACGGAGAAGTCCTGGACCAACCGCATCCGCTTCAAAGACCGCTTCCCCGACCGAAACATCACGGGAGCTTGCCTCCACGCCGGAACCCAAACCGAGACCCCGTCTTCCTGCGCACGGGGCGCTGAGTCGCCAAGAGCTGGGTCGAGTGGATCGAGCGGCGCCTTGGGCTCGCTCCGGGCGACGCGCTCGCGGTCGTCGCGCTCAGGGACTCTGCGTTGTTGAGATCGTGCTCGGCTCCGAAGCGGGACGCCGCCCTCGATCGCCTGACCGAAGGCGGCCGCCGAAGAGCGGCCCCCGCATCCCCTTCGCCCGGAGACAATGGACCTCGCCGAGACCTCGAGACCGCTGTTCGGGCCGTCTGTACCGACGGCTGGAAACGTGCCAAGGCGCGCCATGATCGTGGCCTCGGCCTTGTCAGCGGCCGTACGGTCGGTGACCGACGGGTTCCCGATGCACTCCTCGGTGCGAGCGCGGTCTTCGAGGTCAAGATTCAGCAATGCGGCGGTGTAGTCGTTCATCCTGTCTCCAGTACGGGTCGTCAAGCAGTCTCCCAGTCGTACAGGCGCCCGTACGCACCGAGCCATGCCTCGGCAATCAACCTCTCTCCGAGAGGCGAGGGATGGATCCCATCGCAGGCGACCGCTTGTGCGCCGTACTGCACGGATGCTTTGTCGACCAGCGCCTGGAGGGGCACGAACTCGCCGGCGAACTCGTCGGCGAGCCGTGCAACGACTTCCCTCTTCGGGTCAAGGTCGTCATGCCAGACGGCCTTCCCGTCGCCAACGGCGCACGCTAGGAAGGGCTCCATCAAGATCAGGCCCGGCGCCGCGGCCTCGAATGCTTGCGTGAGGATCGCGCGGTAGTCGGCATCGAAGGCGCCCGACGGTACCGGCCCGGCCCCGCCATAGCGACCGGCGACATCATTGATGCCGATCAGGACCGTAAGTACCGACGGCGCCAAGGCCACCACATCGTGACTCCACCTGGCTCGCAGGTCCGCGACCCGGTCCCCTCCGATCCCGCGGTTGAGGACCACTCCCCGGCCGTACAGAGCGTCAGCGACGAGCTTCACCCATCCGAATCCCAAGCCGTCAGTGTCCCTCGGACGTCCCGCGTCGGTGATGCTGTCGCCGATCATCAGTATCGGTCCCGTCACCATGCTTCTCCCCCCTGGCACGAAGGCGCGTGATCGTCCCACTCAACCTCGAGGACATCCCCGGCTGGCGGCCCGAAGCGCAACTCCCTACCGCTGACGTCCACTTCGGCGTTCGCCCAGGCCAGCCGCGATCGCCCGACTCCGACGCCCAGCGGCAGCATGTACCCGGCGTGCGGCGCGGGACGCAAGCTGACGGTGCGGTCGATGTCCGCGACCCTGATCGTCACCGCAGGCCGATAGCCGGAGAGGTTGATCACATGGAGCAGCCGGTTGTCGGCGGCGTCTCGGGTTGTGGTCGCGAAGACGCCCGGTTTGGATGCTGTGAGCTCCAGTCCGCGTCGCACGCCGAGCCGGTCGAGGGCCCGTCCGAACAGGAGTGGGCTGGTGAGCAGGGCGGCAGCCAGCACGATGGCCCGTCCCGAGCCGTACGGCACCTCGACGCCGCAGGCCGTGCCTCCTGTGTCGGAGAGTACGACCTCGCCGGCCGAGCCCTCCAGGGATTGCAGCCAACCCACTCGGGTCTCCGGGAACGGCGCGGCCCAGCCGTGAGCTACGACGCTCGGATAGCGGTGCGGGCCGTCGTTGAGCACCGGCCCGGGGATCAGCCCAAGCGCGTCGGCCAACACCCGGCACGCAGCGCCGGACAGGTCGACCTCGGGGACGGGACCGAGCGCCACGAGGCACCCTCCGGACTCGACGTGGTCGACCAGGCGCTGCTGCACGGCCGCGTCCATGTGACGAGCGGTCGCGACCAGTAGGCACGCCGGGCGCCCATCCGTTCCGTCCCGGACCGACGACCGCTCCAGATGCGTGGCGTCGAACCGGTAACCCAGCATCAGCGCGGAGCGGGCCAATGCTCGCCGCTCGCCGGCGCCGCGATGCAGCCGCAGATCGGACGTCGCGTCCAGCATCGCCGCGCTGTCAGGGTGGGTGTATTCGGTGGCGTACGCGTCAAGGATGAGCCCGAGGCTCAAGTTGTCCAGCTCTTGGTCGGCGGCGGCGAGCCAGGGTTCCGCGGCGCGAATCGCACGGACGGCGTTCTGCGTCGCTTCGAACGTGTCACCCCGCTGACCTTCAGGGCCGATCGGCGCCGCTGTGCCGTGCCGTTCGCCGGTGAAACCAATCCGGTCGTTGCCGTCGTGAACGGCGACGTCCAGCGGCGGGTTGATGCCGCCTGCGAGCAGGTAGTAGTTGATCAGCCGTACTCCCTGCGCGACGTGCAGGCGGGTCTTCAGATCGATCGTCGACGGCTCGAATTGCAGGTCGAAGCCGCCACCGTTGTCGCCGGTTCCAGCTTCGAACTCGAGTGAGGTGACCGGCTGGTCAGCGTCGTGAACGGCCGCTTGCTGCGCGTTCATCACATAGAGGTCGGTGTAGGTGTCGAGGGTGAGGTTTCCAACATAGTGATCGGAACCCGACAGCATTCCCGAGACGCCGGCGAAGGTGTCAACAAGTTGGCTGATGCCGATCCCGAAAGGTTCGCCACTGCCGCCGGCGGTTCCGTGGATGTTGATGCAGAACGGTACGCCCGTCACCCCGAGCGCCTCGGCGCGGGCCCGCAGGTGCTCGACATAGGTGGCGAACCGCGACCGCATGAACCGGGACAGGTCGATCCGCAGTGCCCCCGCCCACTGCTCGTCAGGCGTGCGGACGGCGGCCGCCCACGCCTCGTCCGAAGCATCGATCATGGGATAGGCGCTCCTGGCGTCCGCTCGGTGCTCGCGAATCCACTCGCGCAGCTCGCCCACTGCCTGCGGCGTCAGGTCGGGCGAGTTCGAGACCCAGGCCAGCATGCCGACCTCGTTGTCCAGTTGGACAGCCGTCACCGGTCCGCCGCGCGTTGCCAGCCGGGATGCCAGAATCGGCATGACCGCTCCGTACCAGCGGTCGCACTCAGCCAGGTACGCGGGCGCCAGATAGTCCACCGTGGCCGTCGGTGCGCGGACTCCGTCCCACCCGGACGGCACAATCTCCGGGTGGGATGCGTACAGCCTGTACGGCAGGCCCTCGTTTTTCAGCTCGGCCATCACGAATGGCCCCGGCCGGGCGAGGAACGACAGTCCGTGGACGGCGCACAGGTCGATGAAAGCCCCGACGTCTCTCTCCGGCACGCTGGTGCCGGAGACGTCGATCGTCCCATCGGGCAGCTCATGGAACAGCCATGGGATGTAGCTCGCGACCGTGTCGCATCCGATCTCGACGGCCAGCTCGATGCGCTGCTCCCATTCCGCCCTCGGAACCCGGAAGTAGTGCACCTCGCCCGCCAGTACGATCCGGGGCCGCCCGTCCACCAGCAGTCGACGCTTGGAGACCTCAATCATCGTGCGTCCTCCGCGCTCTCGCTCGCGCCACCGTGACGCCCAAGAAGCGCCCGGGAAGGCGCGGCCCGGGAGCGCCCGTCCGAGCGGCTCATCGCCCGACTTCAACTTCCACTACAGACCCAGGGCGCAGCGCGTTGCTGGGGACCGCAACGCCGGGCGTCCGGTAGGGGTTGACCAGGGGTGTCGTCGGGACCTCGACGCCGTCCACGCGCACCGACCACACGCCGTAGCCGGGCGCGCGCACCACGTAGCGCACGGTCAGCGGACCACCCGGGTACGGCACCCGGGCCTCGAGGCCGTCGAGGCTGGGAGCCAGGACGGGGTCGAGCTCCAGCGCGTTAGCCCGGCGACGTACGCCCAACAGGCACTCTACGACGAGCCGCAGGAACAGCCCGGGGCCCGACGAGTAGACGCGCCAGCCGCCCTCCAGTGGCACCGTTCCGCGCGAAATGTCGGCGTAGTGCTCCGCGGCATAGGCGCGGTCGGCGAAGACCGCGTCCGAACTCGAGTAGTAGCAGGTGGTCTGGCGCGGGCGAGCGACAGGTACCCGATCGGTCAGCCCGAGTGGGACCGCCAGCAGCAGGCCGTCCCACAGCCGCCGAGCCTCGCCGACCCGGGCGAGCGCCTCGCAATAGCGCAGGTGGGCGTGGGTATACATCAGGCCTATCTCCCGACCCCAGAAAGTTGCTGCCTCCGCACGCTTGAAGACCACCATCGGACCGCCACGATAGGCCGGAGGCTTGTCGAACAGCCGGGCGCCGTCGGGCCCCCAGAGGTGAGTGTGGAGCAGGTCGAGATGGTGGCGCGCCTGCTCAAGAGTGAGCTGATCCCCCGAGATGGCGTGGATCCAGGGCAGCACACCGTAGGTGAGCCCGGTTCTGCGATCGCGTGGATGCACGAGCAGTTCCGGAGTGGCCGGGTCGCCGTCGAACACCGCGTAACCGGACAGGACGCCGTCTGCCAGCAGCAACTCGCCGAGCGATGCGCGCGTGGCGGCCGCGAGGTCCGCGCAGCGCGCCGCAAGCTCCGGCTCGGCGCCGATGGCGGTGAGCCCTTGAGCCAGCCGGCTGAGCGCCTGGCACTGGAGGGTGGCCGTCCAGGTGGACGCCATCTGTGAGGCCAGCCGGGGATCGGCCGGTTGAAGTGAGTCGTTCCAGTCGCCGTGGCCGTACGCCGGTAGCGGTGTGGTGAGTACGAGGGTCGACTCGATGTAGGCAAGGGCGTGGCGCGCATGCTCCGCGATCGGCGCCGGGGGAGTGCGGGTCCCGTCGCCGCGGCTGGGCACATCCACGGTCAACAACGTGCTGTCGCCGGTGGCCAGCAAGTAGTCGCCGAGTGCCAGCAGGGGCCAGTACACGACGTCGCCATGCGCGTCCCACTGTCCGACTGCGCCGTCGGGGGGCAGGAAGTCGAAGGCCTGCGGCCAGTCGCCGCGTACGTTTTGATCGCGGAATGTCCGCAGCAGGAGATCGCGTAGTGCGTCGTCGCAGGCGTACGCCGCGAGAAGCCCGACCGGGCCCTGACAGACGTCGCGGGTGCCCCAGGCGCCGCCGGTGTATTGCTCGAGTCCGCGCGGCGACAGGTAGTGGATGAGGGCGTCGTGCGCGAACCAGGGCAGGATCGCGTCCAGGATGCCGACTTGTTCGTCACGAGCCGTGCCGGCCAGACTGAGCCCCGCTCGCAACTCGGACCACAAATCAGGCAGGCGCACCGGTTCAGTCACCGTGTCTGTCGCGGCGGACAGGGCTGTGAGCGTGAACGCCACCTCACCCGGGGCGTCCAGGGCGCAGCACAGCCAGGGCAGATCGCGGCTTTCGCGGTCGGCGAAGAGGAACTCGTCGCCACCGTACTCGACGTTCAGCGGCCCGAAATCGAGGCGCAGTACGCGTCCGTCGCCAGACGCGGTGACGACCGAGCCGTCGCCATCAACGGCTATGCGACCTGCTGTCTGCCCGTCGTCGGCGCCGAGCGCCAGCTGGACGGCCAGCATGACTTTGTCGATGTCGCCGACGGTGCGCAGGGTGAAGTCGAATCGGTGCGCATCCGTGCGGGCCCTTGCGGTGACTTCCACCTCAGACCCGGCGAGGTCGTATAGCCACGTCGCCCGATCGGGGCGAAGAGTCCAAGCGGTCGGGACGTCCAGCAGCTCCCAGGCGCCTGCCCTGCGTACGAACGCGCGCAGACCGTGAGCGTCCTGCAGGCCGAGGTAGGTGCGGTCACCAGACACCAGCCCGCCAAGGGTGACGTGCCCAACCGTCACCTGGGACGCGAACACCCCGCGCATCCAGATCGTTGAGGTGAGGCTGCCGCCGTCGGGGGTCAGGTTGTCGCCCGTGCGCAGGATCTGGCCGTGTGGGCGAAGGACCGACCACTCTTTGTCCCGCGCGGTGACGTGGTCGCCGGTTTGCGTCCGAAACGCCCATACAGACCCGTCCGGTGCGATCTCGACGAGGTCACGCCCGCCGGGGAACCAGCGCTCCGCCACCGCATCTGACAATGAGGACGCCGGCGCTCTCGGGGACTCGAAGAGGTGGCCCGCCAGAGGGTCGGTTCCAGTGGCGGGTGGACTAGTCATGCTCATGCTTGGTCCGCTTGCTGGACCGGCAGGCGCCTTGACTCCGGGTCGGCGAGACGTCGCGGCGCGCACCCGCCTGACGAGGTCGGCATCCGCAGGTCCGGTAGCGGCGGGATGGTCATCGACGACAGCACCGAAGAACCCGGCCACGATGGTCTCACCAGGCCCGATGGTCAGCTTGTCGGACGCGAGAGCGGCCAGCGTGTGCTCGTGCTGCAGTCGCTTGGACGGGAGGTGCGAGACGTCCAGGATCGGACGTCCGTTGCGCAATGTCCGAAGTTGCAGCGCATCGGTCGCCCAGCTGGTGCCGCGCCCTAGCGAGCCAAGGACGGCCCAGGGCTGACGATCGCCCGGCATATTCTGTCGAACGGCGAGTGCCGTGCCGAATTCGGGATCGAAAATCGGGGACAGATCTAAGTACTGACTCACGTAGTACTCGTTTGTCCTGACCGTTCTGTACGGCGCCAGTGCGAAATCCTGCGTGGCAACTAGATCACAAATGGCGGCGTTCTCGAGTCCATTCCGCATTACGACCCGCCAGCACCAATCGCGGCCGCCGGGTCCGAAGGAGAACTCGACGCTCCAGTCCATGGCGCCGTGGCGTCCGCAACGCACGATCGCGTCCTTTGTCCGAGTAGTCGTCCCTTCGGATGCCGAGCCAATAAGCGGCACAGGGTCGGTGTCGGTGTCGCTGTCACCCAGGCGCAGGTACAGCCCAGTCAGTCCAGCCTCAAGGGGGCTGGCCGGGTAGAGGATCATGCTTAGCCCGGCCACGTCGAAGCGCGTCGGGACCATGGCGGTGGTAAATGTCGCGTGGGCGTCGCCGGAGGACAATTCCAGGGTTGGTCGCGACGCACTGCTCTGTGAGGCGGGCACGGTCTATGTCTAACACCGCCGTCCCGAAGAAACCAGACCCCGCCCCCAAGAGGAATTACTTTCAGGGTTCCGTGAGAATGCTTGCACGGTTTGCTGAGAGTACTTTCAGTCGCGGCAGCCGCTTGTCATCTGGGGGATGCTGGCTTAGCCTGTGCCCAAGGACCCGCGAGGTCCCCTACCCCAAAGACGGGGATCAACAAGGAGAATGACTCGATGAAGAGCAGATTAGTCCTGGTTGCCGCACTCCTCTTGTCTGGTGCTCTCACACTGAGTTCCTGCTCCGGCCAGCTGACTACCAAGAACAATGCAGGCGCGGGCGAGTCGGGCACCGTCAACGCCAACGGCACCGACAACATGATCGAGCAGTTGACGCTGCCCTCCGAGGTCGCCGACAACGTCGCCGGCATCACGAACTACAACCCATTCTCGCCGAGCGCCACGTCGACGACGTACTTCTACGAGCCGCTGATGATCCGAAGCTCCATGAACTGTCAGGTCGTCCCCTGGCTCGCCACCGATGACAAGTGGGACGGGGCGAACAAGCTCACATTCACGATCCGCGACGGTGTGAAGTGGTCGGACGGTCAGCCGCTGACGGCGGACGACGTGGCGTTCACGCTCAACTTGGCTAAGCAGTACCCAGCGATCGACAACACCGGTCTGTGGAACGACA
>Ga0075520_1001669_pt1 | contig 10791 bp, 11 predicted proteins | sample NGEPerB_FD_75100 | JGI IMG/M metagenome (GOLD analysis project Ga0075520, IMG submission 75100) | Arctic peat soil microbial communities from the Barrow Environmental Observatory site, Barrow, Alaska, USA - NGEE PermafrostAB12-B | ecosystem: Environmental > Terrestrial > Soil > Wetlands > Peat ...
GACCAGGGACACCAGCGGCTGCTGGCACGTGTCGGTGTGCTTCAAGCGAACCTGACCACGACCGCGCAACGCGGCGTCCGACTAACAGCAAGCACCCGCAAAGCGGTCTTTTTCGACTGAGAAAGGGTCGGCGAACCTCGCCAAGGCCCGTCGACGTCTTGGCCGGGCAGGCGCCGGGGTGGGCGCAGTGCGCTTCAGCAGGCTCCACCAGTTCACCGTGTACCTGGCCAAGTCTCACCTAGTCGTCGTGGTGAGGAACATCGCCCCGCGAACCTGACGCGCAACCACCACCTGGCCCAGGCCATCGGCGACCAGGGCGGGGCGAGCTGGCCCGCCAGCTCGGCAACCAGACCACCAGACGCGCTGGCACCCCGGCGGGGACCACCACCCGGGCCGCCAGTCAGCTCAGCTTGCTGAGCATGCCGGTCGATGGAGTCACGAGCGGGTCGCCATCACGGCGGGAGCCACGCTGACGCAAGAACACAGCTGGCCCCACTCAGGCGTGGCGTAAGCGCTGGACTGTCCCGGACAGGGACAGCCACCAAGCGTGGGAGGCGCTAGGCGTCTCACGCATATCGCAACGGGGGCAGTGAGCTGATCCAGCCCCAGAACTGCCCCACCGCAGCGGTGATGTGTTCGACGCAACCGCCGACTTCGGTGGCGTGAGGGTTGGCGCGCTGGGGTACCTGGTCTGGAATCGTCGTCAGCCCTGATAAAGTCAGTGCATACCCGATGGCTACGGCGCGCACTAGGCGTCACAGACACAGCAGTTGAGAATCATCGGGCCCTGCCGGATAACGACCGTTATCGTCGGCCCGCCGGGCGCAGTCATGACCATCGCGCCTGAGGTTCGTTCTCATTGTTGCCGTTGGACCGGTGATCCCGAGGCGTTCCTACCTCGAACACCGAAGTGGATTTCACATTGACCAATCGCATCAGTTCCGGCGCGCCCAAGAAGGCTCGCTGGTCCACCGCCAAGAAGATCGACGCCAAGACAGGCCCCAAGAAGGCTCACCGCGGACAGACCCAGGTGCCTCGCGGCAAGGACGACCGGACACCGCGCACGTATGGTAACGACCGTCCACCGCGCGCCTCCGATCACCGTGACGACCGCGCACCGCGCACGTATGGCAGCGACCGTCCGGCCCGCACGTATGGTAACGACCGTCCACCGCGCGCCTCCGATCGCCGGGACGACCGCGCACCGCGTACATATGGCAGCGACCGTCCAGCTCGTTCCAATGACCGTGACGACCGCGCACCGCGCACGTATGGCAACGACCGTCCAACCCGCACGTACGAGAAGCGCGAGTCGGGTGCACCTCGCTCGGACTTCAAACGTGACGCGAATTATGGCAAACGCACGGATCGCCCAGCCCGTACATATGAGCAGCGCATCCCCACGCCTGTCATCGACACGACGCCCGTGCCCATCGCCGAGGACAACGCGTTCGCGGTTCTCGGGCTCCCGGCCCCGATCGTCGAGCGCCTTGCCCGCGACGGCATCACGACTCCGTTCCCGATCCAGACGGCGACCATCCCGGACGCACTGGCTGGGCGCGATGTGCTCGGTCGTGGGCAGACCGGCTCGGGCAAGACGTTCGCTTTCGGCTTGCCGACACTGACCCGCCTCGCTGCCGGTGACCGTGCCCTTGCACGTCGCCCCCGTGCCCTGATCCTGACCCCGACCCGCGAGCTGGCAATGCAGATCAGCGACGCTCTCGAGCCGTTCGTGCATGTGATGGGCCTGCGTCACAAGTTGGTTGCGGGCGGTATGCCGTACCCGCCCCAGCTGATGGCTCTCGACCGTGGTGTCGATCTGCTGATCGCCACCCCCGGCCGGCTCAACGACCTCATCGACCGCGGAGCTGTCCAGCTCACCGATATCGCGATCATGATCCTCGACGAGGCAGATCACATGGCCGACATGGGCTTCCTGCCCGAAATCACTGCCATCCTCGATGGTCTCCCGCAGGGCGGTCAGCGCCTGCTCTTTTCCGCCACCCTGGACCGTGGCGTCGACGAGGTGGTCAAGCGTTACCTCACTGACGCCGTCACCCACTCCACTGATGACGCGACTGCCAGCGTCACCACAATGGACCACCACATCCTGCTCATCGACCCGATGCACAAGAAATCCATCACCGCAGAGGTCGCCAACCGGGGAGGCCGCACTTTAGTGTTCGTGCGGACCAAACTGGGTGCCGACCGCGTCGCCGAACAGCTACGTGAGCAGGGAGTCTTCGCTGCCGCACTACACGGCGGCCTGAACCAGGGCGCTCGCAACCGAGTGCTCAGTGCATTCAAGGATGGCAGCCTGCCCGTTCTGGTCGCCACGGACGTCGCGGCCCGGGGAATCCACGTGGACGACATCGGCGTCGTTCTGCAGGCCGACCCGCCGGCAGATCACAAGGACTACCTTCACCGCTCAGGCCGCACGGCTCGAGCGGGTGAGAAAGGCTCTGTCATCACGCTGGCTCTTCCGCACCAGAGGCGCGGGATGGAGCGAATGGCTCGCGAGGCAGGGGTGGACGTGGTGGCGACTCGAGCAGTCCCGGGTGACGCAGTGCTGACCTCGACCGGTGCCTGCCCGCCCAGTGGGGTGCCGATACCGGCAAGCCAGTCACGTCGTCTGCTTGAGGCTCCGCAACGGCCTCATCGTCGCCCTTTCGGTGGCGGCGGCCGCAGCGGCCGGGGTGGCGGTCCGCGTCGCAACAACGACGGCCCGCGTGGATATCGCGGCTCGCGCGACTGATCGACCCAGTACGGCTCAGAAGGTCTGACCGGCAGCAGCCGGCCAGACCTTCTGGCCTTGCTGCTGCCAACACGGGAGACTGCCAGTCATCGGCCGGCTCCGGGGGGAGTCATGTCGGTCAGACCTGCGCGAGAATGGTGTGGTGAGCATCGACAACGCCACGGGCAAGCTACTGGTCGCGACGCCGCGGACCGGGGGCAAGGTCTTCCGGCGAAGTGTGGTGCTTGTGCTGCAGCACGATGAAGAAGGCGCGCAGGGCGTCGTTCTCAACCACCCACTGCATGCACCCGTCTCTGCGGTGTTGCCTTCGTGGCAGGAGCACGTCACCCATCCACCGAACGTCTTCCAGGGCGGCCCAGTAGCGCTTGACTCCGCGCTGGGCCTGGTGACAGTGCCCGGCGATCAGCAGGAGCCGATCGGCGTGCGGCTGCTGTTCCGCGGGATCGGACTGGTCGATCTCGACGTTCCGCCGCTCGTGGTGATGCCCGGGGTGGCCGGGCTCCGGATCTTTGCCGGGTACGCCGGGTGGTCCGATGGTCAGCTCGAGCAGGAGATCCTTGATGGAGGCTGGTACGTCGTAGAGTCCGAGGCCCGCGACGCGTTCACGCCGGAGCCCGAGACGCTGTGGTCTACAGTCTTGCGTCGACAGCGCGGCAATCTCGCATTTGTCGCGAGCCTGCCAGAAGACCCCACGATGAACTGAATCATCGGGCAACCTGCGTTGGTTAGACTTGATCACATGAGCGACTCGCGGATTCCCGTCAACGGACTCGACGACCCGAACGAACCCCTCGCGCCCCAGAGGGAGCCCTCTGGACCTGCGACGACAACAGCGGTGATCGAGCGTGAGCAAGTCGAGGAACAGATCAGTGAGCCAGGCGACCACGAACGCTTCTCGCACTACGTCCGCAAGAACAAGATCATGGACAGCGCCATGTCGGGAGAGCCGGTCGTGGCGCTCTGCGGCAAGGTCTGGGTGCCGGGACGCGATCCCAAGAAGTTCCCGGTGTGTCCCACGTGCAAGGAGATCTTCGACGGCCTGCGCGCCCCGCAGGACGGCCAGAGCTAAGCAGGAACGTACTGGCTTCGACGTGTGCTAGCACATCGCAACGCCGGTGGACAGCTGTGGCCCCGGCATGTCCTCGGCCGGATCCCGTTACTGTTAGCAGCCTATGAGCACCGCGGCCGCCTCCCATCTTTCACCGGCATTTCCGGAGCGAGCCGCATGGGGAACAGCGTCCAAGCTGCGCGCCTGGCAGGCGGATGCGTTGACGCAGTACCTGCGTTCAACCCCCCGGGACTTCTTGGCCGTCGCGACTCCAGGGGCTGGCAAGACCACTTACGCGTTGCGTCTGGCGACCGAGCTCCTCGCCACGGGTCTGATCATCCGGGTCACCGTTGTCGCGCCGACCGAGCACCTGAAGACCCAGTGGGCCGATGCGGCTTCGCGGGTCGGCATCCGGATTGACCCCCATTTCACCAACGCGGCCGGGCGCCACGGCGCGGAGTTCCAGGGTGTAGCGGTGACGTACGCCCAGGTGGCCAGCAAACCGTTGTTGCACCGGGCGCGCACCAAGGCCGCGCCAACACTGGTTATTCTTGACGAGATCCACCACGGCGGTGACAACCTCTCGTGGGGAGATGCCATCCGCGAGGCTTTCGAACCGGCCGCCCATCGACTCGGGCTGACCGGCACCCCGTTTCGCTCCGACACCAGCGCCATCCCGTTCGTGCGCTACGAGATGGGAGCGGACTCGATACGCCGCAGCGAGGCCGACTTCACCTACGGGTACGCCGAGGCGTTGCGTGACGGGGTTGTCCGCCCGGTGCTGTTCCTTGCTTATGGCGGCTCGATGCGTTGGCGTACCAAGGCCGGCGACGAGGTGTCGGCCCGACTGGGGGAACCGATGACCAAGGACGCGACCGCTCAGGCGTGGCGCACAGCACTGGACATCAAGGGAGAGTGGGTCCCGTCGGTCCTGTCAGCAGCTGACAAGCGGCTGACGGAGGTTCGGCGCGGGGTGCCCGACGCAGGGGGACTCGTGATTGCGTCGAACCAGACCGAGGCCCGGGCCTACGCCAAGATTCTGCACGGCATCTCGGGCGAGAAGCCCATTGTTGTGCTCTCGGACTATGTCGGCTCCTCCGGCAAGATCGAGGAGTTCGCAGAGGGAGACCAGCGCTGGATGGTTGCGGTCCGGATGGTCTCCGAGGGGGTTGACGTTCCGCGGTTGTGTGTCGGGGTCTACGCCACCTCGACGTCCACGCCACTCTACTTCGCCCAGGCTGTCGGCCGCTTCGTTCGCGCGCGACGCCGTGGCGAGATGGCGTCGATCTTCCTGCCGAGCGTTCCGCTCATTCTCGAGCACGCGGCGCGCCTGGAGGAGGAGCGCGACCACGCTCTGGACCGGGTCTCCAAGCCCGGTGACGAAGCCTCCACCTGGCCAGCCGAGGATGGCCTCCTGGCTGCTACCAACCGGACAGGGTCGACAGCAGACCTCGATGAGCTGTCGTTCGAGGCGCTGGAGTCCGAGGCCGAGTTCGACCACGTGCTCTTCGACGCCCAACAGTTCGGCCTCAACGCCGAGGTGGGTAGCGCTGATGAGCAGGAGTTCCTGGGGTTGCCGGGACTGCTCGAACTTGATCAGGTGGCGACGCTGCTGCGCGCGCGTCAGTTGGCACAGAAGGGCTCTTCCCGCAAGAAGGCTGACCCTGAGCTGGCCACCCACCGTGCCATGGCTGCATCCCGCAAAGAGCTCAACTCGCTGGTGTCGGCGTACGCCCGCAAGTCCGGCGCTCGGCATGCGGTCGTGCATGCTGACCTGCGCCAAAACTGTGGCGGGCCAACCCTGGACCAGGCCAATGCCGATCAGGTCGCCCAGCGGATCGAGACGATCCGGCGTTGGTTCGTGGGTCGCCGCTGACCCCCAGGGTCCGAGTTCTGGCTGTGTCCTCCGTTCCAATGTGACTTCTGGCCCTATGCCGCGCTTCTATCCGGTGGGAAACTTCACCTGACAACTAGGTGCTGGGAGTGTGCGATGTCTGAGCGACGAACCATCGGACCGGTGGACACCATGTGGCTGAACAGGGACCAGCCCAACAACCTGATGGTCATCGACGGGGTGATGTGGTTCGACGAGATGATCGACTTCGAACGGCTGGGCCCAGTGATCCGGCGCCGGCTCATCGACCGTTACCCCGTGTTCTCACAGCGGCCGATCCCGCCGTCCATCCCGTTCGGGATGCCGCATTGGGAGGACGACCCAGACTTCGACCTCAGTCGTCACCTGAAACGGGCCACACTGCCCGCGCCCGGCGACCAAGTGGAGCTGCAACGCTTCGTCGAGAATCGGATGAGCGTACCGTTCGACCGCGCCCACCCGATGTGGGAGTTCTTCCTTGTTGAGGGTTACCTTGGTGGCTGTGCGCTGGTGTCGCGGTTCCACCACTCGCTCGCCGATGGCATGGCACTGTCGCAGGTGCTGCTCTCGTTGACAGACGCCTCCCCCACGGTCGACCTCGAGGAGCTCGAGCAGCAGGAAGCACCTTCGCGGCACACGGGGGGCGTCCTGGGTGCAGCCCGGGCGCTGCGGGATACGGGAGTGCAGACAGTGCGCAGCGGCCTGCACGCGATCTCTGTGCTCCCCGAGCTGGCCAACCTGTCCAGGGCCGCGGACGTGCTGGAGCTCGGCTGGCGAACCGGGAAGGTCGTGGACACGTTGTTGTTGGGTCACAACCCGCCGAACCCGTTCTCGGACGGGAAGCCGGGTATCGACAAGCGCGCGGTCTGGTCCGGGCCGCGAACGATCAAGGAAGTCAAGCGCGTGAGCCGGATCACCGGGGCCACGGTCAACGACGTGATCGTTGCGGCGGTCTCGGGAGCGGTCAACACCTACCTGCGCGACCGCGGAGCCGATCCGGTCGATCTCACCACCATGATCCCGGTCAATGTGCGCCCGCCCGATCAGCCACTGCCACGCGAGCTGGGCAACAAGTTCGCCCTAGTCTATCTGAAGCTGCCGACTGGGGTGAGGGCACCGCTGGAGCGGGTTGCTGAGACCAAGAGACGGATGGACTGGATCAAGGTCTCCCCGGAGGCGCTGATTACGTTCGGTCTGAACGAGCTGATCGGGAGCATAGAGCCCCATGTGGCGAACTCCATCGTCGGCTTCTTCTCGGACAAGGCCATTGGAGTGACGACCAATGTCATCGGTCCCCAGAAGCAGCGCTACATTGCCGGAGTGCCGATCGCCGGCGCCGTCGGCTGGGTGCCCGGTTCGGGCCGGCACTCCGTGGGGGTCTGCATCTTCAGCCTGGCCGGCATCGTGCGTGTTGGCTTCAAGGTCGACGCCGCCATGGTGCCGGACGTCGAGAAGCTCGTGCACGCGTTCGACGAGGATCTGGACCACCTCTTGCGAATCGCGGCAAACGCCGGATGACGGGCTGCCAAGGAGGAGACCATGCCGACCGACCATGCAACTGAGACGGTAGTCGTTGCCGCGCCGATGAAGCGGGTCCTTGCCACCATCCGTGATGTCGCGCGCCAACCTGAATGGGTTAAGGAGATCCTCGAGGCCGAGGTTCTCGAGGAGTACCCCGACGGCACGCCTGCCACTGCGCACTTCTCGGCTACCTCGCCGGTCGGCAAGGACACGTACACGCTGAGCTACCAGCATGCGGCCGATGGGATGAGCTGGAGCTTGGTCAAGGGTCGACTCCAGACCGGTCAAGACGCCACGTACACGCTTCGAAGCGTTGGGCGTGGCAAGACCGAGGTGACGTTCGACCTGACCATTCACCACAACCTGCCCTTGCCTGGCTTCTTGCGAGGGCGAGTCATCAGGGGTCTGGTCCACAGCACGGTCGATGGACTCAAGGGGTATGTCGAGGCCTGACCTGCGCGTGGTTTGGGTGGCGTGGTCTTTTGCCAACTCGTGGCAAGGTAGACACCATGACGCAGCCATCCGGGTGGTACGACGACCCACAGAACCCCAGTCAGCTTCGCTACTGGGACGGCGTGGTCTGGACCAGTCACGTCTCGCCAAGAGTCTCGCCGACCGTGGAGCAGTCAACGATTGGCATGCCGTATGGCGTCATCCCGGCCTCAGCGCGTCCGCAGTCCCCAGGCTCGCAGGGCGCCCAAGGCGCCCCCACTGCCCAACGCGGCTACGACACACCCCAGCAGGATCAGGGACAACCTGGCGGCCAGTTGTCGGAGTACGGGCAGGGCCCGGGGCCGCTCGGACAGCAACAGCTGGGCTGGCAGCCGCACCGGGCGACCACTCCCGACGGCGCCGTGCTGTCGGGTTGGTGGCTGCGCGTGGGAGCGCGGGTGTTGGATGGGATTATCACCTTCGTGCTCGCGCTGCCCTTCACGGGCTGGTTCTACTACCGATACTTTGACGGGGCGTTGAAGTGGGTCAATGATCTTGCCGCCCAGTCCAACTCGGGGTCGGCGCCGGTGGTGGCCTTCCCGCCATGGAGCATCTATCAGTACGGCGCCGCTGCCGTGGTCATCCAACTTCTGATCGCCGGCGCCTATGAGGTGTTCTTCCTGAGTCGCAGTGGTGCCACTCCGGGCAAGAAGATCGTTGGTATCAGTGTGCGTCTGCGCGACCAGGCTGGACCGCCGCCGATGAACACCGTCCTGGTCCGGACGGGCTGCTACTTTGGCCTGCAGCTGATTAACATCGCCTACCTGCTCGACGTTTTGTGGCCGCTGTGGGACGACAAAAAGCAGGCTATTCACGACAAGGTCGCTGCCACCAATGTCGTCATCGGACCTCAGCCCAAGCGTCATGGGTGACCACTGGTCGGACTGAGGCTCAGGCCAGGGACAAGAAGAGCTTCTCCATGGTCTTGATGTCCAAAGACTCCTGACCGCCGGACTCCGCCAGGCATTGCTTGAGACCGGAGCTGATGATCGCGAAGCCAGCCCGGTCTAGGGCATGGTTGACCGCTGCGAGCTGGGTGATGACCTCTTTGCAGTCGCGACCCTCCTCGATCATGCGCAGGACGCCGCCGATCTGACCTTGGGCGCGACGTAGTCGATTGACGACGGCGCCCATCTCTTCGGGGTTCAGCTCAACCATGGTGACTCCTTGAGTTGTTGAATGAGGATGTTGGGCGGGGTTGCGCTCTGAGGTCGCTGTCCAATTCTGATGCAGGTCAGCGCTCTGCCGGTGCGGGCGTCAGCGTGTCAAGCGCCGCGGCAAGCCGGCGCCCGGCCTCGTCGGCGACGGAGGACAGGGCGTCATTGTCCGTCAGCGCCACCATGACCTTGGGGTCGAGGGCTTCGACGATGGTCGTGTCTTCATCTAGGTATCGGACGACGATGTTGCACGGCAGCAGCAGCCCGATGGAAGGTTCCACCTGAAGTGCGGCGTACGCCAGCGGTGGCCGGCAGGCGCCCAGGATCACCTGAGCGGGGACGTCGACGTCCAGCTTTGCTTTCAGCGTGGCCTGAATGTCGATCTCGGTTAGGATGCCGAAGCCCTCGTTGGTGAGCGACGCCCGCGTGTCGTCGAGGGTGTCGGCAAAGGGACGGTGGACCTTCGTGGTCAGTGCGTAGGACACGGTGGATCTCGTTTCCGATGTGGTTTAGGACGTGACGCTTGCGGCCGGCGAGTCGTCAGCCTGTGACTCGGCGGTCTGGGCCCGCAGGCCATCCATATCAAGCGCGCGGATTCCGGCGATGACCTGTTCCAGGGACGCGGCCGGCAGCGCGCCGGGCTGGCTGAAGACGAGGATGCCCTCACGGAAGGCCATCAGCGTGGGGATGGACGTAATACGTGCTGTGGCCGCCAACGACTGCTCGCTCTCGGTGTCGACCTTGCCAAAGACGATGTCAGGATGAGTGGCGCTGGCCGTCTCGAAGATCGGGCCGAACGTGCGGCACGGTCCGCACCATGACGCCCAGAAGTCCACGAGCACAATGTCGTTGTCGAGCACAGTCTGCTCGAAGGATGTTGCGGTCAGAGCTTGGGTGGGCATGAAGATCCTTTCGACGTCTGGATAATACCTCCTGGGGTATCAACGCGTCATCGTCGACAGACATTCCTGTCTGGTCCATCGGCATCGGCGTCGGTGTGGGTGCTGTGCAGCTCGCCATCTTGTCCACGTGAGAGCGGGCTGCGCGTCGACGGGATGAACCTGCGTTGATGCAGTTGCCTAGATGAACAGGAGCTGAGCGCCCTCGGTCTTCTCGATGAAGTCGCTGGCGCTGATGATGTCTTCCACCTCGTCGTAGAGGTCTTCCATGGTGAGTTTGTTCATGTCGGCGGACATGCGGCAGGCCCAGAGGTGGCCGCCGGAGGCCACGATCTGCTCGAGGAACTCGGGGACCTCGGGCACGTCGAGGTCCGCGATGGATTTCTTCAGCCTCGACGTAGCCATTCCGGTCATTCCCGGGAGCCCGCCCAGGCCCTGAGGCATGTGGGTGGCGGTGTTGCCGAGCATGGTGAACTTTAGGTCTCCCATGGTCTTCTTGTTGATCATGTCGAAGCCCCAGAAGGTGAAGAAGAGGTGGACCTCGCAGCCCTCGCCGAGGGCCGCGTTTGCCAGGATCAGCCCTGGGTAGGCCATGTCAAGGCTTCCCTTGGAGCAGATGATGGCCAGCTTGCGACCGGCACCGGCCTCGGAGTCGAAGCTGGGGACGATCGCCGGGGAGGCGTCTGTGTTGGTCATGTCAGTCTTCCTTCGTAGGCGGGGGTGGGATTAGACGCAGCCGACCGGCTTGGGCAGGCCTGCGACGTAGGCCATCTTCTTTGCGGGCTTCTGCGGGAACAGGGCAAACAACGTCTTGATCGGAATGCCGCCGACGGTGGACACCCGGCGCAGGGTCGGGGTCTCGCCCGTCTCTTGGAAGTCCTTGCGCAGGAACCGGATCGCGTTCCAGTGCTCGTCGGTCAGCGTGATGCCGATCTGGGCGGCGAGCGCGGTCCCGAGCGTCTCGTCCCACTCGGTTGGGTCGGTGAGGAAGCCCTCTTCGTTGACGTGGATCTCGTGGCCGTTGAGTGTCGTCACGGACATGGCGC
>Ga0075520_1001670_pt1 | contig 10791 bp, 13 predicted proteins | sample NGEPerB_FD_75100 | JGI IMG/M metagenome (GOLD analysis project Ga0075520, IMG submission 75100) | Arctic peat soil microbial communities from the Barrow Environmental Observatory site, Barrow, Alaska, USA - NGEE PermafrostAB12-B | ecosystem: Environmental > Terrestrial > Soil > Wetlands > Peat ...
GCCGATAAAAGGCAAATTTCGATACCGCTCCGCAAAGTCCAGCCCGTAGCCAACCACGAAACAATCGGGAATTTCGAAGCCGACGTAATCGGCGTGGATATTCTCCAGGCGGCGGGCCGCTTTGTTCAACAGCACGCATGTGCGCAGGCTGCGGGGTTCGAGGGCCTGGAGTTTGGAGAGAACACGCGACATCGTTTTGCCGGTGTCGAGGATGTCATCCACCAGCAGCACATCGCGCCCGCGCGCGTTGAGCCGGAGTTCCTTGGTGAACACGATTTCGCCCCGGGCCGCCCCGGGCCCATAACTGGACACGCCCATAAAATCCAGCCGCAATGGCAGGGTCAGATGCCGGACCAGGTCGGCCAGGAATAGAACGGCCCCGTTTAACACGGACACGATCAGGAGTTCGCGTCCCTCGAAATCGCATTGGATCGCAGAAGAAATCTGCCGCACGCGCCGGGCAATCTCGTCTTCGGCGATCAGCACGGATTTTACCTCTTTGCGCCACCGGGGCGGCACGGCCCCGCCGCGGCGCATTTTTGCAACCGCCTTAGATATGTTTGGAGTCCGCTTCATCCTTGACCGTGTAACCGGTTGCCTGACGCTTGAAATTGACTTCATTCTTCTTGCAATAGGCGTTGAAGACATCGTCGGCGCTCATCCCCAACACCTGGGCCAGGCTGATCAGGAAATGAAACAGGTCGACGACTTCGACGCGGGCATTTTGATCGTCAAACTTTTGGTACTTGGCCCACCATTTCCAGGGCACGCTGTCGGTCAGCTCGGCAATTTCCTGCGACATCGCGCGGCAATAGTTCAGGACCCAGCGGGTTTTTTCCTGTTCGCTCATGTCCTGGGTGTGAACGCCGATGCGTTCGTTCAGGGCTTTTTGCATGCGGAACAGCTCGCGAAATTGGTCGGCATTATCCATGACGAGAAGATCCGGGCATGCGCCGGCGGATGCAAGCCCAAACGCGAGCAGCCCAACTTTACCCTTTGAACTGAGAGCCTAAAAACGTATAAGGAGATCATGTTTACATTGCCGAGTTTGTTTGCCGAGGGCAGGTACGTGGTATGGGTGATCCTCTTCACAGGCACCGTGGGAATCGTTGTCTTTATCCAACGCTACCTCCACTACCATCGCGCCCAGATCAACTCGATCGAATTCCTCAACGGCGTGCGCAACGTGCTGCGGCGGGACAATGTGGTTGAGGCGATCTCGATCTGCGATGCCACGCCGGGCCCTGTCGCCAGGCTGGTCAAGACCGCCATCCTGAATCGCGACCACGGCCGGGAACGGATGCGCGAAGCGATTGAAGAGGCGGGCCTGGTCGAGGTCCCGCGACTGGAGGAGAAGCTCGCCTTGCTCGCCACGATCGCCCAATTGGCGCCGCTCCTCGGGCTCTTTGGCACCGTGCTGGGATTCATCCAGATCTTTCGGGACATGCAGGCCGCCGGCCTGTACGCCCATGCCGGCATGCTGTCCAAAGGTGTCATGCAGGCAATGGTCTGCTGCGCCGCTGGCCTCGCCGTGGCCATCCCTGCTCACGCCGGATACAATTACCTCGTCAGCCGCGTCAACTCCATCGTGCTGGACATGGAACGCGCCGCCACTGAGATCGTCAATATTGTCGCCGAACATCCCGGCGCTTAAAGAGCCATGAAGTTTCCCCGCAATGCCCGAATTTTCAGAGGCCAGCTCGACGCCGCGCCGTTCGCATCGGTGTTTTTTCTGCTGCTGATTTTTTTGGTCCTCGGATCGCTCCTCTACACGCCCGGGCTGCGCATCGAACTGCCAATCGCCGAGGATATGCCCGGGACGGACCAGCCGACGGTGGCCGTGGCGGTGGATCACAGCGGCCAGCTTTATTTTGAGAACCGGATCGTCGCCAGGCCGGAGCTGGAGGCCCGTTTGCGCCAGGCAGCCTCACACTCAAGCACCCCTCTGACGCTGCTGGTGCAAGCCGACAAGGAAGTCACACTGGAGAGCCTCGTCGCCTTGCGATCGCTGGCGCGAAATGCGGGGATCCGCGAACTCCTGGTGGCCACATTGCCGCGCCCATGAGCGCAACATCGATTGAACCCGGGGGATGGACGACCCGACGCTGGTGGACGGTCATTCTGATGGCATTCGGCCTGCAGATCCTGCTGGTATTTCGATTGGAGCCTTCTTCGACAATCGTTCCCAGGCGCGCCGAAACCGCGCCGACGTTTCGCTTTGCGAACAGCCAAATGGCGGAGCTCATGGCTGTCCAGGATCCAACTCTTTTCGCGCTGCCAAATCGCCACGGGTTTTCAGGCAAGGCCTGGTTGAAAGCTCCGAATGTGCCGCTGCCAACCGCAGAATGGTCGGAACCTCCCCGTCTCCTGACGGCGGACTCCCAGAACTGGGGAGCCTGGTTCAAAAGTCTTTCGGATTCCAATGCGCCGGGATCGTTCCCTGCCATCGTCATCCCCAAGCCGCTCGTGACCGTCCCGGCTTCCGTCTCCATAGCACCGCCCCCGATTGGGTCCAGGCTGAAAATCAGGGGGGAACTGGCAAAGCGGGCGTTGCTCGAACCTGTTCCGCTGCCATCCTGGACAAACGCTGACCTGCTCACCAACAGCATCGTGCAGCTTCTCGTGGACGATCAGGGCAACCCGGTTTCCGCCGTGCTCTTGAGACCGGGCTCGGGCAGGGCAGACGCCGACCAGCGCGCGCTCGAGCTCGCCAAATCCGCCCGGTTTGAACCCTCCCGCGGCAGCCCCGCCGCATCCAAGTCCCAACCCTGGTCCGCAGGCTGGTGTGTCGGCGCCATGGTTTTTGAATGGCAGACGATTCCCGGAACAAACGCCAACCCACCCCCGGCAGTTCCCTAAAATGCCCCTCGTACGACTGCTCCTCTCTTACGTCCTGCTCCTGCTCGGCAGCCTGGCGGCTGTCGCCGTATACACCGAGTTCCGCCAGCGGCGGTTCAAATCCACAGAAAGCAGCGACCGGATCTTTCGATGCGCACGATGCGGGTATGTGTACACGGACGATCCGGACGTGGACCGCTCACGCTGTTCGCAATGCGGGCAGATGAACGAGCCGATCCAGTTTTGAGACCGCCAGCGGCGTTTAACGCCGTAGGCGTGGGATATTTCTACAAAGATGCCGCGCCTACGGCGCTACAAAACGCCCGTCCCACCCAGCGGGTTGTTTACCCTCCGGTCTTGAGTTCCACGACGTCATGCGGCGCGGCTTCGCGCTGGCCGGCCGGGCTGACACGAATATAGCGGGCTTGTTTCCTGAGCTGCGCCAGGTTGGCGGCGCCGAGATAACCCATGCCCGACTGGATACCGCCGATCAGATGCGCCAGGACTCTGTCGAGCGAACCGGCCACTTCTTTCAGAGCTTCCACGCCTTCGGGGGCGACCTTTTGGATGCCAGTGCTGGTGTGGCCGTAACGGGCAGCCGAACCGACTTTCATCGCAGCCAAACTGCCCATGCCGCGGTATTGCTTGTAGAGTTTGCCACCAATCTCGATTACTTCCCCGGGCGCTTCGGTGCAGCCGGCCAGCAGTCCCCCGCAAATCACCGCGTCGGCGAACGTCAATGCCTTGACGATGTCGCCGGACTTGTTGATGCCGCCATCGGCCAAAAGCGTGCATTGTTTGCCCGCCATGCCCTTTGAACAAACATAGAGGGCGGTCAATTGCGGAATTCCAACCCCGGCCACAAGGCGTGTTGTGCAAATGGACCCCGGGCCCTGGCCGACCTTAACGGAGTTGGCGCCGCTGCTGGACAGGAATTCCGCCCCTTCGGCGCTCGTCACATTCCCGGCAATAATCGGCAGCTTCGGAAAGGCGTCCCGCAACATCCGCACCGTATCCCCCACCCCCTTGCTGTGGCCATGCGCCGTCGAAACAGCAATCGTGTCCACACCGCGCTCCAGCAGACTGCCGACATGGGCGAGGATGCGGTCCCTGTCCAGCTCTCCAAAGGCATTGCGCGTGGCCGAAACGGCGGCGCCGCAAATCAGCCGGAACCGCGCATCCCGCGCCGGCTTGAACTGCGCGTTGCGTTCCTGCGTGATCCGCTCGATATCGCTCATCGTGAAAAGCCCCCGCAAATGATCCTTGTCATCCACGACCAAAAGTTTGTGAATGCCAGGATGTTCATTGAAGAACTTGTCCGCCCGCGCGATGGGATCCTTGCCCAGCTCCTTTTCATGGATGGTCTGCACCTGGGCGCGGGGCGTTAGCGCTTCGGCAATCCGGCGTTTGGCGTATCGCGGCTTGACCACGTGACTTGACAGCAGCCCGATGAATTTCCCGCTGGCATCGACAACGGGAAAAGTGCTGAACAGGAACTTCCGTTCCTCCATCATTTTCAATACATCCCCGATGCACAGTTCGGGAGAAACTTTGATCGGGTCCTGGATGAGCCCATGCACGTGGTTTTTCACGCGGCTGACTTCGGAGAGCTGCTGCCGCTCAGGCATGTTGTAGTGGATGAGGCCCAGCCCGCCATTCAGCGCCATCGCGATCGCCATTCGCGACTCGGTCACCGTGTCCATGTCCGACGAAATGATCGGGATGTTCAGACGCAATCCTTCCGCCAGTTCCGTTTCCAGTTGGGTGTCCCTGGGCAGGATTTCGGAATACACAGTCGCCAGGGTCACGTCATCGAACGTCAGGCCGATGCCGTTATAAGCGGGGAAAAAAGCGTCTGCCTTCCTGTAAAAGGTGGAATCGATGCGTTCAGACTCTTTGATTGCTGCCATGTCAGAGAATGCAGGAAGCAGCCGGGGGTTTGCAAGTCGGTTTTGAAATCAGCCGCAAGTATGCAAAAGCCGAAAAGGACAAAACCTCAGGCGCTGTGACCGTCACCAAACTGTCTCAGCCGGTCGTCGCTTACGAGGCGGCCTTGTCGAAGGACAAAATGACAGGGGAAATCAGTGTCAGCGCCAATGGAACTGTTTTGGAAAGTCCGAATTGGAAGAGCAAGGCAGAAAAGGATTAGTCCGGGGGCACTGCGTGACGAAGCTCCCGACGGGCCTTGTTTCCGAAAGCAAGGCATCGCGGGAGCTTTCGCCACATACTTTGAGCAATTGGTCAATGCTATCTAAGCTTTGACGTTCAATCCGCCCGGAGTGTCCTCGGCAGGCGGTTGCGCATTCTGAGCTTTGTTGGCTGCCGGCATCCTGGCCATTTTGCGGATTGCCTGCTGATCGCCCTTGGCAGCTTCTGCTTTTGTTTGAGCTGCTGTTTCCACGGCCTCTTCGGCCATGTTTCTAACGGATGTTAAGCTGCCCACGTTCATTGTTTTGCCTTATTTGATGCGCGTCGAATCGCGCCGTTTTGGTGTTAACACAAGGCTATCGGCTCGATCTTTAAAATGTTGAGGGAATCCCGTCAGAAACTGCGCGAAAGGCGGATCCCGTAGTATCCTCCACCGGCTTCGGCCTGGACATGCCACCCTTTGTAGGGCCTGGTGAAGATAAAACTGCTGGCGATACCAATTGCGGCGCCAGCGATCACATCGTGCGGATAATGTTCGTTGGCCTCCACGCGGCTGTAAGCGACAAAGGAGGCGGCGGCATACGCCGGTATTCCATATTCCCAACCATAGCGCTTGCGCATGAACTCAGCCGCCGAAAAGGAAATCGACGCATGGCCTGAAGGGAATGAATGGGTGCCGCCATTCGGGCGTGTCTCGTTGACTGAGTACTTCAGCCCGTAGGTGACCCCGAGAGTTAGTGCGGCAGATTCGCCAAATTGGAGAGCGCCAGCCCCATCCTTGTACCAAAGCGTCAGTCCGGCTGCGGTGATGGGCAAGGCATATTGCAAGGCATCACCTGCTGACGCAATGGCGTCGCTTCCCAACGCGCTTGCGCTGCCTATCAGGCAAACCGCACACGCACAGACCAACATCACGGGCCGGAGTCTCGGGGGATTCATTGAGGTCCAATTTACCTCGTTCGTCAAGGGCCACACCAATTCAATTCATCTTTTGCCGATCCAAAGCCCCGGAATTCCTTTTGGACAAAGGAAAGTGAATGACAATTTTGTCATGTGGGCTTCAGGCTATTGTCACCTGCAAATGATCTAGTGCATGGGTCCGATAAAAATGACGAACCAAAAAAACTGGAGATCGAGCTCAGGGTGGGCTTAAAGCCTCCAGGTACTCCCAATTTATGAAAAACAAAGCATTCCCCCTCCTCGTTGCGGCCGTCTCGGCATTCGGGTTCATTGCCCCGATCCACGCTGCAGGTCCCTATCGGTTTCTAAAGGAAATCCCCGTCGGCGGTGAAGGCGGCTGGGATTACCTGGCTGTCGACTCCGCCGGTCAACGGCTCTTTGTGAGCCACCAGACAAAAGTGGTGGTCATCGACCTGGTCAAGGATTCGGTCATCGGTGAAATCACAAATACCCCGGGCGTGCACGGAATCGCCATCGCGCCCGAACTCGGGCGCGCTTTTGTGAGCAACGGGCGCGAGAACAAGGCCAGCATCGTGGATCTCAAAACGCTGACCACTCTTTCCAAAGTGGATACCGGCGAAAATCCCGACGCGATCCTGTATGAACCGCAGAACCAGGAGGTTTACACCTTCAACGGACGCGGCCGGTCGGCGACGGTATTCGACGCCAAAACAGGCAAGGTCACGACGACATTGCCCTTGGGCGGAAAGCCTGAGTTTGCCGTTGTGAACCTGAAAGCCGGTCGGATTTATGACAATCTGGAGGACAAAAGCGAAGTGGTCGTGATCGATCCCAAGACTCATGAGGTTATCCAGCATTGGCCCATCTCGCCAGGCGAGGAACCTTCCGGCATGGCATTTGACCAGGTAAATCACCGGCTGTTTCTCGGCTGCGGCAACAAACAGATGGTGATGATGGATGTCCGCACGGGCAAGGTCGTCGCCTCTGTGCCGATCGGCGAGGGTGTCGATGCGAACGCATTCGACCCGGGAACGCAGCTTGCCTTTGCGTCGTGCGGCGATGGCACGGTCACGATTGCCCATGAGGATGCGCCGGACAAACTGAGTGTTGTGCAGACCTTGAAGACCGAACCGCGCGCGCGGACCATGGCGCTGGATCCCAAAACGCACAGGATCTATCTGGCTTCCGCCAAATTCGAAGCGCCTGCTGCAGGCGAGAGGCGGCCCAGGGTTGTGCCCGGCAGCTTTAAGGTCCTGGTGTATGAAATGGAGCGGCCGATCGGCGGCGGGCTATAAGGCATCCGGCCAGTCCTGATAAACTGTCATCCGCGCTCACACCAACCCGGAAGCGATTTGAGTGATCATGGACGCGCCGAGCTTTCAGTATTGGGATTGAAGCGGCGGTGAATTATTCTGCCTCCATGCGCGTGCTGGTCGTTGAAGACGAGAGAAAAACCGCATCGTTCGTTCGCAAGGCACTGCAAGCCGAGGGTTTTGCGGTGGACGTGTGCGCGGACGGCGACCACGCGCTTGCGGCCGCCACGGCAACACCGTTTGACGCCATCATTCTCGACATCATGCTTCCGGGCCGGGACGGGTTGAGTGTCCTGCGCCAGCTGCGGGAGCGGCGCAACACCACGCCGGTGCTGCTCCTGTCGGCAAGGGGCGAAGTCAATGAGCGGGTGGAAGGATTGAATGCGGGCGCGGACGATTACCTGCCGAAGCCCTTCGAACTGATTGAACTTGTGGCCCGGGTCCGGGCGCTCACGCGTCGCACCAGCGACAACAAATCCAGCGTGCTGCGAATTTCAAACCTGTCGCTCGACACTCTGACGCGGCGCGCACAACGCGGAGACGTTGAGATCGAACTGACCGCGCGGGAGTACCGGCTGCTGGAGTTTTTGATGCGTTCGGCCGGACGCCCGTGCGGACGCATGATGATCCTTGAGAAAGTGTGGGATTACGATTTCGACCCGGGAACGAACCTGGTGGATGTGTATATTCGGCGGCTGCGTGAAAAGATCGACGCGGCCTTTGAACCCAAGCTGCTGCATACGGCCCGGGGAATGGGTTATCTGCTGAAGGAGAAGCCATGACGATCCGTGCCCGGCTCACCATATGGTATGCGGGGGTGTTGACGGTTTCGCTGTTGTTAATCAGCGGGGGAGCGTTTCAGGAGATTTACGAGCAACTGCGCCACCAGCACCGGCCGCGATCCGAACGCCGCGCGTTGAGCGAGGCGGGTGAACTGGTTCTGGAAACGGGGCTGCCTGCCGTGCTGCTTGGCCTGGCCGGCGGCTGGTGGTTAACCCGGCGGGCTCTGTCGCCGCTCAGCGAACTCAGCCATGCGGCGCGGCTCATCGACGAAAGCAACCTCAGCCAGCCCCTGCCCCGCTCCGGGAATGGTGACGAGTTGGACCGGCTGACCGAAGTCTTGAACCAGATGAAGGTGAGGCTGCAGGAGTCGTTCACCGGAATCCGGGAGTTTACGCTGGACGCCTCGCATGAGCTGAAGACGCCGCTGGCGATCATGCACGGCGAACTGGAAACGGCGCTGCGGGATGAGACGCTCGCGGCTTCAGGCCGCGAGTTTTTGCTGAACCAACTCGGAGAAGTGCGCCGGCTGTCCAAGGTTGTCGACGCCCTGACACTCCTTACACGGGCGGATGCAGGGCAGGTTCGATTGAACCGGGAAACGCTTGCTTTGGACGATTTGGTCCGCGACGCCCACGCCGACGCGTTAATTCTCGCAGAACCGGCCGGCGTGGAAGTCGGCCTGGAAACCTGCGAAGCCGTCAGCCTTGCCGGAGACCGCCACCGCCTCCGGCAATTGCTTCTGAACCTCACGGATAATGCGGTCAAATACAATCAGCCTGGCGGCTCCATTAAAATGAGCCTTCGCATGATCGACGGCCATGCCGAGTTCACCATTTCCAACAGCGGCCCGGGAATTCCGCCGGAATCACTCCCGCGCGTGTTCGACCGGTTTTTTCGGAGCGACCGGTCGCACAGCAGCGCCGTCGAAGGTTGCGGCCTTGGATTGAGCATCGCCCGATGGATCGTTTCCGCCCATCACGGAACCATCACGATTGAATCCGTGCCGCAGGCGTGGACGACAGTTAAAGTCCAATTGCCCCTGGCGCCCGCGGAAAAGACCGCATGAAAACGATCAGACCCGCAACGCCTTCTGTTTCCCTCCTGTGGTTTGCTCTTCTGCTCTGCGGGTGCGTCCGATTTCATCCCCAACCGCTGTCGCCCTCCAAAACGGCCGCAATTCTTGAGAGCCGCTCGTTGACCAACAGCGACCTGAAAGTTTTTATTGAAAACAGCGAGCGCCGGGAGTTGACGAATTGGCCGGGGATCTCCTGGAATTTGCGCTTGCTCACAGACGCCGCTTTTTACTATCAGCCAAGCCTCGCCGTTGCGCGCGCGGATTGGCTGATGGCGCAGGGAGGCGTCCGGACAGCGGCCGCGCGCCCCAACCCGTCGATCACAGTGACGCCCGCGTACGACCCGGTGCCCGCGCCGAGCCCCTGGATCGTCCCCGCCACGATTGACGTGCCGCTGGAAACCGCTGGCAAACGCCGGCGCAGAATCGAACAGGCGCATTTCCTTTCCGAATCGGCGCGCCTGCATTTCGCCACCGCGGCATGGACAGTCCGAGCCAATGTGCGAAACGCGCTCCTGGCTTTCACCGCCGCGCGGCAAAGCGCCGAGTTGCTGCAGGCGCAAGCCGGATGGCAGCAGGAACTGGGAGATCGACTTCAGGAACAAGCGCGGCTCGGAGCTGCCGCTGCTCAATCGAAACGCGGGGCCGATCGCGGAAGCCAAGGCGCGACGCGCAGCGGCGGCCGCCCGTTTCATGGCGCTGCAATCCAAAGTCATCGGTGAGATCGATCGGGCGGTGGCCGTCCTGGATGCCTCCCGCACCAACATGGTCGCGCTGCAATCGCTCCTGGACGCCCAGGCCGCGCAGCAGCGGAGCGTTGAAGCCCAATTCAAAGCAGGCGCAGCCGACCAACTCGAGCTGCTCGGCGCGCGAGTGCAATTCAACACCGCATCCCTCACGGTCCTGGATGCCAGGCTCAAGTTGCAACAGGCAATGAGCGACCTGGAAGATGCCGTGCAGCGTCCGCTCTACCCACAGAATGGAGAAAATCAATGAGCTTGAAACCGACGGTCCTCGCGGCCCTGTGCATCAGTTCCACTCTCATTTTCGCGGGCTGTTCCAAGTCACCCGATTCAGACGAGAAAACCCCGGCAGCCGAGGCTTCAAAGCGGGCTCCCAGCGGTGAAGCCCTGCTCACACTTGACCGGGCGGCACAGCAACGCATGGGTTTAACCATTGAGCCGCTGGCGTCCGCCCAATTTCAACCGGAATGGAAGGCTCAAGGCCGTGTCATCGATCCTGCCGCCCTGGGTGCCATGGCCGTCGCGGTCACCGAAGCCCGGGCTGCCAGCGAAGCCTCGCAATCCGAGCTGGTCCGGGTCCAGGCGCTCGCAGCCAGCAGCAATGCCTCCGAGCGCGCGCTGCAGGCCGCGAAAGCAACCGCTGCCCGCGACGCCGCCCAGTTGGAAAGCGCCCGCGTGAAGTTGCTCGGCGAATGGGGCGCCGCCATCGCGGACCGGCCTGATTTGCCAGGTTTAATTCAATCGCTGATCTCCATGCAAAGCTCCCTGATTCGGGCGGACCTCCCGCTCGGACAAACCATTTCCTCCACCCCGTCACACGTCCGGATTGCAGCCCTGTCGGACGAAACTAATTTTATCGAAGCTGAATTTGTGGGTCCGGCACCGGCCGTGCTCTCGCGAATGGAACCTCACAGCGAGCCGCGTTATGGTGGGCGGGGTGGCTGCCATTCTTCTTGCCAGTGCGTTCGGAGCC
>Ga0075520_1001671_pt1 | contig 10788 bp, 11 predicted proteins | sample NGEPerB_FD_75100 | JGI IMG/M metagenome (GOLD analysis project Ga0075520, IMG submission 75100) | Arctic peat soil microbial communities from the Barrow Environmental Observatory site, Barrow, Alaska, USA - NGEE PermafrostAB12-B | ecosystem: Environmental > Terrestrial > Soil > Wetlands > Peat ...
CACCTGGAAAATTGCCGACGGAATACGGTCAGCGATTGAAAAACGAAATCGCCCAGCAACTTCAGAAGTTGGCTGATTTTCGTTTTGGTTCAAAGACGATTGAGGTTGAGTGTGTTGAAGTCCAATCCGGCTCCTTGTTATTGGTAATTGTGGTGACGGCCAAACAAGCCCTGACTGCCGGCGGCATCACTGCGACAACGGCGGCTGGATATAAGTTCATCATTGATTACGACAAATTTCGTAAAAACATCCCGTTGTTTATTGCAGACATCCGCCGTGCAGCGGGCAAAATAAAACAGTCAGTTCAAAACCTTCTCGGCGAGCCGAAAAACACGTTTCGTCCAGAAGATGACAAGAAATAAGATGGAAATGTCATCGCCGAAATCGCCCTGGTAAAATCCACCGCCACCAAATGAAATCTTTTGAACAAATCGTTTTCAAATCCGTCAACCCCTTGGCGGCGAGGTGTTGAAGATGTTCAAATCAAAATAACCTGATAACCTCATTCGCGTCATGGCCGACAACAAATTGACACTTTTGAAAGCGCCGATCATTGAGGCGGTGCTGGACATTGATTGTGACATGCCGCCCGGCAAGGAGATTTCAACGCTGGAGCCGGCGGCGCATGAAAAACTGCGGCCACAATATCCGAAAGTCCGCCGGATTTTCGTCCAAACCCACCAGATCGAAACCCCTCCGGGCGAGCCGCCAAAATTAAAACTCCACCAGGCCGTTCACGGATTGCAATTTCTGGCCGAGGACGAAAAGCAACTGGTGCAGTTTCGGGCGCAGGGTTTTTCATTCAACCGGCTGGCCCATTACACCAGCTTGGACGATTACTTGCCGGAAATTGAACGGACGTGGAAAATTTTCGTGGCGGTGGCGGCACCGGTGCAAATCCGCAGCGTGCGCTTGCGCTACATCAATCGCATCATGCTTCCCATGCCGGAAAAACCGCCGCTCCAGTTGGAGGATTATCTAAAAGTCTGCCCGCGCCTGCCGGATGAAGAAAAATTGACGTTCACCGGTTTTCTCAATCAGCATACCGCGATTGAAAATGAAACGGGGAATCAGGTTCACATCGTCCTCACCAACCAGCCGCAGGTAAATAATATGCTGCCCTTGATTTTGGACATCACCGCCGAGAACAATGCGCTGGCCGATGTCGAAAACTGGCCTTGCCTTCTGGCCCGGATTCAGGCATTAAGAGACTTGAAAAACCGAGTGTTCCGTAACACATTGACCGAGAAATGCCTGAACCAGTTTCAACAACCATAGGAATTTGCTGCATTGGTTATGCTGCGATTCAGGGTGGAATGCGCGGCAGCAGTGCCGTTTCCCCGGAAGCCCAGACCGTGCGTTTTGCCGTCAGCGCCGTGGTTGAACGGGCCGAGCGTTCCCAAGCGCTGTTTGGTGACAAGGCCGCTGCGATTTCCCAATTGCAAGCGATGGCAATTGAATGTGCCGAACCCGGTTGGGATGGCGACGAAGCGAGCGCGATCAATCCCCTGGCGGTCTTTATCGCCGAAAATTTTGTCCGTGCCCTGCCCAATTTCATCCCCTTGCCGGAATTTGCCCCGGAACCGGATGGCTCAATTTCGCTGGACTGGCTTCCGTCACGGCATCGGCTCTTTTCCATCAGCGTCGGCACAAACAACCGGCTGGCCTATGCGTGGTTGGACGGTGCCGACAAAGGCCACGCGGTTGCGCGGTTCGATGGCGACAGAATCCCGCAACGGGTTGTCGAGGGCATCAGCGCAATTTTTAGTCATGGGAATGCTTCCATCAGGACTGCCTGATATTGTTGGTGACGACGAGGAAGTCACCCGGTTTCTGACGCAGAGCAGCCATTACAACACCGTGATGCCAAGACCGGCTGCGTTTTTGCCCGACCCAAAAAGCCGGAACAAATCGGTCTTTCGTTGCGGTGCCCATCCAGAACGCATCCGCGAGATTTGGGAAAAAACCACAAACTTTCAGCAAACACTAAAGGCGGCTGCCGTCTGTAAAACTGCGGAAGTCAGGAATGCCGGAGTGGACGTGATCGCCAAGGAACCGCCGGACGCCCACGCAAACATTGAAGGCTGGCCGTGGTTGGCTAACGATCCAGAACTACAAAAGGCCAAGCAGAAGGAGATTGCCGCCGTCATTGCCCAAAAAAGCGCGCTGGTGATGCTGTGATGAATTTCGTCAAAGCCGAGGCGAGCATGAGGAATTGAGCGGAAACACACATGAAACCAGATGGAAATGAAGCGTGTTTTGAAAAACTATAAAAGATTTCGTAAAACGTAGCACTTTGTTTATTTATAGCCACTTACGTTATTTTATTTTTTGAATTGACACGGAAACGAAATGTGTTAGCGTATCCGGCATGATTCGATACGAGTTTCCTCAACATTGGATCCGCTATGACGTTCTCGCCATCGCAAAAGAATTAACCGCCGCGAAAGCTGCCGTTCTTTCATTGGCCGCCACACCGTTTCAACGAAGCTGGGCGGACGAACTCCAGGTAATACAGCTTAAACTCGAAATCGCTGGCACATCCCGCATTGAAGGAGCCGAGTTCACGGAAAAAGAACTGGATGCCGCAATGAAGGAAACGCCCGAACAATTGCACACGCGATCACAAAGACAAGCCGCAGCGGCGGTTGCCACCTACCGATGGATTGCGAAACTTCCGAATGACTTGCCAATCACTGCGGATTTAGTTTGCGAGACGCACCGGCGAATCGTGACCGGGGCGGACGATGACCATTGCACGCCGGGTAAATTGCGGGCGCGTGACGAAAATGTGAATTTCGGTGTTCCCCGCCATCGCGGTTGCGAGGGCGGCGATGACTGTGGAAAAGCCTTCGCAGAATTTTGCCGCTCAATCCAGCAGGAGTTCACCGAACACGATCCACTCATCCAAGCACTCGCGCTCCATTACCATTTTGCGGCCATGCACCCCTTCATGGACGGCAACGGCAGAACCGCCCGCGCACTGGAGGCGTTGATGCTCCAAAGAACCGGGTTGAAAGACAGCCTGTTTATCGCGATGTCCAATTACTATCACGAGGAAAAGACCGGCTACCTGACCGCGCTCGCGGAAGTGAGGGCGAGCCGGCACGACTTGACGCCCTTTATCAAATTCGGATTGCGCGGGATCGCGTCGCAATGCGAGCGGCTCCTTTCGGAGATTCGCATGAACATTCGGAAGGCGCTTTTCCGAAACATGATGTTTGACCTGTTCAAACGTCTTCGCACGCCGCGAACGCGGGTAATGGCAGACCGGCATTTGCAAATTCTAAAACTGCTGCTCGACGTGGATGGATTGGTCTTGGAGGAATTAAGCAAAAAAACCGAACCCGAATATCGCAAGTTGAATAATCCATACAAGGCGCTCATCCGGGATTTGAATTATCTGATCAAACTTGGTGCAATCGGATACCAAAAGCTCGAAAATGACCGCTACCGGATTTTTGCAAAACTGGAATGGCCCACGCAGATAACCGAAACGGAATTTTTTGCCCGCGTGAAACAGATGCCAAAGGCCAAATCACACAGCTTCCTTGATTGAGACGATTGACAACCTAATTGTGAAGGCTAAAGTAATCTGTCATTTCGACTGTGGTTGAGGCAAAACAGAATTATGTTCCCAGCAAACAGTCGGTAGCGGTTTCAACTATTGGCTGATAACAGAGGTAGTTAAAGCCTTAGCATGTTGGCTTTCTTTGTAGCCAGAGTTACAGAAAAAATGAGTTATTTGCCCATTGTCCGCATCTCCCGAACCACCATCTTGCCTGCGAGTTTTATGATCTATGTTCATTGAATTTTTGTGCATCCTAGCCCCACAAATACTGCACCTTAGAGCGGCAGCCAAAGAATCGCGTATAATAATGGCGGTTTTGGTTTCCGTAGAAAACTCGCCAGTGGGATTTTTAGCAACTTCTTTTAATCTCCATTGATTGTTGGCTACAAGAATTTTCGCAATGTTGCTTTCTGTGCCGTCTGCAACCATTCTCAAAATTTCTTTGTAGAGCTTGAAAATCCAATTGTATCCCTTAAAACCGCTTCCGAATTGGCTGACAATTTGATTAACAAAGTAGCGATGATTCAAAAGAAATTCTTCAAATTTGCTGCGGTGTTGAGTGAACCACAAAAACTCATCTGACTTTTCAAATTCCATGATTAAGCTAACTATCGCTAGAAAAGCTGTTGGTTGATACCGCCCGGCAGCACTGTAAAAATAAACCGCCGGATGCAATCCGAGCGAACGATTATCTTTGCTGCAAATGCGTGAAATAATTTTGGATACCTTTTTCAAACACTCAATTGTCGCCGCGCCGTCTATATCATCATTTACTTCTTTTAATTTTCTTTGATTTACAACCAGGTCGTTTGCAAGATTCACAAAATCAAAAATGAGCCTAACGCTTTCAGCAGAATACCCCTTGCCAGCCACTGGAAGCTCAAGAGTTGTTATGCGATCTTCCAGCGGTGGAATGAACAGCATATCATAAACCTGCTTTGAAATTTTCTGAATTTCTAATTGAGCATCATCTGGCAAGCCGCCCCAGTATTTATGACCCACACCGGCTCGTATCAAGGCGCGGGTCGCAATAGCATTTGGTTTGCGACGGGATTCAATCATTTGAAATTCCGTAGGGTCAATCAATGTTGCCTTTTGATTTATTTTTTTGAATGAATTTTCGGCTATGTCTGGGTCAGACCCGCCAACCCATTGAATTTGGAAATCCAACACCCCCGCGTTTCTTGCGAACAGTTTGTGTTTGTCCGATGAATTGGCCTGAAAGCTCAATGCCTTTTGAATATCCAAATACGAACCAACGCGAACAGCCATTAAGTTTCGGGTTTTATCCGCGATTTTCTTTTGTTCTGGAGAAATAAGATTGCTGAAAAAATTGATTGAAATTTCCTTGTCACCGTAGTCGTCGTGAACCCAGGCAATTAAGGCACTCAATCTATGCGCCCCATCAATAACAAAAGTTTTTCCATCTTGTGAATACCATAAAATAATTGAGGGGACAAAATCACCTTTTAGAAAACTTTCAACCAAATCCACAATTTTCTCTGGTTCCCAATTTGAGGTTTCTCTTTGGAAATCTGGCTTTCGCAATGATTGATACAGAAAAGAAGCGTCAACCAGATCGGATATTTTTATTCCCTTGATTTTAGAGGATGGATCAACCACCCCTTCCGGTTTTTTATGGAGGTATTCCCGGATGATAAGCGCATCAAGATTGACGTAATGTTTTGACACAGGCATACCCCATAAACCAATGCGGGTTTTGGCACAAGATTTTTCATTCATGCGAGCTTTCAAAAACCAACAAAAATCTATTAGGACACGACTCCGTGTTGGTAAAAAAAATTAGGCCCGCACCAGCCGCACCGCGCCGCTTCTGGCGGACACCAACGCGCCGAATTTAATCAGCATCGCTTGTGCCACCGGGGAAATGACCGGGCGCGTGTCGGTTTTGTCATAAACCGTCGTCTTGCCGGCGCTGGTATCGGCGTAGGATTTCAGCCCTTCGCCCGGCGGTGACGCCGTGCGGTCGGCAATCAAAAGCTCACGCGCCATTTCGCAAGTCGCCTCGACGACGGCCAGCGGCACGATGGAAAACGGCACGAACGGATCGTAAAGCAGCAGGCTGGTGAGGACGGGAATCGGCGCTTTGTCCGGGTCGGGACAATTCACACGCGGCCATTGCAACGCCTGCCCAGCTTGCGAGCGCAGGCCGTTGAATTGATATTGCCCGTCAATCAGCCGCGTCGCCATCACGAGCGCAGCGGCCTTTTGATCGTCCGTCGCGCCCGTCCATGCCGTCGCGTATAAATGGCCGGAGTGGTAGGCGTCGCCATCCGCCGCCGAGGCGTAAGCATTGGCGTTTGCCAAGCCGGTGCCATCTTCTTTGACGAGGGTAAGCGACATAGGGTTGGTTAATTAAATGACCGCACACCACGCCGACCAGACCCCGGCAACCTGGTAGCGGCAGGCGCAGTAAGAAAACATCTTTCCGCTTTCCGCCTGATTCGGCGGCAACAAATCATAACCGGCATTCGACAGATCCGCGCCGTCAGCCCAACTTTGAACTGAGCCGGAGTCATAAGAACCGTCAGATTGAGCAAATTGCCAAATGCTGGCAGGCACGGGAGCGGTGCCTTGATAATTAACTCCGACAAGCGCCAGCGTCGGCGCAACCAGTTCCGCCGGAAAATCCGTGGCCTGCCGTTCACGCCGACGCTTTTGCAGGAACCAAGCAAGCCAGCCGCGCCGGTCAATTTTTGGTTGCGACATCACGGGATTTTTTCGGCTTCGATTTTGGCACGTCCGGCGCGGACTCCGGCACGGATGCCACCAATGGCACGACGGCCACCGGCGGCAGACGATCCGGTTTCAACGCCAGAGGATTCACGGCAGGCGACCCGTCCGGCACGGCCAGCGGACGCCGCTTGCGCCGGATGATTGGAAACAATCCTTTCATGGTTCAGATGGCGTTGACGCCGATGGCAACCTGTTTCCAGTTCGTGCCATCGCTGACAGCCAGGCACGGAATGCCGCCCGTGCCGCCCGCCGACAAGTAGATGATGCGTTTTGGGAACTTCGCCGCCGTGATACCAGCGGCATTCGCCGCCGCGACGTTGGTAAAGCTGGGATTCACGATTTGTTCACCCGAACGAATCCGCTCAAAACTGCGAGGTAAAAGTTTGCCCATATAAGTATGTGGTTAAATCGGCGTGCCGATGCGAACACCGGCACGCCTTTGGTTCAGATGTTGTGAGTGACCGCGACGACGCGGACGTTTTTGTTTTCCCAAACCCGCGTCCAATTGGCCGCGTTTTCAAGTTCAGGATTCGTCGGGTTGGCACCCGCCACGCTCGCGCTGGTGAACTTGACGCCGCGAGGATGGAGGATGAAACGGCGACGGTTCACGAGGAACGTGTCGCTGTTAAGCGCGTCACGCGCCATTTCAATGCCTTCCGTGCCGTGACCGCCCTCGACAGGTTGACCGTTTAAGTCGGCGGAACCCATGCCGAACGCACCTTCGCCGAAAAGATAGGTGGTATAAACCTGCCCGTCCGTGGTGCCAGTGCGCGACGGGCAACCATCGTCCACGATGACACGCCGACCTTGGAACGTGCGGATTTGCGCCTCACCCTGGCTGTCAGGAATGAAGTCAATCAGGTCGAGTTTGCGAAGCGCGGCTTCCGTGGCCGAGTGCATCGCCACCGCGACGAGCCGGTCGCCGCAATCGCCGAGGCGTTGCGTTGCATCCACGAAGGTTGAACCATTCAACCGCGTGGCGGTCGTCTGGTTGGCGACGGATTCACTTTGAATCGCCAAGAGGTTGCCCGCCATGCCGGGCGAGGCGAAGACGCCTTTGAGGGACGAGATCAGCATATACTGGTTTTGACGATTCCAGTAACCGGCCATGAAGTCGGCCAATGCCAGCGCAGGGTCATCACCGGACACGACGGTAGCCAGATGGTTCCAAGACCATGCGTTACCGTCGTTATGGATTCGAGCGATGTCTTGATCCGCCGCAATCTTCACCGTTGAAAGCGGTGTCGAATCGCTTAACGGTTGCCGGAGTCCCGTCAGGTCATTCCAATGCGGCATATTGACCTGTGTGCCGCCTTGCGAGGCGCGGGTGTCGTAATCAGGATTTGCCTGGACGATGCCAGAGAGAAACAAATCCGATTTCTCCGCCGTCCGTTGGATAACGTATGCGGCGAACTGTGCGGGGATGATGATGTCTGCCAATTGAGTCTTTGCCATGATAGTTAATTTTGTGTTGTGACCCGGTTACGCCGACGCCTTGAGACGTGCGGCAAGTTGCGGATCGGATTTCTGCAATTTCATTTGTTCCGTGAGATTCCAACTGTCCTTGCGGAAGGGATTCTTCACGGACCGGTTGCCAGCCCCACCGGAGCCAGAGCCAGCGGCACCGCCGCCAGCATTTGCCTCGAATAAGTGCGGTGCATCGGACACCAACGCATCCACCCATTCGGCCAAAGTCATCGGGCCATCCTTGCCCATGCGGGCAGTCTGCCCGTCCGCCTCGAAAGCCTGGGGAACTCCGTTCACCAGTTTGAAGGCAGTTCGCGCCCGCGAAGTGATGTCAGGCAGCGCCGTCGCCCGGAGTCCGCGTTTCGTGGCTTCGGTGACGACGGCTTGATCAATTTGAATGGCGGTGAGGCGACCAGTCAGGGCATCGCGTTCCGCGACGACGACGTTATGCGTTTTGTCCCATTCGGCGCGGGCTGATTTCAGCCGTGCCTCGATGACCTTGTCCACTTCACCGGCCTTGAGTTGGCGTTCCTCCAGAAGTTTCTGTTTGTCTTCGGCAAGTTGACGCACGGCGTCAGGGTCAATGCCTTCAAAGCGTTTCAGTTGATTTGTGAGCGCGATATTGTTGGTGCGAAATTCTTCATGCTTGGACTTCTCCACGACGCCCTCGGCGTCCAGTGTCCAAGCGCCGTCACGCTCGACATAAAGGGATTGCAGTTCAGCGGGGATTTCGTCTTTGGTTTTGAATTTGAATTTTAGTGCCATAAATTTTTAGAGGTTTTTGGTTGGCAGTTGCGCCGGTGGATTGGCAGCCGGAGCGGGAACCGGCAGCGTGACCGCGCCGGGATCAGGCGCGACCGGTGCAGGTTGCGGCGTGCCGGCGACAAGTTTGGCCTCATCTTCGTTGCTACGACCGACCGGCAGGACATCACCCATGCGGAACAAATCAAACATCGTGTCCCGGCTGATGGCCCCGGCTTTCCATGCGGCGACGACGGCGGTAATTTCCGTGCTCGCCATTCCGTTGAGGCTGAAATCGGCATTGAGTGTGACCAGCACCGTTTTGTCACCGATGCCAGCCGGCGTCGGTTCGGTGGAGTTCCACCAATAGACCCACCGCAAGACTTGGGACAGGGAATCGCTGATGCTTAAAGAAATGGCAGACAGCACGGCATTTTCGCCACTCTGCCGGAGTTCGATGGACGCCGCCGTTTCGCCGACGCGCTTTTGTTCTTCCATCATTCGCGAGCCAAGCACCGCCATGAGTTGTTCGTCTTGAGTCATCGCCCGTTCAAAGGTCATCAGACCTTGCCCATGAAATTCCAGATAGCCCGCCGTCGCACCGGGAGTTTCAGCCACCCAAGCCGTGCTGCTGCCGATGCGAAGTGAAGAAGTTTTGTCAAATCCGCTGACCCATGCGGTAGGCAAAGCAGTAAAATGAAGACCATGCTTGTAATCTGCATTGAGGCGGTAATGGTCGAGGTTGATGGCGATAATGTCGGCCAGTGGCAGTTTATCCACATGCGGCAGGGAATGTTTCGGCCCATGAAAGACAAAGGGAATCAGCGGTAAAGGTTTTCCAAGACGAAGCGGCGTGCGGGAGTCCACGACTGCCCATTCAGTTTTTGACCGTTTGGATTTTCCCGGTTGCTGTTGCCAGAGTTCGACTTGATACGACCAAGGCGTTGAGCCATCGGCGGCAGGCGCGGCATCCGGCACCAATTTCAAGACGCGCAGTTGTTCGACGGTTTCATTTTGAAAGGGATCGTCAGGCTGTTCTCCGTTCGACGACGATTGTTGCAGGTTTTTTCCCTCTTCCTTGAGGACGACGAGCGTTAGCAAGTTGTGACCATTCACCCGTTGCGATTGCCAGTTGATAATTTTCTCGGTTTTGAAAAAGACGGCAAAGGCGCGTTGCTCCGCTTCATCTTCCCAATCTACCAGCGTGCCGGCACGACCGACCGCGATGACTTCATGCGTGACCGTTTTGGCATAAGCAGACAGCGGCGTGTTTTCCATGTCGGCATCGGCGACGAAGGCATCCATTGCGCGGCCAATGCCGGCGGAAGTGTCCGGCAGTTTGAAAGTGGGATCGCGCCGGAAAATTCGACCGACGTAACCATCGGCAATGCGCGCCGTGGCATTGAAGAAGGCGGCGCGCATTTTATAGGCGACATATTCATCGTCGGTTTGGGAATCCAGACGCGGCAGATATTTTATCCCGGCGGTTTTTACGGCATCCTCACCGGCAATGACATCACGCGCTCGTTGCCATGCAACAAGGTTGGCGTCGTAATCAGGATGTGTGCTTTGCACCGGCATCTTAATAACCAGACGAGCAGCCGGTTTTTTGTCGCCGATCAATTCGAGTCATGGCATCAAAGCCATGAAGTCAATTGCGCTGCCGAGTCCTGGCAATCCATTTATAGCACAGTTTTTGAGCACTTTTTTTTGAGGGATTCGGGAGGCGTGTAGTTAGGCACATCAAGGGTTAAGTGGCTACATTTAGGAGAAAGAGAGTGCGGATTTTACATTAAAATAAATTCAGATTTATTTGACAGCCGGTTTGTAAAACTCACCACTTGCCAGATTCCAGAACAAGACGGACGCCGCGAGAATTTGCCAGCCTTTGGAATTTTTGGAGGCACTAATTTTTTACGGGCAGATTTTTTTGGGCATAGAATTTTCCATCGTTCGATCCCGATAATTCTTTTGCGTGTCGGCAATTCGTGCGTCGTTAGTAATTCGACACGCGCAGCCAGGTGAAGTCGTGAGCCGTGGATAATGCGAATGCTTTTTTGAAATCCGTGCGCCCTCGAAAGACAAAGTTAGTTCGCGATGCTCAACCGGAAAATTAGTTCGCGCTTCGTTCCCCGGCCCACTACGCGCTCAACAATTACGAACGCGCAACCAATCACGGTTTCCACTTGTCGAATGTTGTGCGGGAGGTTTTTTTAGTTCGCTTCGCTCATAACATTGCCCCGCACATTAGG
>Ga0075520_1001672_pt1 | contig 10788 bp, 10 predicted proteins | sample NGEPerB_FD_75100 | JGI IMG/M metagenome (GOLD analysis project Ga0075520, IMG submission 75100) | Arctic peat soil microbial communities from the Barrow Environmental Observatory site, Barrow, Alaska, USA - NGEE PermafrostAB12-B | ecosystem: Environmental > Terrestrial > Soil > Wetlands > Peat ...
CGCGCGGCCTGCGCGTCGTGGATGGAGCGTCGTTTTGGCGTCACCCTCTCGAATGATCAACTCGCTGCGTGCGTCGGGACCAAGGAGTTCGTCGGCACGCTGGCGGGTTACTTGCGCCTGCGCGCACCCGAACGCGACACCGTGTTGTATCCGGCGGTGAGCTACCCCACCTACGCAATGGGCGCGACGTTGGCGGGGTTGCGACCCGTCGCGGTTGACATGGTGGACGGCCAACTCGACCTCGCCTCGATCAACCCCGCCGATATCGACCGCGCCCTGGTGCTCTGGGCGAATTCGCCGTCAAATCCCACGGGCGCCCTTGACGATCTCGAGGGCCTCGCGACGTGGGGCCGCCTCCACGGCGTACTGGTCGCCAGTGACGAGTGCTACGCCGAGTTCACGTGGGCCGGTCGTCCGCGCTCGATCCTCGAGCACGGCACCGACGGCGTGCTCGCCGTGCACTCGATCTCGAAGCGGTCGAATCTCGCGGGCTTTCGTGCGGGCTTCTACGCCGGTGACCCCGACGTGGTCGCCTTCCTGCGCCTGGTTCGCCAGCACGCGGGCTTCATGGTGCCCGGCCCCGTCCAGTCCGCGGTGGCGCTCGCCTACGGCGACGACGAGCACGTGAACGTGCAGCGAGAGATCTATCGCGCCCGTTTGGAACTGCTGTCAGACGCCCTCGCCGCTTTCGACGTCGACGCCCCCTTTCCCGACGGTTCGTTCTATCTGTGGTGCTCGCGCGGGGCAATGGACGGCTGGGAACTCGCGGCGCTGCTCGCCGAGACGTCGGGAATCATCGCCAGTCCGGGTGAACTGTACGGTGACGGCGCCCATTACGTGCGCGTCGCCGCTGTGCAACCGAGCGAGCGTCTTGAACTCGCCGCGTCGCGCCTGAGGGGTCACTGAGAACACCGCCAGTACGATGTCGTCATGAGTTCGTTGGAGTCGCGCGTCGGAAAGTGGTTTGAACACATCAGTGAGATGACGCCGGCCAACCTCGAGGCCCGTCGCGACGTCGAATTGGTGATCACCAAGCTCGACGACGGCCAGCTGCGCGTCGCCGAGATCGCGCCGGACGGCGACGTCGTCGTGCACGAGTGGGTGAAGCAGGCAATCCTGCTCCTATTTCGACTTCGTCGTCTCGAGCGCGTCGAAGTCGGGCCGTTCGAATACCTCGACAAGTTGGAGCTCAAGACCGACTACGAGCGCCGGGGCGTGCGCGTCGTCCCCGGTGCGTCGGCGCGACGGGGCAGTTATCTCAGTCCGGGCGTGATCTTGATGCCGAGTTACGTCAATATCGGCGCGTGGGTCGGACCCGGCACGATGGTCGACACCTGGGCGACCGTCGGCAGTTGCGCGCAGATCGGATCAAACGTGCACCTCGCTGGTGGCGTCGGCATCGGGGGCGTTCTCGAACCGGCCAACGCGGTGCCCGTCTTCATCGAAGACGACGCCTTCATCGGCAGTCGCTGCATGGTCGTCGAAGGTGCGCGGGTTGGTCGAGGATCGATCCTCGGCGCGGGCACGATCCTCAACCCCTCGATTCCGGTGATCGACGCGGCGACGGGCGAGGAAGTGTCACGGGGCTACGTGCCCGACTACTGCGTCGCGGTCTCTGCCAGTCGGCGCCGCGAGTACGAAGGTGGCGAGTTCTTCTTGCCGTGCGTCCTGATCATCAAGCGGATGGATGAGGGGGAGCGGCACAACAAGGTCGCACTGAACGCCATCCTGCGCGATCACGGCGTCGTCACGTGAGCCGACTCGACGACGCGTTCGCCCTCGTGGCGGTGGATTCGGTGAGTCGCCGTGAAGCGGCCTTGGCCGCAGTCGTCGAGGCGAAATTGCGAACGAATCCGGCGCTCGACGTGGAACGCGTTGGTGACAACGTCGTGGGCCGCACCACGGGATTTCACGCGACGCGGTTATTGGTCGCGGGACATCTCGACACGGTGCCCGGTGACGCGAGCGCCGCGAGCATCGTCGACGATCAGCTCCGCGGCGTGGGGGCCTGTGACATGAAGGGTTCGCTCGCGGTGATGCTGGAACTGGCGACGGACCCCACCGCGCGCTCGGTGGAGGTCACCTGGCTCTTTTACGCCCGAGAGGAAATCGCGCGCGGTGAGTCGGGATTGCTCGAGATCAGAGAGCTTCGTCCCGATCTACTCGACGCCGACGTCGTTGTGCTCGCCGAGCCCACCGGTGGCGCCGTCGAGGCGGGCTGTCAGGGAACGCTCCGCGTCGGCGTCACCCTGCACGGGAAACGTGCGCACACGGCACGTCCCTTCACGGGCCGCAACGCGGTGCACCGGCTCGGCACGCTTCTCCAGAAGGTCAGTAGTTACGAGCCTCGGAGTGCGCTCATCGACGGCGTTACGTACGTCGAACAACTCCAGGCCGTCAGTGTCGAGGGCGGCGTCGCACCCAACGTCGTGCCCGATGTCGCCTCTTGCACGCTGAATCATCGTGTCGCGCCGGACCGATCGCTCGATCAGGCGGTTGATTGGTTGACTGGTTTTCTTGGCCCGGCTCTCGAAGAGGGCGATGTCGTCGAAGTCCTCGATTGGGCACCTTCCGCGCCGCCGTCGATGACCAACGACCGGTTGCTCCAGCTCGTGCGTCTCACGAACAGTTCCGTGCGCGGGAAGGTCGGCTGGACCGACGTCGCGACGTTCGCTGAAATGGGCGTCGCCGCGGCGAACTTTGGTGCGGGTGACCCACTCCTTGCTCATCGCAGTGACGAGTTCGTCACTCTGGACGAACTCGACGAGTTCGCTCGCGTGCTGGGTGAGTGGCTGCGCTAGAGAGCGACGCGCTTAACGCGCGTCGTGCGAGGTGGTCCCCAGCGTCGAGGCGACCAGGCGACACAGCGGGGAGACGACGAGCGCGACGGTGAGACCAAGACCAACGAGATAGGACTCCGAGTTGACAACGAGTAATACTACGGCGATTGATACTAGAGCCGACGCTCGGAAAAGCAATCAGTAACTGCGTAGTACCGAGATCACGCGACCGAATATCGTGACGTCATCCGATCGAAACTCCAAGGGCTCCAGTTCGCTGTTCTCGGGCTTTAACACGGTGCGCGCACCTTGGGGGAAGTAGCGCTTCACCGTCGCCTCGTCGCCGGGTATGCCCGCCACGACGATCTCGCCGGTGTTGGCGGTGCTTTGACGTTGCACGACGACGAAGTCGCCGGACAGGATGCCCGCCTCGATCATCGAGTCACCACGGACCTGCAGCACAAAACTGTCGCCGCGCCCCGCGAACTGCTCGGGGATCGACATCAATTCGTGACTGTTCTCCAAAGCGAGTACACCAGTACCGGCGGCCACGTCGCCCACGAAGGGAATGTGACGAATGTGTTGATCGGGAACCGGGTTCGCCACATCGAGGCGAACGGTCAGTGTCCGAGGTTGTTGCGGATTCTTCTCGATGAACCCCGCGTTTTTCAATACTTCGATGTGGTTGGCGACGGTGGCGGGCGACTTCAGCCCGACGTGGTCACCGATCTCTCGGATCGTGGGTGGGAAATTTCGTTCACGCTGACACGTGATGATGAACTCCAAAATCTGACGACGCATCGGTGTTAAGACCTCAGCCATGGGGAGCCTTTCCTAGGACGAACAGTTGTTCGTACGATAGCCCAATCACACCAATGAAGCAAACACCCGTTCGCTTTGAGGCGACGGCGGACTGGTCGATTGCTCACATGACACAGTGAATTGCTGGGGCGCTCTTCTAATTTTTGATAGGGACTGCTACTCTTCTCCGATGGTCAAATTGACCTAAACATCTCCCAGCTGTGGGGATTCTTCGTGTCACTTAGGTGACGAGAGGGCAACCACGGGTGGGAAGTGAATCAACACAGTTGAGGAGGACGAAGTTATGAAGCTTCGTTTGAACAAGACGGTGGCCGCGGTCGCGTCGAGTGCCCTGCTGTTGATGGCGGTGCCGGCAGTCGGTATCGCGTCAGCTTCAGGTGCTGCGGCAAAGCCCACGTACATCATCGGATATGAGGGCCCGCTCTCTGGTGGAAACCAGCAGCTTGGCCTGAACATGGTCAATGCCGTTCAGTTGGCAATCAACCAGGCCAACGCCACCGGCAAATTGAAGTTCAAACTTCAGCTTCGCTCGTACGACGATCAGGGTGACCCGACGATTTCGCCGACTCAGGCTCAGGCCGCTGTTGCGAACAAGAAGCTCGTCGCCATCGTTGGTCCAGCCTTCTCTGGTGCCACTGCCGCCGCTGAGCCGTTCTACAGCGCTGCGCACGTCGCCACAGTGAGCCCCTCGGCGACCCGTGTCTCGCTCGCGACCAGCGGATGGAATAACTTCTTCCGCGTCGTTGCTGACGACGGTGTCCAGGGCCCCGCTGACGCGACCTACCTCGTTAAGACGAAGGGCTTCAAGTCCGTCTACGTGGTGAACGACGGTACGTCATACGGTGCTGGTCTCGCTTCCGCTGTCGCCGCCCAGGCGACGACCGCCGGCGCGACGGTGACCGCTGCGACGGTTCCTGGCACTTCCCAGTGCCAGAACGGAACTGCCTCGGCGACTGAGTACTCAGCTGCTGCCACGCAGGCTGTCGCGAGCAAGGCTGCTGCCTTGTTCTACGGCGGTTACTACTGTGACCTCGGTCTGTTCCTTGGTGCGTTGAGCTCGGCCGGATACGCCGGAACCGTGATGTCGGGTGACGGATCACTGTCGCCAGCGTTGATTCAGGGCACGACGCCCGCGTCGGCCGCGAACAACGTGTTGCTGACCTGCGCGTGCGCAAGTTCGACCAACAGCAAGTTCAACTCTGCGTACAAGCAGCTCTCGCACTTCAGTGCGGCGAATGCCACCTACGCGCCCGAGTCGTACGACGCGACGAACGCGATCATCAACGCCATGAAGACCCTCAAGCATGTGACCCGTGCTGGCATCGTTGCCGCACTGCACAAGCTGAGCTACAAGGGCATGACGAAGCTGGTGAAGTTCCAGAAGGATGGCAACATCGCTGGTTCGGCGATCTTCGTGAACCAGGTCAAGAGTGGTGCGATTGTTCAGCTCGGTCTTGAGTAAGTAATCCCAATACCGACTTGGTGAGAGCCGGGGGCCTTGTGCCCCCGGCTCTCACTTTTTGGTTACACTCGTTGCCAACCACAAAGGGGATGCTTTGGGCGCGTTTGGTCACTATATTGCGAGTCACTTCGCGACCCTTCGCCTCGAATTCTGGAGCCTCTTCGTCGGTGGCGTGGCCAACGGATTCCTCTACGGAATGGTGGCCGTTGGCTACACCCTCGTCTACGGCGTGCTTCGCCTGATCAACTTTGCGCACTCGGAGATTTTCATGTCGGGCGGCTTCGCTGGCTACTTCGTGATGAAGGCGTTGATCGGATCGTCCGTTCCGAATGGCCTCTCGACGGTTGGCTTGATTGTCATCGGCATCCTCGTCGGTGGAACCGTCGGGGCGCTGGTCGCGACGGCGCTCGAGCGAGTCGCCTACCGACCGCTCCGACGACGCAACGCGCCGAAATTGGCCTATCTCATCAGTGCCATCGGTGCGTCCTACTTCTTGTTCAACATGGCGGGCAAGGAGTTCGGCCGCTATTCGATTTCGATGCCGCAGCCGTACGTCAATACCACGGTGTTCACGATTTATGGCGCTCAAGTGAAGATGTACTACCTCGTGATCCTCATCGCTGGCGTCGTCATGCTGTTCTCGCTCGACCGCATCGTCGCCAAGACCAAGCTCGGGCGTAGCATCCGCGCGGTCGCCCAGGATGCCGAGACGGCGTCGCTGATGGGCGTGAACATCGATCGCACGATCGCTCTCACCTTCGTGGTGGGCGGCGCCCTCGGTGGCGCGGCCGGATTCCTCTTCGGTCTCGGCACTGGCGTCGTGTACACGATGGGATTCGTGCCCGCGCTGAAGGCCTTTACCGCCGCGGTCCTGGGTGGCATTGGCAACCTGCGCGGCGCGATGATCGGCGGACTGCTGCTTGGCATCGTCGAGAGTCTTTCCGTCGTGTTCGTCCAAGCGGCGTATATCGACGTGGTCGCGTTTGGCATCCTGGTCGCGGTCTTGCTGTTTCGCCCAACCGGCATCTTGGGCGAGCGTCTGGGAAGGGCGGCGTGATGCAGACCATCTGGCGTGGACCCTACGCGCGTCGTCTCGGGATGTGTCTGGTCGCTATTGGATTGCTCGCGTTAATGACAGGTCCGCCCGGCAGTTCCTTGGCACCCACTGAGGGTATTCGTGGATCGTTCCTCGAAGCATCGTCGTTCTTCGGACTTTTTCGTACGGTTCGCTGGGTCGTCTTCCTGGTCGTCGCCATCGTGATGTTTGGTATCTGGACGTTATGGCTGGCGAAGGGGCCCACGGTGAAGTCCGCGGTCACGACGGCGATGCGCGCCCCGAAAGAGATCAGTCAAAAGTCAACCGTCCGCTGGGGTGTGGGAATCGCGTTGCTCGTGCTCGCCATCCTCATGCCGCACCTCGAGACCGACCCCTTCTGGCAGGCGGCCATGGTCGAACAGATCGCGGTCTACGTCTTGCTCGCGATCGGTCTCAACGTGGTGGTCGGTTTTGCGGGACTGTTGGACCTCGGTTTCGTTGCCTTCTACGCGATTGGCGCGTACACGACGGCCTGGGTCACGGGGGCCCTGCCGACACCGCCCCCGTTCAATATTCATTTCAATCCCTTCTTCGCGATTCCGATCGCGATCGGCATCGCCATGCTGGCGGGCATCATTCTGGGCGCGCCGACGCTTCGACTTCGGGGTGACTACCTGGCGATCGTCACGCTCGGCTTCGGTGAGATCATCACGATCTTCGCGAACAACCTCTACGGCATCACCGGTGGCTCGCAGGGTTCGAATCCGATTCCGCACCCCTCGATTCACTTGGGGCCAATCCATTACATCTGGGGTTTGGCGCCCGTGCCGTACTACTACTTGACCTTGACGTTCGTGGTCATCTTCTTGATCGTGTTCTCATTGCTCGAACACTCACGCGTCGGAAGAGCGTGGACCGCGATACGAGAAGACGAGGTCGCCGCCGAGTCAGTTGGCATCAATCCACTCAAGTACAAGGTGATGGCCTTCGCTATCGGTGCTTCCACCGCTGGGTTCGCTGGTGTCGTGACGGCGAGTCAGCTCAATCAGATCTTTCCTACGAGTTTCACGCTGCAGTTCTCGATCAACATTCTCGTTCTGGTGATCTTCGGCGGCATGGGATCGATCGCCGGTGTCGTCATCGGCGCGCTCATCATTCAAACCGCGTACAGCTTCTTGTTGCACTCGCCACCAGCGGGCTATCAACCCCAAGACCTCTATATCTACCTGGGCGCGCTGCTCGTGGTGATGATGATCTTCCGACCGGCCGGACTCCTCCCGTCGCGGCGACGGAAACGTGAGATCAACCTGGGCAAGGCGGGTGAGGGCCACATGGACGAGGTCCTGACCGGAGACACGCCGTGAGCGACGACAAGATCTTCGACGTGCAAAACGTCACGTTGCGCTTCGGTGGCGTCGTTTCGCTCAACGACGTAAGCCTCTTTCAGAATCGCGGGGAGATTCTCGCGGTTATCGGACCGAACGGTGCGGGCAAGACGTCCTTATTTAATTCGCTCACCGGCGTCTATCAGCCTCAAGAGGGGACGATCACGTTCCTCGGTCGCGACGCGAAGCCGATCTCGATCATTGGCAAGAAGGCGTATCGCGTGAGTACCGCAGGCGTCGCGCGGACATTCCAAGCATCGCGAATGTTCAGCGCGTTGACGGCGTTTGAGAACGTGAAGATCGGCGCCGAGTCCCATCGCGGTATCGGCGTGGTCGGCGCCATGCTGAAGGGTCCCGCCACGCGTCGAGGTGAGCGCGAGTCGGACGCACGGACGAATGACCTGTTGAAATTTGTCGGACTGAGCGGGCGAACCAACACGATCTCAGCTTCGCTCTCGTACGGCGACCGTCGCCGATTGGAGATCGCGCGCGGTCTGGCGACCAATCCCCAGGTCCTGCTGTTGGACGAACCGGCCGCCGGAACGAATCCTGCGGAGAAGATTCAGTTGACTGTTCTGATCCGCAAGGTGCGTGATGAGATGGGCGTGTCGATCCTGCTCATCGAGCACGACATGAAGCTCGTCATGGCGTTGGCCGAACGGCTCTACGTGCTCAATTTCGGCAGTGTCATCGCCGAAGGAACTCCCGCAGAGATCCGGGCCAACCCGTCGGTGATCGAGGCGTACCTCGGTTCGACCGACGAGAAGGCGCAGGGACTGGCCTAATGCTCGAAGTCAAGGACGCGGTCGTTCGCTACGGCGCCATCACGGCACTGCACGGCATCTCCTTCGAGGTCGCCCAGGGCGAGATCGTGACGTTGCTCGGTGCGAACGGCGCGGGAAAGACGACGACGCTGCGGATGCTGTCGGGACTGCACGCACCGTCGGGTGGACAGATCATGTTCGAGGGTCAGGACGTCACCAAGGTCAAGGCCCACCAGTTCAGTTCGCTCGGTATCAGCCACGTGCCCGAAGGACGAAGGATCTTTCCCCAGATGTCGGTCGAGGAGAACCTGGAGATGGGCGCCTTTGGACGCAGCGGCGGGATCAGTGACGACATGGAGAAGATGTACGGCATCTTCCCCATACTCAAAGATCGTCGAAAGCAGATGGGCGCCAATCTCTCGGGTGGCGAACAGCAGATGCTCGCGATCGCGCGCGCCTTGATGGCGCGGCCCCGTTTGCTGCTGCTCGACGAGCCATCGATGGGGTTGGCTCCGATGATCGTCGAGACCATCTTTCGCATCATCGGCGATATCCGCGGTGAGGGCACGACGGTGTTCCTGGTAGAACAGAACGCCGCTCAGGCGCTTCGTCTGGCCGATCGTGGGTACGTGATGGAGAACGGACGGATCGTCTTCACCGATACCGCGAAGAACCTGTTGCATGACGAGCGGGTGCGCGCGGTCTACCTCGGTGAGTCGGTCGAGGGCGCGTAGCCCAACGTGGCCGGCGAGCCTTGTCTGCATCCCAGTGCCCAGCGCGTCGCCAACGCCCTTCTGGCGCGCGGGGTGCGTGGTCCCTTTCGTGAGTTCGCGGCGTCGACCAAGACCGCAGCTGACGCCGCCGTGACGCTCGACTGTGAGGTGGGTGCGATTGCCAGCTGTCTCGTGTTCGTCGTCGACGACGAACCGGTCGTCGTCATCAAGAGCGGAGCGTTTCGGGTCGACACCCACGCTCTCTGCACGTTCGCCGGGGGTACGTCGACGCGCCAGGCCACTCCTGACGAGGTCCGTCAAGCGACCGGTCAGCCCATCGGGGGAGTGTCACCGACCGGTTGGCCGTCGGCACTGCGGGTCTTTCTCGATGAGACGCTGGCGAAGTACGACCGACTGTGGGCGGCCTGCGGTACGCCGAACTGCGTCTTCGCGACGACCTACGACGAGCTGCACCTTCTGACGGGTGCCACACCGATACCCCTGCATCCTCCTACCTGACTTGGCGTCGCGCGCCGACGTCGCGCGACCGTTGCGTCGGCGTAAGAGGGAGATGGTATGGAGTTTGACAGCTGGCACGAAGAGCCCGGGCAGTGTTGGCGCGACCTGGCGGACGTGCTCGCGGCCGGTATCGACCGGGTACTGCTGTACGGACCACCCGGCACGGGAAAGACGTTCACCGCCCTTCGCTACGGTGCCGGCGGCGCCATCGCCGAACGACTCGTCTGCACTGAGGACCTGACGACGGGTGAGATCACCGGGACGTGGATGCCCGTGGGCGAGGGACGGTGGGAGTGGCGTGAAGGACCGGCCATTCGGTCGTGGCGCGGGGAACACGGGCGTGGCGGACGCCTGGTCGTTGACGAGGTCGACCGGGCGTCGGGCGACGCACTCAGCACGTTGCTCGCAATGACTGATTCGCCGGAATCTGCTCGATGGCGTAATCCGCAGAGCGGAGAATGGGTGACGCCCGGACCGGGCTTCTCGGTCGTCATGACGACCAATCTCGAAGAACTCGAGGACCTGCCCGCGGCGCTGCGCGATCGCTTCGCGGTCTCGATCCGCGTCGATCGGCCCCATCCGGGCGCGGTGCAATCACTGAGCAGTGATCTACGCGCGCCAGCGCTCGCCGGTTCACTCGGTGATCCGCTTCGCCGCGTGTCCCTGCGCAGTTTCTACGCCTTCGACCGACTTCGTCGTTCCTGTGGCGCGTCGCGCGCGGCGCACCTCGTGTTTGGAGAGGAACGCGGCAAGGGAGTGCTCGACGCCCTCTCGATCGGTGCGCTGGCGTGAAGGACGCCAGCGTCTTTCCCGAACTAGTGACGGGGCGCGACGATGGATTCGCGCCACGAGCGTGGCAAGTGCACCGGGGTTCGACGCTTCGCGGGGAAGCGAGTTGCAACCTGACTGATCGAATCCTTGAGGTTCCCTTGGGTTCGGACGAACGCTCGCGCGTCGTTCGTGCGCACGAGTTGATGCACGCGAGGGTGAGCCCCCACGGCCTCGCGTGGGCGACCCTGTTCGGGGACGTGTCACCCCGAGCGCTCGAGTGTGCCGAAGAGTTCCGGGTGAACACGTTGCTCGCCCGGATCGGCTTCGACGTCGCACTCCTACGCGACGGCTCCGAGAAGGCCGGCGGTCGGCGACTGGCCGAGACGGGCGCGTGGGAGGAGGCCGTCTGCTTTCTGCTCGCCGTACTGGGCACGGGCGGCGAACGTGAGTACCTGAGCGGCATTCGCTCCGGTAATCCGTCGTGGTTGCCGGCGCTTCGTGCGGTTCGAAAACGCTGCCTTGACGTGATCCAAAGA
>Ga0075520_1001673_pt1 | contig 10783 bp, 11 predicted proteins | sample NGEPerB_FD_75100 | JGI IMG/M metagenome (GOLD analysis project Ga0075520, IMG submission 75100) | Arctic peat soil microbial communities from the Barrow Environmental Observatory site, Barrow, Alaska, USA - NGEE PermafrostAB12-B | ecosystem: Environmental > Terrestrial > Soil > Wetlands > Peat ...
ATCGGCTCGAAGCGGAGCTGCCGCAACTGCTCGGGCTGCTCGCGCGCGAGGCCGGCAAGACCTATCCGAACGGCATCGCCGAAGTGCGCGAGGCGGTCGACTTCCTGCGCTTTTACGCGGCCGAGGCGCGCAGCTTCGGCCTCGACACGCACCGGCCGCTCGGCCCGGTGGTCTGCATCAGCCCCTGGAATTTCCCGCTGGCGATCTTCACCGGCCAGATCGCGGCGGCACTCGCCGCCGGCAATCCGGTGCTCGCCAAACCGGCCGAGCAGACGCCACTGATCGCCGCGCACATGGTGCGGCTGCTCTGGAACGCGGGCGTGCCACGCACCGCCTTGCAGCTCCTGCCCGGACCGGGCGAGACGATCGGGGCGGCGCTGGTTGCCGATGCGCGCGTGCAGGGCGTCATGTTCACCGGCTCGACCGAGGTCGCGCGGCTGCTGCAGAAGAGCCTCGCCGGCCGTTGCACGACCGACGGCCGCGCCGTTCCGCTCATCGCCGAAACGGGCGGACAGAACGCGATGCTGGTCGATTCGTCGGCGCTGGCCGAGCAGGTCGTCGCCGATGTCGTCGCCTCGGCCTTCGACAGCGCCGGCCAGCGCTGCTCGTCGCTGCGCGTGCTCTGCGTGCAGGAAGAAGCGGCCGACAAGGTCGTCGCCATGCTGAAGGGCGCGATGGCCGAAGCGCGGATCGGCGATCCGGCGCTGCTCTCTGTCGATATTGGCCCGGTCATCGACGCCCAAGCGCGCGAGCAAATCGAGCGGCACATCGCCGCAATGCACGACAAGGGACGCGCCATTTTTCGCGATGCGCGCGCGGAGCCGGGCGCAACCGCCCACGGCACCTTCGTCGTGCCGACGCTGATCGAGCTCGAGAGTCTCACCGAGCTCGACCGCGAGATCTTCGGGCCGGTGCTGCACCTGGTCCGCTATCGCCGGCGCGACCTCGGCAAGCTGCTCGAGCAGATCAACGCCACCGGCTACGGCCTGACGCTCGGCGTCCATTCGCGCATCGACGAGACGATCGCCCGGGTCGTCGAAGACGCCCACGTCGGCAACGTCTACGTCAATCGCAACATCGTCGGCGCGGTCGTCGGCGTCCAGCCGTTCGGCGGCGAGGGGCTGTCGGGCACCGGACCGAAGGCAGGCGGCCCGCTCTACATGACGCGGCTCCTGTCGAAACGTCCGCCCGATGTGATGGAGCGTGCATTGACGCTGGCCGCCGGAGGTGCGGCGCAGTCCGACACGGACAGCGCCGACACGGCGCCCGCCCGGCGCCCGCCCGGCGCGATCCGGGTGCTGGCGCAATGGGCCGCCGACAGCGGCGACACCGCGCTGCGCGATCTCTGCGCCGGCTTCGTCGCCGAATCGCGCAGCGGCAGCGCTCGCACCTTGCGCGGTCCGACCGGTGAGCGCAACCTCTACACGCTGCTGCCGCGCGCGGCCGTGCTCTGCCTCGCGGCGAGCGACCGCGATCGTCTCGTGCAACTGGCGGCGGTGCTTTCCGTCGGCGCGCACGCGGTGTGGGCGGCAGATGCCGGCGCACTGTTCGCGCGCCTCCCCGTCACGGTGCGCGACAGGGTCACGGTGACAGCCGACTGGGCGTCTCCCGCGACGCGCTTCGATGCGGCGATTCACCACGGCAGCATCGCCGAGCTCGCCAGCGTGTGTCGAGCGCTCGCCGAGCGGCCCGGCCCGATCGTCGGCGTCCAGGGCCTTCGGCCGGGCGAGACCGACGTCGCGCTCGAGCGCCTCGTGGTCGAGCGATCGCTCAGCATCAACACCGCGGCGGCCGGCGGCAACGCGACGCTGATGACGCTCGAGTAGCGCGCGGCCCCGATGGAAGAGGTCGCGATCGCCGAAACCCGCGCCTGGGTCGAGCGGGCCGTGATCGGCCTGAACCTGTGCCCGTTCGCGAAGGCGCCCCAGGTCAAGGGCCGGGTGCGCTACATCGCCAGCACGGCGCGCGACATCGAAACCCTGCTGACGACCTTGATCGAGGAAGTCGAACGGCTCGCCGAGGTCTCGGACGAGCAGATCGAGACGACGCTGCTCGTCCACCCGCACGCGCTCGGCGACTTCCTCGCCTACAACGACTTTCTGGGCGTCGCCGAAGATGCCGTCGCCGAGCTCGGTCTGGAAGGCGTGATCCAGGTGGCGAGCTTCCATCCGCAGTATTGCTTCGCAGGCGCCGGGCCCGACGACCTGAGCAATGCGACCAACCGGTCGCCCTATCCGACGCTGCATCTGCTGCGCGAGGCGAGCATCGACCGCGCGGTCCAGGCCATCGCGGACGCCGAGACGATCTACGAGGCCAACATCGCGACCATGGATCGACTGGGCAGCGAAGGCTGGGCGGCGCTGCAGCGGCAGTGCCGGGACGACGCGCTGGCCAGCGTCAAGCCGGCCGGGCGCTGAGATGTTGGCCCCCACGCTCACTGTGTTCGCTGCCCCCCGAGGGGGTGCTCAGCCGCCTTGGGAGCGGCCCGGCGCCGGCTGAAGCCGGTCACGCCGCATCCTGCAGCGGGACCAGGCTCTCCAGCAAGGTCGGGATCAGCTCGCTCACCGTCGGGTGGATGTGGACGGCGCGCTCGATGACCCTGTACGACGTGTCGGCGGCCATCACATCGAGCAGCGAGTGGACGATCTCGTCGCCTTCGATGCACAGCAGCGCCGCGCCGAGGATGCGCTCGCTGTCTCGATCGACGAACACCTTCATGAAGCCCTGCGTCTCGCCACGCTCCCTGGCCCGGCCGACGCGTGTCATCGGCATGACGCCGACCAGGGCCGGCCTGCCACGCGTGCGCACCTCCGCTTCCGTCATGCCGACGCGGCCGAGCGGCGGGTCGATGAAGAGCGCATAGGCCGTGATGCGGTCGCTGACGCGGCGCGCTCCGCCGTCGAGCAGGTTGGCGGCGACGATCTGGAAATCGTTGTACGAGGTGTGCGTGAAGGCGCCACGGCCGTTGGCGTCGCCCATCGCCCAGACGCCGGGCACGCTGGTGCGCAGCTCGTCGTCGACGACGACGTAGCCGCGCGCATCGGTGGCGATGCCGGCCTGGTCGAGACCGAGGTCGTCGGTGTTGGGCTTGCGGCCGACCGCCGCGAGCAGATGGCTGCCGTCGAGCACGGTCGCCGCGCCGGCGGCGTCGAACGCGACGCGCACGCCACGGCCGCCTTCGCCCGGCGTGACGGCGGCGCTCTTCACCGAGAAATGAAATCGCACGCCCTCGCGTTCGAGGATCGCCCGCACCTCGCGCGACACGTCCGGGTCCTCGCGCGAGATCAGGCGCTCGCCGTACTCGAGCACACTCACGCGGGCGCCGAAGCGGCGGTACATCTGCGCGAACTCGAGGCCGACGTAGCTGCCGCCGGCGATCAGCAGATGCTCCGGCAACGAGTCGATGGCCATCATCGAACTGTTGGTCAGCACCGGCACGTCGGCGATGCCCCGCCATGTCGGCAAGACCGCGCGACCGCCGACGTTGATGAAGATCTTCGGCGCCTCGAGCGACTCGCCGTTCACGTCGACCGCGTGGGGGCCGGTGAAGCGAGCATGGCCCCGGACGAGGGTCAGGCCGGACGTGCCGGCGATCCATGTCGCGAGGCCGTCGACCGACTGCTTGACGATGCCGTCCTTGCGTGCCTTCACTGCCTGCATGTCGACGCTGACCGCACCGCCGACGCGAACGCCGTACTCCGCGGCGCGCCGTGCGACATGGGCGGTGCGTGCGCTGGCGATCAGCGCCTTCGTCGGAATGCAGCCGTCGTTGACGCAGGTGCCGCCGAGATGCGCGCGCTCGATCAGCACGGTCTTCATGCCGGCCTTGGCCAGCCGGACCGCGAGGGGCGGGCCGGCTTGGCCGCTGCCGATGACGATGGCGTCGTACGAGGTCGTCATGCCGGCTCCTGGTCGGGCTGATCCGGCCCGCATCATCGCCGACGCGACAATGGGCGATGGCGCCGCGCCGCCCCGCCCATCGCTACAGCGTCTACGTCGTCGAGCTCGACGATCGCGTCTGGAATCTGGCCCGGTTTCGCAAGGCCAACCCCGACCACGTGCTCGGCAAGCCCTTCGTCTACGTCGGCATGACGGGTCTCGATCCGGACGTCCGCTTCGATCGGCACAAGGCCGGCGTCCAGGCCAACGGCTACGTCAAGGACTACGGCCTGCGGCTCCTGCCGCAGCTCTATGCCGTCTACAACCCGATGCCCTATGACGCCGCGCGGGACATGGAAGTCGAGCTGGCGATCGGCCTGCGCGAGGCCGGCTACGGCGTCTGGCAGGCGTGATCGACGCCACGGCGCGGTAGGCCTCATCCGACGCGACGGCGCGTGCATTTCGGAGCTGGCCACGGGCTGTCGACCCGTTGGATCCAGCGGTCGAAGAGGCGAAAGTCCATCCATCACTGACAAAAGCAAGGACTCCATGAACAAGCTCTCCAGAATCGCCGTCGCGGCTGCCGCCGTCGCCGCATGCTCGCTGGCCTTCGCCGAAACCAGCGGCGACGCCGACCAGGCGCGTCGCCAGCAAAACGTCGATGAAGTGCTCGCCAGGCACCATGTCGATCTCGACGCGACGCGCACCGACACGCAGCCGATGTCCTCAACCTCGGAGCACCGGACGTTGCGTGGGCGCACCCACCGGGTCGCCGACAAGACGCGCGGCAAGACCCACCAGGTCGCCGATTCGACGCGCAATTTCACGCATCGCCAACTCGACAAGGCACGCGACTTCAGCGCTCGCCAGGATGAGCGCTTCCCGACCAAGGAAGGCCGACTGCCGGCGAAGGCGCAGGAACACGCGCCCGGCTGAGATGACGGTCGACGCGATCGCGCCGCGCTTGTCGGTTGATCCGACGGCGCGCTCGCCCTCAGCGCAGTACGACCCAGGTCGGCGCGTGATCGCTCGGCTTTTCTCTGGCCCGCACCGCCTTGTCGACGCCCGACTGCATCAGCCGGGCGGCGGCGGGCGCGTTGAGGAGCAGGTGATCGATGCGCAACCCGGCATCGCGGCCGAAGCGGTTGCGGAAGAAATCCCAGAAGGTGTAGATCGCTTCGTCGGGGTGTAGCGCGTGGATCGCGTCGGTCCAGCCCTGCGCCAACAGGCGCTGGTAGGCGCTGCGGCTTTCCGGTTGCAGGAGCGCATCGTTCTTCCATGACGCCGGCGAGTAGATGTCGCCGACGCCATCGGTGGCGACAACGTTGTAATCGCCGATAAGTAGCACGGGCTGGTCGCCTTTCACGAGCGAGGCGGCGTGCTCGATCAGGCGCTCGAACCAGGCCAGCTTGTAGTCGAACTTCGGCCCCGGCTGCGGGTTGCCGTTCGGCAGGTAGATCGACGCGACGACGAGGCCCTGCACGTTCGCTTCCAGATAGCGGCTGTGCGTGTCGTCCGGGTCGCCCGGCAAGCCGCGCCTGCGCTCCTCGGGCGCCGCGCCGCGAGACAGCACGGCGACGCCGTTGAAGCCCTTCTGCCCGTGCCAGATCGCCGAGTAGCCGGCCGCCTCGATCGCAGCGATGGGAAAGGTCTCGTCGGAGGTCTTCACTTCCTGCAGGCAGGCGACGTCGGGCCTGGCTTCCTCCAGCCATTCGAGAAGCCGGGGCAGGCGGCTGTGGATGCCGTTGACGTTGAATGTCGCGATCTTCATGGGTCAGGTCGGTTGTCGCTTCGTGAGCCGAGCCTTCTAGCACAGCGGCATCAACGCGCGCCGTCGATCGTCGAGAACGCCCGATCGAGCGCGGCGGCGTCGCGGGGGCGCACGACGCGCGCAAGCTCCTGCCCCTGGTGCAGAAAGACCAGCGTCGGCCAGAGCTTGACGCCGAACGACCTCCCGAGCCGTCGGCCCGGCCCGTCTTCGATCTTGACGTGACGCACTGCCGCGTGGCCGGCGAGCGACGCAGCGACGAGGGGCTGTGCGGCGCGGCAGAAGCCGCACCACGAGGTGCCGAATTCGAGCACGGTCGATCCGTCGAGAGCATCGATTTCCTGCCGTGTCGGATCGGCACTCGCAGCGTGTCGTTCGGCAACCATCGCGATCGCGATCGGCGCGGTGGCGTCTCGCTAGGGCGCCTTCTGCTTGGCGTCGGTGCCGTGGTTCGGCCCGATCACCACGTCGGACACCGATTTGCCGAGCGAGGTCGCGGCGCCTTCGTCCTTCGGCGCGACCGGCGGATGCCGCCATGGGCCGTCCTCTGCCTCGTCGTCGAAGCCGCTTCGAGGACGCGCCGGGTTGCCCGCGGACCCTGTCGCGGCGGGTGCCGATGCTTTGGCTGGGGCGGCTGCCGGTTGACGTGGCGTGCTTGCGCTCATGGGCGGTCTCCTTCTCGAGCGCTCAGCATACGACGTACCCGCTTTCTGCCGGCGCACCGCGGGCGCGCGCGACCCGCCGCGGCTACGATTCGCGGACCATGCCCGATGCGCCGGCAACGACCCCTCCCGAGACTTCGGCGGCAATCGGAACGCGCCGCCTGCTCACGCGCATCGCCTGGGCTCTCGCCATCGCCCTCACAGTCGCGATCGCATCGCATCCCTGGTGGCTGGCGGCCGTCGTCGCGAACGATCTCGCCAAGCGCTCGGGCCGCGATGTGCACTTCGACTCGATCCGCATCGGCCTCACGGCACAGCTCGCACCCGTCGTCGTGGCGCGCGGCGTGCGCATCGCCAACGCGCCGTGGGCCGACACGAGCGTTCCGTTCGCCGCGCTCGACGAAGCCCGGTTCGAGTTCGCATGGCGGCGCACCGCAGGCCGCTATGTCGTCTCGAAGCTCGTGATGCACGGCGGCCAGGCGCACCTCGAGCTCAGCGCCGACGGCCTGCGCAACTGGCGGCTGCGCAAGCCCGACGACCGCGGTCCCGGCCACTATTGGTTTCTCGCTCTCGAGGCACACGACGCCAGCCTCACGTTCACCCATCCTGCCATCGACCTGGTCTTTCGCGGTGCGGCGAGCGACGCCGCGGCGCCGCCGGCAACCGGCCGCGCCGGCGATGCACTCACGTCGCACATCGTCTTCGACGGCAGCTTTCGCGGTGTTGCGTACAAGGGCGATCTGCTCGCCGGCCGCGAGCTGACGTTTCGCGATACGGGGAGATGGTTCGGCGTGCGTGGCGGCGCCGAAGTCGCGGGTGTGCGGCTCGAGGTCGACGGGCGTGCCGCCGACATCTTCCGCGGCGCCAGGATCGATGCCGACGCGATCCTCGCCGGCAGCTCGCTCGCCGCACTGCGCCCCTTCGTCGGCGCGCGCTACGCGACGCCGCGTGTCTTCCGGGCGACCGGCCACGTGCTCGTCGAAGGCGGGCGCCATGCGCTCGACGGCGCCAGGGCGAGCATCGGCGCGACCGATCTTGCCGGCGACCTCGCCTGGTCGAAGAGCGGCGAGCGCAGATCGGTTCGCGCCCGTGTGCAAGGAGGTAGCGTCGACGTCGCCGACCTGCTCTGGCTGGTCGGTCGAGCCGACGCCGCATTGCCGGCAGCAACGCCTGCCGCGGCTGCGACATCGCCAGCCAGCGGCGGCGCATCCGGCGCAGCATCGGCCGCGTCGCCGACCGACCTGTTCGCCGCAGTCCGCGAGCTCGACGCCGATGTCGTCTTCGATGCCAGGAAGCTCCGGTACGCCCCGTTCCACGCGCTGCAGAGCCTGAAGATCGCGGCGCGCCTGACCGACGGCCAGCTCGCGGTCTCCGACCTCGATGTCGGCTGGGCTGGCGGCCATTCCGCCGGCAGTCTCGCGCTGGATCTGCGCCAGCCGCTCGCCATCGCTGAAGCGACGATCCGCACCAGCGGCGTTCGCATCGAGTCGCTCCTTCCCGCCGCCGACGAGAAAAAGCGCATCACGGGCGCATTCGCCGGCCAACTGGCGCTGAAGGCCAGCGGCAACGACACCGCGGCATTGCGCTCGACCGCCAAGGGCAGCGCATCGTTCAACTTGAGCGACGGCACGATCTCGAGCCTGCTCGACGCCGAGCTCGGCCTCGAAGGCGGCAAGCTGATCCGCACGATGCTGAGCGGCGCCGAGCCACTGGCGCTGCCGTGCGCTGCGGCAACGGTCGAGCTCGGCGGCGGCCGCGCCGAGCTGAAGAGCCTCGTCATCGACAGTGCCAACACGCGCACGACCGGCAGCGGGACGATCGATCTGCGCGACGAGGCGATCGATGTCGTGCTGACGCCGACACCGAAGCGGGCCGGCATCGACCTGAGCCGGTCGATCCGCCTGCACGGCCATCTGCCCAAGCCCGAGCGCTCGCTCGTCGACCGCGTGGCGCAGCCCGCGGTCATGGCGTGCGCGCCGGCGCGGCAATAGCTGCCGAGCGCACCCGGCCCGGCGCTCGCCTCAGCGCCGCATTACCGCCGCATCAGCGTGCTCTTGCCGAACAGGCTTTCGATCATGTCGACGGCGATCTCGGCGGTGCGGTTGCGGACGTCGAGCGCCGGATTCAGCTCCATCACGTCGAGCGAGGCCAGCGCGCCGGTGTCGGCGATCATCTCCATGCAGAGCTGCGCCTCGCGATAGGTCGGACCGCCCTTGACGGTCGTGCCGACGCCGGGGGCGATGTCGGCATCGAGGAAGTCGACGTCGAAGCTGACGTGCAGGTGCGTGTTGGCGTCGATGGTCGCCAGCGCCAGCTCCATCGTGTGGCGCATGCCCATCTCGTCGATGTAGCGCATGTCGAAGACCTCGAGGCCGTGCTCGTGCACGAACTTCTTCTCGCCGGCGTCGACGCTGCGGATGCCGATCTGGCGCACCCACTTCGGGCTGATCGCCGGCACCGTGCCGCCGATCTCGATCAGCGCTTGCGGGCCGAAGCCGCACAGGCACGCGACCGGCATGCCGTGGATGTTGCCGCTCGGCGTCAGCAGGGCGGTGTTGAAGTCGGCGTGGGCGTCGAGCCAGAGCACGCGTAGCTTCTTGCCGGTCTCGCGGCAATGGCGGGCGACGGCGCTGATCGAGCCGATGCCCAGGCAATGGTCGCCGCCGAGCAGCACCGGCATGCGGCCTTGCGCCAGCTCGGCATGGACGGCGTCGTGGACCGTGCGGTTCCAGGCGACCACGGCGTCGAGGTGCCGATAGCCTTCTTCGGGCGGCTTCCACGGGTTGGGCGGACCGGCGAGGTTGCCGCGGTCGGCGACCTCGAGCCCATGGCTCTCGAGCACCTGCCCGATGTTGGCGACGCGCAGCGCCTCCGGGCCCATGCTCGAGCCGCGGCTGCCGGCGCCGATGTCGGTCGGCGCGCCGATCAGGCTGATGCGTGCGTTCATGCGGTCGATGCCCGTTGCATCTCGAGTTGCGCGGAGAGCACCGCCCAGGCCTCTTCGGCGGTCTCGACGAAGTGGAACAGGTGCGCGTCCTCCGGCGAGATCATGCCGGTCTCGACCAGGACGTCGAAGTCGATCAGGCGAGTCCAGAACTCGCGGCCGAACAGCAGGATCGGACGCATCCGCGACTTGCCGGTCTGCACCAGCGCCAACACCTCGAACAGTTCGTCGAGCGTGCCGAAGCCGCCGGGAAAGCACACCAGCGCCACCGCGCGCATCAGGAAGTGCATCTTGCGCAGCGCGAAGTAGTGGAACTGGAAGCACAGCTCCGGCGTGATGAAGCGGTTCGGCGTCTGCTCGTGCGACAGCACGATGTTCAGGCCGACGCTCTTGCCGCCGACCTCGAAGGCGCCGCGGTTGCCGGCCTCCATGATGCCCGGGCCGCCACCGGTGACGACGTAGAGCGGCTTGTCGAGCGTCGCGCCATTGCGCGTCACGATCGCCGAGAAGCGTCGCGCCTCCTCGTAGAAACGCGACATCGCGGCGCGCGTCTCGGCGACGCGCAGCGCCTGCGCGTCGCCGCCGCTGCGTGCCGCGTCGAGCTCGCGCGCGGCCACCTCGGGCGCGACGATGCGGGCGCTGCCGAAGATGACGACGGTCTTCTCGATGCCTTGCTCGTCCTGCACCAGCTGCGGCTTGAGCAGCTCGAGCTGCACCCGAACCGGCCGGAGCTCCTCGCGGAGCAGGAAGTCGGTGTCGGTGAAGGCGAGCCGGTACGAGCTTTCGGGGCCTTCGTAGCGGGCGTCGGGGCTGACCGTTTCGGTGACGGCGTCTTCTTGCGCCGAGGGAAAGGTTCGCGCTGCGGTCGCGCCGGGGTTGTCCATCGCGGCAAGGGTAGCAGGCGCGCTAGCATCCTGCCTTTTCCCGAGAGCGGAACGACGATGATTCACTGCGTACTTCACGATGCCGACGACACCGTCGCCGTGGTCGTGGTCGAGGGCCTGACCGCCGGCACGACCATGACCGGCTGGATCATGGACGATGACCGGACCATCTCGCTGCGGGCCACCCAGGACATTCCGATCGGCCACAAGGTCGCGCTCGTCGACATGGCGCCCGGCGACACCGTCGTCAAGTACGGCATCGACATGGGCAAGGTCGTGGCGCCGATCCGAAAGGGCGAGCACGCCCACGTCCACAACATCAAGACCAAGAGGTGGTGAGCATGGCCGTCGTCACTTCCAGCACCACCTTCCTCGGCTACCGCCGCGAGAACGGCCGCGTCGGCGTTCGCAACCTCGTCGTCGTCCTGCCGCTCGACGATCTCTCGAACGCCGCCGCCGAGGCGGTCGCGCACAACATCAAGGGCGCGCTAGCCATTCCGCATCCGTACGGGCGGCTGCAGTTCGGAGCCGACCTCGAGCTCCACTTCCGCACCCTGATCGGCGCCGGCTGCAACCCGAACGTCGCGGCGGTCGTCGTCATCGGCATCGAGGACGGCTGGACCAAGAAGGTCGTCGACGGCATCGC
>Ga0075520_1001674_pt1 | contig 10777 bp, 8 predicted proteins | sample NGEPerB_FD_75100 | JGI IMG/M metagenome (GOLD analysis project Ga0075520, IMG submission 75100) | Arctic peat soil microbial communities from the Barrow Environmental Observatory site, Barrow, Alaska, USA - NGEE PermafrostAB12-B | ecosystem: Environmental > Terrestrial > Soil > Wetlands > Peat ...
AATGGTCACAGGATTTTAAGTCCTGCGTGTCTACCATTCCACCATCCGGGCGGAATATTTTGAGTGCGCAAATTTATAACAAATAATCCTTATTTAAAACCCGGGGTCACTTTACCTCTGTGTCACTCTGTGATCCTAAGTGAAACTCTGTGTAAGTTCTTATTATTTTTTAAGTTACACTGAGAACCACAGAGCAGGCACAGAGAACCACAGAGAAAAACCTGATTATTCTTTTATCAGTATAGGTTTCCCTAATCCGGCTTTTTCAAGATCCTTTAACTGTGTAGCCGCATCACCGACAACCACATAGTACATTTTAGATGGATCAATATACTTTTTAACCACCGCGAGTTGTTTCTCAGGAGTGAGTGCCTGTATATAAGCCTCTTCCTGCTTTATATAATCATTGGGGAGGTTATATGCCGACATCGTGTTGAGCATTCCCAGCAGCGAGGCGAGTGTCTCAAATCTTAGAGCGTTGCCTTTTATCAATGCACTTTTTGTGAAATCAATATAATCCTGCGGCATGATCTCACGATACTTTTCCATCTCTGTTTTGAATATGATAACAGACTCCAGGGTCGAATTGGTGCGGACCCGTGAAGAAGCAGTGAATGTGCCGTAATTATTGAAGCCTGAGAAATTAGAGCGTGCTCCGTAAGTAAATCCTTTTTCTTCCCTGAGTATAAGGTTGAAAATTCCGTTAAAGGAACCTCCAAGCTTGTAATTTGCAACATATGCTGCATTAAAATCTGCACTGGTCCTTGGCAATGATGGCGCACCAATTGAAATAACAGATTGTTTTGCTCCGGGGAAATCGACAAAATAAATTGCCGCATTCTCTGGTGCCTGAGGTACTTTAACTTCCGGCATAGCAACTTCTTTTGGCTGCCATTTATTGCTCAATCCCAGGAATGCTGATTCCACTCTTTTCTGGTCCACATCACCCACAACAAGAAGCCTGGCAATTGATGGCGAGAAATATGTATTATAAAATGCTTTCAGGTCATCCATTGTTATTAAATTAACAGAAGCTTCTGTTCCTGAGGCATCAAGCGCCAGAATATTGTTATCGCCGAAAATAAGTTTGTTAAGGGTTGTTGACGAGAGATAATCAGGATTTGCCTGATTCCTTTTGAGGTTATTTATGATCCTGCTTTTTACAAGTCCAAACTGTTCTTCATCCCATCTTGGTTCAAGCAGAATTTCTTCGACAAGGGCAATAGTCTTTTCAAAGTTCTTAGTCATTGTACTAACTGAAATCGTAATATCTTCATTGCCTGATGATACATTTATTGATGCTCCAAGCAGTCCGATTGCATCTTCTAATTGTTCAGGAGTTTTGTTTTTTGTGCCCTCATTCATCATTGATGCAACAAGGTTTGCAAGACCTGCTTTTACAATATCTTCAGAAATGTGTCCAGCGCTGAGTACGATCGAATACTGAACCAGGGGCAGCTCATTTTGTTCTATCCCCCAGATCTTCAGCCCGTCTGTCAGCGAAGAACTCCATATTTGCGGGACCGTTACAGTCGGATCAGCGCTCAGCGGAGGCTGTATGGATCTGTCGAGCTTGGTTGGAGTTTTTATTATAGGTTCATTTTCGGCCGATACTTCTTTCACTTCAGCTGCATTCTTAAGATCTTCTTCAACAATACCGGCATTTACAGATCCCTCGGCAATAAGATTTACCTGGCCTTTTGGTACGAAGCTTGTCTCCAGATAGTTTTTACCCTTTATGTATTTATCGTATACATCCTTTATGTTTTTCATTGTGACTGCCTGGATTGAAGCAAGATCTTTCTTATAATATTCGGGATCGCCGGTATTCATAGTGTACTCGGCAAACTGGAATGCTTTTCCCTGCACGCTTGCGAATGAATTATAAAAACGGGTCTCATACTGAGCCTTTATCCTGGTCAGATCTTCTTCATTGAACCCGTCTGTTTCAAATTTTTTAAATCCATCAAAGATGGCCTTTTCAACATCTGTAAGGCTGACACCAGGATTGGCGCCTACTGTAATAGTGAAAGTTCCGGCAAGTTCCTGAGATCCATTCCTGGAATTGACACGTGATGTGAGCTTTTTATCCTTGACAAGGACTATGTAGAGAGGAGATTTCTTTGTCCCGGAAAGCAGCTCTCCAAGAAAATTAAGTGCGTATGACTCTTTTGAATAGCGTTCCACAGTCGGGAAGACCATGGTGAGCTGGGGAGCTTTTGCAAAATTGTCTTCATGATAGAGCTTAACTGTTGAAGCCAGTGAGACAGGCATTGCACCTCTTTTCTCAACAGGCTCACCGGAAGGAATCTCGCCGAAATACTTAGCGATCCATGACTTTACTTCATCAATGTTGATATCGCCTGAAACTGTCAGCGTCGCATTATTTGGCGAATAGAATTTTTTATGAAATGCCTTGACGTCTTCCACTTTAGCATTGGTAAGATCCTTCATATCTCCAATTACTGTCCAACTATATGGATGCATAGCAGGGTAAAGATGCTTCTGGATGATTTCTGAGTTGAAGCCATAAGCTGCATTGTCAACACTTTCCCGCTTTTCGTTCTGAACCACATTTTGCTGGTTGGTGAGAGCTGAAGGTGTGACTGTGTTCTCAAGATAACCCATCCGGTCGGATTCCATCCACAATGACATTTCGAGAGCGTTTTTCGGGATAATCTCAAAATAATTAGTTCTGTCCTGATTGGTGCTTCCGTTCAGTGTTCCCCCTGCGCCCTGAATATTTTTGAATAGCTGGTCCTCACCAACATTCTCAGATTTCTGGAACATCATGTGCTCGAACAGGTGAGCAAAACCTGTTTTCCCGGGTACCTCACGGCTTGACCCAACATGAAAATATATTGCGAGGCAGGCAATGGGATCTGACTTGTCGACATTGAGGACGACAGTCAGTCCGTTTGGAAGAGTATACTTTTCATATGGAATTGAAAGGGAATTTTCTTTATTCCCGTTTTTGCAGCCTGTAAATAGCATTGCAATCAGGAACAGGGAAATGTAAAATGATTTTTTCATGGTTAGAGGATTTGAACTAATGAAATAGAATTAACTGGTTTCGAAAATAATAAAAAAAAGCATGCGTGGATATAGTTGAAAAACAAAAAAGCCACTGGCGCGAATCTCTTAGATTCAGAGATGGGATTGCGTCGCCTGACGGCGCCGCGGACCCGGTTTGGGGATGCCATCAAACAAAGCCGCTGCTATCGCAGCTTCATTTTTTATTTGCTTAATCCTCCTTCATGCAAGCATGTTGTCGGTTTTCGCAAATAAAAAATGCCGCATTTTCATGCGGCTTTGTTTGAGCGGGAGACGGGACTCGAACCCGCGACCCCGACCTTGGCAAGGTCGTGCTCTACCAACTGAGCTACTCCCGCAGATTCAACGGCAAAAATAAGAATTTTTTCTTATCCGCAAAACAGAGCCATGAAAATGGCAAACTGTTCCCATGAAATGATTATTCTTTAACAGGCCCCCAATCGATGAGAGTATCATTTTCAAAGTGAAGCCAGGAATTATTGTAAAACCAATCTTCCTTAACCTCATTTCCGTTTATGACCCTGTTGATCTTTTTCGGACCACCCCAGCTATCCTGAACCATATCTGTTGTCATGCCTTTCCAGATTTTCCCTGAAATAAGCCTTGCTGCCATGCTTGTCCCATATTTATTCTCCAGATAGGAAAATCTGCTGATCTGCTGTTGCTGCTGCTGGACCGGCTGTTCCTCCTGAACATATGACTGTTGCTCTGAAACAGGAGCGACATTGGCGATTATATTCTTTATGGTGGCATGACGCTTGAAAATATATCCCTCACTTTCCTGGTAAATGATGTGAAAATATGTGCTGTCTGAACCTATAACATCAACAGTGTCACCAGCCGGGACAATCGTTATAACTGAGGTAAGGTCATCTTTCGATCCAAAGAGGCGGGTTGCCTTATTGATTATTGCTGTAAGCTCAGCGTCCTGATTCTGTGACTGGCCCGATTCAAGATTTTGCAATGCATTTACACGGTTATCCTGGGCATTTACAGAAAATGCCAGCAGCATCAGGAAAATTGAAATGGTAAGCTTTTTCATATAGTATTTTTAATGTCATGCTCAAAAACTATACCATACTTGACAATATCTCTTTAATATTCCTGAAAACTACTTACCCGGGATTAGTTCTTCCTGATAAGCATCAGTCCGTCTCTTAAAGGAAGGATTATTTTCTCAATATCCTTCTCCCTCATTATCATCTCGTTAAATTCAATTATTCCTCTTGTTTGGGGATCCCTTGAGCTTGTATCAAGGACCTTCCCGCCCCATAAAACATTATCGGCAATAATATATCCGCCACTCCTGACTTTATCAATTGAAAGATTATAATAATCGATATACTCTCTCTTATCTCCATCGATAAATACAAGATCAAACAGATGATCCAGCCCCGGGATAATCTCCTGGGCTCTGCCGGTGACCTGTGTAATCACACATTATCGACTCCTGCTTTCCGGAACCAGGAACTGCTGAATTCTTTAAGTTCGTCATTTATTTCAATGGTAATGAGCCTTCCTCCCGGTTTCAATCCTCTCGCAAGACAAATAGCTGAATATCCGGTAAAAGTGCCGATTTCGAGGATAATTTCTGGGGTTATCATTTTTGAGATAAGCTCAAGAAATTTTCCCTGAACATGACCGGTTGACATATTGGGATTGACGAATCTTACATGAGTCTCCCTGAACAATTCTTCAAGAACCGGATCTTCTGGCGATGAATGTTCATGGATATACTTTTCAATCAGTTTATCCATAGCTATTTATAGATAAGCATTGATAATTTTGAAGGTTCAAAAACCTCATTGGAAATCTCGAGCAATTCTGAGGTAGTAAGTGAGTCAATTTTTTTGCATATCTCCTCGAGTGAATCTATCCTGTTAAAAACAAGAAGGCTTTTTCCAAGGCTGAGCATAAGGCTCTCATGGTTTTCATAACTTCTTGCCAGGTAGCCCTTCAGCTGATTTTTTGCCTTGCTGAACTGAATTGGTCCGAGCCGGTTATTGCGGAGCTTATTAAGTTCTGCATAGGCGATTGCAATGCTTTTTTCAAGATTCTGCCGGTCGGTGCCAAAGTAAACTGAAAACACTCCGGTGTCGAGATATGCATTGTAATTTGATTCGACGTTATAAGCAAAACCATTATTTTCCCGCAGGGAGAGGTTTAACCTTGAATTCAATGGTTGTCCGCCCAATAAATTGTTTAGCAGGAACATGCCTATTCTACTTTTATCCTTTATGTTGTAGGCTACGTTTCCGATCATACAATGATCCTGGTTGGTGTCCATTTTTTTTGTTAAGGTGGTCTGGGTATAAAAGGAAGGTTTGCCTTTTGTGCCTGATTTGATATTTGAAGCTGCGACTCCCATGTATTTGGTCACCAGGCGCACTATCTTTTCATCAGCTATATTTCCGACCGAGCAAAAAACCATCTGGTTCGTATTGTAATTACCGGCAACAAATTCAAAGAGAGCCTTTTGTGTGAAAGATTTAACAGTAACCGGTGTGCCGAGGATATTTCTTCCGATAGATTGGCCGCTAAATATTATCTCCTCAAAATCATCGAAGATAAGTTCTGCAGGATTATCGAGATATGAATTTATTTCCTCTATAATCACGTCCTTCTCCTTTTCAATCTCCTTCACGGGGAAAACTGAATTGAATGTTACATCGCTTATTATATCCACAGCTTTTTCAAATTCTTCTGTGAGAACTGAAGCATGAATTGCAGTCTCCTCTTTTGTAGTATAGGCATTAAGCTCTCCACCGGCATCATCGAGAGAGCTGAGAATGTGATATGTTTTCCGTTTGCTGGTACCCTTGAAGAGCATATGCTCAATAAAGTGAACCATTCCATGTTCATTAAGCTTTTCATTGCGGGAACCGGTATTAATAATAAGACCGCAATGGGCGACCATTCCGTTTGTTCGCAGATGGACAACTCTTATTCCGTTTTCGAGTGTATGGTAAAGTAACTGCATTATTGAATTTTAGGTAAGGTTGCAAATGTACCATATAGGTAAAATGATTCCAAATTGATTTTTTGAGTTCAAAGTTTTGCTTACTCGGATTTGAAATATATATTTGCAGTCCGAAAAGAAGGTGCCATAGCTCAGTCGGTAGAGCAATGGACTGAAAATCCATGTGTCCCCGGTTCGATTCCTGGTGGCACCACTTCTTTAAATCGTAAATCCCGCAAGATCAATGATCTGCGGGATTTTGTATTTTAAAGGGGAACGTGCTCATGCCTGCCTGCAGGGAATATACGGTTTTTACACAAAAGCCATCATGAAATTTATGTAGTATTTCAGGTTGTCTTGTCCTGAATAATTTTCGACCGTATGGTATTTACTAATCTGTATTTAACATGACTGACGTTATAAAAGCCACAATAATAAATAAATACAAAGTTTTAACATTTTTTATATTTTTAGAATGAAATTTTAAATACAATTTTATTTAAAACATAATTCATTATATTCGGCCCCTGAACCTTTTAAATAAAACTATAATTAACACTTACAATTATGTTACTCCATCAGCAATTTGTTCGTATAGCAAAGAAACATGCCAACAAGCTGGCTGTTATTGACAAAACCACTAAGAAAAATATTACTTATTCCACGGCTTTAATTGGTGCTTTGATATTGAGGTCAAAATTAGAGGAGTATGATAAGGGGTTCATTGGCATTATGATTCCAACTTCTGCAGGTTGTGCACTGGCAATAGTAGGAGCCTTAATGAGTGGCAGAATACCGGTAATGATAAATTATTCGACACGGGCTGAGGACAGTGCAAAATACGCACAAAAGAAATGTAAATTCAAAACAATTATTGCTTCCAGAGCATTACTTGAAAAAATTGATTGTCCGGTAATAGACGGAATGATAATGATTGAGGATATAATGGATAGTGTCACTACAGGTGAAAAGCTTAAGGCGGCATTGAAATCCAAGCTGCCTGTTAATATGATTCTTAATAGCATTCATAAAGGAGATGAAAATGACACTTCTGCAATTTTATTTACCAGTGGAAGCGAGAAGGATCCGAAAGCAGTTCAGCTGACACATCTGAATATTGCCTCGAACATTGAAAATTTTGGCAACTATGTGAAAATATCTGAATCAGATATCATTCTTGCAAATCTTGTTTTCTTCCATGTTTTTGGTTTAACAGTAAATCTCTGGGTGCCATTCTATTACGGTATGACTATGGTGGCCTATGCTAATCCGCTTGATTTTCAGACTATTAGTAATATTGCACGCGATGAAAAACCAACATTAATGGTTGGTACGCCAAGTTTCTTCCGGGGCTACCTGCAGAAATCGGAACCCGGGGATTTCAAAACTATCAGGTTAATGGTAGCAGGTGCAGATAAATGTCCGGATACCCTGAGGGAAGGATTCATGAATAAGCATGGAGTAACACTGCTTGAGGGATATGGAGCTACAGAGACATCTCCTGTAATTTCAATTAATTCACATGAGTTAAACAGACCCGGCAGTACCGGGAAAGTGATCCCTGGTGTTCAGGTAAGGTTAGTGAATTTTGAAACTGGCGAAGAGTGTAAAACCAGGGAAGTTGGAAAGATATTTGTAAAAGGAGATTCCGTAATGAAAGGCTATTATGATGATCCTGAGATTACGGCTGATGCGCTCGTTGACGGTTGGTATAATACAGGTGATATGGGATTCTTCGATGAAGATGACTATCTCTGGCATGCCGGACGGTTTAAGAGATTTGCAAAGATCGGCGGGGAAATGATCTCTCTGGTTAAGGTTGAGAATACATTGGAGAAATTTCTTCCGACAGGAGTTTCCTGTTGTGTTGTTGAGGTATCGGATGAAAAAAAAGGATCAGAAATTATTGCTACAGTCTCTGCAGAAGTAAATAAGACAGAACTGCTCAGGAAGATGATGACCGAGTTACCCATAATTGCTCTTCCAAGGCAGTTTATAGTTATTAAAGAGTTGCCTGTGATGAGCACGGGGAAGATAGATTTCCGAAGTGTTACAAAAATAGTCCAGGAGATATTAAGCACTTCCAACTCAGGCAAGTTGGTTATATAAAAAGGATTTTCACCTGATATACTTAATTATATTTGGCGCTCCTTCTCGCTTGCACTGATAAGCGCTTTTGCCTGTGCTTAAATGAGAAGAGAATAGTGAAGTTGAAATCTTGTAATAATAACTTATAATTATTAACTTTCAAACCCGATTTCGAAATCTGATCAGGTTGTAAATATGGAACCGGAATAATCAGATACGTCACCTTGAATAATAGTATTATTAAATATTTAACCAGCTTTTTAAAAAACAGGATCATGAACAAGAAAACATTTATTTCAGTATTTTTATTACTCTTACTGGCAACAGGAATGCTGTCGGGACAGACGACCGGCAATAGTGTAACTGATGTAATATTGACAGGTTATACGGTAAGGAAGTTTACAACGGAACCTGTTTCTGACAGTAATATTGACCTTATCCTGAAATGCGGGATGAAAGCTCCCAGTGCAAGGAACAGACAGTTGTGGAAGTTCACTGTAGTTAAAGACAATGCTTTAATCGGCGAGATCATTCCAAATTCTACAGCAGGGAATATCCTGATAGTTATATCAGGGCAGGAACCTGTACAGCAGGGTATGAATGATGATTTTGATTGCGCCCTGGCGACAGAAAATATGTTTATAGCTGCTCAAAGTCTTGGTCTTGGGGCGCATATATATACAGGTCCGGTGAGCAATATTAATTTAACAAAGAAACAGGCATTGGGAATTCCTGATGGTTACAAGGCAATATCTGTTCTAAGAATTGGAAATATAGACAAGAACGTCGATGCTGTTTCATCCGCTTCGACAAGGAAGAAAATAGAGGAGGTGGTTAACTATAAATAAGATTGGTTACAGACATTTGTTTTTATCCGAACTATATTCAGGAATCAAGATTTAAACTAATTATATGTCATTAAGCGTAGAGTTCTCAGGAAAAGGGAAAGCCATCCCTTTTATTGTATTGTTTTTGTTTTTATTGTTCGGATTTGATGGATCTGCACTGGCCCAGGACATCCTGATACTGAAAAGCGGTAAAGAAATAAAGGCCAATATCATCGAAGAGAGCACCGATATGGTCAAATACCGTGAATATGAAAATCCGGAAGGACCCCTGTACTCGATCGGTAAGGACAAGATAGCCACCATCAAATATAAAAAAGGAGCTAAAGAGGTGCCGGATATAAATGCCGGAGTTCAGGAAAAGATAATACAGGAAACGGCAATACCATTGCAATCAAATACAATTCAGACACTTGAATACAAAAAAAGATATGTCTTGTCAAATGGGAAGATACAATCAGTACGGAAAGTTAAAACCTTAATGGAAGATTACCCCGAGGCGTTAGATTTATATGAATCCGGAACGACTTTATGCAGTTTAAGCAATGCGTGTGCAGGCGGGGTTATCGTGATCTGCTTTATTGCAACCGAAGTATCAAACGGTATGAAAGATGAATCGAAGGGAAAAACAATTGTTTTTACCGGACTGGGCATATCAGGCGCTTTAATTATATCGGGCATCGTGCTTGCCTCATCAGGAAAGCATAAGATACGTAATTCGGTAAGAATCTATAATTCCGCTATCAACAAACCTGTCGCCTGCAAGCTTAATTTCGGAATAATGGGCGACGGGATTGGCCTTGCACTAAGATTTTAAGAAGGCGTTTTATTCAGGCCGGCCAAGCTTCAATTTAGCATAAAAAGACCAGGCTAATCCTATACTTGCGTAAGGTCCGTTCCACTTAACACTTACCAGGTCTTTATTTGTAGGATAATTTACATAGAATTGTGACCAACCGGTTGAGCTGTCGCTGTCTTTATGTCCCTCTTCAATTTTCATGAACCGCTGGCCAACACGAAAGCATGCCTGCAATCTTCTTGAAATTATCCAGTCAGCTCCGGCAGCAAGATGAAGCCCTGCTCCAAAAGCTGCTGAATTATCATATTTAGTATTGGCAAGTTTCAGGTATCCGCTCATAAAGCCAGTATCGAAGCCCGGTTCAAAAACAGCTATCAGGTTTTTCTTATGATTTAATGTATGACCATAAAATACTATGATATTGTAATAGAACGATCTAAAGCTTATTTCGTTTGATCCATCAGAGTTTGTTGAATAAATTGCATCCCTTGGGGTAAGGATCAGCTGCATCTCATCTCCTATAATGTTTCTTCCTGCCTTCCCTATTACAAAGGAAGTCTTCATATCCAAAGAGTAATAAACAGGCTTCCATTTTATTTCGGGGGTGTTAGTCGGGTTCCAGTTTTGCCAGAACAGAAGGAGATTATCAGATCCATTCCGGTTAGAGTAATTTCCGCTGATACCAACACTTATTTTCCACACTCCCATCTTGCCAGCCATTTCCAACGGAGTTTGTGTTTTATTGATGATATCGTTTTCAACAGGAACTGTATAGTCTGCAATTATACCGTCTTTATAATGAATGCTTTTGATATCACTGACAAACACAGAGTAAATTCCTGCCGGCTCAGGCTGTCCGAATTTCTTGTACTTTATTTCCATATTATCTTTCGAGACAATTGTAACAGGAATTACCTCGCCGCTTTTTACAAAAATTGTATCCTGAGCTGATGCTATTCCGGAAAACAACAAAAGCAACAAAACAAATAACCGCTCTCTCATATGATTGCTGATATATAAATAAATCGATAA
>Ga0075520_1001675_pt1 | contig 10774 bp, 7 predicted proteins | sample NGEPerB_FD_75100 | JGI IMG/M metagenome (GOLD analysis project Ga0075520, IMG submission 75100) | Arctic peat soil microbial communities from the Barrow Environmental Observatory site, Barrow, Alaska, USA - NGEE PermafrostAB12-B | ecosystem: Environmental > Terrestrial > Soil > Wetlands > Peat ...
AGGTGATCCGCGCGGGCCAGCTGGATGCGGCGAGCCAGATGCTGGGCCGGCCTTACGCGATTTGCGGCGAGGTGGTGGCGGGCGATCAAATTGGCCGGCAGCTTGGTTTTCCGACGGCGAATCTGAAGGCGGCGAATCCGGCGCTGCCGCCGAACGCGGTTTATGCCGCCTGCACCAGACTGAAGGGACAATTTTACCGGGCGGCACTGAACATCGGGATGCGGCCAACGGTGGTTTCGGCCCAGCCGCAGTTGCGGGTGGAGGCGCATCTGCTGGATTTCAGCGGGGAACTTTACGGACTGGAACTGGAACTGGAGGTGGGCGCGAAATTACGGGAGGAACGACGGTTTAATTCATCGGGCGAACTGCGGGAACAGATTGCGCGCGATGTGGCGATGGTGCGTTCGATGGTTTGATTTGTTTTTCTGTAAGAGCTTGTTTTCAAACGTGTTGCTTTAGTTTCTCCGGCTCGTTCCGCAGGCTTGTGAAGCGAAGATTATTCTTGAAATTTCCAGTAAAACGGTTAGGATTGACGCGCGTCAGTCTTCTGGTATCCGGAGTTCCAAGCTTCACGGCAGTGAAAGCGGGTGATTCGTCAGAAGCCGCATTTCACGGTCAGAAGTGGTATTTTTTCTGAACCAGCGCGGTATTTTTTAGTCTCATAATTTATGTTGAAACGCAAAGCAACGGTGGCTAAAAGCGCGCCGAGCAATAAACGCAGCAGCCGTCCGAAAGTTTCCCAGGCCAAAACTCCGCCCGTCCGCCGGCGGTTTGTGATTTCGAGCAAAGCGATGAAGCCGGGAACGGCGGTTGCCAAACCGGTTGTCGGCAACAAGGTTCAGCCGCCAGCCGCTTCGGCCTCTCCGAAGCTGCCTACGAAGCCGCCGGCCAAGTCGCTGACCAGTGTGCAGACACCGGTGGCATCCGGCGTGACAGCGATTGATTTGACGGAGACCATCAAGACGCTGGTTCACCTCGGGCAGGAGCACGGCTACGTCACTTACGACGACATCAATGACATTCTGCCGGATAATTTAAGCCCGGAAGATCTGGACGCGCTGCTGACCAAGTTGCGCGGTCTCGACGTGGAAATCGTCATGGATCAGGCGGAAGCCGACCGCGCCGAACGCAAGCAGCCGGAGCAGGCGCAGCAGGCCGAGGAAGAAGATGATTCACGGCTGGAGATCTTGGACGACCCGGTTCGCATGTATATGAACCAGATGGGCAAGGTTCCTTTGCTCACGCGCGAACAGGAAGTGGAGATTTGCAAAAAGATCGAAGAGGCCGAAATCGCGATGAAGGCGATTATTTACGGCCTTGGTTTCACGGCGAAGGAGCACATCGCCATCGCGGAAAAGCTTTTGTCCGAGCCGCCGAAGGAGCGTTTCGACCGCGTCATTGTTGACAAAAAAATCGCCAACCGCGAAGGGCATCTCAAGGATTTGCGCAAGCTCATCAAAAAAATCCACGCGGCGGACCAGAAGGTGGACGCGAAGTATTTTGTCTGGCAGAAGGCGCAGCAGAAAGGCCGCAAAGAGGCGCTGAGCCGGGAATTGAAAAAGATGGGCGCGAAACTACAGGAGCTGTTCGTGAAATTTTATTTCAAGCAAAAAGTTGTCGAGGAGATGATTGTCGTGGCGGTCAACATCCACGAGAAATTTCAGGCCAGCCTCCGGCATTTGCAGGAACTGGAAACGCAGCGCAACACGGCCGAGCGCCGCGCCGCCGCCGAGGCCGAGCAGCATAAAATCCAGACGCTGGAACTGTTCGGACGGATGCCGCGCGAGGAATTTTTCAAGACGTTCAAAGATTTGAAGGCCGCCGCCGACCGGGCGCTCAAGGCCAAGACGCACATGGCCGAGGCCAACCTGCGCCTCGTTGTTTCCGTCGCCAAAAAATACACGAATCGCGGCCAGTCGTTTCTGGATTTGATCCAGGAAGGCAACATCGGTTTGATGAAAGGCGTCGAGAAATTCGAGTATCGTCGCGGTTACAAATTTTCCACCTACGCCATCTGGTGGATTCGGCAGGCCATCACGCGCAGCATTGCGGATCAGGCGCGCACCATTCGCATTCCAGTTCACATGATTGAAATCATGAACAAACTCTGGCGGGCGCAGAAGCAGCTCACGCAGGAGCTTGGCCGCGAACCTACGCCGGAAGAACTGGCGGACGAAATGCACATGCCGGTGTCGCGCATCCACGCGTTGCTCAAGATGGCGCAACAGCCGGTTTCATTGCACGCGCCCGTCGGCGACGATGGCGATGTGAGCGTCGGCGATTTCATCGAGGACAAGTCGGCGGAAAATCCGTCGGACGTGACGAGCTACAGTCTGCTCCGTGAAAAATTGAGCGACGTGCTGACGACCTTGACCGAGCGCGAACGGAAGATTCTCGAAATGCGTTTCGGCCTGGCCGACGGCTACGAGCGCACGCTCGAAGAAATCGGCAAGATGTATAACGTCACCCGCGAACGCATCCGCCAGATCGAGGCGAAGGCGTTGCGCAAATTGCGCCACCCGACGCGCGTGCGGCATTTGCAAGGCTTCCTTGAATCGCCGGAACTGACCTAAACTGGTTTGGTTTTCCAGAACCGCCCGCGATTTTTTAATTGCGGGCGGTTTTGTTTTGACCGATAAAAAATCAGCCGAAACGATGTTTTCATTCCGACTTTTGCTTGCGGGAAACGGCATAATCTCCAGTATGTGGCACAACCGTGCTGCTCACGGCGCAGATTTTTATTTCCGCCAACGTGACTCACCCTGTCAAAATTGCCGTATCGGACTGTGGATATGATGACGACACTTGGGATTCAGCGGTTTTTGTCAAAACTTGGTCGCCGAGTCAATGTCAGTAACGCTTACCAACGAAGGGAAACAACATGAAAAAAATAATATTTATTGCCACGGTTTTAGCAGCAGACCTTTTTGCGTCATCATTTGTTCAAGCCCAAGGCACACTCTATGTGTCGAATCTAGGCCAAACCCCGACCGGGAGCGCAGCTATTGGCAGTGATGCTTGGGTCGCGCAAACAGTTTTTACCGGAACCAATCCCGGCGGTTATATGCTCAACTCTGTTCACCTGCTGATGAACGCAGCATCGGGAACACCCAGCGGATTCGCTGTTTCAATTTATTCGAAAACCGGCGACCCTTACAGATTTAATATACCTGGCGATTCTCCACAAAGCAGTCTTGGCAGTCTTAACGGTTCTGATCCTGTTACTGGCGGTATTTTCACCTATACGACTTCCGGCATCATGCTTTTGCCATCCGCCTGGTATTTTGTCGTCGTCACTGCCACAGCACCTGTAATACAGGGCGCTTATGATTGGAGCGCGGCGAATGGGGTTACCACAGGCGATAGATGGTCCATTCAAAACTCGTATTTTAGCTCGGCCGATGGTTCAAATTGGACGTGGCAACCTCGTCAGGATGTTTTTCAAATGGCAATTAATGTCACGGCGGTGCCGGAACCGGGAACGCTGGCGCTGGCCGGCTTGAGTATGGCCTGTTTGACCTTCTGGCGGCGCAGGCAGGAAAAATAACCGACTGTCGTTCCCCATGAGCAAAACTATTGGCGTTATTCTTTTTGGCGTTGGGCTGTTTGCAACCCGGCTGGCTGGCCCCGCCTCGATCTGGCAGACTACTTTGGTTTGAGGCTTTTCAAACTTGGATGGGCAGGATGAGCATGGCGAGGCCATGTTGATACAGCCGGCGTTGCAGTTCAAAGACGGTGTGGTTGTGCAGCCAGCCGGTGATGATGTTCTCGTCCTTGAACACGAGCTGGCCCGCAAAAAACTGCGCCTGTGGAAAACGGTCGGCGATCTGGTCGCACAATTTTGCCGCCTCGTCCACGATGTCCGTGCCGAGCGCAAAATGGGCTTCGGTGTGAAAGCCACGTTTCCCCATGTAGGCAACGTAGCGATTCACTTCGTGCTGGGCGTGTTCGCGTAAATTTTCCACTTCGGCGGCGCCTTTGAAATTTCCCGCGTCGAGAACGCCAACCTGCAAGAAGATGAAATTGTCATAGACTTTCGGAAACATCCGCACAACGGCAAGCAAGGTGTGCAGGCCGAGGCCGTTGAAACCATTGACCAGAAACACGGCGGTGCGGGCGTTGGGATTGCACGGGATCGGTGGCTTTTCAACGGCGGTGACCGCCTCGTCCGCCATCGCGGCGGCGACGAGTTCGTTGAGGCGGTATAATTTTTTCTGCGTCTGGCGGTAATGATTTTTCACCCAGAACGCGGTGCCAATCAATCCGCCGGTGACGAGCAAGGTGGCCCAGCCGCCTTCATCAAATTTCACGACGCAAAGTGAAATCAGAATGCCGCTGGTGAGCAGCAGCCCGACGCCGTTGATGATAATTTTCGTACTCCACTTCGGTTCCAGCGCGCGTTCCAGCCACCAATGCCGCACCATGCCGAGCTGTGAAAGGCTGAAGGTGATGAATACGTTGATGCTGTAAAGCACCACCAGCAGGTTGACCAACCCGCCCTTCGCGAACAGCGCGCCGATAATGATCACGAGAAACGCGGCCAGGCCCATGAGCAGCACGCCGTTTTGCGTCACGAGCCGGTCGCTTAACGTGGCAAAGCGCGTGGGCATCCAGCGGTCAACGGCCATGTTGGCCAAGACGCGCGGGCCGCCGAAAAATCCCGTCTGCGCGGCGATGAACAGCAGCGCGGCGGACGAGGCCATGGCGGCGATGACAAACCCCTTAGAAGCGAACGGTGGCCAGGCGGCGGTGATTTTTTCAAACAGCACCGCGTTCAGCGTTTTGCCCTCCACGTGCGTGACGTGATATAGCAGATACGCGAGCAGCAAACCACCGACGACGAACGACAGCGACGCGGCCATGTAAATCATGGTGCGTTTGCCGGTCTGCACGCGGGGTTCGCGCAGGGTGTTGAGGCCGTTGCTGACGGCCTCGATGCCGGTGTAGGTGCCGGCACCGAGGCTGTAGGCTTTAAGCACAACGGCGGCCAGTCCCAGCCAGCCCAAGTCTGCCGCGCCGGAGTTCATGTCGGCCACCATGCCGTGGGCGATGTTGGGCAATTCACGGAAGTGCGCGGAAATGGCGTAAATGATGGCGAACGTGTAGCTCAAGACGAACACAAAAAATACCGGCACCCAGAGCATCACGGATTCTTTTGCGCCGCGCAGGTTCAGCAGCGTGAGAAACACCACGATGCCGAGGGAAAATTTCAGTTTCCAGACCTGTAGTTCCACCGGCAACATGCTGAACATCGCGTCCGCGCCGCTCGCCACGCTCAGGGCGATGGTCAGAATATAATCGCCGATGAGCGCGCAGCCGGACACGACGCCGACGGTGGGCGACAGCAGTTTGCTCGCGACGAGATAGCCGCCACCGCCGGTGGGGAACGCCTCGATGATTTGCGAATAGCTTGTGCAGATGATGATGATCGTCAGCACCATCGCGGCCGCCACGAACAGGCTCAAGTAGGTGTGCGTTTTCAGCGCGAGAAACGCCGCTTCCGGGCCGTAGCACGAGGACGACAAACCATCCGCGCCGAGGCCAACCCATGCCAGCAGCGCGACCAGCGACAGGCGATCAAACAGATTTTTATCGGAGAGGTTGCGGGCGCGCCCGACGACCACGTCCTTCGCCAAACGAAACACATTCATAAACAACTTTTGTCACTGCGTTTTATTTTGGGAGAACGTGGAAAACGCGGCTGCGTTTCCAGAGGATCGCCCTTTCAATTGCCGACGAGGTTAGCTGACGGGCTTGGCCTTGAAAGTGGCCTTGGCACGCGTTGCCGCGAGCCGTTCGCCCCATCCCAATCGTTTGGGAGTTTGGTTCCCCCGCATCCAACTTCAGGAAGGAAATTGAATTTAGGCTGCAACACGGAGAGTAAATCACGTTGGCGAGATTTTGTCAAATTGGCCGCAAAACCGCAGAAATACTTTGCCAAACGCCCGGCTAAACCGTCTTAATTTAACAAATGAAGTGGCGAATCCTTTTTGTTCTCACGACGTTGATGCTGTCGGCGAAATTATTTGCCGCCGACAATCAAAAAGTTTCGTCCGGCGAAATTCTCCCGCCGTCGCCCGCGCGCGAATTTCGCGGCGTGTGGATCACCGAAGTCGCCACCAACCCTGACTGGCCGTCCAAACCCGGCCTCACGACGGCGGAACAAAAAAATGAAATGCTCGCGTTGCTGGACCGCGCGGCGCAACTGCATTTCAACGCCGTCTTTTTCCAGGTGCGCCCGGCGTGCGACGCCTTTTATGCCTCCTTCATCGAGCCGTGGTCGGACCGCCTTACCGGCACGCAGGGCCGGGCACCCGAACCGTTTTACGATCCGCTCGCGTTCACCATCGCCGAGGCGCACAAGCGCGGGCTGGAACTGCACGCGTGGTTCAATCCGTTCCGTGCGGCGCATCCCGGAACCAAGCCGCCGATTGCGCCTAATCAAATTACCCGGACGCATCCCGGAATCATCCGTCATTACGACGGCCAAATCTGGCTCGACCCCGGCGAGCCGGAATCGCAAAGCCGCACGCTGGCCGTCGTGCTCGATGTCGTCAAGCGCTACGACGTGGACGGCATTGTCTTCGACGATTATTTTTATCCGTATCCCGCGAAAAACTGGGCCGGGCGCGAACTGGATTTTCCCGACGACGCGAGCTGGCAGAAATTCGGATTAAAAACCGGCCTGACGCGTGGCGACTGGCGGCGTGACAACGTGAACCAGCTCGTCCAAAAAATTTCGCAAGGCATCAAGGCCGCCAAGCCGTGGGTGCAGTTCGGCATCAGCCCGTTTGGCATCTGGCGTCCGCAAAACCCGCCGCAAATCAAGGGTCTGGACGCCTACGCGAAAATTTACGCCGACTCGCGGAAGTGGCTGGCGAACGGCTGGGTGGATTACTTTGCGCCGCAACTTTACTGGCCCATCGCTGATCGTGAGCATAGTTTTCCGGCATTGTTTGACTGGTGGCGGGCGCAGAATTTCAAAGGCCGCCACCTCTGGCCCGCGCTCTACAACGCGATGGTGGGCACAAAATTTTCCACCGAGGAAATTCCGCGACAGGTCCAGATCACGCGCGGGAAATCCGATCCGGGCGCGATCCACTATCATCTCCGCAGCGTGCTGGATAATCCCGCGCTCGCCGCCGTCGTGCGCTCGCAATACTCCCAGCCGGTGCTGATCCCGGCGACGCCGTGGCTGGATTCAACGCCGCCGGAAAAACCGAAGCTCACCGTGAACGACGCGAAAAATTCCCTGAACGTCCGCTGGGAAAATGCCGGCACTGAACCGGCGCGCTGGTGGCTTTTTCAATCCCGCACGAACACCGTTTGGACGACGGAAATTTTTCCGGCGAACCAGACCAGTCGCATTTTGGAAAATTCCAGCCCGGACGCCATTTCCATTCGCGCGGTGGACCGGTTGGGCAATTTGAGCGCCCCGACGTTCTGGTCGCCGAAAAAGTATTCACCCGGCGTCAGCAGCAAAGGCGCCGTGCTTTTGAAGAAGTAGGCGGCGGATTATTTTCGATTTGCGATATACGATTTACGCGGTGTGTCTGAATTGTGGCTGGATTCGAAGATCGAAAATCGGCAATCGTAAATTAAAAATGGTTTTGGAAGGGCTGTAAGCCGAATTTTGTCTGCGCCCTTGCGGACGGAGAGAATCATTTATCTTGGCAGCCGATACCCGAAACCTGTTTCGTTTTCACAAAACGCGGAGCAGGCAGCTCCTCGGTTTCCTATTTGGCCTTGCACCCGATGGGGTTTTCCGTGCCGCGTTGCTTGCGCTTCGCGCGGTGCGCTCTTACCGCACCTTTTCACCCTTGCCCCCGGCTTGCGCCGATGGCGGTCTGATTTTCTGTGGCACTTTCCGTCGAAAAGTCTTTCAACTTTCCGCCCGCGTGTATCTCCGGTCAAAACCGGAGTTACGCGGCATCGCGCCCTGCGGTGTTCGGACTTTCCTCTTCCGGCTCGCGCCGAAAGCGATTCTCCGCCCTTCCAAAACCAGTGAAACAATAACCGATGACGGGAAAATCTCAAGGCTGTAGCCGCGTTGACATTTATAAACCAAAGATTACGCTCAACTGTATGACAACGCTTTTACAAACGCGGGTCGAGCATCGCGTGGCCGTCAATTTCAAGCGCGCCGCCAAGCAGCGCGGCAAGACGCCTTACGCCTATCTGCAACAGGTGGTTGCGCAGGCCGCCGCCGTGCCCGAACCACGCACTTGGGCCAATCATCGTAAAATGATTGAGAGCCTGAACTTGAAGCCCATGCCTTACAACCTCGTCGCCAAGCTCCGCGAAAATTGTGACGAGCGATGATTTACGCCGATTCCAGCTTCATCGTGTCTGGCTACGGACAGGATACAAACACAATGCTTGCGTTTGAGTATCTTGAAAAAGAAACGCCGCGCCTGCCATTCACTTTTCTGCACTGGTCGGAAGTCGCCAAAGCGTTGTGGACCGGCTATCCTGACCGGGCGGAAATCATCTGGGACGCCATCCAGCAGGAAGTTTCCGACGGGCAAAAACTTTATTTGCCCAACTCGGATGCCGACGTGGTGGCGCGGCGGGCGGCGGGACTGATGAAAAATTATTGTCCGCGCTGGAAAAAGCTCCGGTCGTTGGACGTCCTGTACGTCAGCGCCGCCGTGTGCGGCCATTTCAAAACTTTTGTCTCGTTTGATGCCGGCAGTTTTCAACGCGTGCTGGCGCACTCGCAAAAACTCGCCGTCTGGCCGCCCTTGACTCCGGCGGAACAAAAGCACCTCAAGTAACTGGAGTTTTGCGGAGTATTGAAAAGTAATCCAAGACTGTTTCATCCCCGTCTGCTAAGTCAATCAATGCGTTTCAATCCCCGCCCGTCAAATCCATGTCGCGCGAGAAATACAAAATCCGGCCGCAGTTCGAGCAGGTGATGATTTCCGAGGCGGACTTGCAACGGATGATCGTCTGCGCGGGCAGCTTCATGTGGCAGCCGCCGCAGGCACTGTGTTCAATGCCCACGACCACATGCTCGCCTTTGCTCTTGAAAATCCGTTCGTAGCGGTTGCGCGTGGATTCGTCCACGCCGGCGGCAATTTCCGTGCGGCCACTTTGCAGTCCGGCGAGGTCTTTCTTAAAATTTTCCTCGCGCTGGTTGAGCTGGCCGATCTCGTCATCCACCAGTTTTTTGGCGGCGGCGGCTTCCTGCTTGGCGCGGGCAACCTCCTTTTGCGCGATTTCGGTCTGCTCCATCAAAACGATTTCTTTGTCCTCGCTTTTTGTGATGTCGGCCTTGCACGTTTCGATTTCGTGGGCGAGCGCCTTGTATTCCTCGTTCTTGCGCGTCTGCAACTGCTGGTTCGCGTATTTTTCAATCTGCGTCTTCTTCGTCTCCACTTCGAGTTCGAACTGCTTGCGTTCGGATTCGAGATGTTTGACGCGCGTCTTGGCGGCTTCCAACTGATTTTGAGTGGCGACGGCATTGGCGCGCAACGTCTCGCGTTCCGGGCCGATGTGGGCGAGTTCCTGGGTGACGCGGAGGATTTTCCGGTCGCGATCCTGCAAAATAAGCAGCTTCTCGATGATTTCCTGCATTCGATCCGCAGGTTAAACGTCGCGCCAACTCAAGTCAATCCGCACAAAGAAAGTTTCAAGTGTGAAATTTCAAGTTTTCAGGCCGGCATATTCCGAACATTGGAACTTGAAACTTGAAACTTGAAACTTGAAACTGCGTTTATGCGTTTCATCGGCAACGTCATCGAAAAATTGCAGCGGCATCCCAAGCGCGTGGTGTTTCCCGAAGGCGAGGAACCGCGCATTTTGCAGGCGGCGCGGCAGTTTTACGCGCTGCGGCTCGGCGCGCCCATCGTCCTCGGCGATCCGGAAAAAATCCGGGCCGTCGCTGACGAATTAAAAATCACGCTCGACGGCATCCGCGTCATCAATCCGGCGACGAGCGAAGACCTGGAAAATTTTGCGAACCGCCTTTACCGTGTGCGCCGCGAAAAAGGCCTCCGGCCCGCCGAGGCGCGCGACGCGATGTTGCAGCCGAATTTTTACGGTGCGTTGATGCTGGCGATGCATCAGGCGGACGGACTGGTTTCCGGCGCGTCGCACATCACGGGCAGCGTGCTGCGGCCGCTGTTCCAAATCGTCAAGGCGGCCCCGGACATCGCGGCGGTTTCAAGCTGCATGGTCATGGAAGTCGAGGACACGCGCATCGGCGAAAAAGGCGTTTTGTTCATGGCCGACTGCGGCGTGATTCCTGACCCGACCGTGGATCAGCTTACGGACATCGCCGTTTCCACCGCGCGGCTTGCGCGGCACCTGCTCGGCATGCGTCCGCGCGTGGCGATGCTTTCCTTTTCCACCAAGGGCAGCGCGTCACATCCGTCCGTCGGCAAAATGCAGGCCGCGACCGCGCAGGCACGGCGCAAGGCGGATTTGCTGAACATCGAGGCGGATTTCGACGGCGAACTGCAGGTGGACGCCGCGCTCGTGCCGGAAATCGCGCAACGCAAATTGTCCTTGTCCGACAGCAAGGTTGCCGGCCGCGCGAACGTGCTGATTTTTCCCGACCTCAATTCCGGCAACATCGCCAGCAAACTCGTCGGCCTGGTCAGTCGCGCCAGTTCCTACGGCCAGATTTTGCTCGGTCTTAACCGCCCGGCCGCCGACGTTTCGCGCGGGTCGAACGCGCACGACATTCTTGGCGTCGCGGCGATTGTCGCGGTGCAGGCGACGGATTATCTGAAATTGTATCCGGGCGCGGACAAGCACCTGCCAGGGG
>Ga0075520_1001677_pt1 | contig 10770 bp, 5 predicted proteins | sample NGEPerB_FD_75100 | JGI IMG/M metagenome (GOLD analysis project Ga0075520, IMG submission 75100) | Arctic peat soil microbial communities from the Barrow Environmental Observatory site, Barrow, Alaska, USA - NGEE PermafrostAB12-B | ecosystem: Environmental > Terrestrial > Soil > Wetlands > Peat ...
CCATTTGCCGGCCGGGACTTCTGGATCAGTGCGGAGCCAATCCGCCAGGAGTCCAAGTTGGTCGGCGGAAATTTTTCGGCCGCTGACGCGGTCGAGCAAATGATCAAGCAAGCGCGGCGGAAGATTGTGACGGCGAATTCGCGGCATGGCTATTCGCCGTAAAACCCGCGGTGGATTTCATCCCGCAATTTTTTGATTTCCGCAGGGTCTTCGGATTCAACCATACGCTGCGCGAGACCGGCTAATTCTTTTCCAGAGAGTTGGCGCTCCCGCGCGAGTTCAAAAGCAAATTGGAGCACGCGTGATTGTTCGCCGGGAGGCAGGTGCCTGATTTCTTCAATGACTGCGGTCGCTGTCATATCGAAACAATACTGGAAACCGATTGGCTATCAAACGAAAAGGGCGGAGATTTTCCTTTGGGATTATGCCGTTGACGGAAGCAGGTGGTAGGGACAGCGCGCGGCGTCCCTACCACATTAAACTTCCGTCAACGGCATAATCCCATTTTCCTTCACACGCAGCTTGACCTTTTCATTTCACAAGGCAGACTGTCCGGCTATTTTAGAACCTATGCAGCATATTAGAAATATCGCCATCATCGCGCACGTTGACCATGGCAAGACCACGCTCGTGGATTGTTTGCTCAAGCAATCCGGCACCTTCCGCGCCAACCAGCACGAATCTTCCGAGGAACGCCTCATGGATTCCATGGATTTGGAAAAGGAAAAGGGCATCACCATCCGCGCCAAAAACGCCGCGTTCAAATACAAGGATTACCACATCAACATCGTGGACACGCCCGGCCACGCGGATTTCGGCGGCGAAGTCGAGCGCATCATGAACATGATTGACGGCGTGCTGCTCGTGGTGGATTCCGCCGAAGGTCCGCAGGCGCAGACGCGTTTCGTGCTGCGAAAAGCTTTGGAGGCCGGCGCGAAGCCGATTGTGGTCATCAACAAGATTGACCGCGAGAACGCGAACCCGAAAAAAGTTCTCGACGAGGTTTTTGAATTGTTCGTCTCGCTCAACGCGACGGATGAGCAGCTTGATTTTCCGTTCATCTATTGCTCCGCCAAGGAAGGTTACGCCAAGACCGAGCTCGAACACGTCAGCGGCACGATGGAGCCGTTGTTTGACGCGATTGTGAAATACATTCCATCGCCGCGCGCCAAGGCGGGCGATGGTTTCCAGGTGCTCATCGCGAACCTCGACTACAACGATTACGTCGGCCGGATCGCGTTCGGCAAAATTGTCGAAGGCAAAGTGAAAGTGGCCGATTCCGCCATCTGCCGTCACGGCAACGGCAAGATCACCAAGAACAAAATCACGGCCATCTACCATTTCGAGGGCATGAAGCGCATTGAGATTCAGGAAGCGCACGCGGGGGACATCGTAGGTCTGGCGGGTTTTGAAGACGTGTTCATCGGCGAAACGATTTGTGATTCCGAGGCGCGCACCGCGTTGCCGTATATCCCGATTGACCCGCCGACGATCCAGATGGAATTCGTCGTGAATGACGGTCCGCTGGCCGGTCAGGACGGCAAGCTCGTCACCGCGCGGCACATCTGGGACCGCCTCGTCAGAGAAGCCCGCACGAACGTCGCGCTCCGCATCGCGCAGACGAGCGACCCGAAAGTATTCGCGGTCAGCGGCCGTGGCGAAATGCAGATCGCCATTCTCGTCGAGCAAATGCGCCGCGAAGGCTACGAAGTGCTGGTATCGCGCCCCGAAGTGCTTTGGAAAAAAGATCCCGCCACCGGTAATCCGCTGGAGCCGATCGAAAAATTGTTCGTGGAAATTCCGAGCGAAAATCTCGGCACGATCATGGAAAATCTTTCCGGCCGCAAAGCGCAGATCACGAACATGGCCCACGTTGGCAACCAAGTTTCCGTCGAGGCGCTGGTGCCGATGCGGGGCCTCATCGGCTTCGAAACCGACCTCGTCAATTCGACGAAGGGCATGGGCGTGATGAGCCATCTCTTCCATGAATACGGCCCGGACTGCGGCGAAATCGCCGCGCGCAAAAATGGTTCGCTCGTCTCGATGGACAACGGCGAAGCCACGAACTACGCGCTGAACATGGTGCAGGAGCGCGGCCGCCTGATGGTAGAGGCGGGCGACATGATTTACGTCGGCATGATCGTCGGCGAAAACGCCCGCGAAAACGACATCCCGGTGAATCCCGTGAAGGAAAAACGCCTGACCAACATGCGTTCACAGGGCGACGGCAAAGGCATCCATCTCGCGCCGCCGATGAAGCTCTCGCTGGAACGCGCGCTGGAATACATTGACGTGGATGAATTCGTGGAAGCGACGCCGAAAAATCTTCGCCTCCGTAAAAAAGTTCTCGACGAGGCCCTCCGTCGCCGGACCGAGAAAACCCGGGCCATCAAGTTTGTTCAGGAATAATTTTCAGGAACTTTACGCAAAAACGGCGCTCATTTGAGCGCCGTTTTTTGTGGTCGCAAGTCAGGACTTTAGCGGCGGCGGTCCGACGAAATCCATGCCCACGAGGCAGACATCGTCATCAAATGCGCCGCCGACCGCGAACCCGCGGATGACTTGCAGCAGTTCGTCAAAGAGGATTCCCGGCGGATGGCGCAGCAGATTTTTCACGTCCAGCAACAGCCGTTCCTGCGAGTAAAGCTCCTCGTTTTGTCCCTGCACCTCGTAGACGCCGTCGGTGAACAGCATCAGGAAATCACCGGGCGCCAGCGTCGTCTCGGAAGTTTCGTAAGGCGGATCCTCGAACAACCCCAGCGCCGGCTGGCCGCGCCCGATGCTGTTGGCCAGCGGTTCCACGCGGTCCAGCGAGCGGCGGATGAGCAGCGGCTTGGGATGGCCGGCATTCGCAAATCTTAAAATTCCCGTGCGGCAATCCGCCACCGCATAAAACGCGGTGGTCAGCATCGGCGACCCGGTGTTTTTCAAGATGCTGCACAGGTCAAAATTCAACTTCCGTAAAAAATGTCCTGGATCGCGCGCGAGTGGTTTTAATTCCTCGGACAAAGCCCGGATCATCGCCGTGACCAGCGCGGCGCGGACGCCATGTCCCGTCACGTCGCAGATGAACACGCCCACCTCGGTGCCGGAAATCGCCGAGACGCTGAAGAAATCGCCGCTGACGGATTCCGCCGGTTCGTAGCGGTGGACGAATTGGAACGCGCTGTTCTCCGGCACCGCGTCCGGCGGAAAATTTGGATACTGCTGCGGCAGCATCGTCAGTTGGATCTCCCGCGCCGTCCGCAGGTTTTCCTCCATCAGCGAATTCTTGGTGCGCAACTCCTCACGGCTGCGCGAAAGCTCGCCGGTCGCGCGACGGATCTGTTCCTCGGCGCGTTTGCGCTCGGTGATGTCCTGCACGGTGCCTTCGTAGTAAAGCAGTTTTCCCTGCGCATCACGCACGGCGCGGCAGTTTTCAGAAATCCAGATGATGGTGCCGTCCTTGCGGTAAATCTTCGATTCAAAGCCGGCCAGTGTGTCACTTTCCTGCATCATCTGGGAAAACTCCTCGCGCCGGGTCGTTTCCATATAAAGCCCGCTGGCGATATCTTGGATGGCCGCCATCAGTTGCAGCGGCGAGTCGTAACCGTAAATCCGCGCCAGCGCCACGTTCGCCAGCAGATAATGCCCGTCAATTGTCGTGCGGAAAATCCCTTCGACCAGATGGTCGAAAATGCCGTAGTAATTTTCCTTTTCCTCGACCAGGGCGATGCGTTCCTGCTGCCGCGCGATGGCGCATTGGATCGCATGCCGCAACGCCAGCGCCGCCAATTGTTCGCGGTCCAGGTAATCCTGCGCGCCGCTGAAAACGGCTTCCGCCAGAAACGCCTCGTCCTCGCCCGGCCCGATGACCAGCACCGGCAGACGCGGCGCCTTGGTGGTGAGCAAGGTGATTTGAAAAAGCGCCGCCGTGTTCGCCTGCGCCAGTTCCAACAGGACGGCATGAAACGAATTCGTCGCCACCATGGCCAGCCCGGCGTCCACGGTCGGCTCCAGCGTCACGTCCAGATCCGTCCCCGTCGCCTGCAACAGTTCGCTGATGTGGCGCGAAATATCCGCGTCACCGCTGATCAATAAAATTTTGAGCGGACTGTTTTCCATGCAATTCCTAATCCGCTGAAAATACAAGGTTCGCGCCCGCCCGCAAGTGCGTTGCGTGGCGGGTTTTTCCAAGCCCCAATCTTAATCTTGCTCTTAATCGCAATCGCTGAACGAAACGGATTAGGATTAGGATGACAATGAAGATTATGACTCCCGTCGAGCCAAACAGTTCTTTCAACTTTTCATCGTGTTCTCCCGTGCTATCTTGTCCGCCTGAAATCATGCCCAGTGTTTTCATCAAAACCTACGGATGCCAGATGAACGAGCGCGACAGCGAGGCCGTCGCCGCGCAGCTCGTGGCCAAGGGCTATTCGCTCGCCAAGTCCGAGTCCGCCGCCGACGTGGTTTTGCTGAACACTTGCAGCGTGCGCGATCTCGCCGAGCAGAAGGCCATCAACAAGATGAAAAATCTCGTTGGCACGGCAAAGAAAGACCGGCCCGACCAGATTCTCGGCTACCTGGGCTGCATGGCGCAGAGTCGCGGCAAGGAACTCATCGAAAAATTGCCGGATGTTGACCTCGTCATCGGCACGCAAAAATTTCATCGCACCGCCGATTACCTTGACGAAATCCTTTCCGGTCGCCGCGAAAAAATCGTGGACGTTGAAGTCGAGGCCAAAAGCGAGGCGACCATCCGCGAACATCTGCTCAACGGCAGCGCCAAGACTTCCGTGTCCGCGTTCGTCAGCATCATGCAAGGTTGCAATCAATACTGCACCTTCTGCATCGTGCCCTACACGCGCGGCGAGGAACGCAGCCGCACCATTGACGACATCGTCGCCGAATGCCGCGAACTGGTAGCGCGCGGCGTGCGGGAAATCAACTTGCTCGGCCAGATCGTCACCAGCTACGGCAAGCGCAACATTCCTCCAATTGGTAGGGCTGACCTGCCGGTCAGCCTCGACCCGAACGCGCAGCAACGCGTCCCTACCACAAAAAAATCCGCCTTCGTCCAACTGCTCGACGCTGTTCATGAGATTGACGGACTCGAACGCATCCGTTTCACCTCGCCGCATCCGAAAGGTTATGGCGACGATCTCGTCGAAGCTTACGCGCGGCTGCCGAAACTGTGCGAGAGCGCGCACATTCCGCTGCAAAGCGGCAGCGACCGCATCCTGAAACTGATGCACCGTGGCTATACGCGCGAACGCTTCCTCGGCATCGTCGAGAAACTCCGCCGCGCCAAGCCGGGCATCGGCATCACCACGGACATCATCGTCGGGTTTCCGGGTGAGACCGAGGAAGACTTTGAACTGACACTGTCGCTCGCGCGCGAAGTGCAGTTCGACAACGCCTACATTTTCAAATACTCGCAACGCCGCGACACGCCCGCCGCCGAAATGCCCGACCAGGTGCCGCAGGCCATCCGCGAAGAACGCAATCATCGCCTGCTGGAACTGGTGAACGAAATTGCCGCGCGCAAATACGACGGCTTCATCGGGCGGCAGGTAGAGATTTTGGTGGAAGGGCCGAGCAAGAAAAACGCGGCGCGCTACACCGGGCGCACGCGCTGCAACCGCATCGTGCTGTTCGACGGCAGCGCCCGCCATCAGGGGCAGCTCATGGAGGTGAAGATCGAGCGCACCGGCTCCTTCACGCTCTACGGCGACCCGGCGATTTTGGAGTGAATTGGAAAGCTATGGAAAGAGACAAATTGCTCGACTCTTTATTTCATGTGCCGGGCGACGAATAAATCGTGCGAAACAAAAGCTCAACTGCCCGCTGAGCATCCGCTTCTAATGAATCGTGATAAATATCGAAATCGCCTAATTCTTCTTGGGGTTCCTCGGAAACGTGAACCAAACGATTCCGCTTCTTACGTAGCCAATCTAAGTCTCCCCACTCTCCCAAGCACACCTCATCCGGCTTCGCCACCCCCCATCTGATGCGGAGAAGGAATGTTTTGCGTTCCTTGTGTTCTTTCGCGGCTGAATTAAATCCGTGTTCATCCGTGGTTAAGAATAATTCTCCATCCCCGCGCAAGAGCAGACTGGGTTGCGGTCGCCGAAGACGTTGTCCACGCGGCCGACGTGCGGCCAGAATTTGTAATCGTGCAGGCTCTCCGCCAGAACGAAAGCTTGTCAACAATTCGTCCTTCATCTGAATCGTTTTTTGAGGTAAAAGAAATCCATGAGCAGCCAATTTCCAACGCCAGCCGCCAGCAATACCTTTGAGCGCATCAAACGTGTCAGTGCCGAGGGCCACGAATTTGGTCGGCGCGCGATCTTGCACGCGTGCTCGAATACACAGACTTCCGCAATTTTGCCGCCGTCATCACCAAGGCGCGTGAAGCGTGTGCGAGCAGTGGCCATGCGGTTTCCGACCATTTCGTTGAAACCAACGAAATGGTCAGCATCGGCTCTGGTGCGCAGCGCGAGTTGCAGGATTGGGCGCTCTCCCGCTACGCCTGTTATCTCGTCATTCAGAACGCCGACCCGAGCAAGCCGCTCGTGGCGCTGGGGCAGACATATTTCGCCGTGCAAACGCGCCGTCAGGAACTGGCCGATGACGAGGCGTTGAAAGAGGACAACACGCGCTTGTTGCTGCGCGCGGAGATGAAGAAGCACAACAAGAATCTCGCGGGCGTTGCCAGGCAATCCGGCGTCGTGCAGCCGTTGGATTACGCCATCTTCATGGACCACGGGTATCGCGGGCTTTACGGCGGGTTGGGAATGCGCGACATCCATCAGCGCAAGCGGCTCAAGCCGAAGCAGCATGTTCTCGATCACATGGGCAGCCGGAACTGGCGGCCAATCTTTTCCGCGCCACGCAGACCGAGGAAAAGCTGCGCTGTGAAAACGTGCGGAACAAAGATCACGCCAACCGGATTCACAACGAAGTGGGCCGCAAAGTCCGCCAGACCATTCACGAACTCGGCGGCACGATGCCGGAGAATCTGCGCGTGGCCGAGAGCATCAAGAAAGTCGAGAGCCGGGAAAAAAGACGGCTTACGGCTGGACAGTGATCTGGCCAACAGCCACCATTGGTATCGGCGCACCGACCGGATGGATCGGGTCGTCGGGGAACCGCGCGCTGAATTGGCGGCTATTCAGGCGGAACTCAGCTCGCGCCGCGGAGATGAGCGGGATGATCGGGTAAACCAATGAAGCTGAAATGAAAACCCAAATCGAAAAACTGCTGCTAGCGCTGGCGATGATTGGCTTGGTTCAATCCGCCGGGGCCGCCGGATTCACTTACGTGACCAATAATGGCGCTATCACGATCACAAAATATACCGGCTCCGGCGCAGTAATTATTCCCAGCACCACCAATGGCTGGCCGGTTGTCAGCATTGGAGCCAATGCATTCGCCTATTCCAGCGTGACCAGCGTCACCATTCCCAACAGCGTCAGCAACATCGGAGACTTTACGTTTGACGATTGCATCAGCCTGACCAACGTCGCAATCGGCAGTGGCGTCATCAGCATTGGAAACTTTGCGTTTGAGTATTGCGGCAGGCTGCCCAGCGTCACCATTCCCAATAGCGTCATTAGCATTGGAACCGAATCGTTTTATGAGTGCTCCAAGCTGAGCAGCGTCACCATTCCCAACAGCATCACTTCTATTGGGGCAAGTGCGTTTGTTAATTGCACCAGCCTGACCAACGTCACAATCGGGAGCGGTGTCACCAGCATCGGAAATCTTGCGTTTGGCATTTGCACCAACCTGACAGCGATAACGGTGGACGCCCAAAATTCAGTTTATAGCAGTGTGAATGGAGTATTACTCAATAAGAATCAAATCACACTCATTCAATGTCCAGGTGGCAAAACCGGAAGTTATACAATCCCAAATAGCGTCTCCAACATCGGAAGCTATGCGTTTGAGTATTGCACCAAACTGACCAGCGTCACGATTCCCAACAGCGTCACCAACATCGGAACCTATGCGTTTTACTCTTGCACCAAGCTGATCAACGTCACCGTGCCCAATAGCGTCACTACCATCGGAGGGACTGCGTTTGCTTCTTGCACCAGCCTGACCAATGTCACGATTCTCAGCGGTGTTACCAGTATCGAACAATGGGCGTTTTACTATTGCACTAAACTAACCAGCATCACAATCCCCAACAGCGTCACCAGCATCGGAGACCTTGCGTTTTATGAGTGCTTTAGGCTGACCAGCGTCACCATTCCCAATAGCGTTACCAACATTGCATATGGTGTGTTCGAAGAGTGCACTAACCTGACTAGCGTCACAATTGGAACCGGCGTCACTAGCATCGGAGACTTTGCGTTTGACCATTGCTTTATACTGACGAGCGTCACAATTCCGAACAATGTTACCAGCATCGGAAACAGTGCGTTTGACCATTGCATTAATCTGACGAACGTCATAATTCCGAACAGCGTTACCAACATCGGAAGCTTCGCGTTTTATTTTTGCTACAATCTGACCAGCAGCATCATCATTCCCAATGGCGTCACCAGTATAGGAAACTATGCATTTGCCGCCTGCAACCGCTTGATCAACGTCACAATTGGGAGCGGCGTCACTAACATTGGAATTCAAGCGTTTTATGGTTGCTCCAGCCTGACCAGCGTCACAATTCCCAGCAACGTCGCCAGCATCGGAGACAATGCGTTTGTGTCTTGTTACAACATGAGCGTTTTCTATTTCCAAGGAAATGCTCCCAGCCTCGGTATGAATGTATTTTACGGTGATACTAATGTGACCAGTTATTATCTGCTTGGAAGGACCGGCTGGAGTCCAAACTTTGGAGGTGTTCAGACGGTATTGTGGAATCCGCAGGCAACCACATTCAGCATCGCGGGCGGGCAGTTTGATTTTAACATCGCCGGCCCCACCAATGCGGCTATCGTGGTGGAAGCCTGCACAAATTTCGTCAATCCCTTCTGGCTGCCGGTGTCCACCAACACGCTCACTGGCGGCGCATCCAATTTCAGCGATTCGCAATCGTCAAATTATCCCCGCCGTTTCTACCGTTTCCGCTCGCCGTAACGCATGAATCCTGGATCAACCACGACTCTGTGTGATTCTATGACTGGGAATAATTCTCCATCCCCACGCAGGAGCAGACCGGGTTGCGGTCGCCGAAGACGTTGTCCACGCGGCTGACGTGCGGCCAGAATTTGTAATCGTGCAGGCTCTTCGCCGGGAACGCCGCCTGTTTGCGCGTGTAGGGACGGTTCCAATTGTCACTGGCGATCTGGTCGGCGGTGTGCGGGGCGTTCTTGAGCAAATTATTTTTCGCGTCCGCCGCGCCGGTTTCCACGGCGGTCATTTCCGCGTGGATGGAAATCATCGCGTCGCAGAAACGGTCCAGTTCGTATTTCGATTCGCTTTCGGTCGGTTCGACCATGAGCGTGCCGGCGACGGGCCACGAGAGCGTCGGCGCGTGAAAGCCATAATCCATCAGCCGCTTCGCCACGTCCTCGGCGGTGGTGGCGTGGAAGCCGCGCAAATCCAGAATGCATTCGTGTGCGACGAGGCCGTTGCTGCGGTAGAGCGTCGGAAAATATTTTTCCAGCCGCGCAGCGATGTAATTCGCGTTGAGGATGGCGAACTTCGTCGCCTCGGTCAATCCGTCCGCTCCCATCATCGCGATATACATCCAGGAAATCGTGAGAATGCTCGCGCTGCCCCACGGCGCGGCGCTGACCGGGCCGATGTGCTGTTTGGAATGATCCACCGCTTCAAGCCGCGACGTGAAAACTGGATGGCTCGGCAGAAAATGAACAAGATGTTTCGCCACACCAATCGGCCCGACGCCCGGTCCGCCGCCGCCGTGCGGAATGCAAAACGTCTTGTGCAGATTCAAATGGCAGACGTCCGCACCGATGAAGCCGGGACTTGTCAGGCCAACTTGCGCATTCATGTTCGCGCCGTCCATGTAAACTTGGCCGCCGTTCGCGTGGATGATTTCAGAAATGTCGCGGATGGTTTCCTCAAACACGCCGTGCGTGGACGGATACGTGATCATCAGACAAGAGAGGTCGCCCTTGTGCGCCTCGGCTTTCGCGCGCAAGTCGGCGACGTCAATGTTACCGTTGGTGTCACACGCGACGGCGACGACTTTCATTCCCGCCATGACCGCGCTGGCGGGGTTGGTGCCGTGAGCGGAGGTCGGGATGAGGCAGACGTTGCGATGCGCGTCGCCGCGTGATTCGTGATACGCGCGAATGACGAGCATTCCGGTGTATTCGCCCTGCGAACCGGCGTTGGGCTGCAACGAAATTCCCGCGAAGCCGGTAATTTCAGCAAGCCAGTCTTCGAGATTTTGAAAAAGAATCTGGTAGCCGCGCGCCTGTGCCAGCGGCGCGAACGGATGAATCTTCGCAAACTCCGGCCATGAGACAGGGAACATTTCGCTCGCCGCGTTCAATTTCATCGTGCAGGAACCGAGCGGAATCATCGAAGCCGTGAGCGATAGGTCACGCGCTTCGAGCCGCTTGATGTAGCGCAGCATTTCGGTTTCGGAGTGGTAGCGGTTGAAGACGGAGTGCTGGAGGAAGGATGATTGCCGATTGCCGATTGCCGATTGCCGATTGATGACAAGTTCTTCAATGGTAAATCCAGGAGCTTTGTCGCCATTGAAGATTCTCCAGATGGTCGCAACGTCGCTGGAACTCGTGGCCTCGTCGAGTGAAATGCCAATCGTCTTTTCGCCGACTACGCGGAAATTGACATGGTGTGCTTCGGCAA
>Ga0075520_1001678_pt1 | contig 10767 bp, 9 predicted proteins | sample NGEPerB_FD_75100 | JGI IMG/M metagenome (GOLD analysis project Ga0075520, IMG submission 75100) | Arctic peat soil microbial communities from the Barrow Environmental Observatory site, Barrow, Alaska, USA - NGEE PermafrostAB12-B | ecosystem: Environmental > Terrestrial > Soil > Wetlands > Peat ...
ACATGAAGAATAGACCCCTGTCCGGCCGCCTCGTTGGACGCCTGTTCGAGGGATGGAACACGTCCAGCACGACCCCGCGGCGGACAGCAGGTGGAGTCACCGTGAACTTCTCAGAACGAGACGAAGCAGGCATTCGAGCGATTCGGAGTACACCCAGCTAGACGAGAGAGACCCGCTGGTTGCCGCTGGTCCGCCCCTTGGGCCATAGCCTGAGCTGCACTTACCTACTCCACCCCTCGCCGACGAGACCCTGCTGCTTCGCCCATGGCGGGAGGCGGACGTGCCGGACAACCTGATGGCGTTCAGCGACTTGGTCATTCAGCGATTCTCTGGGCCGCAGGCCGCGCCTTTCACCGAGGAAGACGCGCGCGGCTACTTCGCCGGCCAGAGGTCGGCCCGGCTGGGCGGCCAGGAAGTGCAGCTTGCTCTCGTTGGGCCCGAGGAAGAGGAAGTGGTGCCGGGAAGTGCCTCTGCCTACGCGCTCAATCTCGAGCAGCGAAGTGCCGTCGTCGGGTACTGGCCCGAGCCCCAGGCTCGTGGCCGTGGGGTCACCTCGACCGAGGTCCGGCTGCTTGCCACGTGGGGTCACGACGCTGGGGTTGGCTCGGATCGAGCTGACGTGTGGACCGGATAGCCAAGCGTCCCAGCGTGTCGCCGCACGGCTGTGAGTTTGTGCGTGAGGGCGTCATGCGTTCTCACATGTCTTTCAAGGGCGGTCGACGGGGCACTGTGCTCTTCAGTCTCCTACCCGGGGAACTCCGTTAGCGGCTGTTTCGAGTTCATCTCCCGCTGACCGATCGCAGCACTGTCAGCGCCGGCAGGCCGCGCCTATGGTGGAGTGCATGCCCGTGCTGCCTGGTCACCGACCGTCCCTGCTGCTGGAACTGGACCTCACCGAGCCTCCCGCTGCGCCGGACGCGGACGATCCGCTCGCCCGCCTGCGCGCTCGCGGTCGCCACCAGTTCCGTCCCATCCTGCGCGCGCTGCACGAAGCCGCCGCCGACCCTCATGTCGTCGGCCTGATCGCCAAGGTCGGCGGAGTGCTGCCGTGGGCAGCCATGCAGGAGCTGCGCCTGGGTGTGGGCGCCTTCGCCGCGAGCGGTAAGCCGACGTTCGCGTGGGCGGAGAGCTTCGGAGAGGGCTCCGGCGAAATGGCGGCGTACGTGCTGGCGACCGGTTTCGACGAGATCTGGTTGCAGCCCGGCGGGGGGCTGGGCCTGCTCGGTGTCGGGGTGGAGACGACGTTCGTCCGCGGCGCGCTCGACAAGCTGGGCATCGAGCCGCAGTTTGAGCAGCGTTACGAGTTCAAGAACGCCGCCGATCGCGTCATGCGCACCGAGTTTACCGATGCTCACCGGATCGCGATCGACCGTCTCGCCGAGTCAGTCTTCACTGAAGCGGTCGCCGCGATCGCCAAAGGGCGGGTCATCGAGGCCGCACGCGTCCGCGAGCTCGCCGACACCGGGCCGCGCACCGCACCAGAGGCGCTCGAGGTCGGGCTGGTCGACGCCCTCGGCTACCGCGACCAGGTGTACACGGCGATGCACTCGCGGGTCGGCACCGATGTCGAGCTGCTGTTCGCCGATCGGTGGCGCCCACAGCGTCGTCCGCATCTGCGGGCGCGCAGCCAGGGTCAAGTCGCCCTCGTCGAGGTGCGCGGCACGATCGTTTCCGGGCGCACCCGCCGCGCTCCGATGGGACGCCAGGTCGGCAGCGACTCCGTCGGGGCAGCTCTTCGCGCCGCGCGCAACGACGAGCACGTCCGCGCCGTTGTCCTGCACGTCGACTCTCCGGGAGGTTCGGCCGTCGCATCGGACACGATCTGGCGCGAGGTGTGCCGTGTGCGCGACGCGGGCAAACCCGTGGTCGTGTCGATGGGTGAGGCAGCGGCCTCCGGCGGCTACTACATCGCCTGTCCTGCCAACGTGATCGTGGCGTTGCCATCGACGCTTACCGGATCCATTGGCGTCTTCGGCGGCAAGATGGTCGTGCGCGAGCTGTTCGATCGCATCGGGCTGAGCACGGGGACGGTGTCGCACGGGGACCGGTCGCTGATGTTCTCCCCGCGGCGCGGCTTCACCGACGGCGAGCGCGAGCGCCTGGCCGCCACCATGGACGCGATCTATGACGACTTCGTAGCCAAGGTGGCCCAGGGCCGCCGCCGCCCGGTCGCCGAGATCGAGGGCATCGCGCGCGGTCGGGTGTGGACGGGCAGCGACGCGCTCGCCATCGGGCTGGTCGACGAGCTTGGCGGCCTGCGCGACGCCGTCCGCATCGCCCGCTCGCGCGCGGGTCTGCCATCCAATGCCCCTGTTCGCCGCGCCATTCATGTGCCTCCGCTGGCCCGGCTCGGACACGCGAAGAACACCGAGGACCCACGAGCTGTGATGAGCGCGACGGTGCCGGGGCTGTCCGATATCGCCGCCGTGCTAGGGCTGCCCGCCACGGCTGCGTTGCGCATGCCGTCGATCACGCTGCGCTGAGGACGGAGTCAGGTGTGGCGCCGGACCACTTGCTGCAGCTTGGCGTCGTGGGCTCCATGCCAGTAGACGTGTCCGCAGGCCCCACACCGGGAGAACTGTTGCTGCGTACGCAGCGTCCCCGGTTCAAGTCGGCCGCCCACCTGAGCCTTCGAAACCGGCATCAGTGTTCCTCCGCAGGCCAGACACAGGCTCCACGGCTGAAGGGGGGGCCGGAACCGCTCGATGACATCAGCCAACTGGTCGTCGGGGTGCTGCCCGCGCACGAAAGCGGCACGGCGCAGTGCCCGACGCATCAACAGGCCTCGGTCTCGGCTGAGCAGCACTCGGTCCTCACATCCGGCCTGCTCGACGAGATGGTCATCGTCAGCGTCTTTGTCGTAACTGGTGTCGACGCCCAGGAGCCGAAGCCTGCGAGCTAGGGCTCCGAGGTGCACGTCCAACAGGAACAGCGCCGGCCCATCCAGGGGTTGCGGCCGCGTTCGGACGAGGACGTCGAGCCGGTCCTGCTCCTGCAACCGGCTGCGCCGGGTCACCGAGACCTCGGCCACCACCAGGTCTCCGACCTCGGTTAGTGGCACGCCTGCACTCTGGACAAGGTGCCCCACTGTGTCGGTGGGGTGGTGCGGCAGGTCGATCTCGCCGCTGTCGCGGCCCTGGCGCGCCAGAAAGAAGCGCAGGGCGGGGTGGATGCGCAGCCGCACCCAGCCGCGCGCCACGGGACGCGGATCAGCCACGGCTCCAGACTCGTCCACCGGCGCGCCGCACGCCAGCCATTTCGGCGGGGGCCCCTTCGTAGTTTCAAAGTCAACAAGTGAATGCCCTCGAGTTCCCCGCACTCACGAATGAGGTGGTCGCCGAGCCACGCATCAAGAGACGCGCTGATCGCAGATGGTGCCCGCCCAATGGCTGCGGGTCGGGTGGAGCGTGAGTACCCGCTCCAGCCGTATGGGCGTCACGTCGTCGGGCAGGTCTGTTGCGATCAAGGCTCGACACCGTGGCCACGGCATGGATCAAGCAGCCTGTCACTAGTCATTTCGGCTAGTCCGTTCTCATCACTTCTCCGATGAGAACGGACCGAGTGGCCGATGCAGCGTCAAACCGTCAGATAGATGCTTCACATGGGGGCCAAATGCCCGGTCCTGTCCGCAAGACTGCAAATCCGAGGTGACTTCCGTGCTTTCACGACTTGTCCGGTTCCAGGTGGGACTTCATAACCCGGAACGCGGCGCCGTCACAGATTTCCCCGTCATCCGGTTCGGAACGAGTGCGGCTTCAGGAGCGAGCGTAGCGTCAGTCATGCCCAAGAACTCGCCTGCAGGCATGGGCACCAAGAACTTCATCACCGAAATCCTGGACACCTACGCCGCGCTGGACAAGGACCGTAAACAAAAGCTCATCGACTACTCGGGCCGGCTGGCCGAGGAGCAACGCGCGCAGCAACGCGCGGCCAGCTGAGCGCGCAGCCAGCGGCGTCCGCAAAGCCTCGAGTTTGGGGATGTGCGGCGGGGCTTTGCAGCCGGTCAGGATGTTGGGGCGCGGCCGGCCGCGACACATTGTGGGTAGGCGTTCCTGGCGCGCCGGATAGTGGACCACCTCGGCGGCCATACAGCCGAACGGGTCTCGAGTGGTTTCATGCCTGGCGTTTGTTGGCTTGGTCGGGTTGCCGGTGTCCACAGCGATCATCGCGTCACCACCAGCGCGGACCCACGTGGCCATCATCAGGGATTGGCCGAGGACCAAGCGCCTCGCGATACTGACAGTCGTCGGCGCGATCGTACGTCGCCGGCGCCGGTACCCTGCACGGCCCCAGTGGGTGAGAACGTGTGACCTGAGCTCGTGGGATGCCGATCGCGCACTCGTGTCTAGTCCGCTGGCTGCTCGGCCTCGCCAGCCATCTGGAGCAGTGCGCCCGCGAGCTCGCGAGCCTGGGTGGGACTCAGGCTGTAGCTCTGACAATCGATGCGTATCGGGTGCCGGAAGTGCCCTCGTTCATCGACCTGCTCTCGCTGATCGAGTCGAATATGCATCTTGACTGGGATGGAGTTGTGATCGCTGTACTGGGTCGCCAGTATGACTTCTGGCCCTTCGTGCCAGAAGTCATCCATCCGGTGCAGCAACCTGTGCCGAAGATGGCTGTGGCCGGTGACGCACCACGGCGGGCATGGTTGGACGTCGCTCCAGCCGTCGGCTTGTGACGTAGTCATGACAGGACGATGGCACGCGGGTGGTCAGTCCGGCAGGATGACACGCTGTTGCCTGCATTCTTGCCTGCGGGTGAGTGCTGAGGGCATGCTCGGTGAGCCGGTCGCTACCAGTCATGGCTCAGGTCGCGATTAGCAACGGCCTCCTCAGACGAAGCCGCGGCCTTGACTACTGCGCTGGGGCGGAACGTTGCGCGCTGCATCGGAGCAGGGTCATACTCGCCGGTCCGCTCAGCGACCTAACCGCCACCCTGCTGCCAGTTGGCCCTGTGGACCAGGCCACCGGACGGTTTCCGCTGCGCCAGTGTCCGCCATGCTCACATCTCAGTGCTGGGCACCGGAATCGCATCTACTGGCCGAGCCGGACTTCTGAGCAACTCGATCTCCTGGTTCAGCTCGATCATCGTGAGCTCACGCCCGAAGGTCAGTCGCTGGAACCGCTCAAGCGCAGCCAGCCGCTCCAGCTCCCCGGCTCGCTGCTCGGCAGCCGTCCTGCTCGCCTGCATCTGTCTGGTCACGTCGCGGGCTGCGGCGAACGCCCCGAGCGTGTTTCCGCCTGTGTCGCGGTAGACCGAGGCGTTGTACAGAACCTCGGTCAGCGTGCCGTCTAGGTGGCGCAGGGTCAGCGGGTAGTCCACGGCCATCCCGCGCACGAATACCAGCCGGTAGAGCCTGTTGGCCGTATCGGGGTCGGTGAAATAGTCGGAGAAGTCGGTTCCGATGAGCTTGTTCCGGGGCACACCGGTGGCCGTGACGGTGGCCTCGTTGACGTCAGTGATCTTGCCGTTGGGGCTGATCGTCACCATTGGGTCCAGGGCCGCCTCGATCAAGCTCCGGGCGTACTGAGCTGCATGCTTCAGTTCGGTCACGTCGCGGCAGATCATGGAGGCGCCGATGACCGTGGCCCTCTCGTCGCGGATTGGTGAGATGGTCAGCGAGACCAGGAACACCGTTCCGTTCTTTCGGACGCGTTTGGTCTCAAGGTGCTCGACCGAGCGGCCCGCGCTGATGTTGGCCAGGATGGAGAGCATGTCGTCGACTCGATCCCTGGGACTCAGGAGGTCAAAGGGCTTGCCGATGATCTCCTGACTGGAGTAGCCGAACATCTTCTCGGCGGCTGGGTTCCAGTTCGTGACGATGCCGTCCAGCGTCCTGCCGATGACCGCATCGCTCGAGTACTCGACGATCGCCGCCATGCGCTGGGCGACCGCCAACGCTCCCTTCTGGTCGGTCAGGTCGCGGTGGATCACGGAGGTGCCGATAACCGCTCCTTCAGCGTCCCGGATCGGTGAGACTGTCAGCGAGACCGGGAACACCGTTCCGTTCTTTCGGACGCGCTTGGTCTCCAGGTGCTCGACATGCTGGCCGGCCTTGATCTGTGCCAGGACGGCTTTGATCTCGCCGGTGCGATCTTTGGGAGTCAGGAACTTGGCGGGCTTGCCGATGATCTCCGCGCTGGAATAGCCGTACATCCGTGCGGCCGCCGGGTTCCAGCTCGTGACGATGCCGTCGAGCGAGCCGCTGATGATGGCGTCGTCCGAACCCTCGACGATGGCAGCCATGCGCTGGGCGGCCTCGGACGCCTTCCTGTGCTCGGTGATGTCCCGAGCGATCACGGAGGCGCCGACGATTGCGCCGTCAGCGTCGCGGATCGGTGAGATGGTGAGCGAGACCGGGAACACCGTTGCGTCCTTCGCGACACGGATGGTCTCGAAGTTGTCGACTGGGCGGCCCGCGCGGATCTTGGCCAGGACGGGGATCATGTCGTCGGCTCGATCCTTGGGGCTCAGGAGGTCGATGGGCTTGCCGATGATCTCCTGGCTGGAGTAGCCGAACATTCTGGTCGCAGCTGGGTTCCAGTTCGTGACGATGCCGTCCAGCGTCCGGCCGATGATCGCATCATCGGAACACTCGACAATCGCCGCCATACGCTGGGTGACCGCCAACGTTTGCCTTTGTTGGGTCAGGTCGCGGTGAACTGCAGAGGCGCCGACGATTTCGCCGTCCTCGTTGCGGATCGGCGCGACAGTGATCGAGACCGGGAACACCGTTCCGTCCCTTCGGACACCCTTGGTCTCAAAGTCCTCGACATGCTCTCCGGCTTTGATCTTGGTCGGGATCGTCTTGAACTCGTCGGTTCGATCTGCGGGACTCAGGAGGCTGGCAGACTTGCCGACGATCTCCTTGCTGGAATGGCCGTAAAGAGTCTCCGCGGCCAGGTTCCAGCTGGTGATGATGCCGTCGAGAGTGCTGCCGATGATGGCATCGTCCGAGTACTCGACGATCGCTGCGATGAGCTGGGCGTTCTTGACCGCTTGCCTTTGTTGGGTCACGTCGCGCACCGCTGTGATCACCAACAAGACGTCCCCGGTGTCGATGGTGGACAAACTGATGTTGACAGGGAACTCGGCGCCATCCTGTGGCCGTCCGCACAGCTCCACCTCGAGTCCACTTGACCGAGTCCTTGGGTCTGCGAAGTAGTCCTTCCGGTGCTCGGTGTAGATCTGCCAGAGAGACTCGGGCACCAGCGTCTCGATGGGCTGGCCGATTAGCTGGTCGCGGTCATAGCCGAACAGCGTTTCGGTCTGGCGATTGACAAACCGGATCACGCCCTTCTGATCCATCCCCACCAGGGCATCAGGCACGGCCTCCAGTAGGTGCTCGAACCTGGTCGTCTGCGCACGCATCTGCATCCCCTTTGGACATTGGCAAATGACACAAATGTCCGAAATGACAGGAATATCACAAACTGAGAACTTTGCCAGGTCTTGGTTATTTGAGTCTTTCACAGAGCTGTCAAAAAGTGCCGGTGAGCGGCTGTGGCAAAGATCACATGGGCAACAACATCTCGGCCAGCTTCCTGGGTCACATGGACGAGTTCCTATGTCGGTCTTGAGGAGGAAGGCGGATACGAAGGGCATGGCGGGAGTTTCGAACAGGCTGGGCTGGGCGAGTTGGGAGGATTCAACGCGGTCCTCATTGGCCCCTGTCAGGTGGCCTAGGGCCCCCCGGAGCAACTCAGCAGGAAGAAGTCAGCGAAGGTTCCATCCTGCTTCGCGAGGGTTCCATTGTTGAATCAGCCAGGCCTGGTGCCTCAGGACTACGACTCTCGATTTCTGCCCCGACTCGGCCTTCGTGAACGGCCGGGCCCAGTTGCAGACGCTCCAGCCTTCGGTGATTGGCTGCTCGATCAGGTCACGGCAATCGAGACCGCGCCGTGAGTCTCCCGGATCGGTGAGACGGTGAGCGAGGACCGGGAACACCGTTTCGCTCCTTCGGACACGAACAGTCGGGAAGTTCTCAACGGTTTCGCCGGCTCTGGCGCTTTCCAGCAGGGTCGTCCATTCGTCGGCCCGATCACTGGGAATGAGCTTGTCAACGCATGGTCTGCCGCCGACGAGCCTTGGGGATCCTTGGACGGGTGTCATGAACGCTCCGAATATCGCAGCGGTATCACAGGCGGTGTTCCCGGGGGAATTGCAGGCGCCCCAAGCCTGTGATGACCTGCACCAACAGGGGAATTCGTTGGTGTCCGGAGGGGACTTTCCCACCTGGGACACACACCCTCGACATCTGGCCTCAGTCCTGACTGCCGCATCTTCAGGGCTCTGGGCAGCGGCTGTCTCTGGCTCAGGGCAATCGGCTGATCAACTACTACCTCATTGCTGGCGGAGTCAACCCGCCCCTGGACGAGCCGGTGGGTGACGGCAACGATCGGATCAGCCACACCGGCGAGCGCCACGGCACCGCTGCACCGATCGGCCCTGAAGGGCAACGGGGTCTGACGTTCTCTGCCCTGCGCCAGGCGTGTCAGGCGGCCACGCTGCACGCTCGATGGCTGGCCGACATGGACGAGGAGCTCGACGACCTCGCCATCGCCTTCCTTCCCGACGCCTTCATGACCGAGTACAAGTACTGCCCTCGCGGACCATGATGGACATCGTTCGCGATCTTGAGGTGACGCGAGGCCCGGGACCGAGCAAGGCCTTGTGGCGTTCCTTGCTCTTCACCGGGTACCGTTTCAGCGCGGTGAACCTGCAAGATCCAGCAGCTGCATTGCCAACGGTGGTCGCGATGGCGAGCGGGCGACATCTCGCTGCGGACGTCCAGAGCCGTCTGGTGGATCATCTCAAGTCGGGCGGAGCTCTGTTTCACCTAGGGCCGCTGCCCGAACTCGACCTGGAGGGGCGTAAGTGCCGACTTCTGATCGACTTCCTCGGGTTGCGCGCCGGCCAGACGTTGCGGGGTTCCTCCAGCTATTTCCTATTGGTCACTGGTGCTGGCTGGGCCGATTCCATCCCTGAGATGCGCGTGGGATGGGCACAAGAGGTGCTCGGTGGCGATCTGGTGCTGCGGGATGTCGCCGGTCGGGTATGCGGCGTGGAGGCCGTCGTGGCGGGCGCAGGCCGGGCGGTGCTGCTCGCCGCCGAGATGCCCTCCATGCCTGCGTTCTTCGCGTCCATCGCCGAGCATCTCGGGACCAGACCTGGGCTCCGGATGGATACCAGCGTGCGTGGTGTCGTCGCGACGAGCACCCTGTCGCCGATGGGTGACCGACTCCTGCACCTGATCAATCCGACCGGATTCGCCGCTGAGGTGCGGGTCACGCTTGACGGGATGCTCCTTGGATGCGGGGAGCCTTTCATGGTGCCTCAACGCACCGGCCACATGCTGGCGCTCGGGCTGCCGACGCCATGGGGTCGGATCGTCAACGCCAACGCCGAGATCCGTTCGCTTGGCGAGCATGACCTCGTGATCGGCCCGGGGCTCGGGGCGAGGACCACGGTGACGCTTGCGACGGATCGTCGCGTGACGTGTGCGGAAGCTTCGGAGATTGAGGTGCTTGGTGGACAGATCGTCGTTACCGGCGCCGGGCGGGGACCGTTGATTCTTCGCGTGCAATAGCAGGCCTGGACCGTTGGGTGTCCACCAGCGGGGACTCCAACTTGGCCATTGACACCACGGCAGGGACGCATCGGTCTTAACCCTTCACCATCATGGGAGTAGCGCCGCCATGGCGCACTCGCGCGCGAGCCCGTCCGCGGCAGTGTGGGGCGCACACGCGTTTGCTGGGCAAGCTGAGCCGGTCTTGTCTGCCAGACGGCGCCGTCGTACTCCGGGTGCGCACTCGAGCGAACACGATGCGTTTGCGCTCAGAGGGCGCGTAGTACCAGAAGGAACTGCCCGCCGCCCGCCTCGACTTGCGTCGTCACCGCTAGCCCCGGCGCAAACCGGGACAGCCGATCCAACAGCCATGCGGAGGCCTTCTCGGCGTCCGCCCGGGTGAGGCAGCGGGCCACCACCTCTCGGCCGCCCTTGCGGGTCAACCGCTCGACGGTCGCCACGATCGGGGCCGGCTCTACGACGAACAGCTCGGGAGACCAGGCCACGATGGGCTTAACCGCGCCCTTGCGCGTGTTACAGGCCCGGTGGGCAAGGCGCTCCGCGCCCGCGGCAGCCTTCTTGCCCTTCGGCGAAGCGCCGCTGTCGACGCTTGGGCCGCGGTCTGCGTTGACGGACGCGTCGGGGTCGACCGGCTCATCGCATAGCCAACAGCGCCAGGAATCGCGCTCGCCGACCTCGTTAAGGGTGCTCATGAGTCGAGGCTACGGGTCGCGGATCCGATGACGGACGTCCGGGCGGCCGCGGCGAAATGTTGGCTCGTTGTCGGACCCTCGACCAGGTGCGCTGACCTCACTAGGGTCGGCAATGTCCACTGCAAAGGCCCGCCGAATGACGTCGAAAGAGGCAACGTGATGAGCGTCGAGCACTTCCTGCGGTTCGAGCGTGTGAGCGCCGTCGAGGCCACCGACCGCGGTCTGGCGGCGCAGATTCACGGGGAACGACTGCGCGTCGACCTCGTCCGAGCCGACGTTGTTCGCGTCAAGATCAGCCGCGGTGGGACCTTCGACGAGTTGCCGACCTTTGCCGTGTGCGTCGACCCGCTGGGCGAGGACGTGGACTTCACGCTCGAGCGCGCCGACGACGTGGTGCGGCTGCGCACCTCGGACCTGGTCGTCTCGCTCTGGCTGGACCCGTTCCGGCTCGACGTGCACCGCAGCGACGGCTCAGTGGTGATCGAG
>Ga0075520_1001680_pt1 | contig 10764 bp, 10 predicted proteins | sample NGEPerB_FD_75100 | JGI IMG/M metagenome (GOLD analysis project Ga0075520, IMG submission 75100) | Arctic peat soil microbial communities from the Barrow Environmental Observatory site, Barrow, Alaska, USA - NGEE PermafrostAB12-B | ecosystem: Environmental > Terrestrial > Soil > Wetlands > Peat ...
CCATGGCACCCAGTAAGGTGCTGCCGTTGAGTGTCACGGCCTTGACGGCGATCTCCTGGAAGTTGCTCTTGTTCGAGGCGAGGTCGACTGGAGCCAGGATGCCGTTCGTGATCAGCTGGCCGATGGTGTCGTGCGGGCCTTCGAACAGATCAGGGACATCACCGGTGCAGTTGCCCGCGATGAGCGCAGCCTTCAGATCGTCGCCACCGTTGAACTTCTTGACCGTGCAGGTCACCCCGTTCTCCTCGGCCCACTTCAAACACAGTGGCTCGATGGCCTTCGCGGTGTTCGCCGAGTTGTCGGCCCAGATGACCAGGTCGCTCGCACCGCCGCCCCCGGAGGTGGCGCCGGTGGCGGCGCCGGAGCTCGCAGCCGCGCTGCCGCCGGAGGCGGTCGCCGAGGTACTGCTGCTGCTGGAGCTGGAACTACCGCCGCGGGCGGCCGCGGCGAGCGCGACGATTCCCATCAGCGCGGCCATGTGAGTCTTGCGTAGACGCTTTGTGCTGACTCCTCAACACCGTCATAGGGATAGAGGGTCTGTGGGGCCTATTCCTGGTCAGCGGGCAGGGTCCTGGTCGAGACCCTCCGTCCGCGTGCTGAAGCGGGTTAGCCAGAGGCTGCTCCTCGGCCTTGGTGGTGTCAACCCCGCTGTCTCCGTGTGATCACAGACCATCCGGGAGTGATCCGCAACCGCAGGAACATGCGGAAGTGCCGTTTCCGACCGCGGCTGTCAGGATCGTTATGCCGATGTGACGGCTGAATCGAGAGAGAACGGCGGAAGGGATCGTGCGCTAACCGCATTCAGTCCCTGGCCGCAAGTCGATGCGGACGATTCGACTTGACCAGATTGTGACCTGGCCGTGCGGGGTGGCAGCATGACCTCGGATCACGACCAGTGTGCGAACCGGAGGACCGATGACGGCGGACGGCGGGTGACCTCTCCCCGGGTCACCTTGATGGACGTCGCCAAGCGCGCCGGAGTCTCCCGCACCACCGCCTCGTTCGTGATGACCGGCCGCCGGGACATGCGAATCTCCACCGATGCCGAAGAGCGCGTCCGGAGGGCGGCGCGTGAACTCAACTACCGTCCCAGCCTGCTCGCCAGGAGCCTGCGCACCAACCTCTCCCAGACGATCGGACTGCTGTCCGACGTCATCGCGACCGAGGTGTTCGCCGGCGAGATGATCAGGGGCAGTCTGTCCACCGCCCTGCTGCGTGATCATCTGATGTTCATCGGCGAGACCGAGGGCGATCCGGAAGTCGAAAAGCGTTTGATTCAAAGCATGCTCGACCGCGGGGTCGGCGGGTTCGTCTATGCGTCGATGTACACGCGTCGGGTCGCGCTGTCCAAGACGCTGCGCGCGCACCCGGTCGTGCTGCTCAACTGCATGGCCAGGCTCCGCGGCATCCCGACGGTCATTCCGGACGAGCGGGAGGCGGGACGGACCGCCGTGCGGGCGTTGCTGCGTCAGGGTCACCGGGACGGCATCGTGCTGGTCGGCGAAAAGGCGCCACATGTGATCGCCGCCGCCGAACGGCTGGCCGGCGTCGAGGAAGTCCTGGCCCAGCAGGGCACGGAGCTGGCGGACTCCATCGACACCTTGTGGTGGCCGGACTCGAGCTACCGGGCCGTCCGCAGCTATCTCGACGCCGGCAATCAGCCGTCCGCGTTGATCTGTCTCAACGACCGGATTGCCATGGGCGCCTACCAGGCAGCACAGGAAGCGGGTCTCGTCATCCCTGATGACCTGTCCGTGATCTCCTTCGATGACTCCGACATGGCATCCTGGCTGCAGCCGCAGTTGAGCAGCGTCGCCATTCCGCATTTCGAGCTGGGCCGGCGCGCGGTGGAGATCCTGCTGATGGACAACCGGCCGACCGACATCCTTCGGGTGCCGATGCCATTGCGGGAGCGCGGCTCGATAGGGCCTCCCGCGGTCCGCAAACGTACTCGCCGTGCCCGCGCCCGCTGATCAACCCCAGACCCGCTGATCGACTCCCGCACCACGGCGCCGCATCGCACGCCCTCGGCAGCGCGGATCAACTTCCGGGGGCGCGGATGAAATCGTGCACTCGCGTCACTCCGGTCCCATAACCGTGACGATAATCCGCGCTGGCGAAGTTGATCCGCGCCATCAACGGGGGCGCGGCTCCGGCTCAAGCTCCGGCCGGGGCAGCGGCGCCCATCGCACGCGCCGGACGCCGCTGAAGTGGCAGGGCCACTGTGCCGGCGCTGGGCGCGGGATCCGCGGAGCGGCCCTGACGTAACAGCGACCGCCAGAGGTTCTGGTCGTACACCGACGGAGCGGTCGTCCGAACGAAGTCGGTCAGGATGCTCGCAAAGCGATCCGGGAATTCCTCGTGCGGGAAGTGCCCTGCCGCGGGCAGCAGCTCGACGCGCGCGCTCGGCATCGCCCGCCGCGCCGCGTCGGCATGCGTCACGGGAATGACCGTGTCCTTCCCACCCCACAACACGCAGGTCGGCATGTTGGCCGTCAGGTAGGCGCGGTCGTTCATGGTGACGACCTGGCCGCGCCAATCCACCACGGCACGCAGCACATGCAGGAACGCGTCCCGCTCGGCCGCGTCGTGCTTGCCTGCCAGTACGGATAGCGCGCCGAGCAGATCCGACGCGCCTGGCACCTTGGCGGCGCTGGCCCGGCTGCCGACGAAGTTGGCGAGCGCGAGCACGGGCGGTGACGCGGCGACGGCAAGGGCATGGCTTGCGCCGGGCAGGGTCAGTGCCCGCAGCACGGGGTTGACCTCACGGCCCAACCCGCCGGGAGCGACCAACATCAGCCGCTCGGTGTACTGCGGGAACTGGTAGGCGAACTGCATCGCGATGCCACCGCCGAAACTGTGCCCGACCACTGTGGCCCGCTCGATGGACAGCAGCGCGAGCAGGTCACGCATGCCGTTGGCATAGCCGCCAAGGCTGTAGTCCGCGCGCGGTTTGTCGGAGCCGCCGTGCCCCAGCAGGTCGGGTGCGATGACGGTGAACCGGCGGGCCAACCGCTTGACCACCGGCGACCAGGTGGTGTGGTCGCAGCCCAAACCGTGCAGCAGCAACAACGCGGGACCCCGGCCGGCAATGACATACGCGCGCCGATGCCCATGCACCACCCTGATCTGCGGGCGGGGTTCGTGGCGACGGGTCACCAGGGCCTCCGGAGTCGACAACATTGTCCATAGACAGCTGGTTGTCACGATAACCCGCGTTCACTTTCCTGTCCTGAAAAGTGACGGTGCGAGGGCGAAGATCCGCCGGGGACAATAGCGGGATGTACCGCGAGAGCGCCTCTCGCGTCCCCGGGGCGCGGCTGTGGAGCAGGGAGCCCGTCGGTGAGGTCGACCGCAACCAGGCCATCCTGCCCGACGGCTGCGTCGACCTGATCTGGCTGGACGGCGAGCTGCTGGTGGCAGGACCGGACACCGCGGCCCAGCAGACGACGATTCGTGCCGCCAGCCGGTACAGGGCCATCAGGCTGCCGCCGGGAATGGGTCCGGCGGTTCTCGGTATTCCCGCCCACGAAATCCGTGACGCCCGTCCGCTGCTGGCGGAGCTGTGGCCCGCGGACACGGTGCGCCGGTGGGCCGACCAGCTGTCCGCCGCCCAGGCAGGCGAGCAGTACCTGCTGCTGGAACGGTTGGTCGCCGGGCGGCTGGCACAGCACCCCGTACCGGCGGTGACGTCGGCGATTGCCACGGCCATCACCGGTGCCGTGGCCGTGGCCGACATCGCGGAGTGCATCGGGTGGAACGAACGGCGGCTGCTCCGGCACTGTCGCGGGTCCTTCGGCTACGGACCGCAGACGTTGCGCCGGATCCTGCGCTTCGATCGGGCCGTTCGCGCGGCCCGCTCCGGCACGCCGCTGGCGGACGTCGCCGCCGCGACCGGCTACGCCGACCAGGCACACCTGGCCAGGGAAGCAAGAAACTTCGGCGGGGCACCGCTCTCGCGGATCATCGGTCCGGCCGCGCGCGCTCGGCCCGGTCGCGGCTCAGCCCGGTAAGGCGGCAAAAAGATCCACGGTGTGCCCGTCCGGGTCGTGCACCACTGCGTACCGCTGTCCCCAAAACGCGTCCCACGGCGGCAGATGACCGTGGTACCCGGCAGCCATCAGCTCCTGGTACGTGTCGTCCACGCCCTGCGGGCTGTCGGCCAGAAATGCCAGCGACGCGCCGCCGGGAGTCAGGGTGAACTCCGGGTCGAATGAGGTCATGACGTCGACGGTGTCGAACGTCAGGCGCAGTCCTCCGGCGAGCGCTATCTCGGCGTGCGGTGCCGAGTCCGCCTCCGCGGGAATGTCCAGGCCGAGCCGGCGGTAGAAGGCCAGCGTCGCCGCCATGTCGGTGACCACCAGGCCGACCACATCGAGAGTCAGTGTCATAGCCCGACCGTAAGCCGGGCACGAACGACCGGGATTGAACGGATCGGACATCTGAAGGCCACACCGTGCCGCAATCGAGAGTGCGGGCGGTTCGCGGACGGGCGCTATCGGGCCGGCTGGTCTCCCGACTCATGGGCGCGCGTTGTCGGCTCCTTCTGCGGTCGCGCCGCGGAAGTGCCCGATTCGGTCGCGGGTTCGGTATCGGGCTCGGTCTTGGGTCGCGTCTCTTCGTCCTTGAGGTAGGCCGGTCGCAGGTGCACCGGTTCGGCCTCCGGTACGTGCCGCCGCCTGGCCTGCACCGCCTGGTACCTCAGGTTGAGCGCCTCGACCAGGATCGCGAAGGCGATCGGCCCGTAGACGTAGCCCTTCGGGATGTGGAAGTCCAGGCCCTCACCGATCAGGCTGGCCCCGATCAGCACCAGGAAGGCCAGCGCCAGCATCTTGACCGAGGGGTGCTTGTTGACGAAGTCGCTGATCCATTTCGAGGCGACCAGCATGATCCCGACGGCGACCACCACGGCCGCGACCATGATCGCCAATTCGCTGACCATGCCCACCGCGGTGATCACCGAGTCGAGCGAGAACACGATGTCCAGCACCAGGATCTGCGCGATCACGCCCGCGAAGGACACGGTTGCGGCGGTAGTCGAGTCGGTATGCCCCTCCTCGCCTTCGAGCCGCTCATGGATCTCCGAGACCGCCTTGGCCACCAGGAAGGCGCCGCCCAGCAACAGAATGAGGTCGCGGCCGGAAATCTCCATGCCGAACACGCTGAACAACGGAGCAGTCAGCCCGATCACCCAGGACAGCGAGAAGAGCAACGCGATCCGCATGATCAACGCCAGCGACAGGCCGGTGATCCGGGCCCGGTCGCGCTGCTCCTCCGGCAGCTTGCCGGACAGGATCGAGATGAAGATGACGTTGTCGACGCCGAGGACCACCTCCAGTACCAACAGCGTCAGGAAGGCGACCCAGGCGTCGGGGCTGAGCAGGAGATCCATCACGTCACTGTAAGGGGGCCCACACCCGCCACTCCGGCAATCGGCTCAGCCCAGGCGGAACGGGTTGCGGCGCGCGACGGCCACGGTGAGGGCGGTCGCGAACCCGCACCACGCCGGGTACGGCGCCAGCGCGATGCCGGCTCGGCGATCGACCGAACCGACCCGCCGCACCAGATCAACCGAACTCGCGGTCAGCACGGCACATTCCGCTGCGGCGACCCAGGGGCGGTGGTATCGGAAGAACAGCCACGACCACCCCGCGTTCAAAGCCAGATTGACGCCGAACGCGCCGATCAGGCGGCTGCGCTCCTGGACCCGGCCCTCCTCGTTCAGCCGGTTGATCACGTGCCCGGTCGCCAAGGCGATGTCCGCGTACAACGGCGTCCAGACCAGGCCGTAGACGGGAGGCGGCGGCTGCCAGGAAGGCTTCTTCAGCGTGCGGTAGTAGTCGGAATCCGGGTCCGTCGCCAGACCACCGGCGACCGCCGTCGCGGCAACCGCGAGCACCGAGCCGGCCAGCGTGAGGAGCTTCATGGCTCCTTCATAGCAAGATTTGAGAGCCTGCCTCCGTGTCGGCCGCCCGCTTGAGCCGCCGGAATCGCCCGAACCACCGGCATTTTCGGACACCTTCCATCAATAGGGATCAATCAGGAAATCAGGAAATCCGCGGATCACTCGAACCTTTCCGCGGCGCTCAGCGAGTAATTCTCAGGAGAGACATCCATCTCCTGCCGGCCGCATCTCCGCCACCGACAGCCCCTGGAGGCTCCACATGACCCCTGTCCCCCGCACTCTTCCCCGCCGCACCGTGCTCGCCGCCTCGGGTACGGCGGTGCTGGCGGTTGCCGCTGCCTGCTCGTCCGATCCGGCGCCCGCCCCGAGCCCCACCACCGCCGCTGCCCCGACGAGCGCCGCCCCGGCGAGCACTGGTGCGCCGGCGCCGGCCGGTACCCCGGTGGCATCTGTCGCGGACGTGGAAGCCGCCGGCTCCATCGTCGTCGGTACCGACAAGCCGATCCTGCTGTGCGCCGCCAACGGCAAGGTCGTCGGGCACACCGCGATCTGCACCCACCAGGGCTGCACCGTGGCGGCCGGCGGCGCGGACGCCAACTGCCCCTGCCACGGATCGAAGTTCAACGCCGCCACTGGCGCGGTCCTCAACGGGCCGGCCGTGTCGCCGCTGGCCGTGGTGGCAGTGACCGTTGCCAACGGGCAGGTGTACGCGACCTGACGTAGGCATCCGGGGCCGGATGTCAGGCCCGGGCGTCCGGCGGGAAGGCCGGGCAGATCCCGCACAGGAAGCGCACAGGTAGCGCCTATGCTCAGCACACAGCAAGCGCTCAGGATCAGGTCATGAGCATGAGCATGAGCCCCCAACTGGCCGTCGCCGGATCGTCCCCCGTCCACCACTCCGCGCTGCGCGGACCGGAGGGTCGGCCCATCCGGGTGCTGGTGGTCGACGACGAGCAGACCTTGTCCGAACTCGTCGGCCTGGCGTTGCGGTACGAGGGTTGGGACGTCCGCACGGCGGCCGACGGGCTGTCCGCGATCGCGGCGGCCCGGGAGTTCCGGCCCGATCTCGTGGTGCTGGACGTGATGCTGCCCGACATCGACGGTCTGGAGGTGCTGCGGCGTCTGCGGGCGGACATCGAGCGGATGCCGGTGCTGTTCCTGACGGCGAAGGACGACGTCAGCGATCGCATCGCCGGTCTCACCGCCGGCGGTGACGACTACGTGACGAAGCCGTTCTCGATCGAGGAACTGGTGCTCCGGCTGCGGGCACTGCTGCGCCGCTCCCACCTGGCGCTGACCAGCGACTCCTCCACCATCGTCGTCGGTGACCTGGTGCTCGACGAGGACTCCCGCGAGGTGCGGCGCGGCAACGACCTGATCATGCTCACCGCCACCGAGTTCGAGCTGCTGCGCTTCCTGATGAGGAACCCGAAGCGGGTGATGTCCAAGGCGCAGATCCTGGATCGGGTGTGGAACTACGATTTCGGCGGGCAGGCGAATATCGTCGAACTCTACATTTCGTACCTGCGGAAGAAGATCGACGCCGGACGGGAACCGATGATCCACACCATGAGGGGCTTCGGTTATGTCCTCAAGCCCGCCACCTGAGGACGAGCGGACCGCATTCATCCCACCCCGCCCAAGGCGACGACCGCTCACCCTGCGCGCCAAACTCGTGATCAGCATCGTGGGCCTGATCACCGCCGTGTGTGTGGTGGTCGGCGTGGCCACCGAGATCTTCCTCAGCCAATACCTGGTCAGCAAGCTCGACAGTCAGGTGATGCAGGTCAATCAGGCCGGCAACAACGGCGACGGCCGGCGTGACGGTGACGATCTTGGACTGCTGCTGCCGTGCGCGGTCCCGAGCAGACCTGCAGGGCAGTACGGCCAGACCTCCGGGCTCGGGCTGGACAATCTGACCGCGGCGATCGTCGGCAACCAAGTGGTGTCGGCCGGGATCATCAACCCCAAGGCCACCGGCGGGTGCAGCACCGTGCCGTCCACTGCTGACGACGCGTTGCTCGCTCTGCCGACCGACGGCAGCGTCCAGACCGTGTCGATTCCCGGCTACGGCGACTACCGGGCGGCCGCGTCCAACCGCAGCGGAGTCACCGTGATCACCGGCATGCCGCTCGCACCGGTGCGGGCATCGCTGGTTCAGCTCGGCCTGATCATGGCGATCGTCACCGGTCTCGCGTTGATCGCGGGTGCCGTGGTGGTGATCTGGATCGTCCGGCGGTCGCTGCGGCCGCTCGACCGGGTGGCGGCCACCGCCCGTCAGGTGAGCACCCTCCCGCTGGATCGGGGCGAGGTGGAGCTCGGCGTTCGGGTCCCCGACGAGGACACCGACCCGCGCACCGAGGTCGGCCAGGTGGGTGCCGCGCTGAATCAGATGCTCGGCCACGTCTCGAACGCGCTTGCCGCTCGGCAGGAATCGGAGATGCGGGTCCGACAGTTCGTGGCCGACGCCTCGCACGAGCTGCGAACCCCGTTGGCCGCCATCCGCGGCTACGCCGAACTCGCCCGCCGCGAGGAGGACGACACCGAAGGGGTCGCCCACGCATTGCGGCGGGTGGAATCCGAGTCCGCCCGGATGACCACGCTGGTCGACGACCTGCTGTTGCTGGCCCGGTTGGATTCCGGCCGGCCGCTGTCCGCCGACGAGGTCGACCTGACGATGCTCGCGGTGGACGCCGTCTCCGACGCTCGGGTCGCAGGGCCGGGGCACCGCTGGCAACTGGATCTGCCGGAGGAACCGGTCGTGACGATCGGCGACCAGTCGCGGCTGCACCAGGTGCTGGTCAACCTGTTGGCGAACGCCCGCACCCACACTCCGCACGGAACCACGGTGCTCTGCGGGTTGCGGTCGGACAACGACGGTTCGGTGATCACGGTGACGGACAACGGTCCCGGCATCCCCGCGCACCTGCAGCCGGAGATCTTCAACCGGTTCGTCAGGGGCGATTCGTCGAGGTCACGAGCGGCCGGTTCGACCGGGCTGGGCTTGGCGATTGTCGCGGCGGTCACCGCGGCCCACGGCGGCAGTGTGTCGGTGGACAGCCAGCCGGGAATGACCAGGTTCACCGTCCATTTGCCGCATCGGCCACCGGTGATGCAGGCTCCGCCGATGGAGGCCGTCCAGGTCGGGCGCGGGTAGCGCCGGCCGCCTGCGGTCCGCCGTCGATCCGCGGTGAGGGTGCCGGCATCATTCCGCTCGGACACGTTGTTGCAACGCAACAACTACTGGTGGCCGGCCGCATTCGGCGGGGCTCTGTCCGGCACGACCCTGTCCGGCACGACCCTGTCCGGCACGACCCTGTCCGGCAGCACTGATACGACAGCGACCGCCACCCTCGGCCGGGTGGCGGTCGCTGTCGTTCGCTGAGCAGGTGTGCGGTTGTCAGGTGCCGCGATCAGGAGGTCTGGGGTGCCTGGGTGGTCGGCGCGGTGCCTTCGTGCGGAGCGGTTCCGTCCGGAGGCGTACCCCCCGGGACACCCAGCTGGCCCTGGTCACCGGACGCGTCATCCGGGCCGCCGAAGCCGCCTGCGGGCATTCCGCCGAATTCGGACCCCTCGGCAACCGTCACGGCCGTCACCGCGGCGCCGTCGACCGTCGCGATGACGGTCACGGTGTCGCTGACGGCAACGTTGGACACGTCAACGCCGGAGCCGACCGTATAGGTCGCCGCGAAGTTGTCCGTGCTGGTCACCGACAGTGAACCGTTGCCCACGGCCGTCACCTTCCCACGTTGCAGGCGCCGGGTTTCGGTTCCGCCGCTGTCGGTGGACACCACGAACTCGCCGTGCAACGCAGCGCCGAGCGAGCCGATCCCGCCCTGCCGGCCGGTATCGCCGCCGTCGCCGGGACCGAAGCCCTGCCCGTACCCGCCCGCACCGCTCGTCATGGCGCCTGGGCCGGCCTGTCCGGATGACGCGTTCGACGCGTTCGCGGCGTTGACGGCCGCGACACCGCCGACCGCCACGACGGCGGCCAGCGCCACACCGCCGGCAACCTTCTTCCACGTGGCGGTCGGCTTGTGGGTTCCGTCAGTGGTCTGCGCGACGCCGGCCGGGGCGCCCCAGGTACCGGATTCAGAGGGCTCGCCGGTTGCGTTCAGCGGCGGCTGTCCGCCGTACTGCTGGCCGCCGACATGCGGGCCGTAGCCCTGCGGACCGGCGTACCCCTGCTGCGGGCCGTACCCCTGCGGCGGGCCATAGCCCAGCGGCGCGCCCCAGCCCGGCGGTGGGTACGTCCCCGCAGCACCATCGGGCTGGTGGGCGCCGGGTAGCTGCGGAGTGTCAGAGGGCAGAGCCTCGCCCGGGACCGGGGCCGACGCCGGCGAGCCCGCGATCGGCTGGGTAGGGTTCGCCGCGTCGGCCTGCGGACCGCTGTGGTCGTCGGCCGGTGTACCGGGTGGATAGGTGCCCGTACCGTTCTCGTCGTCCTGCTGGGGCATTTCCAGATCTCCTTTTGTTTGATCGACCGGTCGACTCCGGCGGAGCACAGTTGCCATTTACGCTGCCCATGCCTGCTGTCCGGAAGCTGTGCACGCGGCCTCGCGCACCTGTGCACTGCGGCACCGGCCGGGTGTTCCCCGGGCTCCGCGGTGTCGGAAGCGGAACATCCGGCACAGTGGATGCGTGACCGAACACCACGCGGGTGCGCTGCTCAGCCCTCAGACGGGACCACCGGTCACCAGCGTGTGGGCGCCGGGCCGGCCGGTCGACATCGCCCGCACGCTGTGGCCGCTGCGCCGTGGCACACTCGATCCGACGCTGCGTACCGATGGCACAGGACTCTGGAGGACCGGCAACACGCCGGAAGGCCCTGCCACGATTCATCTCTCGCTCGTCGACGG
>Ga0075520_1001681_pt1 | contig 10762 bp, 12 predicted proteins | sample NGEPerB_FD_75100 | JGI IMG/M metagenome (GOLD analysis project Ga0075520, IMG submission 75100) | Arctic peat soil microbial communities from the Barrow Environmental Observatory site, Barrow, Alaska, USA - NGEE PermafrostAB12-B | ecosystem: Environmental > Terrestrial > Soil > Wetlands > Peat ...
TGGCGTCACCTTCCTCGGCAAGAACGTGAGCTCCTTGTTCCAGGGAGTTGCCGGCAAGGTCTGACCTGCCCCGCCGAAGTCCCTAGGCGGTGAGGGCCTGGCCCCCGGGCATCTTGGCCAGCAACGCGCGACCCTGCTCGGCGAGCTTGTGCTCCACAAGGACCTCATAGCGCGTGGCCACCACCTGGCTCACCGAGGTGAAGTCGCGTCGGCCCTTGGTCGCGGCATACCCCAGGAGCCCCCAGACGATGCCGAAGGCGGCTCCAAACGCCACCGTGGCCATCACGGCCCACGTGCTGGTGGTCGGGGAGAACAAGGCGAAGATGAGCCCGACGAACAGTCCCATCCACATTCCCGACAGCGCGCCAGCCCAGATAACTCGCCCCCGCGTCAACCTCCCGGTGACGCGCTCTACCTGCCGCAGGTCGGTCCCGACGATCATGCAGTTCTCCACGGCGAACTGGTTGTCGGACAGATAGTCCACTGCCTTCTGGGCGTCCTCATACTTGTCGTAGGTCCCCAGCGACATCGGGTACTGCAGGACGAGGCCACCGATCGGAATCCGCGATCGCCCTGACATGTTCGGCTGCGAGCTCATAGAAACATTCTGTCGCATTTGGGACCGTGTGCGATACGCGCAGAGCGCAACTCAGCCGCGCTGGGCATAGTCCTTCAGCAGCCGCCGACCAATGATCATCCGCTGGATGTCTGCCGTGCCCTCACCGATGAGCAACATCGGCGCCTCGCGGTAGAGCCGCTCGATCTCGTACTCCTTGGAGTAGCCGTAGCCGCCGTGGATGCGGAAGGAGTCCTCGACCACCTGGGAGCAGTACTCGGAGGCCAGGTACTTCGCCATGCCGGCTTCGAGGTCATTGCGCTCACCGGAGTCCTTCAGACGCGCCGCGCGAACCATCATCTGGTGACCGGCCTCGATCTTGGTGGCCATCTCCGCCAGACGGAACATCACCGCCTGGTGTTCGGCGATCTTCTTGCCGAAGGTCTCACGCTGCTGGGCGTAGGAGATCCCGAGCTCGAAGGCACGCAGCGCGACCCCGCAGGCGCGTGCAGCGACGTTGACCCGGCCCACCTCGACGCCATCCATCATCTGGTAGAAGCCCCTGCCCGGCTCGCCACCCAGAATCTGATCGGTCGTGGTGGTGTACCCGTCAAGAATGAGCTCGGTCGTGTCGACACCCTTGTAACCCATCTTGTCGATCTTGCCGGGCACGCTCAGGCCGGGGGCCGTCTCGCCGAAGCCAGGCTCCTTGTCGACCAGGAAAGCCGTCATGTTCTTGTAGACCGACTCTTCGCCGGTGTCCGTCTTGACCAGCACCGCAACGAGATTCGAGCTTGCGCCGTTGGTCAGCCACATCTTCTGACCGTTGATCGTCCACTGGCCCTCACCGCTGGGCACGGCCTTGGTCTTGATGGCCGCCACGTCAGAACCGCAGTTTGGCTCGGACATCGAGAAGGCGCCGCGGATCTGACCGGTCGCCATCTTGGGCAGGTACTTCTGCTTCTGCGCCTCCGTGCCGTGCTGCAGCAGCAGGTAGGCCACGATGAAGTGCGTGTTGATGATGCCGCTGACGCTCATCCAGCCGCGCGCGATCTCCTCCACACACAGCGCGTAGGTCAGCAGCGACTCACCCAGGCCGCCGTACTCCTCGGGGATCATCAGCCCGAAGATCCCCATCTCCTTCATGCCCTCGACGATCTGGGTCGGGTACTGGTCCTTGTGCTCGAGGTCCATGGCCACCGGGATGATCTGCTCGTCGACGAACTGGCGCACCAGCTTCAACAGCTCGCGCTGCTCGTCACTCAGGCCTTCGGTGTGCTGTAGTCGTGTCATCGCGGTGTGCCGTCCTCACGTGTGGGATCCGAGCGCTAACAGCGAGTATGCCCGAGCCACCCCCGCAGCGACATCCGGTCTCAGCCGGCAGCCTCACCTCGGACGCTTTCTGATCCTCGACCGCAGGCGCTCTGAGGCGACTCACCGCCGGGCCGCGTCACAGCCGGCGAGCGCGGACGGGTCCCGGCACATCGTCCTCTGGGCCCGCCCGTGCCTATCGCGCTACGCGGACCCCACGGCCGCCCGGTCACGCCACCGATAGCACCACGGCCATCTGATGGTCCTGACCATGACGCCTGCGCGTCAGGGTGGACGGGGACCGGTTCGGGACCGGTGACCACCGGGCACCGCCCCCCGGCAACACCATCCCCGGAGAACTCAGACGGGCCACCCCGACGAGAACTTCCCCCTGCTACCTTCAGTGCACGCCACCGGCACCTGTTGCGAATCCCCCGGGTACACCCGCGTGAGCGCGATTGAGGTGGTGTCGGGGTGGCCGCGGCCCGGTCACCAGGACACAGAGGGGCTGGTTGCTCGGATGAACATCAGTGTCAACCGCCGAGCGGTCTTGGCCGGGGCCGTCTGGCTGCCATGGCTGGCAGCCTGCAGCCCGGCGACAGCGCCGGCCGGAGTGGACCTGGCCGAAGGCACCTTCTCCTCCAGATTCTGGCCCGGCCACCAGGTGCGATGGCGGCTGGCTCGGCCGGCCCGTCACGGCTCCGCCGCGGCGCCACAACCGCTGGCGGTTGCCTTTCACGGCCGCGGCGGTGACGCAGACTGGGCCTTCGACTCCGCCCACGTCGAACGCCACGTCGCGGCGACCGGCCTTGCCGTGGCAACTGTCGACGGCGGCGACTTCTACTGGCACGCACGCAAGTCCGGCATCGACACCGGCACCATGGTCATCGCCGACCTCCTGCCCTTGCTGGCCACCAAGGGACTGGCCACCCAGCGCATCACCCTGATCGGGTGGTCCATGGGCGGGTACGGCGCGTTGCTGCTGGCCAGCAGGCTGGGGGCCAGCCGCGTGGCCGGCGTGGCCGTCGCCAGCGCGGCGCTGTGGCAGTCCCCCGGCGACCGGGCCGCCGGTGCCTTTGACGACAGCGCGGACTTCGCCCGCAACGACGTCTTCGCACGGCGAAACGTGCTTGCCGCCATGGCGGTCCGTCTGGACTGCGGACGCGATGACCCGTTCATCGCGGCCAACCGGGCGCTGGCACGCCAACTACCCGCTGCAACCGCCACCTTCGACACGGGAGCGCACACCGAGCAGTACTGGACGGCTCACGCCGGCCCCCAGATGAGCTGGCTGCGCGCGCGCCTTGCCTAGGTCTCAGCGCGCGGCAGCCACGGTGCGCATGCGGCTCAGGTTCGCCGTTCCTGCAGTGATCCGGCCGCTGGCCCGATCACTGCTCACCGGGTCTGTGCCACGTGTCCTGACGCGTCATCGCGGCGGCGCGCCCCTTGGCGGAGATGACCAAAGCCATCTTTCGCGAGGCTTCGTCGATCATCTCGTCGCCGAGCATGACGGCGCCCAGCTTGCCGCCGGCCTCAGAGGTGAAGAAGTCATAGGCGTCCAGGATGTTCTCCGCGTGGTCATAGTCACCTTGTCGATGGCTGTACACCTCGTTAGCCGGCTCCAGCTGGCCCGGATGCAGGACCCATTTGCCATCGAAGCCAAGGGCGGCAGACCGGCCAGCCACCCGCCGGAAACCCTCGATGTCCTTGATCTGCAGGTACGGTCCGTCAATGGCCTGCTTGTCGTAGGCGCGGGCCGCCATCAGGATCGACATGAGGATGTGGTGATAGGCATCACCCACGTCGTAACCCTGGGGCTGCTCCCCGACCACGAGGCTCTTCATGTTGATGGAGGCCATGAAGTCGGCCGGGCCGAAGATGATCGTCTCCACACGCTGACTCGCCGCGGCGATGGCGTTGACATTGGTCAGCCCGAGCGCGTTCTCGATCTGTGCCTCGATCCCAATCCGGCCGATCTCCAGGCCGGTGGACTTCTCGATCTGGGTCAGCAGCAGGTCCAGGGCAACGACCTGCTCGGGGGTCTGGACCTTGGGCAACATGATCGCGTCCAGGTTGGCGCCAGCACCCTCAACGACCTCCACGACGTCGACGTAGGTCCACTGAGTCGTCCAGTCGTTGACGCGGACGCTACGGATCGTGTCGCCCCAGCCACCCTCGTTCAAGGCCGCGACGATGTTCCTGCGAGCGTCCGGCTTCGCCAGAGGCGCCACGGCGTCCTCGATGTCCAGGAAGACCTGGTCAGCACCAAGACCCCTTGCCTTGTCGATCATCTTCGTGCTAGAGCCGGGAACCGCAAGGTTCGAGCGGCGGGAACGTAACGGGCGTGCGGGCGATGAGGAAACAGAAGTCATGGTGGGAGGCTACCCAGCGGGACCTCTGCTGGCCACAGACCCCGGCGGGTGACCTTGCCCACCCCCTCCAAAACGGGCGCACTAGGCTCGTGGGGTGACCGACCTGAACGCTCTTCTCTCCGAGGCAGGCAAGAAGTCCGGACTGCTGTGGATCGACATCCCCGGCGACCGGGCCTGGCCTGCGTGGCATGTGTGGCTAGACGGAACCGCATACGTGCTCACCGGTCCCGGCGAGCAGAGCCTTCCGGTGCTTCCCGCAGACGTCGCGGTGACCTTCCGCAGCAAGAGCACGGGCGGACGGCTGGTAACGGTGCCCGCCCAGGCGACCGTCCTCACGGCCCAGGACAGCCGTTGGGAGGACGTCACCACGGCCCTGAAAGGGTCACGCCTCAACGCCCCTGCCGGCGACTCCATCGCCCGCTGGGGCACCGACGCCACCATCTATGCGCTGACTCCGGACGGGGACGCCGTGCAGGGGCCCGGCGACTACTCCCAGCAGTCCGGCGCGGCGCAGCCTGCCGCCACACCGGCCACCACCCTCACCTGGCATCCATGGCACCTGAACGGTCGACCGAAGTGGCGTCGCGGCACTCGCCGCTGATCCAGATAGCCTTAGCGCCGTGAGCGCCACGACGCGAGTCTTCGTAGCCCGCCTGGCAGCGCTGAGCGTGTTCGACCCGCTCGGTGATCAGGTGGGCCGGGTTCGCGACGTCGTCGTCCACTTCTTCTCGAGCCGTCGGGCTCCTTCCGTGATCGGGCTGGTGGTCGAGGTGCCCGGCCGGCGGCGAGTCTTCGTGCCGATGACGCGGGTCACCAGCGTCGACGCCGGACAGGTCATCACGACCGGTCTGGTCAACATGCGCCGATTCGAGCAGCGGGCCGGCGAGACCCTGGTGCTGGCCGAGCTGTTCGAGCGCAGGATCCGCATCAGCACCGAGGAAGAGTCCTTCGAGGCAACCGTTGAGGACATCGCGATCGAACAGGAGCCCAACCGGGACTGGGTCATCGTCAAGGTTTTCGCCCGCAAGGGGTCCGGCGGCGCCCGCAGCCTGTCCAGACTTGGTCGACGTCGAGGACAGACGGTGCTTGCCGACGTCCACGAGGTGACCGGACTCCGGCAGGAGGCGCAGGATCAGAGCGCCGAGAAGCTGCTCGAGAGCTACGGAGACCTCAAACCCGCTGACCTCGCCGAGATGATCCACGACCTGACCCCCGCGCGCCGGGCGTCGATGGCGAACGCGCTGGACGACGACAGGCTTGCCGACGTCCTGGAGGAGCTGCCCGAAGACGACCAGGTCGAGATCCTGCGCGGCCTGGGCGCAGAACGAGCGGCCGACATCCTGGAGGCGATGCAACCAGACGACGCGGCCGACCTGCTGCTGGAGCTGTCGCCTGAGAACGCCGAGGAGCTGCTGCGGCTCATGGAGCCCGACGAGGCTGCCGACCTGCGCCGTCTGCTGACCTACGACGAGGACACCGCCGGCGGCCTGATGACCACAGAGCCGGTCATTCTCGGCCCCGAGGCCACGATCGCCGAGGCCCTGGCCGTGGTCCGTCGGGCCGAGCTCTCCCCCGCTCTGGCCGCCACGGTGTTCGTCTGCCGCCCGCCCCTGGAGACGCCCACGGGTAAGTTCCTCGGGGTGGTACATATCCAGCGACTCCTGCGCGACCCGCCGCACGCCTCTTTGGGCAGCATCGTGGACAAAGACCTGGAGCCGATGACCCCCGACTCTTCGATCGGGCGCCTCACCCGCATGCTGGCTACCTACAACCTCGTCGGTGTCCCCGTGGTCGACGAGGTTGGCCGCCTTCTGGGCGCGGTGACCGTCGACGACGTGCTCGACCACCTCCTGCCTGAAGACTGGCGTGAAGAACGTCACGACGACGAGCACGAGGCGGCTCATGGCACGTGAACACCCCAGCCGAGCGCCCAGGCTAGACCAGCCGCGCGAGGCCAAACGCACCCTGTTCACCACGCCGCAGCTGGACCCTGACACGTTCGGGCGCTTCGCCGAGAAGTTCGCCCGCTACATGGGAACGGCCAGGTTCCTTGTCTACATGACGGTTTTCGTGACCGTCTGGATCACGGTCAACGTCGTCGGGATCTTGGGCTACAAGTGGGACATTTACCCGTTCATCTTCCTCACGCTCCTGCTCAGCCTGCAGGCCTCGTACGCCGCGCCATTGATCCTGCTGGCCCAGAACCGTCAAACCGACCGAGACCGGGTCGCCCTCGAGCAGGACCGTGCCAGCAACGACCGCAACCTGGCGGACACGGAGTTCCTCACCCGGGAGGTAGCCTCACTGCGAATTGCCTTGCGCGACATGGCTACCCGCGACTTCCTGCGCTCCGAGCTGCGCTCCCAGCTGGACGAGCTGGAGCAGCGCCGCATGCGGATCCCGACGGATGGATCACCGCCCGGGCCTGGTGACACATCTCCTGGTGCATGGAAGGGTCCAAAACCGACTTAGCATTGAGCCATGCCCGTTCCGTCACACGACGCCCTGTTCGCCGCCCTCTCCAAGGTCATCGACCCCGAGATCCGCAAACCCGTCACTGAGCTCGGCATGGTCGAGTCCGTCGATGTGGACGAGTCGGGTCTCGCGTCGGTCACCATCTTGCTGACCGTCTCGGGCTGTCCGCTGAAGGAGACCCTCACCAGGGACACGACAGCCGCGCTGCTGGGCGTGCAGGGAGTCACCTCGGTGAACGTCACCCTCGGGGTCATGAGTGACGAACAGCGCACGACGCTGCGAGACAACCTGCGCGGCGGCAACGCCGATCGTGAGATCCCCTTCGCCAAGCCGGGCTCGCTGACCAGGGTCTACTGCGTGGCCTCAGGCAAGGGCGGCGTCGGGAAGTCGTCGGTAACCGTCAACCTGGCCGTTGCCCTGGCCCAGGAAGGCCTGCGCGTTGGCGTGGTCGACGCCGATGTCTACGGTTTCTCTATCCCGCGCATGCTGGGAACCGAACGTCGTCCGACCCAGGTCGACGACATGATCCTGCCGCCGCTGGCACACGAGGTGAAGGTCATCTCGATCGGGATGTTTGTGCCGGGCAACCAGCCTGTCGTCTGGCGCGGGCCCATGTTGCACCGGGCGCTCCAGCAGTTCCTGGGTGACGTCTTCTGGGGCGACCTGGACGTCCTGCTGCTCGATCTGCCACCAGGGACCGGCGACATCGCGATCTCCGTCGCGCAGCTCATCCCGAACGCCGAGATCCTCATCGTGACCACGCCCCAGAAGGCTGCTGCCGAGGTGGCAGAGCGCGCCGGTTCCCTCGCCCTGCAGACCCATCAGCGGATCGCCGGGGTGATCGAGAACATGTCGTGGCTGGAGCTGCCGGACGGCACCCGCCAGGAGGTCTTCGGGGCTGGCGGCGGCCAGGTCGTGGCTGACTCTTTGACCCGCCTCATCGGAGCACCCGTCCCGCTGCTGGGTCAGATCCCGCTGGACACACTGCTGCGCGAGGGCGCCGACATCGGCATGCCGGTCGTGCTCAGCGAGCCCAACAGCCCTTCGGCAGTGGTTCTGCGCGGGATCGCGCGCGGCCTCAGCACCCGGACCCGCGGCCTCGCGGGCCGCCCCCTCGGACTGACTCCCGCAGGCCGCTAGAGCGGACCTCGCACCGGCACGACCAGGAGTCCGGATGCAGGGGTCGGCGGTGAGAGCACGGTGCGGCCGTGGCCCCAGGTGGAGCCTCTGGGCCACACCTATCCCCACGGGAACCCTGTGCGGTCCTGAGAAGGCCGCACTGACCCGGTATCGGGGTGGCACCCTTCAGTCTGGGGAACCGATGTCGCGGCCGGTTCTCGCCCTCGCAGCTGGCCCGGCCGCACAGACTCCTGCGAGCGCCCGTGGCAGCCTCTAGGTGGCGTCCTGGTCAAAGGGGGTGGGCTTGTCCGGGTCGTGGCGCCTGAACGACGAGGGCGCCTTGAACCCGCCGGCGCCGTCGGGAGGCGACCCCGGGTCCTTGTCGGACCCGTCGTCCTGCAGGGCCTCCCGAACGATGCGGCGAGGGTCGTACTGACGCAGGTCGTACTGCTTCCAGTCGACGTCGTCGAACTCCGGGCCCATCTGCTCGCGCAGCTGCTCCTTGGCAGTGTCAGCCATTCCCCTGAGCTGTCTGACCAGCCTGGCGAGCTTTGCGGCATACTCCGGCATCCGCTCAGGCCCGATCACGAAGACTGCCACGACCATGAGAATGATGAACTCCGAGCCGTTGATGTCGAACACGTGTGAACCTTGTAGCCCTTCTGGCACTGGTGTGAGGGTGACGTTCAGTTCGCCGCTTGCAGGGTCATCCTGACAGTTCGCGCGCCGTGCTGGCGGCCCGCACGGTTACCTCTACGGTATCGCCCACCGACTTGGCCCGGACGGCAATCACGAACTCGTCGGGCCCAGTGACGGCCCGTCCGTCGAAAGTGACGATCACCTCACCCAGTCGCAGCCCCGCGTTGTCGGCCGGGCCGCCCTTGGTGATCGGCGCACTACCGTTCTGGGCCGCACTCGCGATCCTGACTCCCTGCCCGGTGTAGGTGGTGTCAATCAGGACAGCGATCACCGGATGCGTGGCCCTGCCACTGGCGATCAGCTGCTCGGCGGTCTTTCGGATCTGGTCGCTGGCAATGGCGAAACCCACACCGCTGCTGCCCGACTGCCGATCGGTACTCGCAGAGCCAGCACCGCGGGCGATCGCCGAGTTTACGCCGTTGACATCCTCCCGGCCACGAATGACCAGGATTCCCACCGCTCACCCGGGGGCGACGTGTTGAGGTTCGCCCTTCACAGAGCGGGCCGAACCTCCCACATCTCCACGCGCTGCCACGCCCATGCCCTGCCGCGGTTCACTGCTGGTACTGCCCAACAGTGCCGGGCTTGGCTATCGCCCGACAGACCTGAACGTATCCCCTGCCGCCGACAGGCGCAGGCTGTTGTCCGGCCGGGAAGGTTCGCGCAGGGAGGTCGCCGGCGGCGGGTCCTGCCCCGGCGGCGGACCCGGGTACAGGCAGGGGCTACCGATAGGAGGCGGATAGCTGCCGATCGGGGCGGTGCGCTCGAGGTTCACCCGCGCGGCGACCTGCTCGGCTCTCGGGCGCGTGCTGGCCGGGACCCTGCCCGTCCGGGCGACCATCAGGGTGCTGTTGGTCAGTCACAGGTCACCAGGACCGTTGCCCACACAAGCCGACCAGTTGACGCTGACGCAGATCGTCCACGTCATGTCGTGGCCGCTGCGGCTCATCTGGTCCCGGCGACTACTTGTCCCAGCGCGAAGCCTCTTCGAGGCCGAGGCGGCGAAATCGTCGTGACCGGGTGGGGCGCCCGGTGCGCGAGAGCCTCCCGCAGCTGGGATCGGCCTCGGTGTATGCGCGAACGCACCGTGCCGAGCTTAATGCCCAGCGTGGTAGCGATCTCCTCGTAGGACAGGCCCTCGATATCGCATAGCACCACGGCGGCGCGAAAGTCCGCAGACAAGGCGTCCAGGGCACGCTGAACGTCGTCGTCAAAGTGGGTGTCGGTGTAGTACTGCTCAGGGCCGACCTCCTGGGTGGGCAGCCGAGCTGCGGCCTCGTCAGAGAGTGCGTCGAAACGGATGCGCTGTTTACGACGCATCTTGTCCAGGAAGGCGTTGGTCGTGATGCGGTGCAGCCAGCCCTCGAACGTGCCGGGCTGATAGGAGTCCAGCGAGCGGAAGACGCGGATGAAGACGTCGTGGGTCAGGTCCTCGGCGTCATGCATGTTACCGGTGAGCCGATAGGCCAACCGGTAGACCCTGGCCGAGTGCTCGGTGACGATCTCCTCCCAGGTGGGTGGAACCCATAACTGACCCGGGGCGCTCGACGGCTTCGGCGCAGGCTGCGCAACAGCGCGGTCACTGGTAGCGCTCACGTCATCTTTCCTTCGGCTGGCGGGTTCGGTTACCCATAATGCTTCCGGACCAACCTGAGAACTTGCTGGGTGTGGCCACCGGTTATCGGCACGAGACGCCTCACCCGCCCAGCCTCATCCAAACCCTGCGCGACGCGCAGTAGGGTGAAGCCCATGAGCGCACAGAAACCGGCCAGCTGGGCCTACTCCGAGGAGTTCATCGCGGAGACCGAGGTCATCGAAAAGGCCCGGGTGCGCAGCGAGGAACTGGGCTGTACCCCGATCATGCCGGGCGCGGGATCGGTTCTGCGCCTCCTGGCAGCAGCGGTCAACGCCAAATCCGTCGTCGAGGTCGGCACCGGTGCCGGAGTCTCCGGCCTCTGGCTGATGTCGGGGATGCCCGCCGACGGGATCCTGACCACGATCGACGTCGAGGCGGAGCACCAGAGAGCGGCCAGGAAGGCCTACGCGGCTGCCGGGATCGCCCCCCAGCGCACCCGGGTCATCACCGGCCGAGCCCTGGACGTGCTGCCCCGCCTGACCGACGCTGCCTACGACATGGTCGTGATCGACGCCGACAAGACGGAGTACCCGCAGTATGTCGAGCAGGCGTTACGCCTGCTGCGCTCCGGTGGCGTCCTGGTCCTGGACAACA
>Ga0075520_1001683_pt1 | contig 10749 bp, 10 predicted proteins | sample NGEPerB_FD_75100 | JGI IMG/M metagenome (GOLD analysis project Ga0075520, IMG submission 75100) | Arctic peat soil microbial communities from the Barrow Environmental Observatory site, Barrow, Alaska, USA - NGEE PermafrostAB12-B | ecosystem: Environmental > Terrestrial > Soil > Wetlands > Peat ...
CTCTTTCTTCAGCGCAATCAGGTCCACCTGGTAGGACGCCGGCAGCACCGCCATGGCGAGGGCGCCATCGAGTTTCACGATTACGGTCTTGGCCAGAAACTTGCCCGAGATATGCGCGACCGCGGCAATACCCTGGGCGGTATAAGCCTTGGAGTGAGTCATGACAACGTACTTCACTTCATGGCCGTCGAGGAAGGCTTTGACTTTGGTGAGATGCATATCGAACTCCTCGCGACATTCCGCGGGCCCACGGCCCGGAAAGATATGGTTGATGCGACCAACTTAGTGCAAGGCCTCGTCGTCGGCCTCTTTCATCCGCTTTGCTTGTTTGCTGGATTTCCGCGAGGTTGCTCGCGCTTGCTCGAGAAGAGCTTTGACCATTCGGGCTACCTCCCTGCGGTCGGTTGACCCTCGTGTAGCCCCAGTTTAGTCCGGCCGGCGCAGCGCGCAAGCACAGCCGTCACACTACCCTTGTGACAGTACAGAATCGCGTCATAAGCAGCGGAGTTGTCATTACGAGCGCAGCGAGGAATCTGCTTTTGTTTAGCGCTGGAACAACCGCCGGAGAAGCAGCAGATCCCTCACGGCCTAAACTTTGCCCCAACAAGCGCAAAAACGGCGATCGTTGGGGACCCCGGTTCGGCCGTTCCTGATGACAGCTCAAAATGACACTGGCTTGCCGGGCACAGCCCAGCGGCTGCCCATCCTTGACGGCTGCTCGCACCGCACAATACAGTCGAATTATCCGGAGATTCTAGCCTTGGATACTCTGATCGGCAAAAGCTTCTTGCATTACAAGATCGTGCGGCAGCTGGGCGCCGGCGGCATGGGCGTGGTGTACGAGGCGGAAGACACCCGGCTCGCCCGCCCGGTAGCGCTGAAATTTCTCTCCAAGGACATCGAGCAGGATAGCTACGCCCTGCAGCGTTTCCAACAGGAGGCGCGTGCCGCCTCGGCCTTGAACCATCCCAACATTTGCACCATCCATGCCATCGAGGAATGCGATGGGCAGCACTTCATCGCCATGGAGCTGCTGGAAGGCCAGAGTCTGAACGAGAAGATCAACGGTCATTCGCTGCCGATGGACAAGATCGTCGACATCGGCATTCAGATTACCGACGCCCTCGACGTGGCCCACAGCAAAGGCATTGTGCATCGAGATTTGAAGCCCGCCAACATCTTCCTCACTACGCGGGGACAGGCGAAGATCCTGGACTTCGGACTGGCCAAGCTCATCTATGACCGGCGCACCGTGGTGGAGACCGTGGCTGGCGATGCGGTAACGAGCGCGCCGGCGCATCTGACGATGCCCGGCACTGCGGTGGGCACCATCGCCTACATGTCTCCGGAGCAGGCCCGCGGGGAGGAACTCGACGGACGTAGCGACCTGTTCTCCTTGGGCGCCATCTTCTACGAAATGGCTACCGGGAGGATCCCGTTCGAAGGCAACACTTCCGCAGTTGTTTTCCAGGGCATTCTCGACCGCAACCCGAGACCGCCTATGGAAATGAATCCAGCCGTGCCGTTCAAGTTGGAGGAGATTATCTCCAAGGCGCTGGAGAAAGATGTGGAACTGCGCTATCAGAGCGCGGCTGAAATACGCAGCGACCTGAGGCGGCTGAAGCGGGACAGTACCGGACAGTCTTCGACCGGAATCGCGACTGCGCCGGCGTCCTATCCCGCCGCACGTGGCAGTAGTTCAGCTATGCAATCCAGCAGCAGCGCGGTCATCCTCGATGCCGCGCGACGTCACAAGAGCGGGGCCGGCTTCGTTCTGGTTCTAAGCCTGGCCATGATCGCCGCCGGACTGTACGGCTTCTACACCTGGATTTCCGTGCGGCTAGGCGACTCCGGCCCGGTACCGTTCCAGAACATGAGCATGGAGAAGGTGACCAACTCGGGCAACGTGCTGCTGGCGACCATCTCCCCAGACGGCAAGTATGTAGTGAATGTGACGGACGAGGGACACGGCCAGCGGAGCCTCTGGATGCGGCACATCGCCACCGGCAGCAACACCCAGATCATGCCCCCGACCGAGGTCAGTTATTCCGGACTCACCTTCACCCCGAACGGCGACTTCTTGTACTTCGTTCAGAGAGAACCGGACAAACCTGGCGTAGGGTTTCTCTACCAGATTCCACTGCTCGGAGGCACGCCGCACAAGCTGGTGGAAGACGTGGACAGCGCTGTCAGCTTTTCGCCGGACGGCCAGCAGATGGTCTATCTGCGAAACAGTTCTTCGGAAGCGAGTTCTAAGCTCATCCTTGCCCATGCCGATGGCAGCGGTGAGCACGTTCTTGCCTCGCTTCCTCTGCCGGGCTACTCCGACCCTGCCTGGTCGATCGATGGCAAGTCGATTGCCGCTGCGGTGCTTGACCCGGGCAGTCAAAGTCCGGGCAGAATCGTGGTCCTCAATCCGGCGAACGGAAAAGAGAAAACCGTATATGAGGGAACGGCACTGCTGCAAAAGCCCACTTGGATGCCGGACGGGCGCCACCTGGTACTTATCTTTCACGACATTTCCAGTGACTGGAATGGACAGATTGGGGCGATCTCTCTTGGCGGGCAGAAACTCCATCGCATTACCAACGACCTCAGTGTTTACAGCAATTCCACGCTGGGCGTAACTCGGGACGGGGAACAACTGGTTGCCATTCAAGTTACGCCCCAGGCCGGGGTATATACGCTAAGTTCGGACGCCAGCTCCAACTCCAGTGCAACCGAGGTGGACAACCATGGCAACATCGGCGTCGGCTGGTTGCCGGACGGGCGTTTGCTGACCATGGACTACGACAGCCACATCGCGGTGATGAATGCCGACGGCGGCAACCGCAACGTAATCTACAAGGAACGGCTGCTAATGGGCGGCCTCTCGGTTTGTCCGGACGGTGCGCACGCTCTCTTCTTCATGCCCAACAAACAGACGAAGGGCATCAACATCTGGCGCCTTGACCTGCAGAGTGGCAGTGCAACCGTACTCACCAATGGAAAAGTGGACCAGAACGCGGTTTGCTCGCCCGACAGCAAATACTTCCTCTATACCAGCCTGCAAAAGGGCAAGCAGGTGCTCATGGAAATGCCGCTCACTGGCGGGGAAGCTAAACAGCTAAGCGACAAGTTCGTCAGCTTTGCTGCCATCTCGCCGGATGGAAAACAAATCGCAGCGCTTATCGCCGTCGGCGCTGGCGTCAACACCAAAGCCAGGATTGAGATTATTCCATCGCAGGGTGGGTTGCCGGTAAAGGGTTTCGCGCCCAGTCCCTTTATCTCCACCCCCTTCCGTTATTCCGCCGACGGACAGTCGCTCTACTACGGGGTCACCAACAAAGGCGTCTCCAACCTGGTCGCACAGCCTATCGGCGTCGAGTCCGCTTCAGTGGTCACCAACTTCAACGATCTGCTCATCTACGCATTCGACTACGACTGGAAGAACAAGAAGCTGGCGGTCGCGCGCGGCCGGTCCAATGATGACGTCGTGCTGCTCACCCAGCAACAGGCGCAATAGCTGGAACAAGTGTCGCCACGTTGATCTTCCACACGGCTACGTTCCTTGCATGTCGAAGCTCTCGCCCAGCATCGGCGTGCACTCTTCGATGTTCCAGTCGGGTGTCGCACCGGGGCGGCTTGCCACCAGTGCGCCCACGGCATTGGCGAAGCAGCCGAGGCGGCGCGTGTCCCACCGCCGATCCAGGCCATGGAGCAAGGCCGCAGCGAAGGCATCGCCCGCGCCGACCGAATCAGCCACCTGCACCCGGTAGCCCGGACTCTCGCTGTAGGCGCCCTGGTGGAGAATTGCGCAGCCACGCTCGCCCAAGGTCACACAAATGGTTGCGCAGCCGTAGCGGTCGGTCCATCGCCGGCACAGGTATTCGACCGATCCTTCCTGTTCGCCTGCATTGAGCAAGCCATCGAGGAACTCCGCCTCGCTATCGCTCAACTTGATGACGTCGGCGTGCGACGACAGTTGCTCCACCAGCGCCAGCGTCCAGTTGCCCTCCCGCAGGTTGACGTCGTAGAAGTGACGGGCGGAAGGCGCTGCCCGAAGCAGCTTCAGCGTCGAATCCAGCGCTTGCGCGGACATGTGATAGAGCGTGCCAAAATAAATCCAGTCCGGCTGCAATGCGCTGATGGATCGCAGTCGGTCATTGCTGAGGGTTACAAAGTCATAGGCGGCGGGTCGCACAATCCGAAATGTGGGTTTGCCTTCACTATCGAGTTCGACTTGCGCCGTTCCCGTGTCCTGGCCGTGGAGGACCTGCACAAACTCGGTCGAAAGGTTCCATTGCCGCAGGCAATCGAGGGTGCGCCCGCCGCGGTCGTCGTCGCCCACCGCGCTCACCAGAAAGGCTTCATGGCCGAGCTTCTGGGCGTGAGCGGCAAAGTTCAGGGGAGCACCGCCGAGATATTCCTGCTCACCAATGACGTCCCACAAGATCTCTCCCACTGCAACGATGCGCAATCTGGCCTCCACCGATCCCGGTTATCGTATCGTGCCACGGGCGTAATCGGCTCATCCGGCAGGAAATTCCCGAGAGATTCAACATCGGGCAAACTGGGCCTCAACCCACACCCTGTGATGAAAACACTTGCCAGAATGCCGAGTTCCTGTAATCATCTCCTGCTCCCCTCTGGAATGGGCGAGAGAGGAGCTTTCGGTCGAACCGAAACGCGGATTTGGGTTGATGTTTCTGTCAGCAGTCGAATTTCACGCATGGTACGGGCTCCAGGGATCGGCTCTGTCGCGGATGCATTAGTCCGCCAGGACGATTCAGGGGGCTTTTTCATTGCCGAAAAGCTGCAAGCTGAGCCGCAACCTTTGTTTCCCGGCAACGTTGAGACGTCTTCCGATCCCGCTCCCTCAGGGTTGTGCTCGGAACGTCCGCGCAGCAGGGTTATTCCAAGTTCATCAGGTGAAAGGAGTAGTTTGTGAGAGAGAAAGGTACAGTCAAGTGGTTTAACGGAGCCAAAGGATACGGATTCATCCAGAGATCTACGGGCGAGGATGTCTTCGTGCATTTCTCGGCTATCCAGGAGAACGGATACCGGAGTCTGAACGAAGGTGAGACAGTGGAGTTCGACCTCACCAAGGGACCAAAGGGCTTCCAGGCCGCTAACGTGCAGCGCGTGTAAGACCACGGCGCCAGGCGGAAGCAGATCTCGTTCGCGTCACTTTGCAGGGCTTCCGAGTGCGGCCAAAACCACTGAACCCTCCCGCCGGGGAGGGTTTACTTTTTGGCGGCAAGCTGTGTCGCTTCGCTCTTGAAAGCAAGCCTTAGGCTGCCAAAGCAGCCGTCGAAGGGAAATGTGCGGCCAGCGCTGACAATTTCTGGACTGCATTATCCACCGATTGCTGCGCCACTTCCGCTCCAAATCCCTGTCTATCGGCGGCGATAACGGTTACCTCCTCCAAGCCCAAGAAGCGCAGCATATGCCGCAAGTAGGGAACTTGGAAGTCGGAGGATGCCGGGGCTGGCCCCTCGTCGAAGATTCCGCCGCGGGAGACAATTACCACCACCTGTTTTCCCGCCGGTAGCAGTCCCTTTGGTCCCTTGTCGCTGTAGCTGAAGGTCTTGCCCGCGCGGGTCACCAGATCGAACCAGGCCTTCAAGGAAGCCGGAATCGAGAAGTTGTGCATGGGCACTCCGAGCACGATCACGTCAGCGGTCATTAGTTCCTCGATAAGCGCATCGGAAAGCTGCAGTGCCTGTTGTTGCTCCGGCGTTCGCTGGGCTGGCGGCGTGTAGGACGCTTGAATCCAGGCTTCGCTCACGAACGGCGGCGAGTCCACAGTCAGATCGCGCTCGATCACGCGGGTATCCGGGTGCTTCGCCTTCCACTCTTCGGCGAAGTGCCCAGTCAAGCGGCGCGTGACCGAATTGCTGCGGGGACTCGAATTCACGATGAGCATGTTGTCCATAAATCGCACCTCGAGGTTACGTGCCCTGACCGCATTGCAACAGCATAACTGTGTTACAACACATACTATTGGATGTGGCCGGGGAGAAGAAGATTCAAGCCGGATGGAATTGCCATTACGTTGGAATTGTCATTACCAGCGAAGCGAGAAATAATCTGCTGTTGTTTGCGCCGGCAAGCACCCGGGAAAATAGCAGCTCGCTCACGGCCTAAGCAAGCTGCTGAATCATTCCGCTGAGTCCGGTTCCAGAATCATGCCGCACAGGCGGCTCAACTCGCGGCAGTCTTGCTCGTTGAGCCGCCTAAGGTGGGCGCCCGCGGCAGCGTCAATCTCGGGCTGCATTCTTGCCAGCAGCTTCAACCCTTTGGCAGTGATGCTGGCCAGCACTTGGCGGCGATCGTCCTTTCCCCGCGACCGTCTCACCAGGCCACGGGCCTGGAGACGGTCCACCAAACGAGTCACATCGGGAGCCCGGTCGATCATGCGCCTGGCGATCTCGCAACGCGCGTGCCCTCCGGGATGGGTCCCTCGCAGGATGCGCAGCACGTTGTACTGCGGGCGTGTAATGCGGTGCATTTCGCAAAGTTCATCCATCAGGTCATTCAGGGTATGGGCTGCGACCAGCAGGCTCAGCAGAGCTTCTTGCGTGGAGTCGGCAAACTGCGGCTGACTAAGGCGCCGGCTGAGGGCTTCGTTCATGATTCTTTATAGCCGGAATTTCTGGGCTTGTCATTTGGCGGAGGCTTGCCGGAGTTCACCGCGCAAGCGCCGCAGGGCCCAGCGCGCGTGTTCCGCAACTATCTCGTCTTCATCGCGGCTCAGCTCTTCCAGCACGGGCAAAAAGCGCTCTTCATCGCTGTTACCGAGCGCGATGGCGACATTTCGCCGCAGCCCGTTGAAGCGCGCCCGTTTCACCGGCGAGCCGCGAAATACTTCGCGAAACTCTTCCAGGCTCAAGCCCGCCAGCCACTCCAGATCGGGATTCACCAACCCCGCCCGAGGCTGAAGCTCCGGCGTCTTCGTCAGCGGGGCTTCACGGTTCCAGGGGCAAACGTCCTGACAGATATCGCAGCCGAACACCTGCCGGCCCATATCGGAACGCAGCTCTTCGGGAATCGTGCCGCGTTTCTCGATGGTGAGATACGAGATGCACCGGGTCGCGTCCAGTTGATACGGAGCAGGGAAGGCGTCGGTCGGGCAGGCGTCGAGGCAGCGCGTGCACGAGCCGCAGCGGTCGGGCGGAGGCAGATCGGGTGTCAGTGCCAGCGACGTCAGCATGATGCCGAGAAAGAGCCACGACCCCAAGTGCTCATTCAGAATGCAGGTGTTCTTGCCAATCCAGCCGATCCCTGCGTACTGGGCAAAGATCCGCTCGATGACCGGGCCCGTGTCCACGTAACACCAAGTGCGCGGCGCGGGCATCTTTTGCTGCTCGCAGATTTCCAGCAGCCCGGCTTCCAGCGCGCGGAGCTTCCCGAGTACCACCTCGTGATAGTCGTGTTGCGACCAAGCGTAGCGCGAGATCCATCCCTGTGTGGTCGTGCCGGCGTGCGTCGAGTAGGGCTGGCCAGTGTTGTAATTCAGGGCGCATACCACCACCGAACGCGCCCACGGTGCGACGTTCGACAGAGAAGCGCGTTTCAACTGGCCACTCTCGTTGCGCGCGTCCAGGTACTTCATCTCACCCGCACGACCGTCGGCAATCCATTGGGAAAAAAAGTGGTGCTCCGCTTTGTCGGCTACTCCGGCTATGCCGGCAAGATCGAAGCCTGCCTCGGCGGCAAGGCGTTTGACGTTGTCGGCGATCACGGACAGGGGAAAAGCACCGGGCATGCTGTGACGATTATAGGGGGCGTCAACTGGCCACTGACAACTGGCCACTGGCAACTGCCGTCAGATTCCGAGCTTCTTTACTTCTTCGTTGTAGTACTTGCGGTAGAGGATGTCCCATTCCTGCGAACCTTCCAGGATGGTGCGGCGCTGGCTTTCGATCTTCTGCCGGGCGGCAGCGTCGATCCTGGCTTCCTGGGTCATCAACAATTCCAGAACGCGGCGCGCTTCCAGGCGGATACTATTGCGGTCCTCGAGGAAGTCCACGTTGTCCATCTCGGCGAGGGTGTCGGCCACAGCGTGCGCCAGCTTGTTGATCTTTTCGCGGCTGAGCCTCATAGCACCGCCTTGTATTTCCGTACCAGCTCATTCTTGATTTTCTTGAACATTTCCTGGTAATTGGCGCCACTGCGGTTCATTTCGTCGACGTAGGTCTCAAGGATGATGCGGACTTCGTCGTTGATGCGGTCTTCCAGCGCAAGCTCCTCGATCAGGGAGGCGTTGACGCGGGCGGTCACCTCGGGCTTCTCCGCGGTTTCGATGAACTCGCCCGCGATCAGCTTGTTGGTGACTTCGCGCGCCAGATAGCCCACATATTCTTTGGAGAAGAGCATGATTGTTGGAATCAGGTAGAGAAACTAGCTAAGTTTAACACACGAATTCGGGTGCGCTGGATGGCCCGGGATGCGGCCCCATTGGAGTCATCCTAAGCGAGCTTGAGTGCGAATCCTAACAGAATACCCGCGGCCCAAGCGTGGAGAACCATTAGGCGCATCAACACGGACCCGCACTCGGACGCCATTTTGTTGGACTCGCGAAACAATGTGATCATCATCACAGTGTGGCGTGACCTTCGCACAAGATGATAAGCCCCAGAAGCTGTTACAAATTAAAGGTCGTTGACCACAGCGGAAGGGTACCTCAGAGAGCCACAGGAATGCCCGAAGAAACCAAAGGAACCGACCCAGTCTCTCCTGAACCATCCTCCCCGGCGGCCGCACCTGTTGCGTCCGGTGAGGGAGCAGGATCGGGCGCCAAGGCGTCCGCCGAAACATCCTCAAGTTCTGCTGCGCCAACAGTTCCGCCATCGAGCGCGCCTGCTGCCAAGGCGGCTGCTCCGGCTGCTGCCAAGGCCGCTGAGCCCGCCAAACCCGCCGCCGTTGCCACGGTTGCTGCCAAGGGCACTGAACCGGCTAAACCAGCCGCTTCTGCGACCGGCGAAAAGCCAACAGCACCCGCTGCCGCCAAGCCGGCTGCTCCGGCTGCTGCCAAACCCGCGCCCAAGCCGGAAGGTCCCAAGCCAGAGCCTTGGGAGGCCGATCTGGTCACGCGTCTGCGCAGCCAATACGGCTCCGGAATCAAAGAGGCCAGCACATACGTGGGACAGAAGTATCTGGTGGTGGACAGCTCCATCGTTTACGAGATCCTGCTCCGTATGCGCCAGGACGAACTGTTCGACTACTGCGTGGACATCACCGCGGTGCACTATCCCAAGCGCGAGGCGCAGTTCGACATCGTTTACATCCTGTACTCGTTTCACCACAACCAGCGTGTGCGGATAAAGACGCAGATCAAGGACGGCGAGCGTCTTCGCACCGCCGTGGAAATTTGGGAGACCGCAAACTGGCTGGAGCGCGAGGTCTTCGACATGTTCGGCATCGAGTTCGACGGGCACCCTGACCTGAAGCGCATTCTTATGCCGGACGGATGGAAGGGCCACCCGCTACGCAAGGATTACCCCATCCTTCAGCAGGACCAGGAGTGGGTGCAGATCAACCTCGGCATCGAGAGTGGACAATGAGCGAACGCACCGATTACCTCGATCTCGACACCAAGGACGAAACCTTCCTGGATGCGACCGAACTGGTCCTCAACATGGGGCCGCAGCATCCGTCCACCCACGGCGTGTTGCGCGTCATCCTCAAGCTGGACGGCGAGAAGGTCCTGGGCGCTGAGTGCGTCATTGGCTACCTGCATCGCGGCGTAGAGAAGATTGCGGAGAACCGCACCTACGCGATGTTCAATCCCTACGTGGACCGCATGGATTATGTCGCCGCGGTCTCCAACGGGCTGGGTTACTGCGAGGCGGTCGAGAAGCTGCTCAGCGTCGAGGCCCCGCCGCGAGCGCAATATCTTCGCGTCATCCTCACTGAATTGTGCCGCATCGCCAGCCACCAGGTATGGCTGGGCACGCACGCCCTCGATATCGGAGCGATCACGCCGCTGTTCTATTGCTTCCGCGATCGCGAAGAAGTCCTGAAGATCTTCGAGAAGTATTGCGGCGCTCGCCTCACCACGCATGCCTTTCGCATCGGGGGCTGCCTCTACGAGGCCTATGAAGGCTTCGAGCAGGATTGCAAGAAGTTTTGCGACGCCTTCCTGCCCAAGCTCGACGAATACGAAGAGTTGCTGACCACCAACCGTATCTGGGTGGAGCGCACCAAGGGCGTGGGCATTCTGAATCCGGAGGATTGCATCGCGTTGGGCGTCACCGGGCCGGTGCTGCGTGCCAGCGGCGTGAAGTGGGACCTGCGCAAAGCCCAGCCGTACGAGTCGTACAAAGACTTCGACTTCGAGATTCCTACCGGACTGAACGGCGACACCTACGACCGGTATCTGGTGCGCATCGAGGAGATGCGCCAGGCGGTGCGCATTATTCGTCAGGCCGTGGATGGACTGCCGCAAGGGCCGATCATGGCCAAGGTGCCCAAGGTGATCAAGCCGCCGGTGGGCGAAGTTTATCACTCCATCGAAGCGCCCAAAGGCGAGCTGGGATATTTCATCGTGAGCGACGCTTCCACGCAGCCGTATCGCATACGGGTGCGGCCTCCGTCGTTCGTCAATCTGCAAGCCCTCGACAAGATGGTGCGCGGCTTGCTGGTGGCCGACGTAGTTGCGGTCATCGGCACGCTCGACATCGTGCTCGGGGAGGTGGACCGCTAATGATCGAGTACATCAAAGGCTATCTGAGTTCGGGCACGACCCCGGGCGAAGCTGGCAAC
>Ga0075520_1001685_pt1 | contig 10746 bp, 13 predicted proteins | sample NGEPerB_FD_75100 | JGI IMG/M metagenome (GOLD analysis project Ga0075520, IMG submission 75100) | Arctic peat soil microbial communities from the Barrow Environmental Observatory site, Barrow, Alaska, USA - NGEE PermafrostAB12-B | ecosystem: Environmental > Terrestrial > Soil > Wetlands > Peat ...
CGAGCAGCACGAGCTCACCATTGAAGTGGCAACCCTGAATTCCGACTCGCCTACTCTCATCTGCGGCCTTCCCATCTCGTTTGCCGACCAGTTCCCCTCGGCGACGCCGTTGCGCGTTGGACTGCTTGGGGCCGGCACGGTCGGGCTGGGCGTCTATCGCACCCTGGCGGCCCATCCGGAGACCTTCGACATCAGGCGGGTTGCCGTTCGCCAGTTGGAGCGTGAGGACGGCATTCCTCTGGCTCTGCTCACTCACGACCCGTGGGAGGTTGTCAGCTCGGATTGTGACGTGATCATCGAGCTGATCGGCGGTCTGTCGCCGGCGAAGGAATTGATTGAGGCGGCGCTGAAGTCGGGCAAGCACGTCATCACCGCGAACAAGCTGGTGGTGAGCCGCCACGGCAAGCAGCTTCGCCGAATTGCGGAGTTCGCGGGCGTGCAATTGTTGTATTCGGCAGCCGTCGGAGGTGGCGTGCCGATGCTGGAGCAGGTCAGCCGCATCGCACAAACCAGCGGCATCCGCACGCTGCACGGCGTGGTGAATGGGACCACCAATTTCATCCTCGACCGTCTGGCGGAGGGCCTGAGCCGCGAAGATGCGCTGGGTGAAGCGCAGCGGCTGGGTTTCGCCGAGCAGGACCCAACATCCGACCTCGATGGCAGCGATGCGGCGCACAAACTCGCGCTGCTGGCGCAGACCGCTTTCGGCGCCTGGCTGAATCCGGCAGACATCGAGTGCACCGGCATTGAGCACTTCGATTGCGAGGCCGTCCGGGACGCCGCGCGCTCGGGGCGCTCGGTGCGGCTGGTCGCATCGTTGAGCCGGGGTGAGTTCGGGTTGAGAGCAAGCATCGCTCCCCAACTCTTCGCGCACACCCATGCCTTTGCGCAAACCATCAATGAAGAGAACTGCCTCGAAATCGAATCACAGAGCGGCGACGTGGTGCAGGTGCGAGGCAAAGGCGCCGGGCGATGGCCCACTGCGGTGTCGGTCATGGCCGATGTGTGCGACATTTACCGCGCCCAACAACTGGGTGTGCCCCAGGAATTTTTGGTTGCCGGGAGGGCTTCATGAAATTCGCCAGCCGGCTGCTTACTTTCAACGCCTGTCCGGAAGATCCGTTCCGGCCAATCGCCACGCCGATCTACCAGACCGCAACGTTCGAACAGGAAGAGGCGGACAGCTTCGGCCGCTACGATTACTCACGCAGCGGGAATCCAACCCGGAGCGTGCTGGAGGACCATCTGGCGCGATTAGAGAATGCCGATCGCGCTTTCTGTTTCTCCAGCGGTTTGGCGGCGATCAGCGCGGTCGCGCGGCTGCTCTCGGTGGGCGACGAGATTCTTGCCGGAGATGATCTGTACGGTGGGACCTACCGGCTCTTTTCCAGAATCCTCGACCGCACTGGCGTGACCGTGCGTTATGCCGATGCGTGCGATATCGAGAAGTTTGCAGCGCAGATCACTCCCCGGACGCGGCTGCTTTACATCGAGACCCCGACCAACCCGCTCCTGCGGATCGTTGATATCCGCAAGCTGGCCGACCTGGCACACCAGCATGGCGCGCTGTTGTGCGTGGACAGCAGCGCGATGTCGCCGTACTTGCAGAATCCGCTCGATCTGGAGGCCGACATCGTTGTGCACTCGGCGACCAAGTATCTCTGCGGCCACAGCGACGTCACCGCGGGCATAGTTGCAGTGAAGCGGCCCGAGCTGGCGGAACAAATTTATTTCATTCAGAACGGAGAGGGTTCCGCGCTTGGTCCGTTCGACTGTTACCTGCTGCTGCGAGGCGTGAAGACACTGAAGCTGCGCTTGGACTGCCAACAGGCGAATGCGCTCAAGGTGGCCAACTTTCTGTGCGCGCATCCTGCGGTGCAGCGCGTGCATTACCCCGGGCTGGCCAGCCATCCCGGTCACGAGGTGCACCTGAAGCAGACGCGCGGAGCGGGGGCAGTCATCAGCTTTGAAACAGGCTCGTTCGAAGTGTCGAAGCAGGTGGTGGAGGCGACGCAGTTGTTCCGTATCAGCGTGAGCTTCGGCAGCGTGAATTCGTCGATCAGCCTGCCCGGATGCATGTCACATGCCAGCATTCCGGCGGAGGTGCGTCAGGCGCGCTCGCTGGCGGCGGACCTGGTTCGCTTGTCGGTGGGAATCGAAGATGTGGACGACCTGCTCGCTGACTTGGAGCGGGCATTCGAACGCGCGGCGTGCGCAGTGGCCGCCGCGAATGGAGCCGCGGAGATCAGCGAGCAGCAAGTTGTGTAGAGCAGCCTTCCCGCCGCTGAAGCTGGATTATCCATGAACGTGAGGTGTCATCCTGAGCGCAGCGCCCGCAAAGACTTTCCGACCCGCTTCTTTTGCGGGTCGGGCGGGCGCGGAGCCGAAGGACCCCTTTGGCTGCGAGAAATCAGACTGTGGCCGCGTGGCGCAGCAACAAGTTTTGAGATTGTCGGCGGCCATAGGGGTCCTTCGACTCCTCGCTGCGCTCGTCGCTCAGGATGACACTCCAAATTCCTTACCGTCTGGGTAGTCCCGGCGACGGCGCCCCCCGTTGCTTCATGCTCATTTCGTCGGTGCGGGAGCCGGTTGCTGCGCCGGCGCTCCGCCAAAATTCACTTTTGGAGCCTGCCGTGCTCCCTCGTCCGTCTTGAAGTAGGCATCGTTGCGCGTAAACCCTGAAAGGCCCGCGACAATATTGTTCGGGAACAAGCTTATATACGTGTTGTAGTCCTGCACGGTCTCGTTGTAACGGCGGCGTTCGATGGCTATGCGGTTCTCCGTGCCCGCCAACTCGTCCTGCAAGCGCAGAAAGTTTTCATTGGATCGGAGTTGCGGATAATTCTCCACTACGACCAGGAGGCGGCTAAGAGCAGAATCGAGCTGGCCGTTGGCGGCGATCTTCTCCTGGGGCGTCTTGGCTCCCATCATCGCGGCGCGCGCTGCGGCAATGTCGCCGAACACCTTTTCCTCGTGCGCGGCAAACCCTTTCACCGTCTCAACCAGGTTGGGGATAAGGTCGGCCCGGCGCTGCAGAACGACGTCTACCTGCGACCAGGCTGCATTCACGGTTTCGCGCTTGCGTACCATCTCGTTGCGATGGCCAACAAAAGTGCCGCCGAACCAGAGCAGCAACAAAACAATCACGATCAATGCGATGATTCCTGTTTTCATGCCAATCTCTCCCCGCCATCTTTATCAGATGGACATCCTCCTAGGGCAATTTCTGGAACTGACGCTTGGGTACACGCGCATCCAGTTCATGAGCGACCCGCTGAATTGCACTCATGTACGCATGGTACAGCTCGTGTAAGTTCTCCGAATGCGTGCCTTGGTTGCGCAACGCCAGGATTGAACGCAACGGCTGCACCTCAAATCCGAAGGCCTGTCCGGCATTCTCCAGCACTTGCGCCTTCGCCTGTGGCGGATTTTCTCCCACTGCGATCAAGGCATGGCGGAACAGCGTGAGAACACTGGTGATCGATTTTGCCAGCACCGCGCGAAGTTCGTCCTGGTTGCCAGGACTCAGCAGCAAGTGGTGGCGCAAACGCAGCAGCGTCGTCCGCAGTTCGTGCTCCACCTCGACGCGGTGCAGATTCATGGGCACATCGATCGCGGTCACCACATCCTGGCCGAACAGTGTCTTATGCGAGCGCTGAATGTCGAGCAGCTCAATCGCGAAGACATCGGCGGACTCGCGCAGCTCGTCGAGCGTCATGATCATCGGCGGCCGCAGCTTCTCTTCGTGACTCCACCAGTGCAGGACCGCCGAGATCGCGGCAAACGAACTCGGTTCCAAGTGCAGCAACACAACCAGGACGTTCACGTCGGAGAACTCTTCGTGGAAATCTTCGCGGGCCGCGGAGCCATATAGAACGATGGACACCAGATTTTCGCCGCATGCCTGCTGCAATCGGGTAACGAGTTCCTGTAGTTTGCTTTCCGGTTTCTTCATCGATTGTCACTCCCCAGCGTGGTCACCAGCTGCCGCCAGCACCGCCGCCGCCGCTCATACCGCCGCCAAAGCCGCCGAAGCCTCCAAATCCACCGCCGCCGCCGGAGTAGCCTCCGGAACTGCCGCCAAACCCGCCGCCCCAGCTACCGCCACGGCCACCCAGGGCGCTGCCCAACAGAAACCAGGGAAGAGCGGATGCTCCGCCTGATCGCGGACCGCTACCGCTGCCTCGTGCGGAGCGCGAAATAGCTCGCACAACGACGAAGATGATCACGATGACCACGACCGGAATCCACCAGGATGTTCCCGAGGTAGGCGCGCTTGGCTGGGAGACCGGTACGCCATTCAACTGCACACCTTTGTCCGCTGCTATCAGTTGGGCCACACGCGTTGCCCCGACGAGCACAGCAGCGCTGTAGTCTCCGCTGCGCAGATCGGGCACCATCTCCCGCCCGATGTCGCCTGCGCGAGCATCGTTGATCACCGGCTCCAACCCGTAGCCAATCTCGATCTTGTACTGACGCTCCTTGGGCGCCAGCAAAAGCAAGACGCCGCGGTTGTCTTTCTTCGCTCCGACACCGAGCTGCTTGTAGAGATTGGCCGCATAGTCTTCCCTGGTGCGGCCGTCGAGGGAGTTTACGGTCACGACGGCAATTTGCGCGCCGGTCTTTTGCTCGACCTCGGCGCACAGCGTCTCCAGCCTGGCTTTGGTCGTGGGGTCGATGACGTTGGCCAGGTCGGTAACGTAGCCCTGGGGACGAACATCGGCGATCTTCTCAGCCCATGCGAAGGAACACCCAGCGAATAGCAGCACAGCCAGTAGAGCGAATTTGACACGCGTTGCCATGAGTTATCACCGACATTGCATCGGCGTAAGTACCGTAGAGAAAGCAGGACGCAGTGTCAAGGAGCGCTTGCAGCATCTACGAATCGCAAGCCCTAGTTGCGTCAAACCCCCAGAACAGGATATTGTCTCCGCGCACACTCTGGAGGGGGAAGCGATGCGATTGAATTGGGCTGCTGTGGTTTGCGCAGGCATTGCCGACTGGATATTGGGAGCGGTGTGGTTCACGTGCTTCCGAGCGCCGTGGCAGGCGGGCACACGCATACCGCCGGAGGAGTTGCAGGCGTACATGGCCCATCCTAACTTCTGGCCCTATATCGTCTCGCTCATCTGCAGCATCTTGATCGCCTACGTCATCGCCCGGGTGCTAAGCGGCTACGAAACCCGCGGTCTGTTACGAGGAATCGGGGTTGGTATCCTTATAGGTATGGCGGCCGCGGTTGCGATGATCACGGAAATGGTCTTTGAAATTCGCGCGGTTTCGTTCATCATGATCTCTGCCGCCTACCCGCTGCTGGGCTGCATTTTGATGGGAATCATCGTAGGTGTGTGGAAGCCAAAAGCGAAGGCCGACCTGAGTTCGGCGCCGGCGTCACCATGAAGATCGAGGGAAAAATCGTCTCCGGTTACCTGAAGGCCATGAGCGGGCTGGAGCAACTACCCGGCCCTAATGGTGAGCGTTCCGTCGAGTTGTTCCGGCACGGCACGCTTACGGTGAAGCTGTATGCGCCGCACAGCGCCGATCATCAGCACCCCCACACGCGCGACGAGATTTACGTGATCGCCACCGGCACGGGACGCTTTGAACGGGAAGGAAAAGAAGTGAGCTTTGGCCCGGGAGATGTTCTGTTCGTCGCCGCCGGCGAGCAACATCGCTTCATAGAACTTACCGACGATTTCGCGACGTGGGTATTTTTCTACGGGCCGGAGGGCGGCGAAGCGGTCCGGGAGAAAAGCTGAGCTTATACCTTAGCAGAGTGGAACTTTCTACTTTGCACAAAGAGGAACTCCTCATCTTGCGGGGACACGCGCCACGTAAGACTCGACTCACCTGCCAAGAAGGAAGGATAATGGCGGCATAGGGGCTACCGAGGCTATGACGATCCAGATTGAACTTAACCCGGAAAGCGTGGAGTGGCTTGCGGCAGAAGCTGAGGCGCAAGGCATGGCGTTGGAAGAGTATGCACAACGGTTGCTGCGGGACGCAATTGCAACCCGCTCGGAGCCTCAGGGGCAGATGTCTGTAGAAGAACTCCACGCCATGCTCAACGCGATCGCGGAGGGTTCGGAGAAGTTGCCGAAGGTGCCAACCTCGGCATTCACCCGGGAAAGCTTTTACGAGGGCCGCCGCTGAAAATGGCCGGCATCCGGTACCTAATTGATAGCAATATTCTGATCCGCTGGGTGCAGCCGAGCGACCCAGATTATCCAATTGTTCAGTCTGCTCTTGAGGTGTTAGCCAACCAAGGAGCGATCCTCTGCTACACCTCACAGAACGTCGCTGAGTTCTGGAACGCCTGCACTCGACCGGCGGACCGGAACGGATATGGATTATTGCCGCAAGAGGCTGACCAGCGTGCGCGGTTGTTTGAGTCGCGGCTTCGACTGCTTGAGGACAATATGGCAGTTCACCAAGAGTGGCGCCGGTTAATCGTGACGCACAATGTATCAGGGGTTCGAGTTCACGATGCGCGCCTGGTGGCCGCGATGACCGTGCACCGTGTGAAGTGCATCCTAACGTTCAATGAGAAGGACTTCGCTCGCTTCGCTGACATCGAAGCGATCCACCCCAGAGCAGTACCTGCAACAGGTCCCTGACACAACGCCAGTCCAAGCAGGAACTTTAGATAGCGGACCAGTTGCGGAAAGTGTCGCACAAGGTCTAGGCTGTTGGGCAGGTAATGGGGTGGGTCGTGTTCAGCCTCAGTTTCATCCTCATCATCGCGGGCCTGGCTTTCGGCGGCGCCACCACGCTCATCGGATTTGGCGGTCTGCTGGGAGCCTGGTTTCACCGTGCTTTGGGAACCCCGCTGCCTCTGCCAACGATTCACAACCCTTTCGAACGGCGCCTGTATATCTATGTGGGCACCGGGGGATTCGTGGTGTGGGTTAGCGCTTTCCTATATAGCTTGAAGATCGCGCCGTAGTTCCTAAACTTTCCCGCCACCCCAGCCGGCCACACGGTGATCCTGCATGTATCGGGGTCCTTCGACTCGTCGCTCCAACACCCGAGCAAGCACAAACCCGGTGCTTGTTGGGGCCCCGTTTGCGCTCCTCGCTCAGTATGACACCTCAAGGTCCGCGCTCAAGCCTCTCCCTCCGCGGCAAGCACTTGATCGGCGACCGCGGCGGCTTCCACCGCCGGCTTCACGTCGTGGACGCGCACGATGTGGGCGCCGCGCAAGATGCTGGCGACCATGGCAGCCAGCGATCCATAAAGCCGTTCCGAGGGTGGCGCGTCCCTGCCAACCCGCTGGCCGACGGTGCGCCCCACAAACGATTTGCGCGAGGTCCCGGCCAGCAGCGGAAATCCGAAGCGGTGCAATCGATCGAAATGCGCCAGCAGCGGATAGTTCTCCTCGAAATTCTTACCGAAGCCGAAGCCGGGATCGAGTACGATGCGCGGCCGCTGCACCCCACGCTGCAGGGCAACCAGCAGGCGGTTGGCGAGGTCATGCTCCACCAATTCCGCGATCTTGGGATCGCGCGGAAGATTGCGCCACTCTTCCGGCTGGCCGCGGGTGTGCATCAGCACCACGCCGCATTGCAATTCGGCGCACGTCCGCCCCATCTCGGGGTCCCACTGAAAGGCGCTGACATCGTTGACAATCTCCGCGCCTGCCTCCACGGCCGCGCGGGCCACGCCTGACTTGTAAGTGTCCACCGAAATGACCGTTCCCGGCCGCGCTCGCAGGATGCCCTGCAACACCGGCATCACCCGGCGCAGTTCTTCCTCCGCGGTGACCACCGGCCTGGGCTTTGACTCTGATGTGGCGCTCGCCTCTTCGCCGGCAATGGGCGCTCCCGGACGGGTGGACTCGCCACCCAGATCCAGAATGTCGGCACCCTCGTCCAGCATGTGCAGTGCGTGTTGCACGGCAGGTCCCGGCTGGAGAAACTCGCCTCCGTCGGAGAACGAATCCGGGGTAACGTTGACCACGCCCATGATGAGAGTTCGCCGGCCCAACTCCAGCGTGCGGGACCGTAGCTGCCAGCCAAAGTGAGGGCGCATGAAACGATTGTAATGGGCCGAAGGCGCAGAATCGCTGCCGCAAAATGAAATATGGCAGCCTGGCTGGCTGGTGCTAGAATTTGTGCAGTAGTCCCATGTACCGGGTCCGCCATCTCGCCCCCTTGGTTGTTCTGATCTTCGCGCTACTCTCGTCCGCTTTTGCTGCCACCCACAAAAAGCCCGACAAGAAGCCGAGTGAGGAGAAGAAGCTGGCTTCCGAGATCGACAAGGTCCTGAGCGATCCCGAAGCGGCGCGCGGATTTTGGGGTATTTACGCGGTTTCCATCGACACCGGCAAGCCGCTCTATGCCTTCAATCAGGGCAAACTTTTTACCCCTGCGTCGAACACCAAGCTGTTCACCACGGCGGCCGTCTTTGGGCTGATCGGCCCGGACTATCGCTTCAAGACCACGGTAGAAACCATGGGCACGCTCGACAAGTACGGGCGGCTCAACTCCGATCTGGTGCTGGTGGGACGCGGCGATCCCAACCTCTCGGGACGGACCCTTCCCTACAACATGCACACGGAACGCAAGACGCCGCCGATCCTGGTGTTGCAGAGTCTGGCTGATCAGCTGGTCCAGCAGGGATTGAAATACATTGACGGCGATGTGGTGGCCGACGATTCGTACTTCGTCTTCGAGCGCTACGGCGAGGGCTGGTCGCAGGATGATCTGGCGCGGGAATGGGGCGCACCGGTTTCGGCGCTGACCATCAACGACAACGTCATCTTTGTGAACATCATGCCGGCGGACCGCCCCGGCGAACGCGCGTTCCTGACCGTCGTACCGTTTCCCGAGTACTACAAGATTGATAACCGGGTGATGACCACGCCGCAAGGAACCGGTCCGCGCACGGTGTCGATCAATCGCGAACCCGGCTCGAACCAGCTCACCTTCTGGGGCAACATCCCGCAGGATGACCCCGGCTTCGGGGAAGCCCTGGCCATCGAGGACCCCGCCGATTTTGCGGCGAGGCTCTTCCGCGAACTGCTGGAGGAGAGGGGCGTCACCATTTACGGACGCGCGCGCACTCATCACACGGAGCTGGCGTCCACGCAGACTTTCAGCGTCACCTCAATGGCTTCGGGCGGCGGCGACACGACTCGACCGCCGAATCCGGCGCCGCTGGTGCTGGCCAGCTATCAGTCGCAGCCGGTCGCGCAAGACCTGCGGGTCATTAATAAGGTGAGCCAGAACCTGCACGCCGAGTTGATGCTGCGCTTGCTGGGCAAGGAAAAGGGCACGTCAGGCTCGATTCAGGGCGGCCTGGAAGTTCTGCGCGGCTTTCTGATTCGCGCCGGCATCAAGCCGGAACAGTTCGTCTTTCTTGACGGCTCGGGACTGTCACGCGAGAACCTAGTCACTCCCGACGCAGTGGTTGCGATCCTGCTCTATTGTCACCGGCAGCCCTGGGGCCAGCTCTACGAAGATACTTTGCCCATCGCCGGAGTGGATGGATCGCTGGCGGAACGTTTTCGCACCACGCCGGTCATGGGGCTGGTGCATGGCAAAACGGGTTCGCTGGCACACGTGTACTCGCTGGCGGGCTATGCTACTACGCAGCGCGGAGAACACATCGCGTTCTCCATCATGACCAACAACGACACGCTGCCTGCCAAGAAAGCGCTCGACACCATTGACCAGATCGTGGAGAAGATGGTCGAAGACAAAAAGTAGCTGCCTGCCTGAAGTATTAGATGTTTCTGCTTATCCTGTAACCGGCACGGACAATCGTGTACAACAGTATCTTGCAGTTATCTCGACCTGCTAACAGAAGGAGCACGCACCGCCATGATTGAACGTCTCAAGGAGAGCTTTGGGGGAGTACTGGGCTTCAAAGTTGTCGGCAAGCTGACGGCCGAAGACATCAAGGCGTTTGAGCCGCAACTCGAAATCGTGATTGCCCAGCGCAAGCACAAGCCCATCGGCATTCTCGCCGACCTTTCGCAGATGCATGGGGCCGACTGGGGAGCGCACTGGGAGGAAATGCGGTTTCTCCAGAAGCACACCGACCACATCGCGCGCATGGCCGTCGTTGGCGCCGATAAGTGGGAAGAGATTGTGGCCATCGTCACCGCGGGCGCAGCGATTCTTGAGGCCGAGACGCGCTACTTCGACAGCTCGGAAATCCTGCACGCCTGGGAGTGGGTGCGCACCGCCAAGCACGCCGAGGACGTTCCCGTCCGCCAGATTTCGGCCGGCACAGGTATCTGGAAGGACTACCACCCGGAGTGGATGGAGCTGTAAGTAGGAATTCCGCATCCAGCAAGCTTTACAGTTCCTGCCATTTATTGACAAGAGCTGTCACCAGTTTTAGGCTTAACCACATGGAAATGACCTCGCTCAACGTCTCCCTGCCCAAGGTCCTTAAAGAATACGTCGAAGGTCAGGCTACCGCCGACGGTTACAGTACACCCAGCGAATACATTCGTGAGCTGATCCGCGATGACCGCAAGCGTCAGGCAAAGGAAAAGCTGGAGGCCGCCCTGTTGGAGGGGCTCAATTCCGGCCCGGCGAAAGAGATCACTCCGGCCAGATGGGCGCAAAAGCGGAGCTCTCTGCGCCAACGCCACAAGCCCGCCAGGATCACCGATTGAAACGTGCAATCCTTGTTCGACGGGCTGCGGAGCGTGACCTGGATGAACAAGCCGAGTACTTGGCTTCCCAGGGCAGCGTCGAAAGGGCACTACGCTTCTACCGGGCGGCGGAGGCA
>Ga0075520_1001686_pt1 | contig 10746 bp, 12 predicted proteins | sample NGEPerB_FD_75100 | JGI IMG/M metagenome (GOLD analysis project Ga0075520, IMG submission 75100) | Arctic peat soil microbial communities from the Barrow Environmental Observatory site, Barrow, Alaska, USA - NGEE PermafrostAB12-B | ecosystem: Environmental > Terrestrial > Soil > Wetlands > Peat ...
GTCGCAATGCCCGTAGCTGCCGTCGGCCAGCTTGGCCTTGGCGCGCAGCACGGCGTCGAGGGTGGAGTGGAGCGTCTGCGCCGACGAAGCGTCGGCCATCTGCTGGATCGCCTGGGTCGTGCCGTCGCCGATGCGCTTGCCGAACCCGATCGTCGCGCCGTCGGTGACTGGCGCCGTCAGCCGCTCGATGGAGCGCCGCAGGTCGGCTTCCTTCGCGTTGAGTTCCGCCCGCATCCCCGTCAAGTCGAGATTCGTCATCCAGCCATCATGCCGCGGATGGCGTGGTCGATCCTGCCGATGAGTGGACTCCGCTGCTGCCGGCGGCAGATGTCGATGGCTCCTCGGCGAGTGCTGCAAAAGTGACGTTTGTCTGCCCAGATTCGGTCAGTTCGGCAGCACTCGATCGAGTTCGCACGATGCCACGACCCAGGACCTCGGATTCGCAGACCTCGTCCAGCTCTACCGCGGGTCGCACGTTCCCGCGGAAACGTCCGCAATTGCCGCAGGGCGGATGGGCGCGGCGTTGCCTATGCCTTCGGTTGCGTCGCCGTCTTTGGGACGAAACGGCTGAGCATGGCGCGTTGGTCCGGGTCGAGGGGCAGGGCAGTGTTTATGGGATTGGGGTAAATCTCGGATGCCTGCCAGAAGGCGCGTCGGAGGCTGGTCGCGGCGCCGATCCGGACCCCGCTGTTTCCGAGTTCGGTCATCAAGGCCGTGGTGTCGAGGAGGTAGACCGTCTCGACGATCCAGGGTCGATGGCTCCCCTTGGAGCTCACCGCAGCGGCTCGTGGACCAGCGAGTACCAAGAAGACGTCCGGCGCGTCAGAGGTCGGGATGTCGAGCAGGCCCTCGTCCTTGAGGTACCACTTCACGTTGACGGTCTTGCCCACCAGAGGACCCGAAAGGAAATGCCCGTCGATCCCGGGAGCCGTGGCGGATTCCTCGAGGGCAATGGCGAAAAAGCGCGCGGCGATCCATTCGCCCAGGTGGCCAGCCGTCATCGGACGACCGATGACGGAAGCGATCTTCGCATCAATCTGGTTGCGCCGGGCGAGGAGCTCGGCAATACGCGCGACCGGATCGATCTCCACCTGTCGAGCCTCTCACGCGACCGCCCGTGTCACCACCGCAGCATCCTCATTCCTCGCGCCGAAGAGACGCTTCTTGCGGCGTTGTCCTGCCGGCGGGCCGCAGCGCAGGCCATGATCAGGGTGTGCGCGTGGGGACCTGGAACCTGGAGGGCCGCTGGAGCAGCGCACATCTCGACTTCCTCCTCGCCGGGTTATGTGACGTGTGGCTGCTCACCGAGGTACGAGACGACACCACGCTTCCGGGGTTCGACTCTCACCTCACGACCGAGAGGATGGGCCGACGCAAGCATTGGGCCGGGATCTTCTCCCGCAACCCACTCCAACCACTACCTGACCCGCACCCGGCCAGCGCAGCTGCCACCACGCTAGGCATCTCATGGTGCAGCAGCATCCTTCCCTGGCGTTCCTGCGGCACCATCCCTTGGGGAGAAGGCAGCATGACCCTGAAGACCTCCAGGGCCGTCGAACAGCTCATGCAATCCCTGCAAACCGGGCTGCTCATCTGGGGCGGCGACTGGAACCACGCCATAACCGGGCCAGAACACGTCGGCAGCCTCGGGGGCCGATCCGCGATCAAGCAAGCCCTAGCCAGCCGACGGCTGCAACTGGCCACCCAGGACTGTCCACACCGTGAACCCGGCCTACACACGATCGACCACATTGCCATCCCCCGCGACGCCCAACTCCTCGACGCCACGCGTGTCATCGGGCAAAGCGCATCCGGCGATCGGCTCTCAGACCACGACGCCTACATCATCGAAATCGCTCTGGCCTAACCGCACCCACTGCCGCGATCAGATGGGGTGAGAATTCGATGCGCGCGTTCTCACCCTGAAGCGAGGTCCCAGCGGTTGGCCCATTGCGCGATCCGTTTGAGTTGCACGGCGTGGTGGGTGGACGCCTGATTGCGGGCGCGACGCCCACCGTGTTCGCGAAGATATCGCTGGTGTGTGTCATAAATGTCCTCGGACATCCACCGATAAGGAACGACGTAGAAGTTCGGGGCTGCCTTGCTGAGGTCAACGAAGATCCAGAGCCGGTTCCCATACTCGGGTGGCGCTGGCTTCGCGCCGTAGTCGATGCTGGTCTGCCAAGTGCCCCCAGTCCGAGTCGACACCTTGATCAGTCGTCGACCGGCGGGTCCATCGGCGGTCAGTATTTGGCGGCGGCCCTCATTGGATTCCGAGACCGCGAGTCCTCGACGCTCGAGCTCTCCTTTGACAAGCCGGATCCCTAGCTGAGCGGTGTCCACGTTGTTCATCTCCGGCGGCCCCCTTGCGCGCTATAGATGTGGCATCATCCCAGTTCTTGTCACAGGGCGCACGGGGTTCCAATGCAAGTGTCCTCACGGGGGCTCGGACGCCGTGCCACTCGAACGACAGGTCCAGGCCGTCCCGCTCTTGCCGACGCGAGGCGCTAGCGCAACGTCCGCTCTTGCCGCAGTGGGTAGGACCTGCTCGCCTCATCATGCTGGCTCCTTGTGACCCATCGAACACGCACCCGGCTCGCCTTGGACCCTGACGCCCGGTCTCACTCGAACGCCAACTCTGTGCGTCAGGTCTCTGGAGTCCCGCGATCGGACAAACGTTGCCTGTTCATGTCCCACACACCGTTTGCACGGCGGTTCGTGTTTCGTTAGGACGTAAACGCAGTGAGCAACACGACGTAGGGGCCCCTTCGGCACGGTCCGATCAGTGAATCCAGGCTCGCTCGGGGACAAGGGGGTCTCCAGCGAGCCGGTCGCTACGCGTTACGTCGCCGGACGTATCGTTCGGCGAGAAGGCGTAGGGGCTCGTCGATCAGAGGCAGATCGCGCGAGTAGAACTGACCATTGGCCAGTTGGGTCGCGAGCTCGTTCAGCAGTGTGGCCCACTCCAATGCACTGCGCTTCCAGCTCTGATGCTGCACGCGCACTCCGGCCGGACTAGCGGGAATCGATGTGTCTGGTGCGATGGCATTGGCGGCATCGCGGAGCCTCTGGGCAACCACTGCTCGCTGAGCGTCGGAACCGCTCTCCGCACTCCGCTTGGTTCGCTCGAGGACCTTCACCAGCAGCAGCGGATTCTCCGCGACCATCACGCTGACTGCGTCCTCGGAGAGTGTGGCCTGGAGCCGCCGACGCTCGTTCAGCTCCCATTCGCTGGCACGCTGTTTCGGAGGAATGACCTTCACCACACGGGGCTCGACACCCACCACCCGGTTGCCTCGCCGCTCAATCGACGCCTCGACCCGACACTGCGTCGAGCACCACACCGGTCGTCTACCGCGACCCTTGTAGATCACGGGACGACCGCACCGCGGGCAGGCGAACACCCCGTCCGGATCTCTCACGACCTCGCTCATCAGGCACCTCCCGTACCCTCCGGGGCATTTAGTGTTAACGAAACGCGACCCGACGTGCAAGAGGTGTGTGGGACATGGACACGGAACGTTTGTCCCCAGCGAGGTCACGGTCGACCAGGTCGATGATGCGGACGCGACGGAACCGCTCATAAAGGCGCGTCCAGGCACGGCTTTCGGTGGAGGACCAGAGTCGGGAACTCGAAGGAGAAGCGTGTACGACGAAGCATCGTCGGTACTCATCTGGGGCCGGTTCGGGGTCGTCTGGTCGACGGGGTACACGTGTTCAAGGGGATCCGGTACGGGGCGGACACGTCGGCGTATCGCTTCCTGCCACCCCGTGAGCCGCAGTCCTGGGGCGAGGTCGTCAACGCCTTCGAGTTCGGGCCGAGCTGTCCTCAGGATGACCCCGACACCGAAGTCGACCGCGCCGTGAACCCGTTCCTACGCAAGATCGGTCTCGCGATGAAGATCTCTGCGCTCGTGCGGATGCCCATGGCTGCCGGGCTGTTCCACCTGGCCATCCTTCAGCGTGGCGCCGCTGCGACAGCGCCCCCACACCCGGGGCGCTTGCGTCCTCTCGGCAACCAGAATCCATGAGGCTGTCCCCGAAGTGCGCAGTCGGCTCAACGCTCGTCATTGCGCAAGCGGCCCGGAAGTGTTTCTCTGCAAGAGTGGTAGGCGGAGGTCGCGATGAGTAACAAGGAACAGCATCCGGGGTGGAGCGACTGCGTCCCCGACGAGCACCACTCACCATCGGAGGTCGTTGCGCTCGACCCGAAGCTGGTTCCGCTGGGCGGGCCCGAGGCGATGCAGGTCCGGCGGACCTTGCCGCAGCTCACTAGATCGTTCGTGGGCGCGTGGTGCTTCGTCGACCACTACGGTCCCGACCCCGTGGCACGCACCGGCGGCATGGACGTCCCACCCCACCCGCACACGTCGCTGCAGACGGTGAGCTGGCTGTTCTCTGGCGAGATCGAGCACCGCGACTCCGGCGGCGTCCACGGCTTGGTGCGTCCCGGCGAGGTGAACCTGATGACCGGGGGCGCCGGCATCGCCCACTCGGAGGTCTCGACCGCTGCGACCACGCTGCTGCATGGGCTGCAGCTGTGGGTAGCGCTGCCCTCGACCAGTGCGGGCATCGAGCGCGACTTCCAGCACCACGTCCCGGAGCTCGTGCGAGAGGACGGGGTGGATACCCGGCTCCTCATCGGCTCGCTTAGTGGGAGAACGTCGCCGGTACGGACCGAGACACCTCTTCTCGCCGTCGAGGTCACCCTCGCTGCCGGGGCCACCTGGGAGACGGAGGTCTCGCCCGGTTTCGAACACGGGGTCCTGGTCGACACAGGTCACGTCGAGCTGGACGGCGTGACGTTGAACAATGCCGTGTTCGGAGTACGCGACGCTGGTCTGGGCCACCTGCGACTGCGCAACCCCACGGACGAACGCGCTCGGGTGGTGCTGCTGGGCGGCGAACCCTTCGACGAGGGCATCGTGATGTGGTGGAACTTCATCGCGCGCAGCCACGAGGAGATCGCTGCGCTTCGTACGGAGTGGAACGCGGGCGGCGAGCGGTTCGGTCACGTTGATGGCTATCGAGGAACGGTGGACCGCCTGACCGCGCCACCCCTGCCGGCGGGCCGCCTCAAGGAGCGCTATCGCTGGGGACGCGAGAACTAGGCCATCGAAGCGACGCGGTTTGTGGGACGGAGCGCGTGAGCGCCTCAGAGCCCTTGATCCTCAGGAGCGCTGAGGCCGGCGAGATCCAGGAGATGGGTGACGAGGGACTGTCCGTCTGGATGCCCGTACCGGCGCGCGAGCGGCTCGAGGCGGTGAGTCATGTCAGACAGGTCGGTGCCGCCGCGTCGAACTCCCTGCCCGACGATCAGTGCGATGTGCTCCAGGTCGTGACCGTCCCGGAGCAAATCGGCCACGGTTCGCTCCATGGTGGTCGTGGGTAGGCCATCGACCAGCGTGACGTCGGCCGCGGCGAGGTCACCCCGACGTACGCGAATCTCCCGGCGGGTGAGCGGAACGGCTAGCGGAAGGCTCTCGCTCACCCCAGCGTCGATGGACCGCTCTGATCATCGGCTCCGTTCCCGTGAGACCTCTCACTTCAATGCCGGGGAAGGCGCCTCAAGCGTTACAGTCCGGGACGCGGCCACATGCTGATCGGGTATGCCAGTTGCTCGGCCGACGTCCATGACGTCACTGCGCAGCACGACAGACTCACTGCCCTCGGGAGGATCACACCGACCGCGACCGAAGTTCAACGCAAAGTGGACATCCTCGACCACATGAAACACGACCACCATGAGGAACAGAGCAGGGATGGCGGCGGCCTTCCGATCGGAGCGTGTGCATGACTGATACCGACGTTGCAGGCGGAGGTGGCGAGATCATCGCGAGGCCATGCCGGCCGAGTCGGTCGACGCGATCGTGATGAACGGGGAGCGGGGTGAGCAGCGGAGCTACACGCTCGCGACCGAAGACCGCCCATACCGGCGCCTGGTGGAGCGCATGTCCGAAGGCGCCGCGCTGGTGGGAGCCGACGGGCTGATCGTGTACGCCAACGATCGGCTCGCGTCGCTGTTCGGCGTGCCGCTCGAGCGGTTGCTCGGGGGCCCGTTCTCCGACTGGCTCGACGAACCAGAGCGCGCTTCGTTCATCGAACAGGTCGTTGCCGGTCGGAGTGGGCACAGCGAGCACACTGCCCGCCGCCTGGACGGCACCGCGATGCCGGTGCTGGTGGGGATGAGCGCCCTCGAGGAGTCATCCGGGTCGCTCCGATCCCTGATCGTGACCGATCTCAGCGAGCAGAAGGCGCAGCAGAAGCAGCAACAGCAGGTACATCGGCTCAATGCAAAGCTCACCGACCAGCTGGCGGAGCTGCAGCGGATCAACAGCGACCTCGAGGAGGCCGAGCGCCTGCTGACCCACCAGACGCTGCACGACCCACTGACCGGGCTGCCCAACCGCACGCTGTTCCTAGACCGGCTCGAACAGTCACTCGCCGCCACGCCCCGCACCGGGGATCCGGTCACGGTGTTCTTCATCGACCTCGACGCGTTCAAGCAGGTCAACGACACCCTCGGGCACACCGCAGGGGATCGGCTGCTCCAGGAGGTCGCAGAGCGGCTGTCCGCCGTGGTAGGACCGAACGACACTGTCGCGCGGTCAGCCGGTGACGAGTTCCTCGTGCTCACGGTCGGGCCCATTTCCGGGTTGCCCGTCGCCCTGCCGGACCGGCTCCTGGGCGCGCTTCATCAGCCAGCGCTGCGGGTCGGCGACGTGACGGTCACCGCGAGCATCGGGCTGGCAGTCAGCTACGAGGGCGTCGCGCCCGAGCAGCTGCTGCGCGAGGCCGACGCCGCGATGTACCACGCAAAGCGAGCCGGCGGGGCCCGCTGGGAGTGGTTCGGCTTGCGGCTGCGCGACGAGATGCGGCACCGGCGTACTGCCGAGCTGCAGCTGCGCAAGGCATTGGCCGGCGGAGGCGTAAGGGTCCTCTATCAGCGAGTCGTGGACCTCGCCGACGGCCGGCCGGTCGGCGCGGAGGCGCTGGTCCGGCTGCGACGCAGCCACGGCGGCCTGCGACGGAGCCACGGCAGCCTGCTCTCACCGACGAAGTTCATCCCCACGGCTGAGGAGAGCGGCCTGGTGCTGCCCCTGGGCCAGCAGGTGCTCGAGCGCGCTTGCGAGCAACCTCTGCGCTGGGAGCACACGTCCGGGCATCCCTGGTATGTCAGCGTCAACGTCTCGCCGCGGCAGCTCGCGGAGGCGGATCTGGTCGCTGAGGTGAGCGCGGCGCTGGCCGCCGCAGCCCTGCCCGCCGACCAGCTGCGCCTGGAGATCACCGAGTCGGCGTTGCTCAACGTCAGCCCGAGAGTCTTGACCATCCTGAACGAGCTGCGCGCCTTGGGCATCCGCATCGGGGTCGACGACTTCGGCACGGGGTACGCCTCGATGGCCTACGTGAGACACCTGCCGCTGGACTTCATCAAGATCGACCAGAGCTTCGTGTTCGGTATGGATCACGACGTGCACGACCTCGCGATGGTCGAGGCCACGCTGACCTTGAGCCATCGGCTCGGGCTCGAGTCGGTGGCCGAAGGCATCGAGACCGAGGCCCAGTGGCACCAGCTGCGCGACCTCGGTTGCGACGCGGGGCAAGGCTTCCTGTTCGCCAGGCCGACCAGCAGCTGGCTGGTCTGCGCCGAGCAGCCGGCCGTGGGGACCAGCGGCCGTTGATCGGGGTCTGGCATGGGCGGTGTCAGAGCGCTGTAGCAGTGGTGGTGGTCGAGCGGGGAGGCTGTACATGCGCAGGATGTTGAGGAGGGTGAGGACATGGTGATGATGACTCCGGTCCATCCCGGCGAGATCCTGCGCGAGGACGTCCTGGCCGACCTCGGTTTGAGCGTCGGCGAGGCAGCGTCCCGTCTCGGCATCTCTCGGGTGACCTTGAGCCGGGTGCTGCACGGTCACGCACGCGTGAGCCCCAACCTGGCCGTGCGTCTGGAGGAGGCCGGTGTAGGCACCGCCCGTGCCTGGCTGGCCATGCAGTCGGCCCACGACCTCGCTGCCGAACGGGCGGCCGGGCTGCCGACGGTGCGCAAGCTGGACCCCGTCGCCTGACGATCCGGCACCTGCGAGACAGGAATCTCACCACTCGATATTGCACGGCTATTGCACGAGCCCGAAACCAGTGAGGTGTCGACCAGCATTCGGCCTTGTCAGAGGCACATTCGTCGAGCCCGTGTGCCTGGTTCAAGTCCAGTTAGGCCCACCCCGCGAAAGCCGTTCTGACTAGGGGATACACACTAGTCGGGGCGGCTTTCTCATTGCTCGTGCAGGATACGTGCAAGATCCTCCCCGCTCGAAACGGGGCTTGTCGCGGAAGATGGCGCCATCCTTGGGAGGTCAACCTCAGAGATGTCGCCAACGGATCGGCCGTTCTCAGCTATCGGGTCGCTGAGAACGTCGCTGGTCATGGCGTCGCGACGACGACCATCGACCAGCTCTGTCGGGAAGCGGCGACGACCTTCGGGCTGAGGACGATTCGTTCGGCCACATCCGACGCGAACATCAGCTCTCAGCGAGTTCTACTCAAGAGCCGGCTTCGTTCTCGTCGGCCCGGCCGATCCCGCTGACCTCGGCGGAAAGCCGGGCAGCTGGTTCGAACGGTGACGTAGTCGGCTGGACCTGGTGACGCGGGCTTCGACGGCGATATTTCGAGACGTTCGAGCCATCAGCGATACCATAGGGTCTCAGATTTGCTACTCTAAGCGGGTTAAAGCTTCATGTCTGATACTTCAAGGAGAGCAGGATGGCTGGCACGACGGGTGGCCGCACCCCTGTTGCGGTGGCGCGCGCACTCGACGGACTGGGCCGGGATGTGACCACATGGCGCAAGCTGCGCTACCTGACGGTCGAGCAAGTCGCTGATCGAGCCGGCGTCAGCCGCAGCACCGTGCTGCGCCTGGAGCGCGGGCAGGGAGTCTCCTTGGAGAACCTGCTGCGGGTGGCTCGCGCGCTGGGCGTGCTGGACCTGCTGATGAAGGCGCTCGACCCCTACGCCACCGACGTGGGTCGCCTCCGCGCCGACGAGGAGCTCCCCACCAGGGTGCGCACTCGCGGAGCCGGCAGGTGAGCGCCGTCGAGGTCTGGGTGTCTATCGGGGGCGTCGACGTGCGCGCCGGCACCCTGTACCCGCACCGCCGCCGGGGCGGCAGCACCGAGAGCGCCAGTTTCACCTATCTGGACGAGTACATCGCGAACCCACGCGCCTACTCCCTGGAGCCGGGGCTGCCCCTTGAGGCCGGCGCCCACCAGAGCAGCATCGGGCATCCGACGTTCGGCGCGTTCGGGGACTGCGCCCCAGACCGGTGGGGCCGGACTCTGGTTAAGCGGCGCGAGGCTGCCCAGGCCCGCGCCGAAGGCCGGGAACCGCGCCGCCTCGGCGAGGTCGACTACCTCCTCGGGGTCCGCGACGACCTGCGACAGGGCGCGCTGCGTTTCCGCCGCGGCGACGGCCCGTTCGAGGCCATCGAGGACCGCGGAGTCCCTGCCCTGACCGACCTGCCCGAGCTGCTCACCCTCGCTGCCCGAGCCGAGGCGGACTCAGCCGACTTGCCGGACCTTCAGCGCCTCATCCGTGTCGGCAGTTCCCTGGGCGGGGCGCGGCCCAAAGCGCACGTTCGCGACGCCGACGGCAACCTCGCCATCGCCAAGTTCCCCAGCGCCGCGCACGACACGTGGAACGTCATGGCGTGGGAGAAAGTCGCGCTCGAGCTTGCCGCCCAGGCCGGGATCGGCGTCCCAGCAAGCACCCTGCTGAACCTCGCTGGCCGCAGCGTTCTAGTCGTAGACCGGTTCGACCGGACCCGCGACGCCGACGGTGGCCCCGCCGGCCGGGTCGGCTACGTCAGCGCGATGACGATGCTCCAGTCCACCGACGGCGAGCAGGGCAGCTACCTGGAGATAGCCGAGGCCATCGAGACGCGCTCGTCACACGCGACCGCGGACCTGCGCCAGCTCTGGCGCCGGATCGTCTTCTCCATCCTCATCTCCAACACCGACGACCACCTGCGCAACCACGGATTCCTCCACGAGGACGGGGACACCTGGCGGCTGTCCCCGGCGTTCGACCTCAACCCGAACCCGGAACCAGGGACCAAGCACCTGAGCACGGCCATCGACCTGGGTGATGACACGGCGAGCATCTCGCTCGCACTCTCTGTCGCGGACTACTTCCGCCTCAGCGCCGAGCAGGCCAACGACGTCGTCGCGCAGGTCCAGACGGCTGTCTCCCGCTGGGCCCCGGTCGCCCGCCGGTACGGCCTGTCCTCGCAGGAGGTCACCGCCATGTCATGGGCGTTCGACGCGCACTCCGCGCGCGCGTCGAGACAGACGTAGCGACCGCTGCGGCTCCACCTCGGATGGTCGCGCTGCGGCACGACCGGCTTGGCGCCCAACGCGGCACAATCGACCGCGCTGACCGCGGCATGTGCGGACGTAAGCGTCAACCGCGACCTCTGCCGAGATCGCGCCCCGTGCTGGTGGCGGCGCTGGCGACGACATCGATGTCCGGCTGTTCGCTCATCAGCCCGCCCATGGCCGTAGGCCCGGATCGAGGGCGCACACCTCCACTTCCTGCAGATCCTGAGACGAAGCACCACGCGGCTGCTTCTAGCCAAGCTTGCATGGGCAGAACGTTGGCGGCGATCCGCCGCTGTTTCGTCAGCCTCCGGTCGGTCATTGATCCCTCGCCTGAGCGTGGACGCACGCCTGCGACGCTAGGAGGCTGTGCCGGGGA